>Ga0272446_1003395_pt1 | contig 20129 bp, 12 predicted proteins | sample YNPCB0061_FD_194587 | JGI IMG/M metagenome (GOLD analysis project Ga0272446, IMG submission 194587) | Hot spring microbial mat communities from Yellowstone National Park, WY, United States - YNP-CB-006-1 | ecosystem: Environmental > Aquatic > Thermal springs > Hot (42-90C) > Sediment | place...
ACACCACACGGTTTCGCCGGGACGCACCACGGAGACACCCGCATGGCGGGCCAAGATTTTCTCAGTCAGGGTCATCGCGCTCATGAACAACCAGCCTCCCGCGGGAATCTCTCGTCGCTTTAGTCTATCACACCGGGGCGATTCGGCGAAGCGCGAGTCGCTCGTGTCGTGTCGCCCTCCACGTCTGTGCCGGCAGTTGGTATAGTAGCCTCACGATACATCGAGGAGCAACCCTGTGACGACGCGCGAGATATTGGCTTTGATCCGCGAGAAAGAGGTGCGTGCCGTCGATCTGCGCTTCATGGATTTCCCGGGGCTGTGGCAGCATTTCACCATCCCGGCCGAGACTTTGGATGAAGATACGTTTGAATATGGCCTGGGGATCGACGGCTCCAACATCCGCGGTTGGCAAGCCATCAACGAATCGGACATGCTGGTGGTTCCCGTGCCGGATACTGCTTTCATCGATCCATTCGCGCGGGAAAAAACGCTCACCATGATCTGCAACATTCAGGACCCGCTCACCGGTGAAGACTACAGCCGTGACCCTCGCAATGTCGCCCGCAAGGCCGTCAACTACATGAAAAGCGTCGGCATCGCCGACACGGCCAACTTTGGCCCGGAGGTGGAGTTTTTTCTCTTTGATGAGGTTCGCTTCGATCAGCAAGCCAACGCCGGCTATTACTTTTTAGATAGTTCCGAGGGCGACTGGACGACTGGCCGCGACGAGCGGCCGAATCTGGGCTACAAACTGCGTACCAAACAGGGCTACTTCGCCTGTCCACCGGCCGATCGTCTGCACGATCTACGCTCCGAGATGATGCTGGCGATGCAGGAGTGCGGCCTGCACATCGAAGGACACCACCACGAAACTGCCTCGGGGGGCCAGGCCGAGATCGACATGCGCTTTGGTCCGCTGGTGGAAATGGCCGATGCCGTTCTCAAGTATAAATACATCGTGAAAAACGTGGCACGTCGCAATGGCAAGACGGCCACCTTCATGCCCAAGCCGATCTTTGGGGACAACGGCAACGGCATGCACGTGCATTGCTCGCTGTGGAAAGAGGGCAAGAATCTGTTTGCCGGCACCCAGTATGCGGGGCTATCGGAGATCGGAGTTTGGGCGATCGGCGGGCTACTGCGGCACGCGGCGGCGTTGTGTGCGTTCACCAATCCGACGACCAATAGCTACAAACGCTTGACGCCCGGATATGATGCACCTGTGAATCTCTCCTACAGCCGACGCAATCGCTCAGCGGCGATCCGTATCCCGGTGTATTCGCCGCACGCGCGGACCAAGCGTCTGGAATATCGCCTGCCAGACGCAGCTAGCAACCCCTATCTCTCCTTCGCGGGGATGCTGATGGCTATGCTCGATGGTATCAAGAACAAGATTCATCCGGGCGAGCCACTGGATCGCGACATCTATGACCTTGAGCCGGAAGAGTTGGCCGGGGTGCCCCACACGCCGCGGTCGCTGGAAGAAGCGCTCGAGGCCCTCGAACGCGATTCAGAATTTTTGCTTCAAGGGGATGTTTTCAGCACCGATGTCATCGAAACCTGGATCCGTTACAAACGTGAAAACGAGGCCGATGCCGTTCGCTTGCGTCCACATCCCTACGAATTTGCTTTATATTTCGACATCTAACAACTGTTCTCAAACAAGCGAAGGATCATCGACCATCATGACCAGTTCCCTCCGATTTGCCGCCCTGCAAGCGATCGCCACCACCAAATATCATCTATCCCACATCAACTACAAAAATAGCCACATCAAAGATCTATTTGCTTCGCGTGTCTTTAGCGAGGCGGTGCAACGCGAACGCTTGCCCAAGCCGGTCTTCAAAGCACTGCAACGCACCATCCGCCAAGGGGCTGAACTGGACCCAGCCATCGCCGATGCTGTGGCCACTGCTATGAAAGACTGGGCCATCGAGCATGGCGCGACCCACTTTACCCACCAATTCCAGCCGATGACCGGCTTGACCGCTGAAAAGCACGACAGCTTCATCACCCCCACGGATGGCGGTAAGGCGATTCTCGAGTTTTCCGGCAAGGAGTTAGTACGCGGCGAGCCGGACGCCAGCTCGTTTCCTTCGGGCGGTCTGCGGGCCACCTTCGAGGCACGCGGTTACACCGCCTGGGACCCGACCAGCCCGGCCTACGTCACCGAAGGACCCAACGGCGCGACCCTGGTCATCCCGACGGCCTTTCTCAGCTGGACGGGTGAGGCGTTAGACAAAAAGACGCCCCTGCTCCGCTCGATCGAAGCGTTGTCCAAACAAGCCCTGCGCATCTTGCGATTGTTTGGCCACGAGAACGTCAAAAAAGTCTTCACCACCGTCGGACCCGAACAAGAATATTTCCTCATTGACAGGCACTTCTTCTATGCGCGGCCCGATCTGGTGGCGGCGGGGCGTACCCTCTTTGGGGCCAAGCCCCCCAAAGGCCAGGAGATGGAGGACCAATACTTCGGGACCATCCCCGAGCGGGTGCTGGCCTACATGGCTGATGTGGAGGTGCAGCTCTTTCAACTGGGGGTGCCGGTCAAGACGCGACACAATGAGGTAGCCCCGGCCCAGTACGAGATCGCCCCGGTATTTGAGGACAGCAACCTGGGCACCGACCACCAAATGCTCACGATGGAGGTGCTACGCAAAACCGCACCCAAGTATGGCCTGGTTTGCTTGCTGCACGAAAAACCGTTCGCTGGCATCAATGGCTCGGGCAAGCATAACAACTGGTCGATGTCTACCGATACGGGTGAGAATCTGCTCGAACCGGGCGACACCCCTCACGAAAACACCCAGTTCCTGGTCTTCTGTGCTGCCGTCGTCCGTGCGGTCAACAAGTATGCCAAACTGCTGCGTTTGAGTGTGGCCAGCGCCGGCAATGACCACCGTCTCGGGGCCAACGAAGCGCCACCGGCCATCATCAGTGTCTTTTTGGGCGACCAGCTTCAGGACGTGCTCGATCAGATCGCCGAGGCCGGCTCTGCCAAAAGCAGTAAGCAAGGTGGGTTTATGGACATCGGGGCGGCGGTTCTGCCCAAGCTACCCAAGCATGCCGGCGACCGCAACCGCACCAGCCCGTTTGCCTTTACGGGCAACAAGTTCGAGTTCCGCGCCGTGGGCAGTTCCTTCAGCATCGCCGGCCCCAACACCGTGCTGAACACGATCGTGGCCGAGTCGCTGGACTACATCGCCACCGAATTGGAGCAGGCCAAGGCGGCAGGTAAAGATTTATATCAGTCGATCGGTGAGTTGTTGCCCAGCATCATCAAGGAAAATCGTCGCATCTTGTTCCTGGGCGATAACTATTCTGCGGAGTGGCACGCTGAGGCCGAACGCCGCGGTTTGCCTAATCTGCGCACCACGCCCGAAGCCCTGGCAGTCATCCTCGAAAAGGACACCATCGACCTCTTTACCAAATACAAAGTTTACTCCGAACGCGAACTGCAAAGCCGTTTCGCCATCCTGTGCGAAAGCTACATCAAGACGCTTACCATCGAAGGCAACTGCACGGCGATGATCGCCAAAACCATGATCTTGCCCGCAGCCTTGAAATATCAAGAGCAGCTCGCTAACAGCATCGCCGCCCTCCAACAAGCCGGTGCCAAGGTGCCGACTCGGCAGACCGCCCTGCTAGAAAACTTGATCGGCACCCTCGACCAGTTCCAGGCGGCGATCGAGAAGCTCGAAGCGGCTCTGGCACATCACCCCGAAGGAAGCCTGCTGGATCACTGCAAACATGCCCGTGATCAGATCTTGCTCGCCATGAACGAGGTCCGCAAATTTGGCGACCAACTCGAAACCATGGTCGCCGACGAGTTGTGGCCGTTGCCCACCTATCGGGAGATGCTGTTTTTCAAGTGAGCATCAGGTGTGGAGCCAAAGAGGGATGCAGGGGGCAAGGCCGAGTCGTACTGGACAAGCCCGCCCCCATGCGCCTTACCAATAAAATGGTAGCGATGCTTGGCTGCGTGAGTCACACCGCTAACTCGCGAACCCTCCCTCAACACAAGGAGTTTCCCATGTTGCGATTTTCCCTCGTTACCCTGCTGGCTGTTGGCCTAGGGTTGGGAGTAACCCCAATGAACGAAGCTGCTGCTGAAGAAAAGGTACCCGCGGCCCTGAACTTCACCATGAAGGACATCAACGGCAAGGACGTCAACCTCGCTAGCTTTCACGGCAAGGTCCTGCTGATCGTGAATGTGGCCAGCGAGTGCGGCCTGACGCCGCAGTACAAGCAACTGCAAGCCTTGTACGAGAAATACAACAAGGAGGGGTTGGTGATCATCGGCGTGCCGGCCAACGAGTTTGGCGCACAAGAACCCGGCACCAATGAAGAGATCAAAGCCTTCTGTGAAAAGAACTACAAGGTGACGTTTCCGATGATGGCCAAAGTGGTCGTGAAGGGAAAAGATATTTGTCCGCTTTATGAGTACCTGACCACCAAGACCGACAAAAAATTTCAAGGTCCGATCAGTTGGAACTTTGCTAAGTTCCTCATCAACCGCAAAGGCGAAGTCGTGGGCCGCTTTGAACCCCTTACCTCGCCCGACGACAAGAGCATCGTCGAGGCCATCGAACGCGAACTGAAAGCCAAGTAACTCGGAGCTTAAAGCTTTCTTGAGACGCAGGCCCCTGCAACGAGCGGGGGCCTGTTGCTGTTTTCCGAATCGACTCGCTGCTGGCTCCACTCTTGCTCCTGTCGGGTGCGACCATAGGCTAGCTTAAGCCTCGCGGAGAAGTGGATCATGTGGCTTTGCTTCGTTCTCATCAGTGCTGTGGCTCCGCCGCAGTCGTACTTGCCCCTGACGAATTCCGAGCCGCTCACAGCCGATCAGGAAGCAAGGACGTTTGCCCTGCCTGAGGGCTTTCGCATCGAGTTGGTGGCTAAGGAACCAAACGTCATTGATCCGGTCGCCCTGGCCTTCGACGAGCAGGGGCGGCTCTACGTGGCCGAGATGTTCGGCTATCCCAACGGTGGCCGAGGCACGGGGCGGATCACTTCGGGGCGGATTCGGTGTCTGGAGGATCGCGACGGCGATGGATTCTATGAACATAGTACGGTGTATGCCGAGGGGTTGCGTTTTCCCACAGGAGTGATGCCTTGGCGTGCGGGTCTGTTGGTGGCCAACGCCCCGGATTTGTTGTATTTTCCGCGTCAGGGAGCCAAGCCCCGTGTGTTGTACACAGGCTTTGATGTCCAGAACATACAACAACTGCTCAATAGTTTTGTTCTCGGCCCTGACGGGTTGGTGTATGCCAATGCCGGTGGCGCGGGCGGCACCATCACCTACCCGGAAAAGCCCGATTTTCCCCCCTTGACACTGCGCGGTCGAGGCATCCGCTTTGACCCCGATCGGCCGGGAAGTCTCGAAGCTACCTCAGGCGGGGGACAATATGGCCTGACGTGCGATCCGTTTGGTCGCTGGTTCACTGCTACTAATAGCCAACATCTGCGTCATATCATACTGCCTGACGAAGAGGTACGCCTGAATCCTTTGGTGGCTGTGCGGGCCACGACCTGGGACATCCCCGAGCATGGGGCGGCGTGTCGGGTTTTTCGTCGCAGTCCCTTCGAGGCTTGGCGTTTGGAACGCACTTCCCGACGAGCCGGCGGTGCCGACGCCAAACGGTTCCCCGCGAGCGAGTTAGTAGCCGGCGGCTATGTGACTTCGGCCTGTTCTCCCCTAGTGATCGACACGCCGGCGTTTCCCGATGCGTATCAGGGCAGTGTGTTGGTGTGCGACCCGGCGAACAATCTCCTGCTGCGGGATACGTTGCATCCACATGGAGCTACGTTTATCGCTCGACGTGGTCACGCCGATTGCGAATTCCTCACCAGTACCGATCATTGGTTTCGTCCCGTGGCGCTCGCTCATGGACCCGATGGCGCGATTTATCTGGCCGACTTCTACCGCGAGGTGATCGAGACGCCGCTCTCCTTGCCCGATGACATCAAGCGACGTGTCCACTTGCAAAGCCGGGCCCGTGGCCGCATCTGGCGCATCACGACGGCGGACGGCGTGAAGCAAAGCAAGCTGCCCTCGTTCGACACGGAGGCCCTGCCGCGTTTATTAGACGATGCCAACGCATGGACGCGGATGACCGCTTTTCGCTTGCTGTTGCACCAAGGCACACTCTCGCCGCAGCTACGCGAAGCGATTCAAGGCGTCGGCATGCGGGGGACGCCGGCCGGACGTGTGCTGGCGATGACACTGTTGCGTTCGCCCTTGGAGAATGGTCGGCACCCCGTGGCTGGGGTGCGAGAGGCCGCCTTGCGCTGGAGCCACGATGCAACTTTGCCCATCGCCTTAAGCGAGGATCGCGATCCACGCGTGCGTTTTCAGGCGGCCTTGTGCCTGGGACGTTTCCACGGCGATGCAGCCACCCGTGCCTTGGCCCTGTTGGCACAGCGGCCGGACAACGATTCCTGGACGCAGACGGCCATTCTCTTGGCGGCCCGGCAGGAAAGGGCGTCGGCTCTCTTGACTTCGTTGCCGGCCTCCTCAACGATGCGTGGCCGATTGGCCCAAATGGTCGGCCAGCGAGCTGTGGAGGCCGAACTCAAGCAAGTCTTCCAAGCCTTGGATGAACACTCTGGGGAGGTGCTAGCGGGACTAGGGGCCGGTCTGCGGCTCTCGGGTGGTTCGTTGGAAAGGTTGCTGCAGCAGCCGTTTGCCGAGCCTGCAAGACGGTTGTTTGCCCAGGCCCAAGAGACTGCAGGCGATCCGAAGGCCCCTCTGGAGGCTCGGCAGCGAGCGATGGGCTTGCTGAGCTATGGCAACTGGGAAGCATTAGCGAAGGTGGCCCAAGAGTTACTCTCGCCGCGTACTCCGCCCTCATTGCAACGGGAAGTGATACGGGCCTTGGCCGGACGCGATCAGCCTGCAGTCGCCGTTTTGCTTCTCCAAGCCTGGCCGAGTGCCGGCCCCGAGCTTCGCCGCGAACTAAGCGAGGCTTTATTCGCACGACTGGAGCGGCGAGAGGCGTTGCTCGATGCCATTCAGGCCAAGCAAGTGTTGCCAAGTCAACTCGAACCGCACCGCTTAGCGGTGTTGCGGCAAACGCCACGCGGCGCGAAGTTGCTAGCAGGAACCGTCAGCCCCAAGCGCGACCAAGTGGTGCGCGACTATGCCGAGGCCTTGAAGTTGCCAGGCAATTCCACCCGGGGCAAACTGTTATTTGCCAAACATTGTGCCGCCTGCCACCGCCTGGAGGGAGTTGGGCACCAGGTCGGAGCCGATCTGTTATCGGCCTTGCGTGGCAAGAGTGCCGAGCAATTGTTGGTGGACATTTTGGATCCGTCGCGGGAGGTGGATCCGCGTTTTCTGAACTATCAGGTCCGTACCACACGCGGTGTGACCTACACGGGGGTGATTGTCGCCGATACCGCCACCACGCTGACGTTGCGTAGAGGGGAGTCAGCCGAAGACATCATCCCGCGACGGCAGATCGAGAGTATCGAATCCAGCGGGGTGTCGCTGATGCCCGAGGGGTTCGAGCAGCACCTCGACAAGCAGCAGATGGCGGACCTGATCCGTTACTTGCAGAGCATTCGCTGAAGAGGGCCACTTCTCATTTGGCCCATTCTTTGCGTTCGCGCGACGAAGGAATGTTGGCCATCTGCCGGTATTTGGTGATGGTTCGGCGTTTGACGGGGTAGCCCAGGGCGTTCATTTTTTCGACAAGTTCCTCGTCGGAGAGCGGATTGGTTTTGTCCTCGGCAGCGATGATTTCGAGCAGTTTTTGCTTCATGACCTCATAGGCGACTTCTTCACCATCGACGACGCGGCCACCGCCGAAGAAGCGTTTGAGGGGGAAAATGCCGCGCGGCGTCTGGACCCATTTGTCATCGACGGCACGGCTGACGGTGGTGACGTGAACGCCGACTTGGTCGGCGATTTGCTGCATTTTGAGCGGTTGAATGAACTCGGGGCCCCGCTCGAGAAACATTTTTTGGTGATCAATAATCGCGCGAGTGACTTTCTTGAGCGTGTTACGCCGTTGTTCGATCGATTCCTGCAACCAAGTGGCCGACTGAATCTTTTCGCGCAAGTATTCTTTCATTTCGGGGCTGGTGTTTTTATCTTTGAGTAGCTCGATGTAGCGTGGCGAGATAGAAACACTTGGCAGCCAATCGTCTAGCAATTTGACTTCGTAGTTGCCCTCGTCATCGCGTGTGACTTCCAGGTCGGGCACAACATAAGGAATGCTCTCGGCGACAAAGGTGGCACCCGGTTTGGGGTTGAGCCGCCGAATGACCTCGATCGCTTCCTTGATGGTGGGGATGCTAGCGCCCGTGGCCCGCTCCAGAGCCGGCAGGCGGTTGTGGGGAATCTCTTCGAGATGGTTGAGGATAAGCACGCGAACCAAGTCCCGATGCGGCGTATCGGGGGTGAGCTGATTGAGCAGACACTCGCGCAGGTCGCGGGCGGCGATCCCCGGGGGATCAAGTTGTTGCACGAGGTACAACGCTTCTTCGACTTGATCCACCCCCACCTGCTCGGAGTGGCTTCTATTGAAGGCGTCGGCGATTTCCTCCAAACTGGGGACGCGGCGACGCAGGGGACGTTGCGGCACATAATGCCGGTCGCCGAGCATTTTGAGATATTCCGGGTCGGTTTCATCCACGACACTGAGAAAGCCGGCATCATCGACATAGGTGATAAGATGTCGAGCCAAAGCCTTCTCGAGATCATCCAGTTCCAAATAGCCTAATTGGTCGTTGAGATAATCCTGCAGCGACTCCGGTCGCGACACCATATTCGACATGGCCTCGAGTTTGCGGTCGCCGGCTTCCTCGAGGCTGTGGCGTGAGGGGCGGTGTTCCTCATTGAAGACCTCTTCCCAATCGCGGCTAAGGGCATCGAGGCGGTCGAAATCGTCCTCGCCCGATTCGGCATCGACAGTCAGTTCCTTGGCTCCAGGGTCCGTCTGAGGCTCTTCAGGTTCGCCGGGATCCCATTCATCCCGCTGGGGTTCGTCGAACTCCAGCACGGGATTCTCTTCTAATTCCTGATTCAGGCGTTCCTGCAAATCCATCACGGGCAATTGCAGGATCTTCATCGCCTGGTACATGCGGGGAGACATTTTCAGCTCCGGCCGCATCGTTTGTCCCAGAGATAGATTCATCGAGGACATCAGTATCCTCTCCCATCCGTTGTCGTGCCAGCTGAGAAGTCGGCTTCTTGAGTCTAGTCTGTGGCCGTTTGGCCGCTACACGAAACCAAGCCGTTCGGTCGACCTGGTCGTCGTCCAGGATTTCGTGGTTGGTGAATTCCACCACCGAACCGCAACGCAAGCTTCGTGCCAAGCGTGCGACGGCAACACCGCGTAACCCAGGGACGTCAACCAGCTATCAAGATACCAAGCAGAGCCATCGCCCGCTGTGGTCGGCTTGCTGGCCAGGATTTCTTCTAGAACATCGGCTGCACAAGAACGCGGCACCGTAGGCGAGTCGGCCATTGGCCGATCAACGGTCCGGAAAGGACGAAGTCCCGACGGCAAGTGGCTCGTCAGGGGAGAAAAAGACCGGGGCATGAGAACGTCCAACCTCAAGGTTTGGGGCGATTAGCCCATGCCGGGCAATTTCAGTCCCGGGGGCAAGCCCAGCGTTTCGCTCATTTTGGCGGTTTCGGCCGCGATCGCTTCGCGTGCTTTGTGGAGTGCCTGATTGACAGCACTGCGGATGAGGTCTTCGAGCATTTCACGATCATGGAGTTGTAAGGCTTCGTCACTGAGGGAGACGGCGAGGAGTTCGAGACGACCGTTGACTTTGGCCCGGACCATGCCCGCGCCGGCGTCGCCTTCGGCAGTGATTTGCCCGAGACGAGCTTGCAGGGTCTGAAGGTGTTCATGCAAGCGGGGCAAACTGGAGAGCAGGCCAGCCATCGCTCCCATGTTTTTGAACATCTCGAACATCGCTTTACCCCATCAACTTTTTCGGGTGTCGTCGCCAAAGCCTTCATCCACGCGGTGGATAGTCGCTCCCAAAACCTCGATGGCTCGTTTGACCAGGGGAATGGACTGAACTTCCTCTTTGGGGGATCGTCGCAAGGCCCGAGTCAGATCGTTGGATTCGGAAACGATTCCTTCGGTGGATTGCGACTCGATCGCGACTTTCCAGTCCTCTCCGGTCAGTTCTCGCAGGACCCGTTCGATGCGTGCTAGGTTCTCGGGCCGCTGACAGTATTCACACTCCTTATTATAGAGCGAAGAAAAACGAAAAACCAGAGCGTTTGGCTCGGAAATTGCAGGGGTGCCGGCACGAGCAAGCTGCCCACCCAGCATCGTCCCCAATTTCGACAGGATCATCGGCCAGTGGTCGCTCCATTTTTCCGACATCAACGGGCCAAGCAACGGCGCGGAGCTCTCTGAAAGCTTACTCGGGTGGTTTTTTTTTACCCCTTCGTTGGTTTCACCCAGGCGGGGGGCGGCAGCCAGACCGACCGACGCCTGGCGAACCGCTCCCGCCGCTGCGATCGGGGTTCCTCGCAGGTCATTGCGCAGCTGGGCTACCAAGCTAGCCAGTTGACCCAGCGAAACCAGATCGCCCAAATGCGCGAGCCGAACCAGGGCCATCTCCACCACGGTACGGGCATGAGTGCTTCCGCGTAGCCGAGCCTTGGCTGTCGATAGAAGATCCAAGCCGGCCAGGATCGCATCGAGCGACACCGAGCGAGCATGCTTTTCCAGGGTGGCGTGATGCCGGGCCGGCACCGACAGATCGCGGCCCTGAACACCGCCGACGTGAACCACCATTAGGTCACGCCAATAGGCGATGAGCTGGTCGAGCAGTTCGCCTAGTTGCAGACCACTCAGGGCGACCTCGGCCAACTGATACAGGACCGCAGCGGGGTTCTTGGCCAAGATGGCCTCAGCTAAGCTGAGGATACGCTCATCTCCCGCCGTGCCCAGCAGACGATGGACTTGATCGGCGGTGAGTTTGTCCTCGGCAAAGGCCAGCAGTTGATCCAGAAGCGATTGGGCGTCGCGCATCGAGCCGCCGGCCCGGCGGGCGAGCAGTTCCAGGGCGTCGTTGTCGGCCTGCAAGCCTTCGCGTTGGACGATGTGGCGTAATTGTTCCACGATGCGAGGCAAGGCGATGCCGGCAAAATCGAAGCGTTGGCACCGCGATAGGATGGTGATGGGCACTTTCTGGACATCGGTCGTCGCGAAGATGAATTTGACGTGGGGCGGCGGTTCTTCCAGCGTTTTGAGCAGGGCGTTGAACGCCTCCTTAGTCAGCATGTGAACTTCGTCGATGATGTAGATTTTGAAGCGGCCCCGCGTCGGTTTGTATTGGACGTTGCTGCGGATGTCGCGGATTTCGTCGATCCCGCGGTTGCTGGCGGCGTCCATCTCGATGACATCGACATCTTCGCCCGAGGCGATGCTGAGGCAGTTGGCACACGCTCCACAGGGGTTGGGAGTCGGTCCACGTTCACAATTGAGCGCCTTGGCCAGGATGCGAGCTGTCGAGGTTTTGCCCACGCCGCGTGCCCCCGTGAACAAATACGCATGCGCCACCCGGTTGGCCGCCAGGGCATTGCTCAAGGCCCGAGCCACCGGTTCCTGGCCCACTAGCTCACTGAAGGTCTGCGGCCGATAACGCCGGGCCAAAACGGTGTAAGGATCGGCAGGCGAAGCCGGGCTAGGGGGCCGCGTCGCACTCGCACTATCCGTCTTGGCCGCTTTTTTTGCCATGATCCGTGGCTAGGAGTAGGGTAAGGGGAAAAAGGCCACGCGGCGGGGTGCCGGAAGGGTTACCCATCGACTCGGTCCATTGCGTATGGCTGCTCCCGTCAAGGCCTGACCAGGTTGGCAACTTTCCTCTCAATGGGGCCCTTCCGACACCTCGCCGCGCTGCGCTCCGAGCCTGGTTGCTTTCGCAGAGAAAACTTTTTCCCACTAGCAAAGCAAAGGCAAACTCGGGGCCTTGGGTGTTCACTTATGACTCGTTTCGATCGTCACCTTGCGAATCACGACCGGGTTCTCGGGACGGCGTCCAGCGAGTTCCTGATCCTCCTTCGCGATTGGCTTCTGATATATCTTACGGGCCGTGTCTAGTCCCTTGACTACTTTTCCAAACAAAGTCGTGTGACCATCGAGGAACGGAGCTTTGCTCAAACAGATGTAGAAACGGCAGGCCGCACTATCTGGACCGATACCCCGGCACGCACCAAAAGCTCCCTCTTCATGGCTCTGCACTTTGGGGTCCGTCCATTCGTCTCGCAGCCAGTAACCAATCGAACCCATGCCAGCAGCACCCCGTCCCTCGGGACAGCCGCCTTCGAGTGATTCCAACTTGCCGTCTTCGGTCACTTCGAGGCGAGTCCGCTCAAACAACAATCCATTGTAATAGCCGGCCCGCGCGAGAGCAACGAAATTGCGGACATGATTGGGAGCCTGCTCCGGAAACAGGGCCACCTCGATGACCCCCTCGTCGGTATGAATCTGAGCGGTGTAGTGGATTTTGTTCCCCTGGCCATCCACAAAGCGGATTTCGTCCCAGTTCTTCATCACCGCTTCCAGTATCTGGAACGTTGGCGTGCCGGAGTACAACGCATCGGGTGGCCGCAACGCATCTTCGGGCACATCGTCCCCCGAGCGGGTAACCTCCGCAAAAGGGCGATGCAAGGCATCTCGGCTGGTCGGGGCGGGGGACGCATCCGGTGCAGTGCCAGCGCCAGCCTTTACCGCAGACGGCTGGGTCGGAAGGTCGACTTCGCGCGTAGCAGCAGCAGCAGGTTGGTTCGCCGTCGTCGGTTCCGGTGTGGCTTTGGTTCCGCATCCAAGCCCGCCAACCACCACCGCCGCCAGCCAGCCGCGTACCATCCACGACTTCATGATCTTCTCCCGGACGAACAGGCAAGTGACAAACCGCTCATCGAGGAAATCGCATAGCCTAGCTCTGCAGTGAAATCAAGGCAGGACCCCGGCGGCCCGCGCTGTCGGACCGGCTACGACTGTCCTGCCGCGTTTCAGGTCCACCTCCCAGGCGAGCGCCAGACATAGCTTGACATCCGTAGCTTTACATCGCGTGTGTGACTTGTAAGCTATAATTTTCAGGTCCGGTCGCCATTCGATTGATTTCAACAAACGCTTAGGATAAGAGCATGCTCGGCTAAGTCGTTCGCGGAGAGAAAAAAGCTCCGTTTATCACAGCTACACCTTTGCTTGCTTTGTGTGAAAGGAAGTGCCCGCTCGCCCCTGATCCTACTTCGAGGTCACCAGATCCTCCTTCGAGGTCACCAAAGGATTTCTCATGGATGCCTCCTCTTCGCTATTTCTCGAACCTGGCTCGATCGCGGGTACTCTGTTTCAAGAGGCCGGTGATGCGTTGCTTCTGATCGACCCCCTCAGCGAGCGGCTCGTGGAAGCCAACCCCAAAGCCTGTCAGTTGAGCGAATTCTCACGCGAAGAACTGTTGCACTTTACCATTCGCCAACTCATTAAGCATGATCAGGATTGGCAGGATTGGCTTCAGCCCGTCCAGCAGACCCTCACGTTTCACGGCAAAGATGGCTTCTTGTTACGCAGCCGACTCCCGGGGCAGTGGCTACCGGTGAGCCTCACGATCTCCCGACTGCATCCGCCGGGAGGCTCCACGTTGGCTCTGTTTACTCTCCGTGATCGCCGCGAGCAGATCGAGGCCTACCGCCGTTTGCAGCGGTCCGAAGCCGAACTTCGTCGCGTGCTCGTCAGCGTCTCGGATTGCTTGTGGAGTTGCCGCATCGACAAAGATGGCCATTGGCGTTTTCGTTATCTCTCGCCCGTGATTCAGAAGCTCACGGGCCGTTCGGTGGGCGTGTTTTTGGAAGATCCCCAGGCGCGAGAGCAGAGCGTCGATCCGCGTGATTTACCCGCTTATCGTGATTTCCTCCAACGACTGACGGCGGGGTACTCCGGCGAACTGGAGTATCGGCTGCGTCGGCCGGATCATTCCACGGTGTGGGTGCGTGAGAGCGTAACGACCGCGCCGGATGAGGGTGGTTTGCTATTGCATGGGGTGATGACCGACATCAGCGAACGCAAACGCTCCGAAAACGAAACCCAACGTTCTCTCCAAGCCGAACGCTATCGGCTGGATAGCCTGACCTCCTTGGCCGGACGCCTGGCACAGGAATTCAATCATCACATCGTGGGCATCCTGGGCCATATCGAGCTTGCGCGCCTGGGGTTGCCGCCGGATTCTCTCTTGCAAACCCCTTTGCAACAAATTGAAGCGGTGGCCCTGCGAGCGGCTGACTGGACCGCAACGCTGGCCTACCTCACTACCAACCGCAGCAACGCGCCGCTGGAATGCGATCTGCATCGGGTCCTTGACCAACTGCAAAAGCTTTATCCCGAAGTGCGCTTTGCGGCCTTGCAGCGGCCGATTCGTCTGCTCTGCAGCGAAGTGGGTCTGAGCGAGATGATACGGCAACTGTTGCAAAACGCAGTGGAATCCGCCACCCCCGCACCGAAGGTCCGAGTGAACTTTCCCGAAAGCGGTTTTGCCTCGGGGCAGAGCCGGGAGCTGAATTATGCTCAATCGCCGCTGACTTGGCTCGAAGTCGAAGACGAAGGGCCTGGCATGTCCAACGAGACGCAAGAACGGCTATTTGAGCCGTTGTTTACCACGCGAGAAGGGCATCGCGGCGTGGGTCTGGCGCGGGTGCTGACGCTAGTACGTCTTCATCATGGCACGATTCAGGTCCGCTCGCAACTCGGACGGGGAACCCAAGTTCGTTTGGGTTTGCCGACGTCGCCTTCCGAAACCACACCGAACCCTTCTACGGCTTCTCCCGATCGAGTCGAGTCCTCGCAACAGCCGCTCGTGCTTCTGGCCGAGGACGAAGAGTCGGTGCGAGAGGTGATCGTGCGGTTGTTGCAGTCGTTGGGTTGCAGCGTTTTGGCGGCCCGCCACGGCGAAGAAGCGCTAAGCCTGTTTGCGGCCCATCGCGAGCAGATTCGCTTGGCTCTTATCGACCTCAACATGCCGCGTCTGGATGGTGAGCCGACCATCCGCCAGTTGCGCGCTGCGCAACCGCAGTTACCAATCATTCTGATGAGCGGCTACGGCGAGTCCGACCACCGCTCGCGCCTGACGGATTTGCAGCTAGCCGGTTATCTCCAAAAACCGTTCCGCTTGCCGATGTTGATGGAACTGCTCAAGAACATCGGGTTGATCGGCTGAGCGGAAGTCAGTTCAACCGATCAAGCCATTTCAACCGATCAAGCCATGACGATATCGCTCCCGTAAGAAGGCTTTCTCGGCTAGGCTGAAATGATTCAGACCGACACTGAGAATTCGAAGTACCGGCCAGGCATCGCGGTCGCGGAGAGGCTGGAGGCTCGGGTGATCCAGATCGTTGGCTTCCAATCCCAGCACACGCAGCCGCCGCAGGCTAGGACCCGCGCTGAGGCGGCGGACTCCTTCATCGCCCAGTCGGTTCCCTTGCAGACGCAGCACCCGCAAACGCTCAAAGGCCGGCGCTCCCGCCAGCACCGTGCTGCTGGCCGAGCTGAGCATCCCATGAGCCAGCGACAATTCCACCGGCCGCAACGGTGATTCCGCCAACAGCTTCAACCCGGCAAAGCCGATAAAATTGCCGTCCAGGTGCAGTCGCTGTATCCGGGACAGATCGGGATGATAATACAACCGTTGCAGGCTGGCCCCGCCGAGGCGGTTGTGGGACAGGAACAACTCGCGTAACCCACTCAAGTAAGGCGAGGCCAGCAGTTCCATCAGCCCCGCATCCCCAAACGGGTTGCTCGACAGATTGAGCCGACGCACCTGGAGCAGCCCCGGCCAATCGGCCAACACACGCATTTCGGCTTGACCCAAGTGACAATCCGCGAGGTTTAATTCTTCGATCGGTCCCAGACGTGGCCAGGCCAACAGCAGGGACAGCAGAGCGGCATCGACACTGCGATGCGAAAAATCGAGGATGCCTAGCTGCGGCAGCAGCGGAGCCTCTAGCAGCGTCTCGCGAAACAGATCGGCCGACACTCCCCGACGGAACAGGGCACTGAGGCTAACGTGCAAACAGCGCAAGGCAGGCCAGGATTTCGTGCCCAGGGCGATGCGGATGCCGCCGTCGCTGACGTTGGTGTGGGCCAGATGCAACATTTCCAGCGCAGGAGCAGAGGTCTCGCTGAGCAAGCGAGTCGCCCGATCGCCAAACGTGCTACAGCCCGTGACATCCAACCCTTCCAGTTGCTGCCAGTGCCGCTCGAGCAGGCGTTGGATGGTAGGCAGGGTGATCTCATGGCCCGACAAACGCAAACCACGCAGTCGCTCCAGCGGAGCATTCTGCAAGAACCCCTCGAAAGCACTATCGCGATAGTTGGGAATGCTCAGCCCTGGCAACGTCTGCGGGTGGCGTCCCAGATCGAGCCGTTCGACGTAATGCCAACCCGACCAATCGCTGCTGGCCTGATAACTCCGTTCGCTACCCAAGAGCCGAACTGAGCGGATCGGCAAGCGCTCGAGCAAAGGCAGGCCCTCACGCAGATTGGCTGCCGGCAGCGTCACCCCTTCGAGCAGCCCTCGGTGCCAGTGCCAATCACAAGCCAAATGGTCCAAACCGTCGAGCCAATCGCGTTCGTGGCGAAGCAAAAGGTCATCGGCCTGATCTTCCAGGGCGTCGCGGGCAGCCTCGTCGGGCAGGCGTGCCGCTTGCACTTGCGTGCGGATAAAACTGGCCCGTGCCTCTTCGCCGTGATCCTCGTACCAGTCGGCCCAGGCCAACCGATCCAAGTCCTCCTCGGGAGACTCACGAACAGCCTCCAGAAACCCACGCCAGCTTTCCACGTTTGTTCGCCCAGCCAGACGCTCCCGATCCACACCAACGAGCCTGATTAAAAAACAGCCCCTATGTCGAGATTATAGAAGAGAGCCAGCCTAAGAATCGCGGTCAGTTTGGTCTGTTTAGAATCAACCCGTGAACAGTCCCAATCAGGCAAGCGGAGAAGAATGCTTGCCCCAACCAGGACATCCCACAGGAAACGGTTGCGAAAACGTCGGAACAGCATTTAGCCAGCAAACGCACAAGGGAGAATCCTCCCACGAAATTCTCCCCTGTGCGGCTCGTTGTCAGCTTCCCTTCGAGCGATCAAGCCTCCTGGGTAGAGTCTACAGTCTGCTCGGAACCTTGTTGCGCGGCAGGCTTGGTGCGACGCCCAAAGAAGTAGAAAGCCGGCAACCCCAATAACCCGAGCAACCAAGCCGAAGGAATGGGGATGACATTGACGTTGATATTGGCTTGCCCTTGAAATTGGCCTTGTTGCTGTTGTTGCTGTTGCTGTTGCTGTTGCGTCTGACTCTGGTTGACGTTGACGTTGACCGTGTTGGTGATGGGGAAGCGTTGGTCTTGGTTTTGGTCCTGACCTGTGTTACCCCCCGAACCGCTGTCCGAGGAACCACCGCCACCCACACCGAAACCGCCCCCCCCTCCACCGGCCCCACCGCGAGCCGGGAAGAAAGCACCACCGAGAGCGCCCCCGCCACCGGACAGACCGGTTCCACCCACAGCAGGAAGCCCCCCTAGACCGCCGGGGAAAGCGCCGAGACCGCCTCCTCCCCCGCCGAGCGGACCGATCCCGCCATCGGTAGCGGCGGGAGTCACCGGCTGGGGCAACTCTTCGATGATGGGCGTGGGCAAGGTTCCGGTTGGACCTTCAAAGGCAGCGGCCAGATTCCGATCCTCTGGACCACGCTCGTCGTCTCCCGCGGGTCGAACTTTACCATCTTCGGGCTTGTCGATGCCCAGGTTCAGAGATCGGCCACCGACACTCGTTTCGGCTAAGGTTGGCGGAGCCATGCTAGTAAAGCCGAAGATGGTGGAGCGTTGCATTGGCTTCACCAGCTCGGTATTCCAGTAGGCACGCACCACCGGCCAGCGTGTTTGCCACTGTCTGCGAATCAGATCGCGGTATTTAGGGTTGTCCATGCCCGGCAGACGTTCGGTGTCGTTGATGAGCGACGGACGCAGGTATTCGCCCTTGTCGCCCCGACCCAGTTCGGCATTGGGCACGATCAAAACGGCGTCCGGCTCGCGACCGACATCTTCGCCCTCGGCAACGGGAACTAATTCGCCCAGCGAGATGGGCGCGAAGGAAAACACCCGCGAGGTCTTGACCGCTGGGGCCGGCGAGAGATACTGTTTGTTGCTCACCGGCTGGAAAGCGGTGGAAACCGTGCGGATCTTGGTCTCCTTGCCGATTTTGTCCTCGGCGGGCAAGGCAAAGCCCACACCCCGGAAGCTCTTTTCGCCCTTGTCGGTTTTCTTGCGTTCGACAAAATGACCCCAACTGGTGATCAGTCGCGGATCGACGATCAAACGAATCGACACGGTGCGAATGGCTGCCGGCCGACCGCTATCGTTGACGAGTTGGTACAAGTAAAGGTAACGAGCATCAGGATCAATGGTGCTGCGGTCGTTGTTCATGCCAGCGACAAAATAGTTGTCGAAATTGGGGATGCCCGTGCCCCAGCGGTCGCCGGGTGTCCCCCTGCCGCTCTCACGATCCAACACCATATAATAGATGGTGATCCCGATCGGCTTGGCTTTCTTGAGCACTTCAGCGCGACGCGGATCGTCTTTGGGCCAATCATCCGAAGGAATACCGATGCGAGTATAACCGGTGAACTCGGGCATGGGGGCCGCCTGTACCGCAGGGTGCGACAGACCGACCACGCCAACCAGGGCTACGGCGAGGCGTAACCACAGCGACGGGAAGTTAGCTTTCATGTGTTGTCCACTCACTAGGGTCATCTGGTAAACCAACTAACGGACAATCAGCAAGAACCAGAAAATCGCGATAAGCTATCAGGATGGAGGGGAAGCTCGACCGCGATCTATCTGACCCATCTGCCGACGTGGGGGGCACGCCGCGTGCTGAAGGGAGTAATACATCTTCTATCCTACTGAAACACACCCCCCGGATGTCAAGGATGATTTGCAGTTTAACGCCCAATTTCTTACCGGATTCTGCTCCGAACCGAAATTCTGGCGACCAAACCTTATTCCTCACTCCTATTCTCGTTAGAAGCTGCCAATACCGGACATCGGCGGACCCACCGGCGAGCCAAGGGCTTCATCTGCTCGACCAAACGCTGCAGGCGAGTTGCGAGACCAGGCCTTCGCATCCGCAGTTGAACGAGCGGCCGCACTTGACAGGCAAACTGGGCCTTGTAAGTGTCGATTCCAGCGAGAAAATCGAAGCGGCGGAAGCCCCGCTCGATCGCTCGTCGGATGCACCAAGCTAAGAGCCACGCTCCGGGCCGCAACCCACGCGGAAGCTGGAGCGAGCGACCGCATTGGTAGAACAACACCTGATCCCGCCAGAGCAAGTTATAAACGGCGGCGACTGGCTGTTGCTGGCACCAAAGGACGGCTAACTGCAGTTGACCCCGAGCCAACCATTCGTCTTGGATGCGTTGATGAAAGGCCAAAAACAGCGGCGAGCGAAAGGTGCCACCGTGCGAAGCCTGCCAGCGTTGTTGATGCAGACGAATCAGCTGCTCACGAAAGGATGGCAGTTCCTCGGGATGCTGAACTTCACGCACTTGCAAGGTTGGGCCGGCCCACTGCTCCAGATCACGCAGCGTGCGGCGAATCCAATACCGTGCCGAGGATTTCAGCCCTGCTAGATAGGCTTCCCAGGTCGCGGGCAACTCAATCCAGCGCGATACGGTCGGCTCCAGAAGTTCGACCCACCACCCCTGCCGTCGGAACGCCTGCTGTAACTCGCTGCTTTGCCGCAACGACACATCCAGCAACGGGATGACCATCTCCTCGGCCGAGCCGCTTTGCCGCAAACGGTGTTCGAGAGCGACGGCCACTTCGGCTTCGGCACCGCTGGCGGCCAAGACATTTAAGTAGTCGGAGCAGACGGCGTCGGCTTCGGCCTCGCCGCTACCCCAGATTTCCCAACGGCGCAGGGGAACCCCGTAGCGGGGATAATGCGTTCTCAAGCAGAGCGGCACGAACCCAATCATCTGTCCGCCACGCTCATAAGTAAAAGTCCAGGGTTGACGGCCTTGCCTCGAGCCGTAAACTTGCCACCACGGTAGTAACCATTCGGGCGACAAAAAGGCGCTAGCTGCTTCGCTTCGCCGTAACAGAT
>Ga0272446_1003396_pt1 | contig 20123 bp, 16 predicted proteins | sample YNPCB0061_FD_194587 | JGI IMG/M metagenome (GOLD analysis project Ga0272446, IMG submission 194587) | Hot spring microbial mat communities from Yellowstone National Park, WY, United States - YNP-CB-006-1 | ecosystem: Environmental > Aquatic > Thermal springs > Hot (42-90C) > Sediment | place...
TACGCTATCCGTCCGTTCCTGCCGGGCGCCTGGCGGAGGATGCTGCAAAGGGTCTATCTGAGCGATTGGCGCCGATTGCCGTTTCCTTCCTGGCCAGTGGATTTCAGCGCCGATCTATTGCTGGAACGGCTGCTCGCCATCGCCATTAGAGCTCAACACGGGCGGCGGGTTCCTTTCGTCTGGTTTTGGCCGGAAGGAGCCTCCGCAGCCATCATGATGACCCACGATGTCGAGACGGAGACGGGCCGCGATTTCATCTCGACCCTCATGGATGTGGACGAACACTACGGGATCAAAGCCTCCTATCAACTCGTGCCCGAGGACCGTTACACGGTGCCCCTTTCGTTGCGCCAGCAGATTCGGGCTCGCGGCTGTGAGCTGGCAGTTCACGGCCTGAACCACAACGGAAACCTTTTCGCCCACCATGAGACCTTCCTCAAGCATTGCGGGCGCATTAATCACTATCTTCGGGAGTTCGACGCGCACGGTTTTCGCTCGCCCTGCATGTATCGCAACGCCGACTGGCTGGAAGCGCTTGACATTCACTTTGATATGTCGATACCCACCGTTGCGCATCTCGAACCGCAACGCGGAGGTTGTTGTACGGTCTTTCCCTACTTTATCGGCGACGTCGTGGAACTACCCCTGACCACGACTCAGGACTATTCGCTGTTTCACATCTTGGGCTCATACTCGCTCGATCTCTGGAAAGAGCAGGTCGGCCTGATCCTTGACCGGCAAGGGCTGATGAGCTTTATCACTCATCCCGACTACCTCCGCGATGGCCGGGCGATGAATGTCTACCGCTCCCTGCTGGTGTACCTCACCGAATTGTGCCGGGAGCGGAAGATCTGGATGGCGCTGCCCAGCGAGGTGAACCGGTGGTGGCGCCAGCGGCGAGAAATGACCGTTGTACTCCGGGACGGCCATTGGACGGTGCAAGGCCCAGGGCGAGAGCGCGCTCGACTTGGATTCGTCTCACTGGAAGGGGACCAACTCGTTTACGCGCTTGCGGATCAGGATGAAGGCGACGCCGCACATCAGGATCGTCCTGCCTAAAAGAAGAGTACACCTCGGAGAATTTCGCCATGGCATTTGTCACGACCGCAAACGCCCGGATTGCAGGTGTATGCAGTTGTGTGCCCGCGGCCCGGTTTGACAACTTGCGCGACCCAGTGGATTTCAGTAGCGACGAAGTGCGCAAGGTGACCGCAATGGCAGGTGTCGCGTCCCGCCGGATCGCCGATGACTCGGTTTGCAGCAGTGACTTGTGCACGGCCGCCGCCGCGCGCCTCCTCCGCACCCTCGCCTGGGATCCGGCTTCGGTTGACGCCTTGATCATGATCACCCAGACGCCCGACTATTTCTTGCCCTCCACCTCATGCGTCGTCCACGGGAATCTGGGTCTGGCTGACCACTGTGCGGCTTTTGATCTGGGACTCGGTTGTTCCGGCTACCCCTACGGGCTCTGGTTGGCTTCCACCATGCTTCAAAACCAGGGTTTCCGTCGCGTTCTCGTTTTACACGGAGAAACTCCCAGCCGTTTCGCGGACAAGGCGGACCGTTCCGTCTCGCTCTTGTTCGGCGACGCGGGTTCCGCAACGGCGGTGGAGCGCTGCCAAGAGCACAGGAACTGGCATTTCGCCCTCCATTCTGACGGAAGCGCTTACCGCTCGATGATTATCGAAGCCGGGGGATTTCGCAATCGCTTCAACGAGGAACCTCGCAAACACTGCGTCGCGATGGATGGCGCCCTTGTGTTCACTTTTACGATTCGCCGCATACCTGCCCTGATTACGGAGACTCTTGCGCGTGCGGGAGTAGAGCGCGACGAAATCGATTACTTCATCTTTCATCAGTCGAACCAGTATATTATTAAGCACATTTGCGTCAGGCACGCTCTGCCCCCGGAAAAGGTGCCTCTCGTGCTCCACCAGTTTGGAAACACCGGTGGCCCGTCGATTCCGTTAACGCTGACGGCCGGCGGTTTACGGCGCGACCCGGAGCGCGCCCTGCGCCTGTTGCTGCTCGGCTATGGCGTCGGTTTGTCCTGGGCCTCTGGACTGGTGGATCTCACCCCGGACGCCACTCTCGAAACCATCGAACTGGCCACGCCCGAAAGCGGCAGCCGGTAACGACACAGGCGCTCGCCCATGCAGCCCGCTCTGACCGAAACCAGCGCGCTTCGCTGGATTGCCACGTTGTTCAACGAGCCCTCTCACCGCCTCACCCCGGACACTTCCCGTGCCGAGATCGCCGATTGGGATTCCCTCGGTATGCTCGCCCTAATTTCCGCACTCGACGCGGATTACGGGGTGGTCCTCACCGATGAAGAAGTGCTGCAACTGCGCGGGGTGGCCGATATTCTCGCCATCCTGCGGCGTCACGGAATACTCGCCCCATGCGCGCCTGGGGCTTGAAGGCGGGCTCCGCTGTCGGTCCCTATTTGTCGCGGTCAGACATGACCGCTATTCTTCCAGCTTCGCGCAGACGATGAGTCACCCCCTTTTTTCGTTGTCTGGCGGTCTCTACGTGGTCACGGGTGGTACGCGCGGCATTGGCCGTGCCGTAAGCTTCCGCCTCGCAAGGGAGGGCGCGACCGTCATCGCCAATTACGTTCGGGGGCACGCCGCCGCCGAAGCGCTCGCGAACGCAGCCCGCGACGAGAGCCTCGCCATCAGTCTGTGCCGGGCGGACCTTACCTTGCCAAAGGGGATCGAGGCGCTCACCAAGGCCGCCACCGCGGCGAGCGATCGTTTGCGGGGCCTTGTCTATTGTGCCGCCACCGGGGTCCACAAGCCTTACGAAGAGCTCACGCTCCGGCACTACGACTGGACGTTCGCGCTGAACATAAGAGCGTTCTTTGAGCTGGTGAAGCGCCTCTTGCCCCACTTTTCGCCGGGTGCAAGCATCGTCGCCATCAGTTCGCCGGGCGCGGTTCGTACGGTGCCCGGTTACGCCGCGATTGGCGCTTCCAAGGGGGCATTGGATGCGCTGGCCCGCCACCTGGCGGTGGAACTCGCGCCGCGCGGGATTCGCGTTAACATCGTGTCTCCGGGCGCGGTAGCGACAGAGGCCTGGGGCGCCATTCCTGATGCCGAGGCCCGACTGACCCAGCTTGCCGACCGCACGCCGCTGGGCCGTCTCGTCTCTGCGGACGAGGTCGCCCTCGCAGTGTTGTATCTCTGTTCGGAGGCCGGCCGCGCGATCGTGGGCCATACGCTGGTGGTCGACGGCGGCGCTAGCCTGCCGCTTTGAGATCCACCACCGCTGGATGCCTGTTCCGTGTTGATCGAGAAGCCCCGCATACCACTGCCACAGATCCTCCTGTACGGTTGGTGGCCTGGTTTTCTCAAACTTCTGTTTTACCGGCTCTGCGGTTACAAGATCGGGAGACACGTTTCGATTGGCTTCGGCTCGGTCATCTGCGCCGACGACGTCACGATCGGCGATCATACGTCCATTGGATTTCTCACGATTATTCGCGCCAAGACCGTTCGGCTCGGATCTTACGTGCAGATTCGCTCGCTCACCTTCCTCGACACCCCTCATGTCGAAATCGGAGACGGCACCCGAATCAACGAACAGGTTTTCGTCGGGGGCCTTCAGGGTCCTGACTCCCGGCTGGTCCTGGGCCGCAATTGCCAGGTGATGCAAATGTCCTTTCTCAATCCCGCACGCTCCATTGTAGTTGGCGACGACACCGGGATCGGTGGCCATTGTCTCATCTTTGGACATACCTCTTGGCTGAGTCAGTTCGAGGGCTATCCCGTCGAGTTCGCACCCATCGAAATCGGCAACAGCGTGTCGATTGCGTGGGGCGTGTTTGTGTTGCCGAACTCGGTGATCGGCGACGGATCGGTGATTGGCGCCCGGTCGGTGGTTCACGGCGCGATTCCGCCTAAATCCTTGGCCGTTGGCTTTCCCGCGCGCGTTGTCAACCGCCCCCCCGAGTTTCCCCGGGCGGTTTCGGACGAGGAAAGAATCGGAATGTTTCGTGATATCGTATCCGAATTGGTCGGTTACTTCACGGCGGCCGGCTTTTCGTCTCGGCAGGATGGCGAGCTTTATGAATTCTGGCGGGCATCCGGGAAGTGGCGACTGTGGGATACAAGACGGTGGCGGTTGTTGGTTGTGGAGCGCGGCGTGCGCGAAGTTGTTCCCGGGTCCCTGGCGGACCTGCCGCACGTGGTGCTAAGCCTGGATTCGATTGCGCCGCAGGCACGACGTTCGCTGACTGCCGCCAAGGTGGCGTGGGTCGACATTGCCCGCAAGGAGCAGTCGCGCTACTCGAACGATCTGGGAGATGAGGTGGCGTTGTTCTTGCGACGGTACGGCGTGCGGACGACGCGGTGCTGAAGAGGGCCGCGCGAAGCCGCCGGGCAGCCTCCGGCGCGAGGGTCTGGGTTGTCCGAGGCTGTGCCCGTGTCGTCGGCACATGCTGTTCGAGGCAGTCTGCCTAGCGTGAAGCATAACATGGCGCTGGTGGGCATTTCGGACACCCAGTTCCTGGTTCACCAGTTTATCGATCCGTCTACCACGAGGATTCTGGCAGTATGACCATACGCGACGAGCTGAGGCGATTTGTTGTTGAGAACTTTTTGTTTGGCCAAACCGATCACCTCCCCAGTGATGCGGCATCGTTCTTGGAGGAGGGCGTTATCGATTCAACCGGCGTCCTGGAGCTAGTCGGGTTTCTCGAGCAACGGTTTGGCATCCGGGTGCAAGACGGGGATCTGATCCCGGAGAACCTCGATTCCATTGACAATCTGGTGGCCTTTATCGAAGGCCGCGCGGCCTCAGCGGCCTAAAATCCAACGTATGCAGGTCGAGGATTTCCTGGAGCTCAGCGCCCGCCGGTACCCGGATAAGATCGCCTTGACGTGCGGCGCCACGAAGCGGACTTACCAGGAGATTGACCGGCAAGCCAACTGCTTGGCTTACACCCTCTTGGCGCATGGCGTAGACCGGGGGGACCGGGTTGCCGTCTACCTTGACAATTCGGTGGAAGCGGTGGTGTCGATCTTCGCGATTCTCAAGGCCGGGGCCGTGTTCCTAACGGTAAATCCCACCACCAAGGCCGACAAGCTGGCCTTCGTGCTGAACAACTGCCGAGCCAAGGCTCTCGTCATGCCAGCAGCGAAGTTGCCCGGGCTTCAGTCGGTGGTCGCCGCTGTTCCGAGCCTCCAGTGTGTTTGGCTGGCCGGGGCCGCGGCAAGGGGTGAGTTTGCTCCTGGCAAGCCGGTGCTCCCACTTAGTCCGACCCTCGAAAGGAGTACGCTTCCGGCAGATCCGCCGCCGAAGAAGTGCATTGACATCGATCTGGCCGCCTTGATCTATACGTCTGGTTCGACCGGCCAGCCGAAAGGAGTGATGCTCACCCATCTCAACATTGTCTCGGCTGCCACTTCGATAACGACCTACCTGGAAAACACGCCGGCCGATCGTATTTTGAACGTGCTGCCGCTCTCGTTTGACTACGGTCTCTATCAGGTCCTGATGGCTTTCAAAGTCGGGGCCTCAGTGGTCCTGGAGCGCTCGTTTGCCTATCCGCATTCCCTGATCGAAACGCTGATCCGGGAGCGGATCACCGGGTTGCCGATCGTGCCAACCATCTCGGCGATCCTGCTTCAGCTCGATCTCGCGGCGTACCGGTTTCCCGACCTGCGCTACATCACCAACACGGCCGCCGCGCTGCCCACGGAGCACATTCGCCGCCTGCGGCAGCTCTTCCCCACCGTAAAGATCTACTCGATGTACGGCCTGACCGAGTGCAAGCGGGTTTCCTATCTCCCCCCCGAGCAGATCGACGTCCGCCCAACATCGGTGGGCCGCGGCATGCCAAACGAGGAAGTCTACCTTGTCGATGGCGAGGGCAACCGCGTGGGACCAGGGGTCGTCGGCGAACTCGTGGTTCGCGGCTCCCACGTCATGAAAGGCTATTGGGAACTGCCCGAGGAGACCGACCGAATGCTGAAACCCGGGCTGCTCCCGGGCGAGAAGGTGCTCTATACCGGCGATTTATTCCGGATGGACCATGAAGGCTATCTGTATTTCGTCGGCCGCAAGGATGACATCATTAAGACTCGGGGTGAAAAGGTCAGTCCCAAGGAGATCGAAGACGTCATCTACTCGCTCGCGGGAGTCGCCGAGGCGGCAGTCATCGGAGTCCCGGACGAAGTGCTGGGGGAGGCCATTCACGCTTTTGTGGTAGTCCGCCAGGGCGTACGGTTGACCGAGCAGGAGGTGATGCGCCACTGCGCCGCACGCCTGGAAAACTTCATGGTTCCCAGCGCGGTTTTCTTCGCCCCGGAGCTGCCCAAAACCAGCAACGGCAAGATCGCCAAGAAACAACTTGCCGGCCTCCGCCTGGAACAAACACGATGACGGCATCCGGCCAGGAAAGCAGCGGGCGTCCGCACCGGGACGCCGAGGCCACCCACCCGCCCAACGTGCTGCGGCTCGATCCCGCGGCCGAAACAGAACGGATCCTGGCGGCGATTCGGAACATCGTTTTCCGCCAGCTTCGGCGCAAAGGCGCGGTCGTGGGCGTCTCGGGAGGGATCGACAGCAGCGTGGTGGCTTTTCTGTGCGTCCGAGCCTTAGGAGCAGACCGGGTCCAGATTTTGTTTACGCCGGAACGGGACTCCTCTGCCGAGAGTCTCCATCTGGGCTGGCTGGTGGCGAACACCCTGGGGTTGACTCCGGCGGTCGAGGATATTACGAGCATTCTCCAGGAGGCGGGCTGTTACGCACGCCGCAACGAGGCGCTACGGCGGGTGGTTCCCGAGTTTGCGGATGGCTTCAAATTCAAACTGGCCTTGCCCAGCCTGTCGGCATCCCGCCAATACTCGCTCTTTTCCGCGGTAGTCGAGGCTCCCGACGGGTCCCAGCGGACCGTACGCCTGACTCTGGACGCCTACCTCGGAATCGTCGCGGCCAGCAACTTCAAGCAGCGTACGCGGAAGATGATGGAGTACTATTACGCTGATCTTCTGCAATATGCCGTTGCCGGAACGCCTAACTTGTTAGAATTCGATCAGGGCTTTTTTGTGAAAAACGGCGACGGCGCGGCCGACTTCAAGCCCATTGCACATCTGTATAAGTCGCAAGTGTATCAACTCGCTGCTTACCTGGGGGTCCCGGAGGAGATTCAGCGGAGACAGCCGACCACGGACACCTATCCGCTCGGCCAGTCGCAGGAGGAATTTTTCTTCCTCCTGCCTCTTGAAAAGATGGACCTGTGCCTGTACGGCAAAAATCATCAAATCGCTCCGGACGAGCTGGCGCTCCTGGCCGGTCTCGACAAAGGTTTGGTGGAGCGCATGTATGCGCTCATCGAAGCCAAGCGAAAGGCGGCGCGCTACCTTCATGCGCCCCCCCTGGTGGTTGCCTCACCATATGGCTGCGCCGAAGCCGATGAGAAAGGGAAGCAGCCTTGGGAGAATTTCACCAGCTTCAACCCCTGACAGATTCACGGTGGCAGGCGTTTGTCGAGCGCCATGCGGCTTCCTCGATCTTTCACACCGGCGCCTGGTTGAGGGCGTTACATTTGACCTATGGGTTCGAACCCGTGGTATACACCCAGACTCCGCCGGGTGGGGAACTGCGGGACGGAGTGCCGTTCTGCCGGGTTAACAGTTGGCTCACAGGAAAACGGCTGGTTTCGCTCCCTTTTTCCGATCACTGCAACCCTCTGGTCGCTACGCCGCGCGCAGTCGACGAGCTGATCAGCGGGTTGGGTCGGGCCATCTCCACAGAGGATCTCCGCTACGTTGAACTGCGCCTTCCCCAGGCAGTCGAGAGCGGTCTTGCGCGGTTCGGATCGGCGTTTCCTTACGTTCTGCATGTCCTCGACCTCACGCCGAGCCTGGAGACGCTGTTTCGAAACTTCCACAAGAGTTCTACCCAGCGAAAGATCCAGCGCGCGGAACGCAGCGGCCTGATTCACCAGACCGGCCGCTCAGAGGCGCTCCTGAACCAGTTCTACCACCTGCTTGTTGAGACTCGGCGCCGGCACCGGGTCCCGCCTCAACCCAAGGCCTGGTTTCGCAACCTCATGGCCTGTTTCCGGGAGGCCCTGCAAATTCGCGTCGCAAGTCAGGACGGACAGCCGGTAGCGGCGATTCTGACGCTCCGGCATCGTGATACCTTGGTCTACAAATACGGCTGTTCCAACCCGCGATACCGCTCGTTGGGCGGAACTCATTTCCTGTTCTGGAAGGCGATCCGGGAAGCAAAGCGGGATGGTTTGCGATTTTTCGACCTAGGCCGTTCCGCGGTTGATCACCAAGGCCTGATCACCTTCAAAGACCGCTGGGGCAGCGCCAGGATGCCCTTGACGTATATCAGGGTCGTGAATGCAAAATATGCCGGCGCGAACTACTCCACGGACGCGCCTGGTTGGGGCCAGCATCTGGCGGGACGGGCTTTATCGTACCTGCCGGCTTGCATTCTGGATCCACTGGCCCGGGTAATCTACCGGCACGCGGCATGAAGCCGGGAAGGAGCAATACGTTGAACGAACCAGAAGTCCTTGACCAGGAACCCAGCCTAACCGAGACCGTCACCAACGTAGTCCGGTTCCTGCTCCGGCGGCGGTGGTGGATTCTGTTGTCCTTGTTTCTGGTCACGCTGCCGGCGATTGCGGTGATTCTATGGCTCCCCAACCGGTTTGCCTCTCAGGCGACGCTGGTGGTTGTCCGGCAGCAGGTGTCGCAGCGGTTCGTGGAGCCGATCAGTGTGACGACCATCGCGGAAGAGCTCAACGCGATGAAAATGGAGGTTTTGTCGCGTAAGCGCTTGCTCGAGATCATCGATGCCTTTGGGCTCTACCCAAAGGAGAGAGAGACGCTGGCTCCCGACCGGCTGGTTGAGTTGATGCGAAAAGACATCAGCGTGGAACCCATCGCCGCGGGAGCAAGAAGCGACACCATTGTGGCGTTTACGGTTTCGTTCCTGGCAGCGACTCCCCGGATCGCCCAGGAGGTCACAGGCCGCCTGGCATCGTTGTTCATCGAGGAAAACTTGCGCACCCAAGGTAGCCAGGCGACGGCTACCACCAAATTTCTGTCTGACCAGGTGGAGACCGCCAAGCAACGGCTTGCCGAACAAGAACAAAAGCTCAAGGCTTTCAAAATGAGCAACTTCGGCGCTCTGCCCGAGCAGCAACAGACCAACTTGAACGCGTTGACGGATTTACGCATTCAACTCCAGGAAGTGTCGGCAGGCGTCGCCCGGGCGCAACAGCAGCGGGTGTACCTTGAATCGGCACTGAGCGGGCAACTGGCCCGGCTCCAGGCGGAACGAAAGGTGTTGCTGGGGCGGTTCACTCCCCAGCATCCCGAGGTGCTCAGGACAGACCGGGTTATTGAAGGAACCACTGCTCTGCTGACTCGGCTCCGAACGGGGAAGACCGAAGCGGATTCTCTCCCTTTGCCCGCCGATGACCCGTTCATCGCCCAGTTGCAGAGCCAGGTGGAAGCCAATGTCGCCGAACTAGCCAAAGCGCCCCTGGAAGAGCAGAGGTTGAAAGCTCAGATTGCGCAATACCAGGGCCGGCTGAACCTCACCCCGGTGCGGGAACAGCAACTGGCGACGCTGATGCGCGATTACGAGTTGTATAAAAAGGACTACACGGAGCTTCTGGACAAACAGCTCAGTTCCGAACTGGCCTCAAAACTGGAGCAGCAACAAGGGGGGCAGCACTACCGCCTGATCGATCCGCCGACCCTCCCCACCATCCCGTCCAGTCCGAAGCGGCTGAAGCTTAGCCTTGGCGCCGCGGCGGCCGGGTTGTTGTTGGGGATCGTATTGGCCTTTCTCCGCGACCTGCTGGATCGTTCTTTTCATACAGAAAAAGAACTCCGCGACCATTTGCAAGCCCCGCTCGTCGTGGGAATTCCCTTGCTGCTGACGCCCAGGGAGGAACGCGGCCGCAGGTTGAAGCTGGGCGCCGAATGGGTTACGGGTTCCGCGATCGTCCTGGCCGTCCTGGCTGCGGAGTTCTACGTGTTCCGTTACGGCTCGATGGGGTTGTGAACAGGCAGGGTCCAGCGAGTCTGGTAGACTGAACGAAGCGGAGCAACGTGGCAGCCGAAAAGCCGATTAGCCTAAGGGAGTTCTTGGAGCGGTCCCCCAAAGCGCCCGGAGAACCCCGGATTCTCCCTGGACCTGAGCTTCCGGCGGAGTCCCCAACGAGCCCGGATTTATCCCGGGTACCAGAAGAAACAGTTGATCTTCGCCCAGAAAGCCGGATCGTGATGCTGACCGACCCCCGGAGCCCCGGCGCGGATCGCTTTCGCTACTTGCGCATGCATCTCCGGGCGCTCAAAACCAGTGCCAAGCTCCAAAGTTTGGTCATTACCAGTCCTCTTCCGCGGGACGGGAAATCCACGGTCACCATCAATCTCGCCACGGCTTTGGCCGAGCGCGGGAAGCGCGCCGTCCTGGTGATCGAAGCGGACCTTCATCAACCCGCCTTGGCAAAGTCTCTCGGGCTGGCGCCGCGCCCGGGATTGGCCGAGTGCCTCGAGAGAAATCTGGATCCGCTCAGCGGGTTGCGGCGCCTGGATCCGGCGCATTGGTACCTGCTGCAAGGAGGGCAACCCCAAAGCAACCCGACCGAACTCGTTCAGTCGGCAGAGCTGGCGAAAGTCCTGGCCAGGCTGGCTCCCCTCTTCGATTGGATTTTGATCGACACGCCACCCGTCGCTCCCCTTACCGACGCCTTGTCCATTTCCCGCCAGACAGACGCCACTTTATTGGTGGTGCGAGCCGACCAAACCCCCCGCGAAGCTGTCGACGATGCCGTTTCTCATCTCGGGGCAGATCGCATTGCCGCAATTGTGTTCAACGGCGCCCACGGGTTGAACCGGCTCTATTCCAAATATTCGCGGTATTACGGTAAATCGTAGGCTGGCATCAAGAGATATCCTCTTGCAAACTTTTCTCTGGCGGGGCGCGGCCCTGCTCTGGGCCGCCAAGATCTTCTGGCTTTCCACCGAGTCCTTTGCCGGTACGGCGACCAGGCCACTGCTGGCAAAGCTCCTGGCAAGCCTCCATGTGACCCTCTCCGCCGACGCCTTCTGGGTGCTGCATCTTGTTTGCAGAAAACTGGCCCACGTAGCGGAGTATGGCATTCTGAGCTTCCTGATTTACCGCTCCCTGGACGGAAACGAGGAGGAAGGCTGGCGGCCCCACATCGCCATTTGGTCCGTGCTGGTGGCCTCCGCTTACTCGCTTACCGACGAATTCCATCAGTCATTCGTCCGCGGCAGAGGCGCCTCGCTGCTCGATTGCAGCCTGGACGTTTTGGGAGCGATCTTGCCCATGCTCCTGATTTACGCCCACTCCCGGCTGGCCAACATTCCCGCCGGCCGTATCCTGAGGCCGGGTGCGTAGGGGTCATGGGCGCGCGGATCGGTTACCTGGGCCTCCTGCTGGCGCTGTCGGCGCTCCTGTTCCGTAGTGTGCTGCGCCAACTCCTGGAACTGGCTTGGCGTAACGAAAATTATTCTTACATCCTCTTTGTGCCGCTCATCAGTGCGGGGCTCTTATACGCGGGGCGCGCGCGCTTTTTTTCGGCCGTGGAGTTCTCGCCCCGCCTGGGCGCGCCTCTGTTCTGTCTGGGCGCTCTTGCGTTCTTCGCCGTCAACCACCTCGCCTGGGCGATGGGCGCGGTAGTCCTGGTTTGGATCTCCGGATTCCTGTGGTTTTTCGGACCGCGCAGTGCGTGGGCAGCGAGGTTTCCGCTGCTGACTCTGGCTCTGGTGATTCCGCTTCCATCTCCGGCGATGAAGGCGGTCGAAACCTTTCTGCAATATAGTTCCGCGGAAGTAACCCACTGGCTTCTCCTTCTCTCGGGGATGCCGTTCCTGCGAAACGGCTTGCAATTCAGCTTGCCCGGGGTCGTCGTGGAAGTGGCGCCCGAGTGCAGCGGCATTCGCTCAGCCACCGGCCTGATCTTAACTGCGATTGTGCTGGGCTACCTGTTTCTTCGGTCCGGCTGGAGCCGGGCTTGGTTGCTCTTGCTTGCGATCCCCATCACGATTTTTAAGAACGCCGCCCGCATCGCGATTCTATCCTGGCTGGGTGTGAACGTGTCGACGGACTATCTTCATGGACTCCTGCACCATCGCGGCGGCCCTCTGTTCGTGTTGCTGGCGCTCGCTTTGTTGCTGGCTACGTTGCTTATGCTGCAAGGAGCGGAAGGGGACCGCGGTAAGACTCCTCAGAGATCGGAACCCTTGGCCAGCTAGAGGTATTGCCAACGGCCAACGGCGCGCAACAAACAACCACCAAAAATTGGTTTCTAATTTCACACACTTCACAGTAGGATTGTCGCCCTCATGCCCCCGACCGTTTTGCAGCTTTGGGAATTTGAGCAGGCTCCTGCCAACCTGCGGGAACTGATCCCTATGGCCTACGCAGGGGGCTGGCTGATGTTCGTCCGGCCCGGCGGTGACGCAGAGGTTGTGCAGGGTTTCGTGGACCATTGCGCTTCAACTGGCGTCACCCTCATGAAACTCAGTACCACCGATGGCGGGTTTGTGCTGGCTGGCCCGTTAGAAAAGCGGTAGGCCGGCATTATTGCGCCAAGCCGTTGAGGGCTGCCCGTGCTGGAGCTGCGTAGCGGAACGCTGGAGACTTCAGGGCCGTTTCCAGCGCCCGCTTGGCGCCTTGGGTGTCGCCGGTCGCCGCGAGAGCCAAGCCTAGGTGGTAGTGGCACGTCGGATTCGACGGGGTGGCGTCGGTGCAACGCCTCAACTGCGCAACTGCGGCATCCATTCTGCCCGCTTTGTAGTAAGCCCACCCGACCAGACCTGCGGCGTCGGGGGAGTCCGGCATTTTCTGGCTGGCCTCGAGCGCAAGCGAAAGCGCGGCATTGGTATCGTCGCCATGCTCGAGATGCAGGTAAGCAAGCTGCGCGGCTACTGCGGGAGACGAAGGAGCAAACTCCCGGGCCTTCTCACACAGTTTCCGGGCCTCCTTCCAGTTGCCTTCCCGCTCATACTGCGCGCTCAGGGCGAGGTAGTTGGTGACGCTGCCGGGGTTGGCCGCAATCGCGGCGCGGAGCGCCTTCTTGCCCTCTTCGGAAGCCCCTCTGGCGAAATGAAGATTGGCCAACAGCGTATGCGCTTCCGGCATCTTCGGATCAAGGTCCATTGCCCGTGAGAGACTGGCCTGCGATTTTTCCAAGTCGTTGATGCTGAAGTACCCTAGCGCCAGCAGCAGGTGCAACCCGGGATTCCGGGGGTTCTCCTGAACCAACCCGGTGAGGCGCCGCACCATGTCTTGCGCCTTCCCCTGCGCCACTTGAATTTTCAGTAGGGCGGCGAGAGCTTGCACGGAAGTGGGATCGCGGTCGAGGGCGGCCTTCAGCCTAGCCTCCGCCTCTCGTACATTTCCTTTCGCCAGCAGCGCCTGTGCGCTCACGATCAGGGCCGGCAAAGAATTGGGATCCGTGCTCGGCACGTCAGCCGCCAGGCGTAAGACAGAGTCCGGATCTCCGCTTTCCCGGGCGAGCGTGGCCAAAGCCACCTTTGCCTCGGTGCGCTGTGGATCGAGTTCCGCGGCGCGAGTGAACGAATTCCTGGCCTGCTGCACAAGCCCTGCGGCCTTTTGGGCCACGCCAAGCAGGTAATGGCTTTGCGCGGAATCGGGCTGAAGCACCACCGCCGCCTGGAGTGCGGTGAGCGCTTCCTGGTAACGCCTGTCTTTCAGCAGAATTCGTCCCTGCGCCAGCAACGCCCGCGCGTCTGCCGAATTGGCCTTCAAAATCTCCTGGTTCAGGCTGGCGGCTTGTTGGAAACGATCCAGATCCAACAGAATTTCCACCAAGGTCTGCTTCACCGATAAATCCTTTGGATGGGCTGCCAGCAGCGCTTCGAACTCCTCCGCGGCTTTCTGTGTCTGGCCCGTCGACAGGTAGTGATGCCCCAGCGCCTGATACGCCTGCGGATCGTCCGGGGCAATCGTTTTCAGTCCTGTGGCAAGAGCTTCTGCTTCCCCGGTCTTGCCCATCCTGACGAGGATCTCGGCCCGCAGCCGCCGCGGTAAAACGGCCTGGGGGTCGGCCTCGGCGGCTGCGGAGGCTTCGATCTCGGCTTGGGCAAGGTTGCGCTGAGAGAGGTAGAACTGAATCAAGTCCACCCGTGCCGCGAGAGACCTTGGATTCGCGCTAACGGATTGCTTGTAAACAGCTTCGGCTTCGCTGGTTCGGCCGTCGGCCAGGCAAATTGCCCCCAGGGCGGAAGCATATTCCACCCGCGCGGGGTCCAATTCAATCGCCTTACGGAATTCCAGGATCGCGTTCGGAACGTCGCGCATGGCTGCGTGCTTCTGGCCCAGGATGGCATGAGCTTGGGCATGAGAAGGATGAGCTTCCAGGACCTTTTCGAGTACCGCCTGCGCATGGTCAAATTCGCGGCGGGCGATCAACAGGGAGGCCAACTGGACTTGGGCGTCTGTGTTGCCTGGATCCAGGGTGACGGCTTCCTGCAACTCGGTGAAGGCAGCGTCCTGATTTTGTAAATTCAAGTACGCCCGAGCAAGCTGGTAGCGGGCGGCTGCGAATTTCGGATCGGCCTGAACGGCATTGCGGAACTCGGCGGCTGCTTCCTGGTATTTACCAACTTTAAAAAATTCTTCGCCCTTGGTGAAGTATTTCTGTTTCGCAAGATGCGGATCCTGGGAACAGCCTGCCAACGCCACCAGGACCGCCACTGCCGCCAAGATGTTCAGCCTACTCAAAGTCCCTCTCTGCGGATCTCGATACATCGGTGTGTTCCATTCCTTCCAGCAGCGGATCTGTTTGATTCTTTTACCGAATCCAGCATCGCGGCGGCGGCTGCGCCTCTCTTCCTTGTGACCAGGACTAAGCCGCACACGCGCACGCTGCGTCTCAAAACTTCGCAGGCGCCAGCTCGATTGGGGGCATGCCCAGCGCTGCGTGGTGTCGCCGCCTGCGCCTCCACTTTCAGCCTACGCCTTTAGCTTCCCCGGCTGTCAACGCAGCAGCGAGTACCAGGGGACCCACCATACTGTCCGGTCCCCAGTACTAAGTACTAAACCTCATCTTTTGCCCTTGACACACCTTAACCATGCTGATAGTGTGAGTTTTAGCGGCAGGATGTTGGTCAGCGATGCTGCCGCTTCACAGCTCTTCGGCAGAGCTCAATCGGAGGATAACGAGTGATCAGGACGATGGTACGAAGTCGTTGGTTTTTCATAGTCTTAGCCGCTCTTTGCCTTGCTCCTTTTGCGATCGCCCAGGACACCTTGCAGTATACCGGCGGCGGCGTGAATCCCGGGTTTGGGGGCTATCTGGTCGGGCCGTACAACATCAGCATCAACGGCACGGTGGTGCAAGCGATCTGTGACGACATAGGGACTACGATTCCTGGCTCGAATACGTGGACCGCGGTAAGGCGTGACGTGACCGAAACCGGGTTAGTTGGGGCTCGGTTCTATGACGGTACTGCGGCGTCCGTGCAGCGTTATTTCCAGGTAGCGTACTTGGCACAGCAATTGCTGAATGAGACGAGTTCCGCGGTCCGCGGTCACATCCAGTGGGCCATCTGGGACATCATGTCCCCCGGCGACAGCCTTTCCGGATTCAGCAACTCGCTCCGCACTACCATTCAGAATTACATCAACCAGGCTGCGACGAATGCGACAGCAGCCCACGGACTCGGCTGGAGCGTGTACACGCCGGTGGGCACCCCCAACAGTCAGGAGTTCCTCGTGCGGACGCCGGAATCGGCGGCGCTGTTGCTGCTTTCGTTCAACGCTCTAGCTGTGTTGGGCATGATCGTCTTCCTTCGCGGGCGCATGGTCGGCCCAGCCCGCTAACCTGTCGCAGCCCTATCCTCCTTTCGAAAAGCGGAGGCGCATGGCGCTTCCGCTTTTTCATTTCCCTCGCGGAAGCGCGCAGGCAGCCGATTCCTGAGCCAGCGATCGCACGGTAGACCGGCGAAAGCTTAATCCCGCAAGAGCGCTCCGCCACTCCACCAGAACCGCCGGAAGCGCGTTGCCTCCGCTTCCCCCACACTGCGGTTACGGTTTGAACCGAATCCCCGAGGTCCAAACGTGCCACAAACGAAAACCTCAGCCTTGGCGTCAGGGTGCCGACTCCGGGACGCGACAAAGCTTACCATCGAGAAGGTTCTCAATCCGGGGAGTCTTTCGCTGTATGGTGGCGTCACCAAGGACGCCCGGATCTTGTGCGTTCTCGCCGCGGGCAGGGGCACCCGGTTTGGCAGTGAGCCCAAGTGTATCCAACCGGTGAGTGGAACACCGCTTGCCAGCCACTCCGTGGACGCTTTCCGCCGCTTCAGCCCCTCCCCGGTGATTTGCCTCGTCGGATATCGTTACAAGGAAGTATCCGCCGCCTTGAGGGACGACAACATTTACGTCCGTTCCGACAACCCGGCGGGAGGGACGGCGTTCGCCGCCTATGAGGCCTTTAGCGTCCCCGGGCTTCGGGAGAACAATCCGCTCCTGGTGATCACCATGGGTGACCGGATTGTGCCGTCTTCCGTGTTTCGCCTTATTTGTGAAACGCACCAGGCGGGCGCGTCCGAGGCGGATCTGACGTTTCTGACCGCACAGTACGAGCCCCCAAAGAATCACGGCAAAGGACGGGTGCTGCGGGACGCGCGCCGGAGGGTCGTGCGAATCGTCGAGGAACGAGACATCCTTTTGGAAGACAACGCCGGCACACGCCAGGCCCTCCTCGATCTGACGGAAGGAAACTGTCCGCTTTACGCGATCCGCGCGGCCACGCTCTATCAGCATTTGCAGAATCTGACGAATGCGAACGCGCAGGGCCAATACTACCTCACCGACATCATTCAGAGCATCAGCCGCGGCGGCGGGGATATCCGCACGGTGACCACCACCCCCGCAGACGCAGAGTATGACTTACTCTGCGCCGACGTGACGCAGCCCATGGACCTGGCGCTTCTGGAAGGCATCTTGAAGCCTGGGTTGCTGTTCCCCGACGAGTGGGAGGTGGAGGAGGCGGCGCGCACGGTTGCCGCCGGACGGCCGGCCGCGCAAGTGGCCTCCATCGCCCGCCAGTTAGAAGAACTCCTGTCGGCCGCCCGCCGGGAAAAGCTTGGCTTTGAACCAGCCCGGAGCGTGGGGATCGGAGTCTCGGGCGGACGTCTGCGGATTGCATTCATGCATCCCGACATGAACCGGTTTTTTGGCCCCGCCTGGCAAACGCCCATCGGGGCCGGCGAAGTGGATGGCGACGAGCAGATCGTCACTGTGGTCCAAGGCGCGACTGACGGCCGCATCCACTTGTTTCCGATCGACCCGAAATATCGTGAGCGCATCAATCAGCTTCCCGCCGACAGCGACGTACTCTACCCCGGCGAGCACATCTCGGACCTGCACGCTTACGAGGAATACGGAACCCGCATGAGCGAAACACTGCTCCTCTCCCTGGGCTACTTCAGTGACGAAGAACTGGAGGCGCGGCGTCAGAAAAGCCTGCCTCTCCCTCCTCCGTCATTGTGGGCAGCCAGCAACATGCGCCGTCCGTTTGCCTTGGTCGACAATGCCATCGCCTCCCTTCGCACGCTGCGCGCCGGGAACTTGGGCGCAAGGATTCAGGAGAATCTGGGGCGCGAGCACTTCCGGGGACTGCGCCTGATCTCAACCGGCAACATCCCCCAGGGCGGGTTCTCCAGTTCCTCAGCCATGACCTTGGCCACGGAAAACGCTATCAACGCCCTGTATGAACTGGAGATTCCGCCGGATCTTCTCATCCATCTCGCGTGCCAAGCGGAATATGGGACGGGGGTCCGGGCGGGTTCGCTGGATCAGGCGACCGAACAAAAGGGCCGCGCGGGAGAGGGAACTCTGATCTCCTCGAATCCTCGGGATAACTACCGCATTATCGGAACGTACCCGTTCCCCGCGGACCGCATCCAGATCATCTTTCCCTATACCGCCGAGCGCGACCGCGGCGCTTGGCGCTGGTCCTGGGGCGCGTATGGGGAGACTGCCGGAACCGGTCCGCTCACAACGGGCGAGATGCGTAAATTGACGGGCAAGGCAGCCGAACTCGCCGCTATCCTGGTGCGCTTGCCTCTGCACACCGACTTCTTCAAGTGGATCGAAGAGGATTTGGTGTCAGACGGCCTGTTGAGCCTTGAGAACCGCCTCTGGATCTGCTCGATTCTGCGGCAACTGCCCATGCTGGTTACGCAGAAAGAACTCCGGGAACGCGTGGCCGCCAACCGGTCCTGGTACCTCGAACAATTGATGGAAGTGAACGCCCTCGACCGATCCTCCGCCACTCAAAAGACCGACACCACTCTGGCCGCCCTGTTCGCCGGCTGGCGCGACCCGCCTTTGCAGCGTAGGGATGTTTTGGGAATAGTTGTTGAGGAAGAGGGTGTTCCGCTGCGCGCCATCGTGGCGTACCTGTTCGGGGAAGTCGCCAAGAACTTCCGTCTGATTCACGATCCCGGCCGGTGGACTGAATACGTGACCCTGTCGCAAATGGGTGATCGCTGGCTGACGATAGATCCGGACAGCCTGCCTTCCCGCCAAGCGCTGGAACAGGAACTTGACTGGGAACGCGGAACGAGCGGCCCCGAGCGGATGAACTGCTGGCTGGAGCGGTTCGGCGCTGCGCCGTTTGATTACAACCGAGGCCTGGACGACGCGTCCTTATCCGCGATGCCGCCCCCGGAGTTCCATCGCCTGGAAGGATCGAACTTTTTCCGGGGCCTGGCCCTGATCGACCTGGCCGAAGCGATGCTCAAGCGGGCCTTCGGACGGGAAGCAGTGGCGGTCCGCGTCAACGCGGCGGGGCAGGGCGACTACTTTCAGGTACACGTGGATAAACGCGCCGCCAGCCCTGCTGAGGTGAAACAGTTTCTTCGGTTGGCGTTTTACCGCCGCTTCGGCCTGGCGCCTCAACCCGAGTTCGTCGAGGTTCACCCCGGCGGAGGCGCAGTCGGCGTGCGCCTCAAACGTTATGACATCCTCCCCCTATTGATCCAGCGGTTGAAGACCGCAGAAAAGGGGACCAACACCCTCCACCATGCGCCAGGTTCCGCAGCGCTGTTGACTACAGAGCGCCATTGAACAGCGCCTGCACTTCGGCTGGGGACAACGCACGGTTGTAAATCCGCACGTCGTCTATCGTGCCGTGGAACGGACGGCCTCCTCCCGGATTATCCCCAATCCAAAGCGGGACGGCAGGATCCAGACTGACCTGCCCCGACTTCTTGCGCGAGCCGATCTCGATTCCGTCCTGATACAGAACCATCTTGGTCCCGTCGTAGATCGCTACGGCGTGGATCCATCGACCTGTAGTAAGCGTGCCGCTGTTTCCAATCAACGTCGCTACGTTACCCTCGGTTTTCAGGCTGAACTGCAACCGCATGTTCCCGTTTCTCACGGTGCTCAGCATAAAGAGCTGCTTCGCGGTTTCCTTCCCTGTCGCCCGAGAAATCAGGCGGGCATCGGACACTCGGAAGGTGTCAGCTCTGAACCAGACCGAAAGCGTCAGCCCCGCCGGGGTCCCGCTACCAAGGATCTCGGTTCCGTTCCTTGCGATCTCTACCCGGTCGTCCAACCCATCGAAGTTCAACGCCTTCCCGAATCTGCCCGCGGCAGACCACGCCGGCTGGACTAAGGCGCCGGTAAAGCCACGACCGGTAGCATCGGCCGTGGTCGCGCCAACACCCTCCTCCATCGGCCAGTAGGCGGCCAAACCTGTTTGTTGCGGACTCGTTGAAGGATTTGTGGAATTTGTGGAAGGATTCAAGGTGATAGCCGCGTTGGCTTTTCTCGTAGAATCTGCCACACTGGTCGCCGTCACTGTTACAGTCTGCTGCGAGGTGATCGAGACCGGCGCGGTGTAGAGGCCGCTGGTGGAAATTGTGCCCACCGCGGGGCTGAGCGACCAAGTGACCGCCGTGTTGGTGGTCCCCGTCACGGTGGCGGCAAACTGCTGGGTCTGCGAAGCGGTCAGCGAAGCCGTGGCGGGGCTAACCGAGACCGCCACCACCGGAACCAGCATCACTGTGGCCGTCGCGGTCTTGGTCGGGTCGGCCGCACTGGTGGCGGTGATGGTGATGGTCTGCTGCGAGGTG
>Ga0272446_1003397_pt1 | contig 20121 bp, 20 predicted proteins | sample YNPCB0061_FD_194587 | JGI IMG/M metagenome (GOLD analysis project Ga0272446, IMG submission 194587) | Hot spring microbial mat communities from Yellowstone National Park, WY, United States - YNP-CB-006-1 | ecosystem: Environmental > Aquatic > Thermal springs > Hot (42-90C) > Sediment | place...
TAGATATAATGTTTTGTGCTGTTGATAGGAAATTCACCGGAAGGTCCCTGAGTGATTCTTCTTGGATAAAGTTTGCCGCGATTTTCAAAAAACAATCCGATGTTGCTTGCATTATGGATTCCCGCTGCTCGATCAATTATTCCAAAAGTTTTTTCAAGACTGCTTCGGGAAAGCTGTTCATCAATTGCTTTTTTGTCTTGTGAATAAGCAGCATTTGAAAAAATTATTAGTACTGCTATGATGATGATTTTTTTCATCTTCAAATTCCTTTTGATTAATATTTTTTATCAGAATCTGATTGTTGTTCCAAGTCTTATTGATCTCGGCGGACCAAAGTTAGAAGGATCTCTCATCCACTCAACTGAATGATTGCCTTCAAAAGTAAAATCAGGTTCACCAGTATCACGATAAACATAAAGTATGTTACGATGATCGGTTACATTCAGAATTTCTGCAAACAACCTGATTTTGAATAGATTGTAAACTTCAAATTCTTTCCCAATCATAAAATCTAAAGTATAAGTTCCCGGTTGTCGCAAAGAATTTTTTATAACAAATCCAACATCTCTTCCGCCAGGTGTATATGGTGCACCTGAACTTGCTCTGAATACGAAACTAAAATCCATTCTATCAAAAACATGCGAGCCGAATAAAACAGGTCCTTCATTTTCGGGAATTGTGTATGAACCAGTAACATTCAAAACATGTGTTCTGTCAAAATCAAGATAGTAAAGTAATGTTGATTCCTGAGTTCCGGGATATTGTTCGGTCTCGGATGATGCACTGCCTTTTGCAACAGAATAAGTATAACTTAATCCACCGGAAAAATATCTGTCAGGTCTGATATCAAGATTAACTTCAAAACCCTTTACATTAGCATAGTCTTCATTTACATAAAGAGTGTAGCCGATGTATCTTCCATCCTGAAACGGGAAGTAATATCTTGTTCCGATAAGACCAGTGATATCTTTATAATATGTAGTAAGATTGATTGCAATGCGATCAGAAAACTGATGAGCAATTCCAACTTCGTATGATATTGTTCGTTGTGCATCAAGTCCCGGTTGACCAATTAAAGGTTCTCTTACATTTAAATCATACTGATTGTTCTCAAACAAATATTGAAAATCAGGATTCTGGAAGAAATGTCCGTAAGAGAAATGCAATTTTGTTCTGTCGGAAATCGGATGAGCAATTCCAACTCTTGGTGATAGCTGCGATCTTGATTTTGCTTTTACCAATGATGTTGGATCAAGTGGATTATTTCTGAAAGTAATGTTTGCATTCATATAATCGAATCGTAAGCCAAGATTTATAACGAGGTAAGGCAATTCAATTTTATCTTGAATGTAGGAAGCAAACTCAAACGGTTCAGTTACATAATCATTTTTATAAGGAAAATTTCTTTTGGGATCGTACACATAAAAATATTTTAATCGATGCTTTTTGTACGAAGCACCAAATTTTACTTCATTAGTGTTGTTGAATTGCCAAACCGCATCAAGTTTTCCATCAAGTGTTACAGTTCTGCTGTCTATCAATTCAAGTGGATCTGCCTTTGAGAAAAATTCAAATCCTGTTCCTATTGGCAGATATTCCCTTTGAGAAGTTGAAAGATATTGTGATGTATCTTTATCAATACCGGAATAAAATCCCTGATTAAAGTATGAAACTTTTAAATCATAAAAGAAATTGTTCTGAACAGTGTGAGTAAGATACAAACCTGTTTGCCAGCTATCTGTTCTTCTTCTCAAATATTGTTCGGGAATATATTTCCATGCATGGTTATAGCTTTGTCTTCGTCCCTGACTACCACGATTTGAAAGAGAAATTTTAACATAAGGAATTGCTGTTGTAGTTAGCTTTGTAAACAAAGTTCCATCTTTATTATAACCAAAGGGCAGATAGCTTCCTCTTCTATCTACTTCAGCGGAAATAAAGAACTTTAAATCATTTGTAACTACCGGACCACTGATACTTCCATTAATTCTCGATTCGTGTAAACTTGAATAACGATCTATCCCAAACTCTGAAGTTCTATATTCGAATTTTCCGGAAAGTTTATCCGAGCCATCACGAGTAACTATGTTAACAACACCGCTAAGAGCATTTCCATACTCAGCATTAAAAGTTCCGCTAAGCAAACTCATTTCCTGAATAGCATCGTTATTTACCTGAGTTGCTAAACCACCAAGCAGAGGATCAACCACAAGCATTCCATCAATCATATAAGCAATTTCATTAGCTCTTCCTCCACGAACATGAAGATTAGAACCGCTGCCAACAACTCCTGCCTGAAGTGAAAGCAATTCTGTAAAAGAAGTAACAGGCAAAGCTTCAATTTCGTCTCTGCTTATTACAGAAATAGAACTTGTTAAATCTTTTTGTATAAGAGGAGTTTTAGCAGTTACAATAACTTCACCAACCTGAACTGTTTGCGGTTTTAAATTCACAGAAAGATTTGTGGTTTGGTCAACAATGATTGCAACATTTTGCATCAAAACTGTTTCGTAACCAATGAAGGAAATTCGAACATTGTATCTTCCGGGAGGAATATTGAGAATAACATATTCGCCGTTTGCATTTGTTGCCGCCCCAAAAGATGTTCCTTCAATCAGAACATTAGCACCAACAAGCGGTTCACCATTATCAGCATCTTTAATTACGCCGGCTAATTTTCCGGTTGTCCCTGCAAATAAATAAAACGAGAACAAGAGAACAATTGAAAATATTTTTTTCATATCTGACTCCTTATCAGATAATTATAAGATAACCTGATCTTGTTCGATCATTATTTTTTCACTTTCTTTAAGCACTCTTTTTGCTTTTGATTTATTCTTAACTGCACAAGCTGTTGCAATTGCATTTATCAGAACCGATATCGCAGCAAACGAATTAGTAAAAAGCATATTTTCACTTTTCACTGTAAGCACTGCTTTTGAAGAAGCAGCTATTGGTGCAGTAGATTTATTAGTGATGCTAATTACTCCGATACCATTTTTATCTGCAAACTTTGCAACATCAACTGTTTCTTTAGAATAAGGTGGAAACGAAAAACATATCAGTAAATCATTTTTATTCATATACAAAATCTGCTCGTGGAAAAGAGTATGAGTATGTTTCAGAACAGATGAATCAACTCCAACCTGTGTTAACTGATATGAAAGAATTTCAGCAAGCAGATAAGAAATTCCCAATCCGGCAGTATAAACTCTGTTTGATTGCAGAATTAGTTCAATCACCTTATTAAAAGTTTCTCTATCAATATTGGTTAAAGTATCATTTATATTTTTCACATCCATATTTGCAACTGATGTGAGAATATCATTATCGAATTTACTTTTATCAACAAGAGAGAATATTTCATTTTTCTTAAGATGTTTTTTCAGCGAATCTGAAACTGCATCACGCAATTCACTGAATCCGGTAAATCCAACACTTTGAGCAAACCGGATAACAGAAGCAACACTAACTCCGACTTGCTTTGAAACTTCGTGAACATCAACGAAAGGAATATTGTCGAAGTTATCAATCACAAAATCTGCAACCTTGCGTTGATTCAAAGGCAGAGAATCATACTTGCTCTGAATTTTCTCTCTTATTTCTTTATAACGGCTAACCATAGATTAAGAAATTGTCGCACTTCGATGAACTCTCAGTGCGACAGTAATTTTTTATCTCATTAAAATCATCTTTTTAGTTTCAGTAAAGTTTCCTGCAGTGAGTTTATAATAATAAACTCCGCTGCTAAGATTGCTTGCATTAAAGTTGATTGAATAACTTCCTGCAGTTCGATATTCATTAACCAAAGAAGCAACTTCATTTCCCAATACATCATAAACCTTCAATGTCTGATAACTATCAAAAGGAACATTCCAGCTGATGATAGTATTTGGATTAAACGGATTTGGATAATTTTGATTTAAGCTGAAGTCAACCGGACTTGATGACGATTGATCATTAACATCAGTAATCAGATTGTATTTAGTCTGAGCGTCGTTGATTTGAGCTAATAGATCATTTTCATTTTCACCGAGTGCAATAGCAAAATATAATACCACTGAATCCTGAGAATTAATATTAACAAATTCTATTGAGGGTATTGTAACCGGACCTTCAACATCACCGATATACTCATTCTGAATTGAGCCATAATTGAGCCAACTCCAATAACTTGAGTCCACATAATAACCATCATACCATTCAAAAGAATAAAGTGATTGAAGTGGATGGGAAAAGAATTTAATCCCAGAGTGTACTCCACCACGTTTTGTCATTATAACTTGATTTGATGGATTATATGTAACAGTATCATACCCATAAGTTCCATCCAAACTCATAATAATATCAAGTCCAATTTTAGCATTGATGGCAGCTGTTTCCCGGTTCTTAATTGTCCATTTGACCAGAGCATATTTTGCATTATTCCAACTGTAAATGTTGTACTTTACAAGTACATCCGGAGGAGCTGCTGAATAAGCATTGTTATACGCTCCAACAAGCTCAAAATCGCTTAGAGAGGGAGAGCTAACTAATGAAGTTGGTTCTTCTACATCCATATCATTTTGGTAATCGAAAACAGCATTTGAATTAACTCCTACTAATGGAGAAATTCTTTCAATGTGTTTAGTTCCACTTGCGTTTGGAAGATAGGCTCTTATCCTTCCGTAAGCATTTACCGTTACGCCCATTGAGCCGGTTTCGAATGTAGCTTGAGCAAAAATTGGTATTGCATCAAGAGATAAAACCAGAAGAATTGTTGAAAATAAAAGTAAGAACTTTTTCATAGTGCACCTCTTTTGTTGTTGATTAAAAAATTTTTTAATATCAATGCCATCCAATTAAGTTTGGCGGAATAAGTAAAATAAATCCTAATAGAAAAAGAATTATCATTAACGGTAAAACCCATTTAGCCCATTTATCCCAGGGAACACGAGCCATAGATAACGCACCCATCGTAACAGCAGAAGTCGGAATAATTATATTTGTATACTCACCAAACTGAAATGCAAGGATAGCTGTCTGTCTTGTAACTCCGGCTAAATCTGCAAGTGGAGCCATAATAGGCATTGTTAAAGCTGCCTGTCCGCTTCCTGAATGAACGAAGAAATTTATTATCGCCTGAACAATAAACATTTTCTGTGAAGCAAAAACCGGAGATGATGATTCAATAAATGGTGATAAGCCGTAGAGAATAGTATCTATAATATTTGCGTCTCTTGAAAGAACAAGAGTTGCTCTTGCGAGTGCAATTATCAGAGCAGTTCCAACCAAATCTTTTGCACCATCAACAAAAGCTTTAATAAGTTCATCGCTTTTCAATCCTCCGATAATTCCAACTACAATTCCCATTATAAAAAACATTCCGGCTATCTCTTCAATGTACCAATGAAACTCAACTACACCAACCACAAGTAAAACTAATGAGAGAACAAATGTTATTAGTACTGCTTTATGTCTGATTGAAAAATGATTATCGTTATTATAAATAACATCAAAATGTTCGTTCTTTCTTCGTTCTTCATCTTCTTCATACATTGGACTGATTTTAGGATTCTTTTTTAATCTTCTCACATACCATAGCAAAAACAAAATTGCAACTGTGGTTGAGATTGCCCAACTAATCATTCTGTAACCAATTCCCGAAAACAAAGGAACTTCTGCAATTCCTTGTGCTATACCTACATTAAACGGATTAAGAAAAGCACTCGCAAAACCAATGTGTGCACCAATCAATGGAATAGCTACACCAACAATTGAATCATATCCGAGAGCAAGGCAAATCGGGACAATTATAAGTACGAATGGAATTATTTCTTCATTCATTCCGAATGTTGCCCCGCCGAGAGAAAACATCAGCATCAGAACCGGAATGAAAAGAGTCTGTAGAAGGCTGGATGTTTTGTATGCCTTTGCAAGTTTATTAATAAGTGAATTGATTGCATCTGTTTTTGCAAGAACATTAAACGCTCCGCCAACAATCAAAACAAAACCAATAATTAAAGCTGCTTCTACAAATCCTTTTAATGGCGAAATGAATAAATCAAAAATTCCTTGTGGATGGCTATCAACATATTTGAATGAGTTTGGAACAACCACTTCTCTGCCGTTCAAAATGGTTCGCTCATATTTACCGCCTGGAATAATCCAGGTTAATGCTGCAATTAAAACCAGCAGAGAAAAAATCAGTAAATATGTATTCGGCACTTTAAGCCGGAATTTTTTCTTTTGTTCGCTCATTCAATTACTTGTTTTGTTTTTAAATTGAACTTATCGCCGTTGATAAGTAAATGCATTTTCATTCCAGTGATACCAAGATTTCCGTTTTTATCTGCTCTGATATTTTTTGCCTCAGTTGGATCATAAACTAAAACCTGATTACTGCCAATTACTTCGAATGTTTCATCGGGATTTACAACTATTGCTGTTGATTCGTCAATAGCAATTCCAAGTAAATCGGGATGTTCACACATTAATGTAATTAAGCGGTTGTGTCTTTTCCTTTTAAGAAAATGTTGATCAATAATTGCATTCTTAATAAAACCAAATCCTTTAGCTGTTTCTATATTGCCTCTTTGAATAGAAATAAAAGCTGATGAAGAATCTTTATTTAACAATTCATTTCCGGTAATCATTATTTCACTTTGAACTGCGGCACCAGCACTCGAACCACCAATCACTCCACCATTGTTATAAATATCATAAACTTTCTGAAGAAGTTTTGTACCGAGCATATCGCGGGTTAAATCACTTTGATCGCCGCCAAGAAAATAAACTGCATTTGCCCAATCCATTTTTTTAAGATTTGAATCTGCATCTGCTGTTTCTCTTGTAAATAAAAGATAATCTGCTTTTGCTCCAAGCTCTTCAAATTCCTTTTTGTGAAGTTCACTGTTATAAACCGGATCCGAACCAGCGTTCGGAATAATAATTACTCTGGCATTTTCACTACCAGCAAGCTGAATAAATTTTTTTGAGGTTTCTGCTGTATGAACTCCGCCAATAATTACAAGATAACCTTTTGACTGTGCGAAAGAAGATGCCGAAAGCAGTAGAATTATAAATGTGATAAAATATTTTAGTTTCATTGTTAATCCTTTTTAACAAGTTCGAGTGCAATTTCAGCTGATTTAATTAAATCCTCGATATAAACGAACTCATCATTTGAGTGAGGATTTTGCGCACCAATTCCGATGTTAACAGATTCAATTCCTTTTGCATTTAAAGAGTTTGCATCACTTCCGCCTAAAGAAATTTTTGGCGTTGGTATCAATCCAACTTTTGTAATTGCTCTAACGATATCTTTATAAACATCGGAGTTTTCTTTAATTGTATAAGGCTTGAAATCCCAAAAGTAATCGTATTCAATTTTAGCGTTTGATTGCTTTGCTTCTTCTTCAAAAGTTTTGACTAAAAGATTGAAATAATTTTCAGCCTTTTGAAGATTGAAAGATCTTACTTCGCCAATCATTTCAGTCAATTCGGGAATTACATTAACAGCTGAACCACTTTTAAGCGAGCCAATATTCATTGTGGTTTCATCATCAATTCTTCCGAGCGGAAGTTTGTTGATTGCCCGGGTTGCAATAACGAGAGAATTAATTCCTTTTTCTGGTGCAATTCCGGAATGAGAAGCCCTGCCAAAAACTTTAAGATTAAAACCAATTGCTCCACAAGCTGAGTAAATGAAACTTCCAGTACGATAACCTGAATCGAATACAAATCCTTTTTTAATATTTCCATTTAATCCAAGATACTTTGATCCAAACAGAGTTGTTTCCTCGCAAGTTGTAAAAGCAACAGTAAAATCTTTAACTGGGATTTTATCTTTTGCAATTCTTTCCAGTGTATAGAGCAATACTGCAACACCTTCACGATTATCAACACCAAGTACTGTATCACCTGAAGATGTAATTCTGTCTTCTTTAATTATTGGCTTAACATTTTCGGTAGGACGTGCTGTATCCATATGAGCAGTCATTACAAAATCGCCTCCGCTTCCAACTTTACAAATCAGATTACCAGTGTTACTGTGAGTGAATTTCGCAGAGTCGTCGTATTCAACTTTGTATCCGAGGTTTGAAAGGAAGCTTTCGATAAAATCAGCAAGGGGTTTTTCATTAGCTGACAGCGCATTTATCTTAATTACCTGAAGAAATATTTCTATCAATCTGGAAGGATTCATTTGTAACTCTGCTTACAAGTTTAACAAATATTGTAATTTCTGTTACAGAGTTACAAAAAATAAATTAATTAGTCAAGAACTTTCTTAAAATATTTTTAATCTTCTTCCGAGTAAGTCTCAAGATCGCCTTTTTTAATATAGCCATCTTTTATAAGACTATCGGCTGACCTGTAAAGTACAATTGTTACTTCATTTGTGTTGTTGTAACCAGTTGATTCGATCTTTACTCCATTTAATTCCTTTGCAATTTTAACCCTTGCAACCAGTTTGTCCTCGTTAATAAGTGATTTCTCAATTTTAGCTTTTTTAACGGGAATATTCATTAAGCCCCAGAATATTCCTTTACGCGCATTCACCAGTGCAGCTTCGATATCTGAATCAACTTTTGATTGAGCTATAGCAGCTGAGGAAATAACTATAAAAATGGAGAAAAGTAGTATTGGGAAGTTTTTCATATCGCCCTCTGAAAATTTTCTGTTCAATAATAGAAATAATTTATTTTAGCTTCAAGTACATGATGTTAATCCCGAACATTTTTAAAATCAAAATAAATACTTGCATTTATCGTCCATTTGTTTTAGTTTGGAAACTAATAATACTAAAATAGTTTCCAAATGTCTAAAAAATATGATACATTAAATTCTGCCGAGCGAGATAAAATTATTGAATACTGCTCGGTAAAATTTCTCAAAGATGGTTTTTATTATGTAACGGTAGATCAAATTGCATCCGAACTGAGGATGTCAAAAAAAACCATTTATAAATATTTTTCTACTAAAGATGAATTGGTTGAAGCCGTAGCCATTAAGATGATGGAAGATGTCAGCACAAGAATTGAGGAAATAATTACTTCTGAGAACGATTCTTTGACTAAAGCGCTAATGCTTTTTGAAGTGATGGCAGGTGTAGTTGTAAGGTTTTCTGAAAACTGGTTGAAGGATTTACAAATTCACACACCAAAACTTTGGAAGAAAATTGATGAGTTTAGAACTAAAAGAGCTTTCACTGCTCTTGGAAGCATTATTAAACAAGGTCAAAGTGAAGGAATTATTATTGACAAACCCGCTGAATTAATAATCCATATTTTTGTCAATACAGTCCGTTCTGTTGTTCATCCAGATTTTTTATATCATCAAAAATTTAATTATAAAGAAGCGTTCATTCATTCATTCGAGATTCTGTTTAATGGAATTTTAACTCCCAAAGGCAGAAAGATTTTTGATAAAATTTTTTCAAAGGTAATAAAATGAAAACATCAGTTTTACTTCAATTAATAATTTTTTCTCTTATAATATTCAGCTGCAGTAGCAACAACGAAAAGCAAGCAATTGAAGCAACCGGAAATATTGAAACTATCAATGTTACTGTTTCTTCAAAAGTTAACGGTGAAGTAATTTCTATTCTTAAAGATGAAGGTGATAAAGTTAAGACCGGCGACACAGTACTGATTATTGATCCAACAATTTATCAAATCAAACTTCGTGAAGCAGAAGCAAGTTTATTAGCAGCCGAAGCTCAGCTGGAACTGGTAAAAGTTGGGGCAAGAAAAGAAGATATTCAACAAGCAGAACAAACTCTTAAGCAGGCAGAAGTGAATTTTCAATCTGCTGAGAATGATAAAATGAGATATGAAAATCTTTATCAGACAAAATCAATAAGCAGGAAACAATATGAAGATGCTCTAACCAGATATGAAATTGCTCTTGCTCAATTTAATTCTGCAAAAGAAAATCTTAGAAAAATTAAAAACATCAGCCGACCTGAAGAATTAAAACAAGTAAAAGCAAACTATGAAAGAATAAAAGCGAATGTAGATCTGATTAAAAAAAATCTCAGTGATTGCTATGTAACTTCTCCAATTGATGGGATTATAGTTAAAAAATTTGTTGAGAAAGGTGAAACGGTGAACAATCTTTCTTCATTATTTAAAGTTTCAAATTTATATCAGGTTGAAATTCTAGTTTATGTGAATGAGCAGGATTTGGGAAAAGTAAAACTCGGTCAATTGGTTGAAATAACAGTTGATGCTTTCCCTAATAAAATTTTCGAAGGCAAAGTAGTTTACATCTCACCCGAAGCAGAGTTTACTCCAAAAAATATTCAGACAAAGGAAGAAAGAACAAAGCTTGTTTTCGCAGTCAAAGTTAAGATTGATAATACTGATCTTCAGCTTAAAGCTGGAATTCCCGCAGACGCGAAAATAAAATTATAAAATTGAAAGATTACAAAATTTCAAAATTAACTTTAAACAATATTGGAGGCTTTATGAAGGTTAAATCTTTTGAGGATTTACAGGTTTGGCAAGATTCAAGATTGCTTGTTAAATCAATTTATGAAATAACAGCAGATGGCGCATTATCAAAAGATTTTGGATTTAAAGACCAATTACAACGAGCATCAATTTCGATAATGAACAATATCTCTGAAGGATTTGAAAGAGATAATAATAAAGACTTTAGAAATTTTCTTTCTTATGCAAAAGGATCCGCTGGCGAAGTAAGATCAATGTTATATATAGCTCTTGATTTAAATTATATCTCACTAAAACAGTTTGATGAATTATATTCTTTATCAATCAAAGTAATAACTCAGATTTCGAACTTTAAAAAATATTTGATTAAATATTATAGAAAGGATAATATAAAGAGAATTAAAATGATTCTTTTCCCCTTTCTTAGCTTTATCAAATCTTGAATTATTGTAATCTTGAAATTTTGTAATGATTAGTATCATCGAAATCGAAAATCTTAAAAAATCTTACAATGAAATTGTTGCGGTAAATAATATCTCTTTTACCGTCAACGAAGGAGAAATGTTTGGACTTGTTGGACCGGATGGTGCAGGTAAAACAACAACAATTAGAATCTTATGTGGTTTGTTAAATCCAGACCAAGGGAAAATAAAAATTTTTAATAAGGAAATTTCCGAACACAGAAAACATATTCAGAATAACATCGGCTATCTTTCACAGAAATTTAGTCTTTATAGCGATCTTACTGTTGATGAGAACATCGAGTTCTTTGCAGAAATTCATAATGTAAAAAATTTTTATCAACGAAGAGATGAGCTTTTAGAATTCACACGACTAACTTCTTTTCGCGATCGTCTTGCTGATCAACTTTCTGGTGGAATGAAACAGAAGCTCGCACTTGCTTGCAGTCTGATTCATAAGCCCAAAATACTTTTTCTTGATGAACCAACTACGGGAGTTGATCCTGTTTCGCGAAGAGATTTCTGGAAAATTCTTGCTGGTTTATTAAAAGAAAAAATAACTATACTAATGACCACTCCATATCTTGATGAAGCTGAGAGATGCAATCGTGTCGCATTGATGCATAATGGAGAAATAATCAGTCTTGATACTCCGGAAAGAGTTAAGAATTCTATTGGGAAAAAATCTTTAGAAATTATTACTAGTGATATTAAATCATCTTACAGAATTTTAAAGTCGTCCAAAGAATTTGAAGTTCAGATTTTTGGTGATCGCTTGAATATTATTTCAGATAAACCCGAGCAAACAATGTTGCGAATCAAAAACTTTTTAAACTTAAATGGAATTGAAATGATTTCTTATCGTGTAACAAACTTATCGCTCGAAAATATTTTTATTCATCTGATAACTAAATGAACAGTATAGAAGTTAAAAACCTGACAAAAAAATTTGGCGAATTTATTTCGGTCAACAACATTTCGTTCAATGTTAAGAAAGGCGAAGTGTTCGGATTTCTTGGTGCGAATGGTGCAGGTAAATCAACTACCATCAGAATGTTGTGTGGAATTTTAAAACCAACCTCAGGCGATGCAATTGTTGGCGGCTTTAGTGTGATGAATCAACCTGAAAAAGTTAAACAGCAAATTGGTTATATGTCGCAGAAATTTTCTTTATACAATGATCTTACAGTTGAAGAGAATATAAATTTTTTTGGTAGCATCTACGGACTTACAAATACTGTTCTTGAAGAAAGAAAGAAATGGGTTTTATCTGTAGCCGATTTAACCGGAAAAGAAAAATTACTTACGAATTCTTTGCCTGGTGGAATTAAACAGCGACTTGCACTTGGAACTGCGGTAATTCACAAACCAGAAATTGTTTTTCTCGATGAACCAACAAGCGGCGTTGATCCGATTGCAAGAAGAAATTTCTGGGAGTTGATCAATTTCCTTTCTGAAGATGGGATTACAGTAGTTGTAACAACACATTATCTTGAAGAAGCTGAATATTGCAACAACATAATCTTAATTGACTCAGGAAAACTTATTGCCGAAGGTAATCCGAAAGAGTTAAAGGAAAGATATATTCAGAATAAAATTCTTGAAATCGAATGTGAACGAATTTCTGAAGCTATAGAAATACTTTCCAAAGAATTTTTTGTTGAAGAGACGAATATTTTCGGGAACTCTATTCACATAAGTGTGAATAATTTTTATCAAAGCGAAGAGCAAATAAAAAATGTCTTATCAGCAAATTCAATAAATGTTTTCAGAGTCAGTGAAGTGACTCCAACACTTGAAGATGTTTTTATTCATCTGGTAGATAAAAAATGAAATCGCTAAAGCAACTTGTAAATAATAGTCTTAATTCTTTCTCTTTAATACTTGCAGTTTCAAAAAAAGAAGTCAGACAGCTAAAAAGAGATTACAGATTGCTGTTTGTTATTTTCTTTTTCCCTGTTTTTTTACTTGTGATATTCGGTTATGCAATCAACTTCGATGTAAAACATATAAAGTTAGCTGTTTATGATAAAGAGAGATCGGAACTAAGCAGAGAATTAATCAACTCGCTGCAAAATTCAAAATATTTTGATATCGTGTATTACATTAATGATATAAATGAAGCAGATAATCTTCTTGATCAGAAATCAGCTCAATGTGTTTTGGTAATTCCTGAAGATTTTTCCAGAAAAATTTTTTCAAGACAAAATGTAACTTTGCAATATCTTATTGATGGTGTTGATGGTAATACTGCAGCTATAATTAAGAATTATGTTTCGATGGCAACCTTCGATATGAGTAATAACATTGCTCAGGAGGTTTATACAAGATTAGGAATAAAATCTTATAAACCAATAGATATCGAACCGATATTTTGGTACAATCCTTCACTTCAGACAACAACATTTTTAGTTCCGGGTTTAATCTCAATGATTCTTTTAATCACATCTGTGATTTCTATATCACTTACTCTTGTTCGTGAAAAAGAAAGAGGAACTCAGGAACAATTGAATATCTCGCAATTAAATTCATTTGAACTTTTAATCGGAAAGATTCTTCCATATCTATCAATCGCACTGATTAACGCAGCTTTTATCTTAATAGCAAGCTACATTTTATTCGGTGTTGAAGTTAAAGGTAGTTTCACCGAATTAATTTTAACTACACTTTTGTTTTTATTCGCTTCAGCAAGTCTTGGTATTTTCATTTCGGTTGTTTCTGATTCACAGCAAATTGCTTTCACACTCGGAACATTTATTTCATTACTTCCTTCAGTCATCTTATCAGGATTCATTTTCCCGATTGATAATATGCCATGGGCTGTTCAGATAATTACAAATATTACACCCGCAAAATTTTTTATTGTGATACTGCGAAACATTATGCTTAAAGGTGTCGGATATGAATCTTACTTTATGCAGATAATTTACTTGCTGATTTTTGCAATGTTTCTTTTAACGCTCGCTACAATAATTAGCAGAAGAAAGTTAAGCTCACTATGAAATCAATATTAAACTTTATAAAAAAAGAATTCCTTCAGTTCAAACGCGATCCGAAAATGTTTGGGATAATTCTGATTGCTCCTGTTGTACAACTTATATTTTTAGGTTACGCTGCTAATCTTGATATCGAAAGAATAAAACTTGTTGTCTACGATCAGGATAAAACTACTACTTCCAGAAAACTTATTGATGAGCTTACTTCATCAGGATATTTTGTTATTCAGGATTATGTGAATGATTACAACTCCGTAACAGAATTTTTAGATTATAATAAAGCAATAATCGCTTTAGTAATTCCGAATGATTTTGAAAAAAATCTTAACCGTAAAGAAACTGCAAAGCTTCAGGCAATATTTGATGGATCTGACGGGAATACTGCATCAATTGCTGCCGGATATTTTCAGCAGATTGTTTTACAATTTGCCCAGCGAACCACATTCGAAATGTTAAAGAGAAGTGGAACAGCTTTTTTACCGGTTGGTAATGTTACTCCTGAAATCAGAGTCTGGTATAACCCAACTTTAAAGACAAGAAATTACATGGTTCCGGGAATAGTTGGTTTGCTGCTTAGTATCGTTACTTTACTTTTGACTTCACTCGCAGTTGTAAAAGAAAAAGAAATCGGTACAATGGAACAATTGATTGTTACTCCATTAAAACCATATCAAATAATTATCGGGAAACTCGTTCCTTTTATCTTATTGGGATTTGTTTCAATTATAATCGTCTTAACTGCAATGCGATTCATTTTTAATATTCCGGTTAAAGGAAGTTTGTTCTTTCTGTTTCTTTCAGCTTTCTTTTATATTTTATCTACACTGGGTCTGGGATTATTCGTTTCTACAATTTCAAAAACTCAGCAGCAGGCAATGATGATTGCAGTATTCGCTGTAATGATGCCAATGGTTTTTTTATCAGGTTTTGCTTTCCCGGTTGAAAACATGCCAAAAATTATTCAGTATATTTCGTATATAATTCCTCTTAAGTATTTTATAAATATAATTCGTGGAGTAATTTCAAAAGGACTTGGATTTTCTGAACTTTGGCTTAACGCTGCTGTGCTGCTTGCGATGGGTGTTATCATTCTTTTATTAAGTTCACTAAGGTTTCAAAGAAGATTAGATTAAACTTATATGGTATCTACTTACAAAGATTTGTTACTGAATAAACTTTTAGATCATCTCGGAGTTGAAAGAAAAATTTCCGATGAGAAATTAATTCAGGAGCTTGTGAACAGTGAAAAGCTGCGAGCAAAAATTCTTGCCTTTGTTTTATCCATAATGCTAATTGTTATCATCATAATCGGAATTGTTTACAGCGAAGAGTTTAAACCAACCTACAACAGCACTTTCATTTTTCTGATTACTGCAGGAATGATTGTTTTCTTACTCTTAAGAACAATCATATTGAATAAAGTTGTTAAGCGATGGGCTAAATTTGGTTTTACATGGTTCAATTTTTTAAGATATGTAAACATATTTCTTGAAATCAGTATCCCAACAATAGTATTGTACTTTTATTCTTTCTTCATTCCTTCTGTTTACCCTTTATTAACACCAATTTCGTCTATTTACTTTATAATTATTTTGCTATCAACACTTGAGCTTGATTCTCACTTAAGTATTTTCAGCGGACTTACTGCAGCAGTTGAATTTACAATTCTATCCTTAGTTTTACTTAATAATTCTGATATCAAAAATCTCTCACCCGTACTTTCATTCTTTCCAATGTATTTAGGTAAAGCTGTTCTATTTGCTTTAAGCGGATTTATAGCAGCAATGATAACAAATCAGGTTAAGAAAATTCTTAATCGTTATTTTGAAACAAGAGAAGAAAGAAACAAGATTGAACATATTTTCGGTCAGATGGTTTCCAAAGAAATTGTTGAAGACATATTGAACAATCAGACTGAAATAGTAAGCAGAATAAGATACGCTTGTATTATGTTTTTGGATATAAGAAATTTTTCATTATTTGCAGAGAATAAATCGCCTGAAGAAATAATTGAATATCAGAATAAAGTTTTTGCGCCATTGATTGAAATTGTTAATAAACACAAAGGCATTGTAACACAAATTATGGGCGATGGATTTATGGCTATCTTTGGTGCACCTATCGAACACGAAAATGATTGTCAGTTGGCGGTTAATGCAGCAATTGAAATTCATAAAACATTAAAAGAAAAAAATGAAAACGGAGAAATTCCGCAAACAAAAATTGGTATTGGTTTGAATGCCGGTGAAATTGTTACTGGAAATGTTGGCGCTGAAAACAGAAAGCAATATTCTGTTACGGGAAGAGCAGTTATTGTTGCTGCGAGATTAGAACAATTAAATAAAGAGTTCAACTCGGAGCTTTTAATTTCTAAAGAAGTTTATCAGCGTGTGCATTTAGATGGACTGAAACCAATCAGACATTTTCAGGTAAAGATTAAAGGACAAGCTGAGCCAATCGAAGTTTATCAGATAATTTAATAGTGTGTTCTCAGATGTCAAGAGTTAAAATAGATTTGCCGGAAAATTTTATTTTCATCACTGAAATTCCTTTGAGAATTTCGGATATAAATTATGGCGGTCATCTTGGAAATGATTCCGTGCTTTCTATTTTTCAGGAGGCAAGGATAAGATTTTTAAAACAATTTGGTTATTCAGAAATCGACATCGAAGGCACAAGCATAATTATGACTGATGCTGCAGTTCAATATAAGTCTCAAGGTTATTATGGCGATATCTTGATAGTAGAATTAACTGTTGATGATATCCAAAAAATTGGTTGTGATTTTTACTATCGTGCAACCAACAAACTAAATGGAAAGATTGTGGCAATCGGTAAAATAGGAATCGCATTCTTTGATTACAAAAAAAATAAACTCACCTCTGTTCCGGATAAATTCATCCAACTAATTGATAAACTGAAAAATCAGCAATGAGATTTTATTCAAAAGTAGTTATTCCTTTCTTTTACGACTTCTCAATGGATTCAGAACAAATTAATGAGGGCAGAAAAAGTATTTTAAGCAGAATTAAAGAAGAGAAAGTTTTAGAAATCGGTTTCGGTACTGCAATTAACTTAAAATTTTATCCTGATAATGTTAAACACATAATTGGTATTGATGCGAATGAAGGGATGCTGAAACAAGCTGAGAAAAAAATCGCAGAGACTAAGATAAAAGTTGAAATGATTCATCAAAGTTCTGAATCACTTCCATTTGATGACAATAGTATTGATGCTGTTGTTTCAACCTATACGCTGTGCAGCATAAAAAATGTTGATTTAGCTTTAAAAGAAATTTACAGAGTACTAAAACCAAATGGAAGATATTATTTTCTTGAACACGGACTTGCAGATAAAGCATTTACACAAAAACTTCAGCATTTATTAAATCCGATACAAAACATTTGGGCAGATGGCTGCAATCTCAACAGAGATATGAAGCGAATTATCGAAACCGCAGGCTTCAAAATTGTTGAGATGAAAAATTATTATATGAAGCGCGATCCGAAAATTGTTGGGTATATGTATGAAGGAATTGCTGAAAAAAATGTCTGACTCAATTTAGATACAGTTAAACAGCGAATCAAAATATAAAACCTTAGGAAAGAATTCTTACATTATTATTTAAATAAGTTTCCTTGTCTTTTTAATTCATCCAATCTATCTTTTGCAAGATTTACATATTCCTGTTTTATGTCATATCCGATGTAATTTCTTTTCAACTTTAAAGCAGCAATACAGGTTGTACCACTACCAACAAATGGATCTAAAACAACATCATCTTCAAAAGAATAAAGTTTAATCAATCTTGCTGGTAATTCTTCTGGAAATGGTGCCGGATGACCAACTCTTTTAGCAGAAGCCGCTGGAAATTTCCAAATACTTTTAGTGTACTCTAAAAATTCTTTTTTTGAAAGAGAGCTTTTCTTATTTCTACTCGGAAGAGTGAAATTGCCTTTTGAAAAAATTAATATATACTCGTGAATATCTCTAAGTACAGGATTTGCAGCAGAAAGCCAACTTCCCCATGCAGTTGAAGCACTTGAGCTTGAACCTTTATCCCAGATAATCTCGCCTCTCATTAAGAAACCAATTTCCAGCATTGATTCAATAATATAACTATGTAAAGGTATGTATGGCTTTCTACCTAGATTTGCAACATTAATGCAAACTCTTCCACCTGGCACCAAAACCCTAAAAGATTCTTTCCAAACCCGATTTAACAAATTGAGGTATTCGCTAAGTGATAAATTCTCGTCATATTCTTTTGTTACATTATAAGGAGGTGAAGTAATCATCAAATGAATACTATTATTTGGTAGTTCATCCATCACTTCACTGGATTTGCAATAAATCAGATTGATAAATTTCGTATCAATTTTGTTTTCAACATACTTTTCTTTTAACTCAGTTTGTACTTCCTCATACAATCTGCTATTATAAAATGAGGAAGAATCGTGGTTTATTCTTCCCGAGGTTCCAAATTTTGAAGTGACTGTCCCTTTTGTTTTAATATTTACTCCTGTGCCCATAGTTCTACCCATCTATTAAAAGGATTATAACTTATTTCTGTTTTTGTCCAATTTATTTTTACTAATCTTGTTCTTTTATCTTCAATCATCATAGATATTGCCTTTGGAGAAAATTCTACTCCTCTTGGGTTTGTCCCAATTTTGGGAATATTAAAGTAATCATTTTTACCAAGCTCATTAAAAACATTTTGTTGTACTTCCAAAGGAAAGAAATATAATCCACCTTCATCATCCCATAAAATCTGAACTAATAGTATTCCCATTTTAGGTACATAATTATTTATATAACTCAAAACACTTTCATGATCAACTGTCCAAATAGATTTAATTCCTGAAAGACTTTTACCGGTCTTGGTTTTGATTGATAGTGGATATCCTTTAATGATCACATCAGTTTCAGTTTCTGTGATTGGAATTTCAGTGTTTACATTTTGCTCTCCAAATTTATGGATGAACAAGGCTATTAATACTCGTTCCCTTAATGAACCAACTTCCATTCCTGTTTTACCTGCCCTTTGACTTTCCAATTCAGCAATTTGAAATAGTTTTGGTAATTTTGTTTGAATTTTTCTAACAATAATTTTATCGTCAAATAATTCTTCTACTGGATGTTTCATTTATTAAATGCTAAAATGTTTTTCGAAATATAAGCAATGTATAATTAAAATTTTATGATTGATAATATTCTTTTTACTGCGAACATTGTTGCACCGGTATTTTTGATTATTGCACTTGGATATATTTCAAAAAAAATTGGAATCATAAACGAAAATTTTGTTGATGTAACTTCAAAATTTGTTTTTTCAGTTTCATTGCCGGCTTTAGTGTTTATGCAAATTGCAGAAATGGATTTGAGTAAAGCAATTAATTTTCCGCAAGTGATATTTATCTATACCGGAACCATTATAACATTCATTTTGATTTGGCTAGGCAGCATACCTTTTATTAAAGATGGGAAAGACAGAAGTGTATTTATTCAAGGTGCTTTCAGAAGTAATTTTGCAATAGTTGGATTTGCAATTATATCAAATCTTTTTGGTTCATCTGCACTTGGTAAAGCTGCCATAATTCTGGCTTTTATTCTGCCACTTTATAATGTGCTTGCTGTTATCGTTCTCACAGTTCCAATGAGACACACTAATCAATTAAGCTTTTATCCGATTTTGAAGGAAATTATTTTGAATCCACTCATTCTGGCTGTGATATTTGGTCTCCCCTTTTCTTATTTCTCAATCTCACTTCCATCAATTGTTGTTACAACCGGAAATTATTTATCTGAGTTAGCGCTTCCTTTAGCATTAATCGGTATTGGTGGTTCGCTGAATATTGAACAAATAAAAAAAGCATCTACTCTCGCTTTTACTTCCTCATTTATAAAGCTGATTATAATTCCTTCTCTTCTAACTTCAGTTGCTTATTTATTTGGATATAAAGGAATAGACCTTGGCATAATGTTTATTCTTTTCGCATCACCGACTGCAATTGTAAGCTTCATTATGGCAGAAGCGATGGGTGCGAACAGTAAGCTTGCAGGAAACATTATTCTTATATCAACACTTGGTTCAGTCTTCACGATTGCAGCTGGTATATTATTATTAAAAAGTTTTGGATTAATCTAGTTAATTGCTCTGTGTTTCTCAGTGTTTCCTCTGTGGCTCTCTGTGTAAGGATTAAAGAAAAATAATTTCACTGAGAA
>Ga0272446_1003398_pt1 | contig 20111 bp, 21 predicted proteins | sample YNPCB0061_FD_194587 | JGI IMG/M metagenome (GOLD analysis project Ga0272446, IMG submission 194587) | Hot spring microbial mat communities from Yellowstone National Park, WY, United States - YNP-CB-006-1 | ecosystem: Environmental > Aquatic > Thermal springs > Hot (42-90C) > Sediment | place...
ATACCATAAAAATGTGGATGCTGCAATTACAAAGATTGCCATTGCGTGATAAAAAACGCGGGCAAAGTTTAATGTATTGTTGTATCCTTTGAATGTAAGATAATACAGTACCATTGAAATGATACTGAAAACCAAGGCCAAAGAAAGTATAATACTGCCTACCATAAAAATTCCTTTCTGAAAATTTTAATCATCTCCCCTAAGCTTTTACATACTTGAAGTTTGTGTTGTTTGCTTATCCTGATATTTGCTTGGACATTTGGTTAAAATATCTTTTGCATGAAAATATCCGTTTTTATAAGTACCTGTAACAACAACGCTTGTAGCTGATTCAAAGTTGTTCGGCATTGCACCTTCATATACTACTTTCATTTCGTTTCCATTTGCATCAACCATATAAAAGGTGAAAGTTTTGGTCTCTGAATTCATTTCATATCGTTTTTCTTTTACCCAGCTTCCTGTTGCTTTTACAGTTTTATCAGTTGACTTTACAACCGAGAAATCGTTTTCATACTTTATATTGCTTTGAGTAAAAAGATAACCCATTATTCCCAGAAATAAAGCAATGATAATTCCGCCGAAGATATATTTATTTTTCATGTTTTTCTCCTTTTAATTCTTTTTCTACACTTTTAATTCGTTTATCCAGATTTAACATATAAAAGAAAATTCCCGTCCATACAATAAGGACGATAATCATTACGATGTAAATTGCATTTTTAGTTAGAAACTCTTCCAAGTTAACCTCTTATTTTATTAATTGTTTCTGAATTTTTTCTTTATAAATAAGTGATTTATAACCAACCTGCCACATCCAAAAATACAAAATCGTAAATCCAATCAGAGATAAAAAGAATATCAGCAGCATATTTGAATTCATTTTAAAGTTTACAACGGGTCCCGCATTTGTATCATCAGCTGAGCCCGGATGTAAACCAGTCATAATTCTTGGCATCACAAAAATGAAAAACGGAACAGTTACAAAAGCAATAATTGAATAAACTGAAGACAGAGTTGCCCGCTTTTCTTCAGATTCAATAGAAGAACGAAGTGCAAACCAGGCACCGTAAATTAGCAGCAAAGCAAAAATACTTGTTTGTCTTGGATCCCAGCTCCAGAAAGCGCCCCAGGCAAACTTAGCCCAAACCGCACCGGTTACTGTTGCAAGTATGCAAAAAATTATTCCAAGTTGGGCTGCTGCATAAGATTTTAAATCATCGTCCAGATTTTTATTCTTCAGATATCTGAAGCTGAAAACGGTGGACATTAAAAATGCAATTACTGTAACCCACGCAGTGGGTACATGAAAAAATATGATTTTTGCATTTTCTTCAAGTCCCGGAATGAAAGGAAATTCATACCAGGCAGATGGCTTCTCAACAATGGGAAAAGCAATTCCAGCCACTGAGACAAAAGCTAAAAGCAGAAATAAAAATATTTTCCAGACCATAAGATTAGTTATTTAATTATTGTGAAAAATTGCTATTCTTTCCAAATAAAATCAAACAAAAGATACGAAACTGTAATCATAATCACATCATAACTTACAACAATTGCTAATTCAAACTTAGATTTTTCAAAGCTAGTGCCATCGAACGAGAACAATGTTAATTGAACGCAAGTTAAAATTAAAGGCAATAAAATCGGAAAAGAAAGTACCGGATAGAGAGTCCCTTTTGCGCCCGCTTTTGCTATTATTGCAGCAATTATTGTTGATGACACCGCTAATCCAATATTCCCCAGAACAAAAGTTGCTAAAAACAACAGGAAATTTTTAATAACAAAGTCTTCAAATAAAGTCCCGTAAAGCAAAGCTATAATTGCATTCATTGCGAAAACAAGAATTACATTAAAAATTAATTTCCCTGAAAAAACAGTTGTCGGAGAAGCAATCAATTGAAGTGTTAATGTTGTTCCTCTTTCCTCTTCAGATACGAAAGCACGGGATAATCCACTCATTGCAGTAAAGAATATAACAACCCAGAATAATCCTGCAGTAAGATTTTCATTTATTTTTTCGTTACCAATTGAAAACAGTATTACACTTATTGCAACGATAATAAACATCGCAAGTGCATTGATTGCATATCTTGTTCGGAGCTCTGATCTGAAATCTTTCAGAAAAAGATTGTATGCCTTTGAATTCATCCGGTTATCTGTTTATAGTTTTCAAGAAATATTGTTTCGGAACAAAGCTCAAGGTCGTTCTTTTCATTTGATGCGATTAGTACTATGTTTTTCTTTCCTTCTTCGCGAACAATTTCGTAAACAGAATTTTTTCCTTCATCATCAAGATTGGAGGTCGGTTCATCTAAAATTATTAGTTGCGGCGAATGCATAAGGGCGAAAATAAACTTAAGTCTTTGTTTCATTCCAGATGAATATGTTTTCACAAAATCATCTTTTCGTTTAAGTAGCAAAAATTTTTCAAAAAGATAATCAACTCTTTGTTTGTCGTATTCAACGCCTCTTATTTTGGCAAACATCATTAAATTTTCTTCAGCTGAGAATTCTTCATACAAGACAAGATAAGGAGAAACAAATCCGATATGGTTGTGAATGTTTTCTTCAATTATTTCTTTATCGTTAATACTATGTTTAACTTTTCCTTTATTTGCACCAATGATTCCTGCAAGAATTTTAACAAGTGTAGATTTACCCGAACCATTCGGACCTGATATTCCATAAATACCATTATCAACAAATTTAAAATTCAGGTTGCTGAAGATTAATCTTCTGCCAAAATATTTTGTAAGCTGCGTTACCTCTAAAGAATATTTACTCATTAAATACTACAAATTTTCCTGAGATAGTTTTATCTTGTTTTTTAATTGTGTAGATATAAACACCTGAACCTAGATGTTTTTTATCAAAATTTTTTACTTCGTATTTAATTCCTTTTGCACCATTTGGAAGAAAAGAAACTGATTCTCTTGAATTGTAAACCAATTTCATTGAAGTTGTGAAAACACTAAAATCAACTTCATCACCAATTTCTGAGTTTTGAATCTGAATATAAACAAAGTTTCCGAGTCCATACTTTTTGTTATATCTGTATGGATTTGGAAAGGCAAAGATCTCTTTATCATCATCCAAATATTTAAATGTCGAATCTCCGTTAACAACAAGGTTGTTAAGAATTTCAGAAGCGCTCCAGAAATTTTGCGGAGATGCATTCAATGTTGCGGAATAAAAACCTGATAATTTTCTGTCGCCAATAGATGTATCGCTGTAAAGTATATACTCAAAATCGAAAAAGTTATTTGCGCTGTCTGTGCCTGAAATAAAATCAGAGTTTGAAATAATTGAAATCAAAGTATCCCGACCATCAATTATTTTAAGAAAATAATTTGTGGTTGGTCTTGTACTCATAGAAAAACTTTTTGATGGCGGATTAAAAACCATCGGCGTTGAAGTTCTTATCAAAGGATAGTTGGCAGCTTCATCAAAAAATTTTCCCGGAATACTTCTGTAATTTGTAAAATAAGTCCACACACCAAATCTGTTTAATTCATTTCTCAGAGTTGCATTGTTTTCATTCAAACTGATGTTAATTGCATTCAAAGCTCTTGCAGAAGGCATTAGCTCCCATTGTCTTTTAAGAACATCAAATCCAAATCTGTCTTTTAGAAAAATATTCCATATAGCTAGATTATAGCCATTGTTTTGAATAAAAGGTCTCGTTGGATTATTAAAATAGTCTGACATATATGCGTAGTAATCATTAACATCATCGAACACAAATTCTTCCATTGCAGTTGAAGTTATCTCATAATAAAAAAGATCAGATTCTCTGTAAATATAATTTCCGGCCTGAATTGAGTGATGAAATTCGTGTGCAACAGTAACCCGGGCACCATTAATTCCGGTTGTGTAGTAGCCCTGATAATCATTATCAATAACTGTAAAAGAAGTATATTTTCCACCACCAAGTTCATCTTCAAACTGAGTATAACCATAATAACTGCCGCCTAAATCAAGAATGTAAATGTCATATTTGCTATCACCTCCGTTCACATTATCAACAGGAGGCGGCGGATAACCAAGAAAATTAACTTCGAAGTTATATGCTGAGTCGAGAGCTATAGCAAGTTCAGTTAAAGAGTACTTAGGTGCATTAACACCAGTTTCATCATAATGAATTCGGAAATATCCCTTAGGAGTTACAATGCTTTTCTGAAGAATTGGTCTCTGGAGTAAAATTTTAAGAAGTGATTGTTGTTCTGGTAAAAACTTATCGATGTTTAATGCAATAGTATTTACAAACTCAAAGCCGCACTTTTCAGGTTGTTGTGGAAAGCCGGCCGGTTTTTCTGATTCGATTTTATTTTCGCTTCTTACATAAACAAAAAGATTAAATAAAGAATCTAACTTCTGCCGAGTAAGTTCTTGTGCGAAAGAAACAGAATAAAATATAATAATAAATGACAGAGCGAATTTTTTTATCACGATATTTTTTTAACCTTAACTAAATTATCCTCTGAATCAATATAAATAAGATGTTTATTTCTTGTATCCAGCTTTGTTACTATAAATTTTTTAATGTTTATGTCCTCAGCCAAGGGCTTTATATTCAGCTTACTATAATAACGATTTATAAAAATACGATTTAAACTTTTTAAAGCTTCACTATAAAAATATAATAAGTTATCGTTTCCAAAAGAGATTTTAACCGGACTTTCTGATTTATCAAAATTGCTTACTATATTCTTTTTGGTAAAAACGGATAAGTTTTGGTCGTAAAATATAAATCTGAGCTTTGAATAATCTTCTGCAACAGACGAATACAAAAATAAATCATCTGAAAGAAGAGCTTTTGAAGAATAAGTTTTAATTTTTTTTTCGGTACTCAAACTATAAACAACTTCTTCTTTGGTCGTCTTTGGAAGAAATTCAATAAACTTAAGCTGATACTGATTTCCGCTCCCCAGCCAGTAAGCAATTGTATTTTTATATGGATTGAGAATCAATGCATCAAACCAATTACCTGAAATTTCAGGATAGTTTATAAGAATGTACTTAATTGATGAGTAAGTATAAACTCCATATTTGAGCTTATCGTCTTGCTGATATAGAAGATGAATGTTTGGTTTTTCTTCGGTAGATGTTGAGATCATAATATCAATAATTTTGCCTTCCGAATAAATATTTTCTCTTTTGACTGTGTAATCTGAAAAGTTAACATAAAATACTTCTATCAATCTTTCATTAATTGAATATGAATAGAAAATCTTTTCATTGCTTCCTTTATCGAAGCAAATCAACTTGTCGTTGTTACCAAAAAATTTGATAGAATAATAGTAAGCTGGTATTCCAAAATTATTTCTCAGGATAAACTTGAGCTGTTTGGATTTCTTATCAACAATTACAAAATCATTTATTCCATTATTGTTATAATCAAACAGAATTATTTCCTCAGGCGAAATTGAAAGTGCAAGCGAAACATCATCTTTAAATGAATTAACTTCCGAAAGAATTCCTAACTCACCGTCATCAGTTATGTATGCTGCTCCATAAACAAATTTTGAGAAGAAAGGAACAATCTCAGATACAGATGAAGTTTTCAGATACTCAACTTCATTGTGAAAAGAGTAGGAGCTTTTTGCAAATAAAGCTGAAATGATTCCATCTTTTCGTGAGAAGTACAACAAATCAAATAAACCATCGTGATTAAAGTCGCCTATTGATAAATTATCAACATTATAATTAGTAGAAATTGAAGTTGATTTTTCAAATAGATAAATTGGATCGCCAAACAGAACTTTAATACCTTCGTTGTAACTGTAAATTATATCTTTAAATGAGTCTCCGTTTATATCAAAGATGTGAAGCGAATTAATATGTTCAGTGAATGTCAGTTTTCTGGATGTAGTAAATTGATTTCTGCCGTTGTTTATTAAAAAGTATAATGATTTATCAAAAAGATTGTAAGCAATAATATCAATAATATCGTCACTGTTAAGATGAGCAAACTGTGCGAAAGAAAAAGATGTTCCCGAAATAATTTTTTCTTCCTCAAACTTTTTATTAATCAATCTTAGCACTGAAATTCCATCAAAAGATTCTCCGCTTATTAAAAATGAAGGATTGCCAGAATCAGCTAAATAAGCCACATCAATAAAATCCGGATAGTAATTCAATTTCACCGAATGAATAACTTCGGGATTTCCCTTATCATTAAATGTGAGTGTGCCGAACATTCTGCTTCTTCTTGATGTAAAAGCATAATAAGAAATCTGAAACAATGAATCATAAACCGGTTTCAACTGGGTTGGTTCGAAAGGAAAACTTACAGATTTGGCTTGAGAGAATTTTAAGTTGGGTTCGCCTTTAAGTACAAAAGTTTCTTTTTTAAGTGGATTAAACAACAGCAAATCAGTGTAAGAATCTTTGTTATAATTAAACGGAAAAAGATTTGTAAATCCCGACGGAACTGAAAATTTATCAATTTTACAAAAGCCGTTAATTGGAATCTGTGCAAAAGAGACTTGAGAAAAAAGTAAAACGAAAATTAAAATTTTACTGTTTATGTAAACGGTTTTTAAGACGGGTTTCTCTTCTGATAAGAGCTTCTTCATATCTTCTCTTTTCGTCTTCTGTTTCCGGAACAGCTTCGGCAGCCGGAACAGGTTTGCCTTCATTATCAACTGCAACAAATGTAAGATAAGCAGTGTTGGTATGTATCTTTGTTCCTTCACGAAAATTTTGTGCATAAACTTTAACACCAACTTCCATAGATGTTCTGAATACTCTGTTAACCGAAGCTACAAGTGTAACAGCATCGCCAAGTCTTATCGGATGATGAAAATCAATTCTATCAACCGAAGCAGTAACACAAACACGATTGGAATGCTTTGCTGCACTTAATGCTGCACAAATATCTATCCAATGCATTAACTGTCCGCCTAAAAGATTTCCGAGTTGATTTGTGTGATTAGGCAGAACAAGTTCTGTCATTATTATCTGGGAATCACTTACTTTCTTTGCATTCATCTTAATTACTTACGGAAAGTTTGCTTTCCAAAGATGATTTTATTTTTTCAACTGATGAAAAATTCGGATCGTTGGGATATTTCTGCAAAAAAGATTTTGCGGCATCCAATGCTTCCTGATTTCGGTTTTTACTTACAAGAAGATTAATTTTATTATAGTGAGCAAGCGGAGCGTACTGAGTATCGTGATATATTTCCATCACATTATCATAATATTTCAATGCTGCTTTTGTGTATTCAAGCTTTTCATAAATAACGGCTGTGCTGTATTCTTTGCGTGCGAGTTTGTCGTTTAGTTCATTTATTTTCTTTTCTGCTTCTGCTACTTTGCTATCGAGCGGAAAGAAATCAATAAACACCTGAAATTCTTCAATGGCTTTCTTTGTGTATTTCTGATCAAGTGAAAAATCCGGAGAAAGTTGATAGTAACATTCTGCTAGCATAAACTGAGCTTGCGGAACAAATTCACTTGTGGGCATTCCTTTAATTAGTTTGCTGAATTCATAAGCACCGATTATGTATTCACCTCTTTTGTATCTCGTCATCCCGAGATAAAACTGAGCATCATCGCTTACTGCGCTGCCGGGAAACTGAAGAAGCAGAGCTTCAAATTCTTTTGCAGCATCTTCATAATCTTCATTTTCATAAAGCTTTATTGAATAAGCTAATCGTTCTTCAGCAGTAAGATTAGTTGTATCGAGCGAACCCGAACAGGAAGTAATAATTAAACCTAACAGAGTAAATGCAAATAATTTTTTCAGCATAAAATTCGTTAAAATTGATTAAAAAACTGCACAATTATAACTAAAATCGCAGAGGCATCAAAGGTAATTTTTCTACTTTGAGCGTATTGTAAAAAATAAAATCACAGCAGTTGCAGCCGCTCCGACTGCAATAATCGGTTCTATTAAACTTGAAAGAAATGGTTCTGTAGGATGATTATTCTGTGTGAAAGGATAAGCGCGGTTTTCAATTTCGTTTAATTGCTCATATTTAATTGTATCCATACTTGAATATGAAAAATCTTTTGATAGATTCTTTTCGGGGATTAAAAAATTTCCGTTAAGATCTACTGTTCTTTCAACAAAAATATCACCGAACAAACCATCCCGGAACGAATCGTTGTATTTGACAGATGCTTCAGTAATTACAAAGTTCAGTTTTAATGAACCATTCTCATCCGAACTTATTTTCAATCCACTCTTAATCAGAGATGATGTTAAGCGATTCTCCAGAATTGAGTATTCTGAACCAGAAAGAAAGTTAATTTTTACCGGAGTGTTTTTATCAGAGATGTTTGAAAAAATTTCTTTTCCGGCTGAATCAATCTGACTAAAAAATATTTCGAGATTAGTTTTCGATTGACTATGAACAGAAACCGTACTTAAAAGAATTATTAATAAAAAAAGCCGGAGCGAATTGCTTCGTATTCCGGCTATTGTATTTAATTTCTTTTTCATCACACTGCGAATATCATAAGAAAGCAGTTTCTATTCAAGCATTTAAATAATTTTTATCTTCTGCCTGCAGCAAGTTCCTGCAATCTTTTTATTCTTTCTTCAACGGGAGGATGTGTTGAAAACAGTTTTCCTAATCCCCCAAACAATGGGCTGATTATAAACATATGGGCTGTAGCTGGATTTACATCACGCATATGATGAACCTGATTTGCTCTTGAAATTTTAGCAAGTGCATTTGCAAGTGCAAGCGGATTCCCGCTAATCTTTGCACCGCCTTCATCAGCCATAAACTCTCTTGAGCGCGATATAGCCATTTGAATTAACATTGCGATTATTGGAGAGAGAATAATCAGAAACAATCCACCTAATCCTCCGCCTTCTTCCCGATCATCATTTCTTCCAAACATTGCAAGCCATCCAGCCATCTGTGCAATGTATGAAATTGTTCCGGCAAGAGTTGCAGCAATTGTGCTGATTAAAATATCTCTGTGCTTAACATGCGCAAGTTCGTGCGCCATTACGCCTGCAATCTCTTCATCATTTAGTGTCTGGAGAATTCCGGTTGTTGCGGCTACAGCAGCATTCTGAGGATTTCTTCCGGTAGCAAAAGCGTTGGGAGTTGGATCGTTAATGATATATACTTTAGGCATTGGAAGATTTGCATTCTTTGCAAGCCGCTCAATCATATCATAAAATCTTGGAGCTTCTTCTCTGGTAACTGGTTTGGCTCTGTACATTGCAAGAACTATTTTGTCAGAAAACCAGTAGGAACCAAAGTTCATTACAAGTGAAAATATAAATGCGATGGTCATTCCTGATTTGCCGCCAAGTAAATATCCAACAACCAGGAATAAAGCCATCATCAATGACATTAAGAATACTGTTTTAATTGCGTTCATTTTTCCCTTTTTATTTTTTTATCAAATTTATTCTAACAGATTTGCTCTGTCAAGGTAATTAGTTTTTTGTGTAATTAGATGTGTTTTATGAGAAAATGTTTCGTGATTATTTACTCACAATTTCCAGCATATCTTTTTCCAGAGTTTCAGCAGGAGTTTCGATTATTCTGCCTATTTCTTCATTATTCCGATAGAAAATAATTGTAGGAACTAATTCAATATTTAAACCATCTGCTTCATCGGATAAACCTTTTTTCTTTCTATCAACACAAATAAGAGTAATTTTATTTGTATCATAATTCAATTCATCAAGAATTTTGTAGAAAGAAGGAATTTGTTCTCTTGAATCACTGCACCAGGTTCCCATAACTATTGTAATCGAAATATCATCAAGTTTTCCTTCAAGTTTATCAAGTACTTCATAATCGGGCTGATAGTTTTTGTATTGTTCATCAAACCAATCTTTGAATGCTGTGTCCTGAAATACTTCACGCGTGCAAAAACCAATCAGCATTTTTTTGTTTTTAACTGTGTCAATAGTAGAATTATTAAACTGCTGAGCGTTAATAGCGGAAACAAAAAGTAATATTACTAAAATCAATCTTTTCATTTCTTATTCCCTTTATTAGAATATCTTGTATCTATTCCCCATAAAAGTTTTTTTCGTAAAGTTTCGAAATAAGTTGTGATAGAAGTATGTATTAACTTCAAAGATCTATCACTCTTCCTTACTTTAATTTCCATCGGCGGAGGAAATGAATAAGAGCGCTGACCATCGCAATTTACTTTTATGTCTTTATGCAGTGAATCAGCTTTAATGACAATTTCGCTTCGGCTTGGAAGAACAATTGGTCTTATTGTTAAGCTATGAGGCGAAATTGGTGAAAGAGTTATCACATCAGCTTGTGGATTTACAATTGGTCCGCCGACAGAAATTGAATAACCGGTTGAACCTGTTGGAGTTGCAGCAATTAGTCCATCAGCAGTGAAAGTAGTAACATATTCACCATCAACCCAAACAGTGAGCTCAATCATTTTAGGCCAACCGCCTTTATCAATAACAAGATCGTTAATTGCAATCATTTTTTCGCATTTATAATCTGTGCAATCACCTTCAATTATCATTCTTTCTTCAATTGAGTATTTTTTGTTTTTTATAGTGTCAATAACAAGATCAAGATTTGAAACATCGGCTTCAACAAGAAATCCAAGTTTGCCAAGATTAATTCCCAAAACAGGTTTATCAAATTTTTGTGCATTAAAAGCTGTAGCGAGCATTGTTCCATCGCCGCCAAAAGAAATAATTAAATCGCTCTGCTCGTATAATTCAGTATCATCAACAACAAAATCATCTTCAATTTCGATTACAACTTTCCCATCTGATTCCTGAAGAGAGTGCGTGAGAAGATAATCAATTTTGTTCTGTTTAAGTTTATTGATGAAAGTTGCAACAACTTCCATCACACTTTCTTTTGTTATGTTGGCAACAATTCCGATTTTCATAAAATTCTCATTTAGTCAACTGAAAATTAAACTATTCTGTAATTAGTTTTCTTGCAAAATTTTTTTAACAGCATTAAAAACTTTTTCTATAGTGATTATATTTATGTTATACCGCGAAGAAGTTCTGAATTCCTCATAAAGTATATCACCGTTGGAAATTCTTTGCTCAAGAATATCAGGATAAATAAAAATACATTTAAGATTCATTTCATTTGGATAAGGGATAAATCTTCCAAATCTTTGACCATTTGATATACAAACAAACCTTGTATTCAAGGAGGCAGCAAAATGAACAGCACTTGTATCGTTTGAAATTAAAAGTTTTGCCATCGAAATAATTTTTCCAAATTCGGGTAAAGTTGTTTTACCAGCTAAATCCTGAACACGTTCTGATTTAACCTCTTCAAGAATTTTTTTTGTTGTTTCTTTTTCGGCAGCAGAACCAACCATTAAAATGTCGTATGGATAAGCTTCAAGTAAAGATTTAATAAGTTCAGCAAATTTTTTCTCAGACCATCTTCTGGCTTTCTCCTGTGCGCCAGGAACAATCACAATATAATCTTTTGTCAATGACAGATTTAATCTAACTGAAGAAAAATCCAGCATTGGCTTTGAGATATCAATTTTTCTCTTCAAGAGTTTTTCAAAAAATTCCTTGTTTCGATAAAACTCGAATAAATTTTCTTCGCTTTGAGTAATCAGCTTTGTGTAGTTTTCATCAGTAAACAGCTTCCGTTTCCACTTGCCTTTATTTTCCCGACTTCCTGTTGACCCAATTCTTTCTTTTGCCTTGCTTGCTTTTATGATTGTATCACCAAAGAGAATTTCTCTTGAGAAGATGGTTTCAATTGCCACTTCATAACCCGAAAGATAAACTTGCTTGAGAATTTCAAACTTGTAACGGAAGTTCCACTTAAATTTTTTTCTGTTTATCCAGATATAATTATTGAAAGTGTTTTTATTACAATACTCAGCAAGATCTTTCCAGATAATATTTCCGCATAATGTTATGTTATAATTCCTGTAAATTGAATCTGTACGTAGAATGTTGAAAAAGTTTTGCACAAGGATGAAATCACCTATTGAATCTAATCTGATTATCAGCAAAGTATTTTCTTTAATCGGACGCTTTTTTAAATGAATAATTTTAATAATCAACGAGTTAATTAGAAAGTTGATGAGATTTCCGATTTTTATAAATAGTATCTGAATCTTTTTCATCAGTGAAGCTTTAGCATTTTTTTATTGTCATCATCAGTAAGAGATTTCATTCTGAATTTTACAAAGAGATTCAACCCAAAGTGAGAAAGAATAAACAGCAATTTCAAAGTGAATGGATTCAATTTTTTCTTCGTTATAAGAAAAAGATTTTTGAACGGATAGAAATTCATTCCGAATTTTTCTGCAATTGTTTTAAGAGTTTTTTCAGAATAAAAAGAAATATGCTGTCCGTGTTCAAATCCATAATACCACCAATCTTTTGATGGAATTTCCTCAGGAATAATAACTGTAGAAAATAAAATACTGTCAGAAAGCTCTGTCATCTTTTTAACTTCATCAATTGGATTTTCAAAATGTTCAAAAACTTCGAATGCGGTTAAAAGTTCATATCTTGATTCCGATTTTTCAAAACCTCTGGCTAAAAGATTTGTTGTAAAGTCATCGTGCCAGTAAAAATCAAATCCTATATCACGCATAAGTCTAGTGAAAATTCCGTAACCGCCTGCATAATCCAGATACTTTGCGGATTTATCAAAACAGAAATAGAGAATAACAGAAACAATTTTAGAGAAATAGATATTTCTCATCATTATTCCTGTGTCGGAAATATTTATAGGATTTTTATAAGCTTCATCAAGCCAATATGGATTTTCTGTGAACAAGTATCCACACGATGAGCATTTAAAATATTTTACATCATATTTGCTTAGCACTTTATTGCCGAAAGCAAATGAAGCTTTTGAATTGCATATTTTACAGTTTATTTGTTCCATATACCTTGTGCTGTTCCTGAAATAATTTTTTTATACTGAATGGGAGCCCAAATAGATGCAAAGCCAATACAAATGATTGTCGCTGTAATTACTCCGGTGATACCCATATTCAAACTCTTTGCAAGAAAAATTGAAAGAGGAATATTTATTAGTGCAGCAAAGATCGAGAAATAAAATTGTAATCTTATTTTACCGATACCATTTACGAAAAAGGCAAAGATATTATTCCAGTTACTTACAATCATAAAAATTCCCATTGCAACAGAAAGCGAAAAAGGAATTTGAATATTGTCTCCAATCCAGATCCTATAAACAAAATCAGAACCAAAAATCATAATTATTGTTGCCAATGAAAGAACCGCCCAAACCTGAACAAGTCTTTTGACAACTTGTTGTATCCACTCAAAATCATTTTTAACAAAAGCATCTGTAAAAGCGCTCCAGAAAGGAGAAAGAAAAACATTGAACACAAGCGTAATAAAGAAAAAATATTTGTGAGCAATATTGTAAATCGTAACCTGTGACGGATCATAAAGATGAGTAATAATAAGATTATCAGTTGCAAAAACAATTAGCGCAGCCACCTGAATTATAAAAAACTGCAGACCAAGCGAAACTAAATTTCCTGAACTTTTCAAATCAATGTGTTTCAATGATGGCGCAATATGTTTATATCTTCCTCTGAAAAGAATATAAGACGCAATTAATAAAACTATAAACGGAATAAAACTGATTACAATTCCATAAGCATACAATGATGATTGAGAAACAAAATACAGAATAATCACAATTACAAGCGTAAGAATATTTATACAAAGAGTTATGAAACCATTTAAGGCAGGTTTTTGGTCAGCATTGATCAATGAAGTGAGTAATCTCAATAAAAACTGAAACGCGAACAGAACAAATACAACCAACACAAAATTATTCAATGACTTTACATCATAACTTGCCGCGTTCAGAATAAAAACCCAATTTATGAAAGGATGAATTGCAAGATAAATAAGAAGTGAGGCGAAAATTCCAATAGCAAATACTGCATAAGCAGTGCTCAAATATTTTTTAGCCGATTGATAATCTTCTTTTGCAAAAGATTCTGCTAATTTATTTCGCAATCCGTTTCCGATTCCAAAGTCAAGATTGCCAAGCCACATAAAAACCGAAGAAAGAGTAAGCCAAATTCCGTATTGATTTTCACCAAGATATTTGATGGTTATCGGGACAAGAGCCATCAGTGCAAGAAAATTGAAAAAGTGAATAACAAAAAGCACTACAATATTTTTCTTTGCTTTTTCAGTTCTCGAACCTGTTCCGATTCTTAATAATTCTTTTATGTTAAAATTGAAACTCAAAGTAATTTGCCGCTTAATTTTTTATTTCGACCACTTGATTCTGCGCCAGAGCTTAACTAGAAAATTTAAGCCAAGTTTGTTAAATATTTTTTTTATGTAAGTGCGAATTAAACGCAATGAATAATGATAAAATGCTTTTGCGTTCCACAATGAATGTTTTTTTAATGCAAGCTTTGTCTCTTTAATTGAATTTATTTCATTCTTCCACGATGCACCACCGGCTTTCATAATAACCATCGGATTAACATCAAAATAATAACCGGCTTTTTTCAAATCATATTGTTTGGAAAGCCGGCAAACGAACTCAAAATCCATCGAATAACGAAATGATTTATCAAATAAACCAATGTCGTCGTAAACTTCTCTTCTGAAAAACATTGTGGGATGATTAAAAGGCATAGCAACTGCTAAATCGCACATTAAAGGTCTTCGTACATTTGTTCCGAATTTTCTGTCTTTGAAAAGAATATCTCCGTGAACAAATAAAACATCTTTTTCACTGAAAATTTTTACTACATCTTTAAATAGGTTGAAGTAAAAATAGCTATCATCACTGTTAAGAATTGCAATCAAGTCACCCGTAGCCCTTTTGATACCTTTATTAAAAGCGTCTGCAACTCCTTCATCTTTCTCGGAAATTATTATTAGTTTTTCAGAGCAATTATTTTTCGAATAGATTTCTTTTGCAATAGTTAATGTTGAATCTTTGCTAAGATTATCAACAATAATTTGCTCGAAGTTATCATAGGTCTGAGAAATAACTGAGCTGATATTTGATTCAATAGTTTTTGCGGAATTAAATGTTGGAGTTATTACGCTTATTTTCATCAATGTTCTGTAATTATTGTGTCAAAAATACTATAAATAAATCAACTTTAAGATTATAAACTTTAATGCAGAATAAAAACATTTTGCTAATTACGATTCGCTCTGATATTGGCGGTGGTTCAAAACATCTAAATTCTGTTTTTGAAAATCTTCGTAACCATTTCAATTTTTATATTGCTTCTCCTTCAGATGAGCTATTTGGAACAAAATGGTCAAACGAGCTGAACGATAAATTCTTCAAACTTCCTCACAGAAAATTTTCATTTTTATTTTTCTTGAGACTAATAGGTTTTATAAGGAAAAATAAGATTAAGCTAATTCACGCACACGGAAAAGGTGCTGGCATTTATGCAAGACTGTTAAAAATATTTTTGCCTTCAGTTAAAATTATTTTTACCTGGCATGGTTTCCATATTGAAACTTATAGCAAAATCTCCAAAGCAATTTACATTTTCATCGAAAAGATTCTGTCAGGTTTTACTGATTTATTTATCAATGTTTCTGAAGGAGAACAGAAAGTTTGTCTGGATTACAGAATTTATGATTCACAGAAATCAGTTGTAATTTATAACGGATTGAAAGATGTGTATAAAACTTTTGACAAAACTTTATTAAGAAAAAATCTTGGTTTACCGGAAGATAAATTTATTATTCTGAATATAAGCCGCTTTGATAAAACAAAAAATGTAACAGCATTTGTCGAAATAGCATCTTTACTTAAAGATGAAAAAGAAATTTTATTTGTTCTTGCCGGTGATGGAGAAGAAAAGCAAAATGTTATTTCATTAATTGAAAAAAGAAATTTAAAAAATATTTTGTTAACAGGATTTATTACTAACTCAATTGACTTTGTTGCAGCTTCTGATATTTATCTTTCAACTTCGCTGAGTGAAGGACTTCCTTATTCTCTGCTCGAAGCTTCAATGTTCGGTTTGCCAATTATCGCCTCAAATGTAAGAGGAAATACTGAAGTTGTGATTGATAATACAAATGGATTTCTTTTTGAGTTAAATAACATTTCACAAGCTGCTGATTTTATATTAAAACTAAAGAGTGATTCGGTTAACTATCAAAGGATGTCTTATAATGCCCGCAAGATTTTTTTAGATAAATTTACAGAGGAAAAAATGATTTTTAAGTTAAAGGAAGTTTACGAAAAGATAATTTTATGAAGATCGCATTAGTTCACGAGTGGCTTGTTTTTTACGCTGGCGGAGAAAGAGTATTTGAATCTTTTACAAATATCTGGAAAGATGCCGATGTTTTTGCTCTGGTTGATTTTCTTAACGACGAACACAGAAAAATAATTCTTAAAGGCAAACACGCTCATACAACATTTATACAAAAACTTCCATTTGCCGAAAAAAAATTCAGAACATACCTGCCATTGTTTCCTCTTGCAATAGAAAGTTTAAACTTGAGTAAATATGATGTTATTATTTCAAGTTCGCATGCAGTAACTAAAGGTGTTCGCAAGGGACCTAATCAATTGCATATTAGCTACTGTCATTCGCCAATGCGATATATTTGGGATGAGGCGGAAACTTATTTCGAAGCCGCAAAACTTAACAAGGGATTTAAAAAAATCGTTGCTACAAAAATTTTAAACTACCTGAGAAAATGGGATTTGAAAACCGCTCAGCGACCAGACTTTCTGATTGCAAATTCAATTTACATAGCAGAGAAACTAAAAAGAATTTATAAGCGTGATTCAACTGTGATTTATCCTCCTGTTGATGTTGATAAATTCGAGTGTGTTGAAAATAAAGATGATTATTATTTCGTTGCATCACGATTAGTGCCTTATAAACGAATTGATTTAATTGTTGAAGCTTTCTCTCAAATGCCTGATAAAAGATTAGTTATTGCCGGAACCGGTCCTGAATTAAACAAGCTTAAAAGTAACTTTCTTGTTAATGTCGAATTTATTGGTTACCAGGATGAAAAGTCTCTTAAAGAATTAATGCAAAAAGCCAAAGCATTTGTTTTTACAGCAGAAGAAGATTTTGGTATTGTTGTAGTGGAGGCAATGGCTTGCGGAACTCCTGTAATTGCATTGAACAAAGGCGGAACCGCTGAAACTGTTGTTGATGGTAAAACAGGAATTTTGTTTGAGAATCAGAATGTTGAAGATATTAAAAATGCAGTAAGAAGATTTGAAAGCATTGAAGATTCTTTTAATCATAAAGAAATTTCCGAATACACTAAAAAATTCAGCAGGAAAATTTTTGAAGAAAAAATAAAACAATATGTAGATGAAAAGTCTGACGAATTCTTCGGCAAGAAAAAAACAAAATGATTGTTAATAAACGCACCATTCATATTGCAAGACTATTAATTGATTTACTGCTGCTGAATCTGGTTTTTATACTTTCGGCAGTGCTTGCGCAGTCGTGGGAAATACTGCTTCAGCGGAATTATATGTTCATACTTCTTGCGCTGCTAAATTTTGTCTGGTATTTTTATACAAATCTTTCCGGCTTCTACAACGATTTTTTTACACGAAGATTTTCCACTCAATTTTTTAATATCGTTAAAAGCTCTGCTGTTCAGGTTCTGATTACAATTGCATTTATCTTTTTTGTAAAGGAAGATCTCTTCACAAGAAATTTTATTGTTTATTTCGGAGTTTTCCTCACTGTTGCAATTAGTGTTCGTACAATCATTTTCAAAAAGTCCTTAAAGCAGCTTCATAAAAAAGGAATTAGTGTAAGAAACCTTATTATTGTCGGAGCAGGAGAAACAGGAAAAAACTTTAAGGAAACGATCTGCGATGTTCCTGAATTTGGTTACAAGTTCATTGGTTTTGTTGATGATGAAAAAACAGATGAACAATATCTCGGGAATACTTCAGAACTTGACAGAATTCTGAAAACTTATCAGATTGATGATGTTGTAATTACACTTCCCGAAGAAGATTCATCCTTGCTTGATGATATAATTCGTATATGTAATATCAATGCAGTAAAAGTTCATTTAATTCCCGACTATTTCAGATTTCTTTCCAATCGTTTTACAGTCAATTCAATCGGATCTTTTCCTGTTATTACTGCCAGAGATGAACCGCTTGAAGAAGCAAGCCGAAGATTTATCAAACGAACATTTGATATTTTCTTCTCTCTGTTTGTTATTGTGTTTTTGTTCAGCTGGTTATTTCCGTTAATTGCACTTCTTATAAAACTAAGCTCTAAAGGACCTGTGTTCTATTTGCAGGAAAGAGTTGGTGTTAAAGATAAAAGATTTAAATGCTACAAGTTCCGAACAATGAAAGCTGAAAACAGAAAAGTTGAATTCCAGCCTGTTACTGAAGATGATCCAAGGGTGACAAAAATCGGAAAGTTTTTAAGAAAAACTAACATTGATGAGCTGCCACAGTTTTTAAATGTGTTGAAAGGAGAAATGTCTGTTGTTGGTCCGCGCCCGCATCCGATTCCATTTCATAACAAGTACAGCGAATATTTTGAAGCAATAAAATTAAGGCACAATGTTAAGCCCGGCATTACTGGTTGGGCGCAGGTTCACGGTTATCGTGGTGATACACCTGATGAAGAAGAAAACCGGAAAAGAACTTTACAACGAATTAAATATGATCTCTGGTATATTGAAAACTGGTCATTCAAACTCGACTTACAAATTATTATGATGACAGTCTGGCAGATGATTACAGGAAAGACAAATGCAGTATGATTTTGCTTAATGTAAATGTTACTTTTTGCTTAAGAAAAATTGACATCTATTTTCTCAAAGGGTTGTAAAATTCCCATAAATTGATATCATTTGCATGGTTCAAATTTTGAAATTTCAGAAGTTATCCGATTTCTGTTGTTGATGTTTTATCACATAATTGCAAAAGTAAAAAGCTGAAGGAGAAATAGGAATGTATATCGGAAATAAACTTTTCAAATTATCGGTTTTCTTTGGAATTATAATATTGTTTCTGGTGGTTTATTTCGGTTATCTTTTTTTTGAACCATATCTTACTCAGGAAATTATAACTATTGAGATTGTTAATAAAGAAAGATTTGGTTCTGAACCATCAAAGTATTTAATCTTTACTCCCGATGAGGTTTTTCTTAATGAAAACAATTATTATCACGAAAAGAAAAATGCAGATGAAATTTACCCGATGTTTACAAGAGGAAATAAATACAAAGTAAAAGTTGTTGGAACTTACTGGCCATCAATGAACAGATTAAGGAACATCGTAAAAATTCTTGAAATAAACGGAGTACCCGTAAAGCAGGAACCAGTAAAAATAGATTAGTTTATTGAAAAAGGTTTTTAGAAGGATTGCTTTGTGATCTATGAAGCAATCCTTTTTTTGTTTAAAGAGTTATTTCAAAAAAATTATTTAAGTTTGAGGCGACAAAAAAATTTCTCAAAAACTTATAGGGGAACTTATGGCAGTATTTATTACAGATGATTGTATTTCCTGCAATGCCTGCGAAGTTGAATGTCCGAACAATGCAATCTACAATGCAGGCGATCCTTGGATTTTAGGTGGTGAATCTCACGATCCATTAAATGAAGAACACACTTACATAGCTCCTGATAAATGCACAGAGTGTGTTGGATTTTATGATTCTCCTCAATGTATTCCTGCTTGTCCTTCGGATGCAATTATTATGGATCCAAACAGACAAGAAACCAAAGAACAACTAATGGCTAAAAAGGAATATCTGGATAAGGTAGGAAGGTAAATCGATCAGTATATCTTTTTCTATATTTCAGATGTAGCTGCAGATTTTAAATTAAATAATTTTTAAGAATATAATCCTGCAGCTACATTTTTAATTTTACAAATAATTTACCTTTTATACGCCGAGCATTATTTTAAAATTACCATCTTCTTCACATCAGCAAATTCGCCTGCTGTAATTCGGTATATATAGACTCCACTTGATAATCTGCTTGCATCAAAGTTAAGTGTGTATCTTCCCGCTTCTCTGTATTCATCTACTAATGTTGCTACTTCGTTTCCAAGTATGTCGTATATCTTTAATGTTTGGTGACTGCTTACAGGTGACCGCCAACTGATCATCGTCGTTGGATTGAATGGATTCGGATAATTCTGAAAGAGTTT
>Ga0272446_1003399_pt1 | contig 20110 bp, 17 predicted proteins | sample YNPCB0061_FD_194587 | JGI IMG/M metagenome (GOLD analysis project Ga0272446, IMG submission 194587) | Hot spring microbial mat communities from Yellowstone National Park, WY, United States - YNP-CB-006-1 | ecosystem: Environmental > Aquatic > Thermal springs > Hot (42-90C) > Sediment | place...
GCGCGCTCGTCTACTCGGTCCTCTTCTTCCCCGGCGTGCTGGCGCTGCTCATGCCGCCGCCAAAGTCCGAGGGGCCGAAGTGGCTGCAGCGGCTGCGCGACCGGTACGCGAAGGCGCTGCCGCGGGCGCTCGCGGCGCGCAAGCAACTGCTCATCGCGATGGCGGTGGCGCTGGCGGTGTCGATGGCCGCCCTGCTCTCACGCGGCGCCGACTTCGTGCCGCGCATCGACGAAGGCGACGCCGTGCTGACGATTCGCCGCGCGCCGTCCATCTCGCTGACCGAGGCCGGGCGCCTCGAGCTCGAGGTGGAGCGCGTGGTGCGCTCCTTCCCCGAAGCGAAGACCGCGCTGGCCTTCACCGGGCGGGGCCGAGCTCGCCTTCGACCCGGTCGGCAACGACAGCACCGACATGCTGGTGCACCTCGCGCCGAAGAAGGAGCGGACGACGGCGAAGGACCTCGACGGACTGTCCGTGGCCTTCAAGGACGCGGTGGAGCGGCAGGTGTCGGGCACCTTCGTCTCGGTGTCGCAGCCCATCGAGGACCGCACCAACGAGCTCATCTCGGGCAGCCGCGCTGACGTGGCGATTCAAGTCTTCGGGCCGGACCTCGACGTGCTGGTGGAGAAGTCGAATCAACTCGGCGACGTGGTGCGCGGCGTGCAGGGCACCGGCGACGTGCGCATCGAGTGGCTCTTGGGCATGCCGTCGGTCACCTTCACGCCCGACCGCGAGCGGCTGGCGCGCTACGGCGTGAAGCTGGACGACGTGTTCCGCACGCTTGCAGGCCGCCCGCGTCGGCGGGAAGGTGGGGATGATGTACGAAGGCCCGCGGCGCTTCGAGGTGCGGCTCATCTCGCGGCCGCGAGACCTGACGCGCGAGGGCCTGGGCGACCTGCTGGTGGAGACGTCGGACGGGCAGCAGGTGAAGCTGAGCGAGCTGGGCAAGCTGGAGGACCTCGAGGGCCCGGCGACCGTGCGCCGCGAGGGCTTCGAGCGCACGGTGCGCGTCGAGGTGAACCTGCGCGGCCGCGACCTCGCGTCGTGGGTGGAAGAAGCGAAGGCGATGGTGGCGAAGGACGTGCCGCTGCCTTCGGGCTACACCATCACCTGGGGCGGGCAGTTCGAGAACCTCGAGCGCGCGCAGAGGCGCCTGGCCATCGTGGTGCCGCTCGCGCTGGCCATCATCATGGGCATGCTGGTGCTGACGTTCGGCACGGTGCGCATGGCGGCGGTCGTCTTCACGCTGGTGCCGCTGGCGCTCATCGGCGGCGCGGTGGGGCTGCTGGTGCGCGGGATGAACTTCAGCCCGCCGGCGGTGGTGGGCTTCATCGCGCTGGCGGGCGTGGCGGTGCTCAACGGCGTGGTGATGACGACGGAGGTGCGGCGCGAGCTCGAGCACGGGCGCCCGCTGGACGACGCGGTGGTGCATGGCGCGGCCCACACGCTGCGCGCCGTGTTGACCACGTCGGCGGTGGCGGCGCTGGGCTTCCTGCCCATGGCGCTCAACACTGGCGCGGGCAGCGAGGTGCAGCAGCCGCTGGCGACGGTGGTGGTGTTCGGCATCGCCGGCGCGACGGTGCTGATGCTGGTGGTGTTCCCCGGCATCTTGAAGATGGCGCTGGCGGGCGCGCCCGAGCCCACCGACGACGACGAGGACGCGGCCGACGCGCCGCCGGCGCCAGCGCCGCACGGCTGAGTCAGGGCGTCCCGGACTTCATCATCTCGTCGAGGAGCGCGTCGTCGACGTCGTCCTCGCTGTCGGCGGCGGGCGTGCCGTACTGCGCGCGCTCGGCGTCGGTGCACGGCTTCGGGTTGAGCGGATCTTCTTGCACGCACTCCAGGTTCCACGCCTCGCGCGGGGGCACGCCCAGCTTCGCCGCCTGGGCCCGCGCCGCGTCGATGTCGGGCTGCACCAGCGCCGTCGACAGCCAGGGCGCCGCCATCACCGCGCCTAAGGACAGTGTGAGCAGCGCGACGAAGGGCAGCACCGCCCGGTACAGCGACAGCACCGGCCGCTGGAAGCGGAAGGACGCGATGAAGAGGTTCAACCCCAGCGGCGGCGCGCAGAAGGCCAGCTCGAGGTTCAAGATGAACATCATCGCCAGGTGGAACGGGTGCAGCCCGAAGCGCGCGGCGAACGGCAGCACCAGCGGCACGGCCACCAGCAGCGCCGAGAAGCCGTCCATCACCATGCCCACGACGAGGAGGAAGACGTTCAGCACCAGCAGGAACTGCCAGCGCTCGGTGAGGCCCAGGGCCAGCAGCGCCTCGAGCACGCGCGCGGGTACCTGCCGGTCGATGACGAAGTTCATCAGCGCGTTCGCCATCATCAGGATCAAGATGACCGCGCCGGCGAGCGACAGCGCCTGTTTCAGCAGCCGCGGGAAGTCCCTCCACGCGAGGTCTTTGTGCACGAAGCGCGCGACCAGCGCCGAGTACAGCAGCGCCAGCGCCGCCGCCTCGTCCAGCGTGGTGAGGCTGGTGCCCAACCCGCCGAGGATGAGCACCGGAATGCCCAGCTCCCACTTCACCAGCGACAGCGCGGGCCCCACCTCCTTCCACTCGAAGCGGTCGCGCGGCACCTTCTCGCGCGACGCCACCCACGCTGAGTAGGTGCCCAGCACCACCATCACCAGCGCGCCCGGCAACAGCCCCGCCTTGAAGGCCGCGCCGAAGTCGAGGCCCGCCACCAGCGCGTAGACGAGAATGGGCAAGGACGGCGGCAGCAGCAGCCCCAGCGAGCCGCCGGTGGTGACGAGGCCCGCAGTGAATCGCTCCGAGTAGCCCTGCGCGCGCAGCGTCGGGTACAGCAGGCCGCCCACCGCGACGATGGTGACGCCGCTGCCGCCGGTGAGCGTGGTGAAGAAGGCGCTCGCCGCGATGCACACCAGCGCGAGGCCGCCAGGCAGCCAGCCGAACAGCGCGCGCGACGCCTCGACGATGCGCGCGGGCGCCTTCGACTCGGCCAGCACGTACCCGAGCGCCGTGAAGAGGGGGATGGTGACGAGCACCGGCGAGCCGGCAAACTGCTCGTCCAGCACCTTGGGCGCGAGGCGGTTGAGCGGGCTGTCGGCCAGCACCCACGCCAGCGACGCACCGCCCGCCATCACCGAGAAGAGCGGCACGCCCGCCAGCGCCGCCACCGCCACCAGCGCCGACGCCCAGCCGCCCACCAGGCCCGCCAGCGCTGCGACAACGCCCACGCCGCCCAGCGCGCCCGCCCTCGCCTTCGCCGCCGGCGCTCTCACGTCGCGGCCTCCGCGGCGCCGTGCGCGGCCTCCTGCGGCCCGCCGCGCAGCACCCAGAGGAGGAAGCGCAGCGCGAGCAGCACCAGCCCGAACGGAATGACGAGGTTGAAGTCCTTCACCAGCAGGCCACGCGCGGGCTCTCCGGGAAGCGACAAGAGCGGCGCGCGCGTGGCCGCCGCGTCCGTCTCGCGCAGCGCCAGCACGGTGGCGTCGGTGGAAGAGTCGAGCGCCGCGTTCCACTCCGCGGCGGACAGCGAGCGGTCCCACGGCTGGGCGGACAGCACCTTCGGCGCCATGCGCGCGTCGAGCGACACCTGCCGCCACGCGAGCGCCGCGTGCCGCGCCAGGCCGGCGGTGACGAGGCGCGCCTTCTCCGTCGGCGACGCGGAGGCGGGCGCATGGAAGGCGTCGATGGCGGAGAAGTCGAAGAAGCCCCACGCCGACGCGAAGCACACCGCCGCCGCCAGCACGCCGCCCGCGCGCTGCAACGGGCCGCGCCAGGTGTCTCCGAGGGCGCGCGTGACGAGGTCGACGGTGACGTGGCGCCCGGTGGCGGTGGCCAGCGACGCACCCAGCAGCGCGAGCCACAGCGTGAGCCGCGTGCCCAGCCCGCGCAGCCCGCCCACCCAGGTCAGCAGCGATCCGTCCTGCAGCCAGCCCAGCACGTTGCCGAAGTAGTCCGCGCCCGCGTCGCGCCACGCCCACGCGCTGGCGCCCGCGAGCAGCGCCGCCGCCGTGGTGACGGACGTGCGCTGCGAGAAGCGTCGGGACACCGCGCCCGCCACGACGGCGGCCAGCAGCCCGCGCAGCACGAGCCCCGCGAAGAAGGCGTCCGTCGTCTTCGACGCGAGGCCCTTCAGCAGCACCCAGCCGACGAGCGCGCCCACCAGCGCGGCGGTGACGGCCACCGCCAGGCCCAGCTCCACGCGCGTCCACCCGGCGTCGAAGCGCCCGAGGCGTCCCCCTGTCACGGGCGCGCTCACTTCGCGAGCGACTCGACTTCCTTCATCAGCTCCGGCGGGAAGGTGCCCTTCGCCAGCCGCGCCCTGGCCTCGGCGAAGGCGGCCCTCCACGCGGCCAGCTCCTCCGCGGTCGGCTCCACCACCGTCATGCGCTTCGAGAGCCGCGCCAGCGCCTGCTCGTCCTCTTTGCGGATGCGATCGGTGAGCGCCTTCGCGGCGACGCGGCCGGTGTCGACGACGGCGGCGCGCTGCTCGGGCGTGAGCGCGTCCAGCTTCTTCTTCGACAGCACCATGCCGCCGATGTTGGGCGCCACCACCGTGGTGTTGAGGAAGTCGAGGCGGCTCGACCACTGCAGCTGCTCGGCGGCCAGCGCCGACACGCTCATCACGTTGACGTTGCCGGTGGACAACTCCGGCAGCGCCTCGGGCACGCTGGTGGGCACGGGCACGGCGCCGACGAACTGGAACAGCGGCGGCAGCACCGGGTCCTCGCGCCACACCCACGGGCGCTTGCCCTTCAGGTCCGCGGGCGTGCGCAGCGCGAAGCCCTTCGACATCAGGCGGTCGAGGCCGATGTCGCCCCAGCCGATGAGCTCGAAGCCGGCGTCGCGGAAGGACTTGTCGAAGCGCGGCTTGAGCGCGTCGCGCACCTTGTCCAGCGAGGCCCAGCCGTCGCACAGCCCCGGCGCCTGCAGGATGTTCACGTTCGGGTCGACGATGGACAGGCCGACCGCGCTGACGATGGCGCCGTCGAGCTGCCCCGTCTTCAGCTTCGACATCTGCGCGGGCTCGTCGCCCTGCGTGGCGTTCCAGAAGATCTCCAGCTCCACCGCGCCGCCCGTCTTCTCCTTCACCGCCTTCACCCACGCGCGCAGCACCTGGCCCCACGGCGACTCGCGCGGCACCAGCGAGCCCACCTTGAGCACCGTCGGCTCGGCGAAGGACACCGCCGCGGCCAGCACCACCGCCATCGCAACCAGTCGGCTCATGACAGGCTCACTTTCCGTCGAAGCCGCAGCGCTTGAGCCGCGGCGTCTTCAAGTACCGCTCGGCCTTGCGCCGGGCGATGGTGTTCTCGAGGCGCTGCTCGGGCAGCACGTCGCCGGCGGCGAGCACCTCGTCGAGCAGCGCGCGGTAGGCCTGGGCGTCGTGCGACTGGCAGGCGTGGTTCTGCGCGTACATCACCTGCACGGTGAGCGCCTTCCGGCCCGTGAGCGCCAGCGCCTTCTCGAACAGCGCCTTCGCCTGCCCCAGCTCCGCGTCGGGCGCGCGCGCGTGGTAGGCGCCGAGCGCCGCGAGGCCGGTGCCGTAGGCGAGCGTCTCGTCGAGCTCCACGCTCTTCTCCAGCAACGCGACGCCCACGAAGAGCTCGGCGACGATGTCCGCGCGTTCGCCCGCCACGCCGCCGCGCGACAGCCACGCGAGCCCCAGCCACAGGAGGTTCTCGGCGTCGTCTTTCTTCAGCGGCGCCAGGTACGCCTTCAGGGTGTCGTAGTTCTTCTGCGCGGCGACGAAGCCCGGGTGGCGCTGCTCCATCAGCATCGTCCCGAAGCGCACGGCGCGCTCGTAGGCGTCCAGCGCGCGCTTCGCGTGGAGGGCCTCCTGGTCGTCGTCGCCCCGGTCGTACGCCTGCTCCCACTCGTCCTCGATGAAGGCGCTGGCGTAGCCGGTCCACGACTGCGTGAGGAGGAAGAGCGCGTCTTCGTTGTCGGGCGCGAGCGTCTGCATGCCTTCCAGCTGCACGAGGCTGGAGCCGGCGCCCAGCTTCGCCACTTCGAGGTCGGACAGCGTGTCGAAGGACTTCGAGGCGTCGCGCGTGGACTTGATGGTGCCGTCGAGGATCATCCGGTCGATGCAGCCGGTGCAGGCGAGGCAGAGGACCGCGAGCGTCAGGACGCGCATGGCGGCGGACTATACGGGCCGTCAAAAGCCCGTCACGCGCGTTGTGCATCGCAGGTAGGCTCGCGCACCGTTGATCGAGCTCGCGCACATCTCCAAGCGCTTCGGGGCCGTCGCGGCGCTCGACGACGTGTCGTTGCGCATCGAGCCGGGCGAGCGCCTGGCCCTCATCGGCGAGAACGGCGCGGGCAAGTCGTCGCTGATGAACGTGCTGTACGGGCTGTACCACCCGGATGCGGGCGAGGTGCGCTTCGACGGCCGGCCGGTGAAGGTGCGCACGCCGGCCGAGGCGCTGGCGCGCGGCGTCGGCATGGTGCACCAGCACTTCACCCTCGTGCCCACGCTGACGGTGGCGGAGAACGTGGTGCTGGGCGCCGAGCCGTCGCGCGGCGGGTTGCTCGACCTGGACGCCGCGGTGGCGCAGGTGCAGGCCAGCTGTCGGCGCTTCGGTTTCTCGGTGGACGCGCGCGCGCGGGTGGACTCGCTGACCGTCGGCAGCCAGCAGAAGGTGGAGATCGTCAAGGCGCTCCACCGCGGCGTGAAGACGCTCATCCTCGACGAGCCCACCGCCGTGCTGACGCCGCAGGAGGCCGACGAGCTGTTCTCGGTGACGCGCGCGCTGTCGGAGTCCGGCCTCGCGGTGGTGCTCATCAGCCACAAGCTGAAGGAGGTGCTGGCCTTCGCCACGCGCCTCGCCGTCATGCGCCGCGGGAGGAAGGTGGCGGAGGTGGCGCCGAAGGACACCACCGCCGAGGCGCTCGCCGCGTTGATGGTGGGCGAAGGAAACGCCAGTGACTCCCCTCTCCCGGGCCCTCTCCCCGCGGGGAGAGGGGAGGTCGTGCTGCGCGCGGAGAGGCTCGCGGCCGACAAGCTGCACGACGTGTCCTTCTCGCTGCACGCGGGCGAGGTGCTGGGCATCGCCGGCGTCGACGGCAACGGACAGCGGGAACTGGCCGAGGTGCTGACGGGCCTGCGGGCCTTCACCGGGACGCTGGAGCTCTTCGGCCGCCGCTGCGCCGCGCTGTCCCCCGGCGAGGCGCGCGGGCTGGGCGTGGCGCACGTGCCCGAGGACCGCCTGCGCCGCGCCGTGGTCGCGGACATGACGGTGGAGGAGAACGTGGCCCTGGGCCGCCACGGCGCGCCGCCCTTCGCGAAGGGGCCGCTCATCGACTTCGCCGGCCGCCGCGCCCGCACCGCGCAGCTGCTCGACGCCCACGACGTTCGCCCGCGCGACGGCACGCTGCGCGTCGGCGCGCTGTCCGGCGGCAACCAGCAGAAGCTGGTCGTCGCCCGCGAGCTCGACGCCCAGCCGAAGGTGCTGGTGGTGGTGCAACCGACGCGCGGCCTCGACATCGCCGCGGTGGCCGCCGTGCGCGCGCGCATCCACGACGAGCGCGCCCGCGGCTGCGCGGTGCTGCTGGTGTCGCTCGACCTCGACGAGGTGCTGGCGCTGTCGGACCGGGTGCTCGTCTTCTTCGAAGGCCGCGTCACGGCCGAGCTCGACCGCGCCGCCTTCGACGAGCGCCTCATCGGCCGCCGCATGCTGGGAGTGGCCGATGCGTGAGGCGCTGCGCCGCGCGCTCCCCTCGGTGCTGGCGATTGTCGCGTCGCTGGCCGCGTGCTTCGTCGCGGTGGGGCTGACGCGCGGCTTCGGCACGGCGGTGGACGCCTTCGCCGCGATGCTGTGGGGCGCCTTCGGCGATTGGCCGCGCTTCTTCGACGACGGCGGCAGCGGCGCGGTGCTGCGGCCGCTGGGCGAGGCGGGCACCAAGGCGGCGCTGCTCACCTTCACCGGCCTGTCCGTGGCCGTCGCCTTCCGCGTGGGCCTCTTCAACATCGGCGCGCAGGGGCAGCTGATGGTGGGCGCCGTCGTCGCGGCGGTGGTGGGCGCGCAGGTGGAGCTGCCGGGCGTGCTGCACGTGGCGGTGTGCCTCGGTACGGCGGCGGCGGCGGGCGCGCTCTATGCGCTGGGGCCGGCGCTGCTCAAGCGGCACCGCGGCGTCCACGAGGTCATCAGCACCATCATGCTCAACTGGGTGGCGGTGAGTCTGGTGGAGAACTGGCTCGTCGTCGGCCCGCTGCGCGCGAGCGCGTCGGGCGACAACTCCATCTCGGGCACCGCGCAGGTGCACCCGTCGGCGGAGCTGCCGCGACTGCTCGGCGACACCTCGCGCCTCAACCTGGGCTTCGTGCTGGCGCTGGTGGCCGCGGCCGTCACCTGGTGGTTCCTCGCGCGCCTCAAGCGCGGCTACGAGTGGCGCGCGGTGGGGTTGAACCCCGAGGCGGCGCGGGCGGCCGGCATCGACGTGGGCCGGAGCGTCGTCCACGCGATGTGCCTCGCGGGCGCCTTCGCGGGCCTCGCCGGCGCAGTGCTGGTGCTGGGCACCGAGCTCAAGTACCCCGCCACGCTGGGCGCGCCGTACGGCTTCGACGGCATCGCCATGGCGCTGATCGGTGGCGGCCACCCGCTGGGCGTGCTGGGCAGCGCGCTCTTCTTCGGCGGCCTGCGGGCGGGCGGCACGCGCATGCAGCTGTTCGGCGTGCACAAGTCCTTCCCCGAGCTCATCCAGGGCCTCGCGCTGCTGCTGGTCGCGGCGCGGTACGTGTGGGACCGGCTGCTGGCGCGCCTGGCGAAGAAGGAGGCCGCGCGTGCTTGAGCTGGTCGCCGCCCTCTTCTCCTCGGTGCTGGACGCCGCGCCGCCGCTGGTCTTCGCCGCCGTGGGCGCGACCCTGTCCGAGCGCGCGGGCGTGGTGAACGTGGGCGTGGAAGGCATGATGCGCGCGGGCGCCTTCGTCGCGGCGGTGGCGGCGCTGGCCATGCCGACGCCGCTGGGCGTGCTGGTGGGCATGGCGGCGGGCGCGGCCGTGGCCTTCGTGCACGCATGGCTGTGCATTCGCTGGCGCAGCGACCAGGTGGTTTCGGGCATGGCGCTCAACCTCGTCATGCTGGCCGCCGGCACCTTCCTCCTCGAGGCCGTCTTCGACTCGCCCAACGCCACGCCGTCCATCGCGCAGCTGCCGAAGTGGCTGGGCCACTCGCCGTTGACGTGGCTCGCCTTCGTGGTGCCCGTCGTCGCGCACGTCGCGGTGACGCGCACGGCATGGGGCCTGCGCCTGCGCGCGGTGGGGGAGAAGCCGCAGGCGGTGGCGGTGATGGGCGTCCGCGTCTCGCGGCTGCGCTTCTCGGCGGTGCTGCTGTCGGGCGCGCTGGCTGGGCTGGGCGGCGCCGCGCTGTCCACCGCCACGCTGGATCGCTTCGAGCACCACATGCCGTCGGGCCTGGGCTTCATGGCCGTCGCGGCGATGGTGTTCGGCCGGTGGACGCCGCTGGGCGCCGCGGGCGCCGCCACCTTCTTCGCCTTCGGCAAGGCGCTCAGCATCGGGCTGGCGTCGTCGGCGCCCGCGTTGCTCACGGTGGTGCCGCAGGGCGCGCTGCTGGCGCTGCCGTACGCGCTGACGCTGGTGGTGCTGGCCGTGTCGGGGAAGAAGAGCGCCGCGCCCGCCGCGCTGGGCCAGCCGTACGATCCCGAGCTCCGCTGACGCCCCCGCCTCGGCCGCGCCCGCACGTTTGCGCTCGGGCGGCGCGCTGCGTATGAGCCGCCGCGGAGTCCCCCATGTCTCGCACCGCCTCGCTCGTGTTGCTCTGCGCCGCCACCGGCTGCGCCACCCTGGGCGCGAAGTCGCTGCCCGAGGTGCAGGCCGCGTACAACGACAGCCTCGCCACCACGCAGGACACGCAGTTCCTCCTCAACATCGTGCGGCTGCGCTACCGCGACACGCCCGCCTTCCTCGACGTGGCCAGCCTCACCACGCAGCAGACGATGAGCGGCACGCTGACGCTGGGCGCCTCGGTGCCGGTGGCGCCGACACCGGGCGCCACCGCCAACGCGGGCGGGGCCACGACGATGTCGGTGACGCCCACCACCACTTTTTCGCCGGTGCGCGGAGACGACTTCGTCAAGCGCCTGGTCGCGCCGATCTCGCTGCAGACGTTGTCGATGCTCGCGTCCTCGGGCTGGGGCATCTCGCGGGTGATGCACCTGACGGTCGACCGCATCGACCGCCTGTCCAACGCGCCGGTCGCCACCGGGCCCACGCCCGAGCTCGCGCCCGACGCCTCGCGCTTCATCACCCTGGCCCGGGCGATGCGCGCGCTGCAGGTGCAGGGGCAGCTGACCATGGGCATCGAGCGCGACGCCACCGGCGCAGAGACGGGCATTCTCTACTTCGAGGGCCCGCAGGAAGGCGGCACGCCCCTCGACGCCGTGCGCGACCTCCTCGAGCTGTCGACGACGCAGGCGCAGGTGCGGCTCACCGAGGACTTCAGCCGCGAGGTCCCCGGGCTGGTGCCGGTGCGGCTGCGCTCGGTGCTGGGCGCCTTCTTCTTCCTCTCGCAGGCGGTGGACGTCCCACCCGAGCACGAGGCGGCGGGGCTGGTCACCCTGACGAAGGACGCGGCGGGCCAGCGCTTCGACTGGCAGCAGGTGCTGGACGGCACGTTCCACGTGCGCTGGAGCGCGCGCGAGCCGGACCGCGCGGCGGTGAAGGTGAAGCACCGCGGCACGTGGTTCTACGTCGCCGACGACGACCTCGAGTCCAAGAGCACCTTCATGCTGCTGGTGCAGCTGTTCAACATGCAGGCCGGGCGCAGCGCGCTGCCGGTGCCGCTGCTCACCATCCCCGCCGGGCGCTGAACGTCACAGCGCCGCGTCGAGCTGCGCGCGGTCGAAGCCGAGGATGAGCTTTCCCCGCACGTCGATGACCGGCACGCCCTGCGGCTTCACGCCCGCCGCCGCGGCCTTCTGCCCGAGCTCCTGCACCGCGCCCTCGTCCTTCTCGAGGTCGCGCTCGACGAAGCCGACGCCTTTCTTCCGGAAGTACTCGCGCGCCTGCTTGCAGTACGGGCACCACGCCGTCGAGTAGAGGACGACGTCGGACGTGCGCGCCGCGACGGGGGGCGCCGCGAAGCCTCCGCCCCGCTGCCCGGCCGCCTTCGCCAGCTGCCGCTCGAGGTCGGCCACCGCCGACCGCGCCGCGCGGGACTCGGCGAGCTCCTTCACCGCCTTGTCCTTGAGCTGCCTGGCCTGCTTCGCGTCGGCGCCGGACAGCTTCACCTGGTCGAGCTGATCCACCACCAGCTGCCACTCGCCCGCCTCGGCCGCGAGCCGCGCGCGCAGCAGCCGCGCCGGCCCGTTCGTGACGTCCAGCGCGAGCCACGCGTCGGCGTACTTCTCGGCCGCCTCGAACTGCTCCTGCCGCAAGCTGGCCCGCGCCGCCGCCTCGAGCGCCGCCGCATGCGCCGCGTCCAGCTTGAGCGCCATGGTGGCGAACTGCAGCGCCAGCAGGTCGTCCTGCTTCGCCACCGCGCGCTTCGCCGCCTCGCCCAGCAGCGCCGCCGCCCTCGGCTTCTCGCCCGCGTCGAAGGTCTTGCCGTCGAGCGCGAACAGCACGTCGTCGAGCCGCCCCGCGTCGAGGTGCTTCTTCGCGTCCTCGAGCGGCGTCGCGGCGAGCCACAGCCCCAGCACCCACGCGGTCATGGCCCCGCATGAGAACAGAAAGCCGCGCCGCCCGCTGACGCGTCGCGCCACGCGCAGTCCCGGACAAGCGCAACTGACGCCTCCGAGAAGACCATTGCGTTTGATCAACCGCACCGCGCGTGCGACGCCTTCGCCGTCTGCGGTAGCCACGTTCGGCCAGCGTCCCCGGGCCCGGGGACCCCTCACAGGAGAGACCATGCGCCACACGACGACGCTCACCACCAACAAGCACCTGCTCGGTTGGGTCGAAGAGATGGCGGCCATGTGCCAGCCCGACCAGGTGGTGTGGTGCGACGGCACCCTGGAAGAGAAGAACCGCCTCACCGAGTACGCGGTGGGCAAGGGCGTGCTCATCCCGCTCAACGAAGAGAAGCACCCCGGCTGCTACCTGCACCGCTCGAACCCCAACGACGTGGCGCGCGTCGAGCACCTCACCTTCATCTGCACGCCGACGAAGGAGGAGGCCGGCCCCACCAACAACTGGATGGCACCCGACGAGGCGTACACGAAGCTCAAGGGCCTCTTCCAGGGCTCGATGAAGGGCCGCACCATGTACGTGGTGCCGTACTGCATGGGCCCGTTGGGCTCGAAGCACTCGAAGATCGGCATCGAGCTGACCGACTCCGTCTACGTGGTGCTGAACATGCGCATCATGACGCGCATGGGGAAGCCGGCGCTGGACATGCTGGGCCAGTCGAACGACTTCAACCGCGGCCTGCACTGCACCGGCGACGTGAACCCCGACCGCCGCTACATCTGCCACTTCCCGCAGGACAACGCGATCTGGTCCTTCGGCTCGGGCTACGGCGGCAACGCGCTGCTCGGCAAGAAGTGCCTCGCGCTGCGCATCGGCAGCTCGCTGGGCCGGAAGGAAGGCTGGCTGGCCGAGCACATGCTCATCCTCGGCGTGGAGGACCCCGACGGGAACACCACCTACGTGGCGGCGGCCTTCCCGTCAGCGTGCGGCAAGACGAACTTCGCGATGATGGTGCCGCCCCGCCGCTTCGACGGCTGGCGCGTGTACACCGTGGGCGACGACATCGCCTGGCTGCGCGTGGGTGACGACGGCCGGCTGTGGGCGGTCAACCCCGAGAATGGCTACTTCGGCGTCGCGCCCGGCACCAACTGGAAGTCGAACCCCAACGCGATGAAGTGCGTCGCGAAGGACACCATCTTCACCAACGTCGCGGTGACGAAGGACATGCAGGTCTGGTGGGAAGGCCTCGACGGCGAGGTGCCCGAGGAGCTCACCGACTGGCAGGGCCGCCCGTGGAAGAAGGGCAGCACCGAGAAGGCCGCGCACCCCAACAGCCGCTTCACCGCGCCGGCCACCAACAACCCCATGCTGTCCAGCCGCGTCGATGACGCGCGGGGCGTGCCCATCAGCGCCATCATCTTCGGCGGCCGCCGCTCCAACACCATTCCGCTCGTGATGCAGTCGTGGAACTGGGCGCACGGCGTGTACCTTGGCGCGACGCTGGCCAGCGAGACGACCGCCGCCGCCGTGGGCGCGCAGGGCGTGGTGCGCCGGGACCCGATGGCCATGCTGCCCTTCTGCGGCTACAACATGGCCGACTACTGGTCGCACTGGCTGAAGATGCAGGGGCAGGTGCCGTACCCGCCGAAGCTCTTCATGGTGAACTGGTTCCGCAAGGACAAGGACGGCAAGTTCCTCTGGCCGGGCTACGGCGAGAACATGCGCGTCTTGAAGTGGATCGTCGACCGCGCGCACGGGAAGGTGGGCGCGCAGGAGACCTTGTTCGGCTGGGTGCCCAAGCAGGGGCACATCGACCTCTCGGGGCTGTCCATCGACCCCACCAGGGTGGACGAAGCCACGGCCATCGTCGAGGCCGAGTGGAAGACCGAGCTCGAGGCCCAGAAGGCGCACTTCGACCAGTTCGGCGACCGCATGCCGAAGACGCTCGAGCTGATCCGCCAGACGCTGCTGTCCCGCCTCAGCTGAAGCCTCCGCCGGCCTCCGCGCGCGGACTTCTCGATGCACGGCGCATCAGGGTGTAGCCTCGCCCTGATGCGACCGCTCGCCCTCGTAGCCCTGCTCCTCGCGGGCCACGCCTTCGCCGCGCCCAAGGCGTCGGACCAGGCCAAGGACCTCGCGAAGGAGGCCGACAAGCTCTACAAGGACAACAAGTACGCGGAGGCCGCCGAGAAGCTGCAGCAGGCGTACGACCTCGAGCCGAACCCCACGTACCTCTACAACATCGCCCGCGCGTGGGACCAGGCGGGCGAGCTGCAGAAGTCGCTCGACACCTACCGCAAGTACGTCGCGCAGCCGTCGGACCAGACCAAGCCCGACCTGGTGCGCAAGGCGAACCTCGCCATGGACCGGCTCCGCACGCTGGTGGCGAAGGCCGAGGCCGACAGGCAGGTGCAGGCCGCCGAGAAGCAGCGCCTCGAAGAGGAAGCCAACAAGGCCCGCGAGCGCGCGGACGCCGAGGCCGAGGCAGCCCGCCTGCAGCGCGAGGCGCTGGCCGCGAAAGAGAAGGCCGCACGCGAAGACGCCGAGCGCAAGTCCAACTCGCAGAAGGTGGTGGCCTTCGCGGTGGGCGGCGGGGCCGTGGTGGCGCTGGGCACGTCGCTGGGCTTCGCCCTGGGCGCGATGGGCGCGAAGAGCGCCTTCAACGAAGCCACCACCGCCGAGGTGAAGGACGCGAAGAAGTCCGAGGCGCAGACGTACGCGGCGGTGGCCGACGTGGCCGTGCTGGTGGGCCTCGCGGCGGCGGTGACGGCCGTCATCCTCTACCCGAAGGGCGGCGAGCCGCCGAAGAGCTCGGTGTCCGTGGCCGTGGTGCCGCTGTCCGGCGGCGGGGCCTTCGCCAGCGTGGGGGCCAGCTTCTGATGCGCGCGCTCGTCGTCGTCACGGCGCTGGCGCTGGCGTCGTGCTCCTTCACCACCGCGTCGGGCTTCGTGGAGTGCAACACCGACGCGGACTGCGGCGCCGGCTTCGCGTGCGTGAAGACGTACTGCCTGCCCCTGCCCGACGGCTGCAGCCGGCACGCCGGCGTCTTCAATCAGGCCAACCGCATTCCCCTGCTGGCGGTACAGCCGATGTCGTCGCCGCAGGGCGACGGGGGCATCGTCACCGACGAGTCCGAGGTGCAGGCGCTGCGCGCCATGTCGCTGGCCGTCGAGGAGGTGAACGAGCGCGAAGGCCTCAAGGGCCGCAAGTACGGCCTGTTCTTCTGCGACTCCAACGACGACAAGAACCGCGGCGCCGAGCAGGCCGGCTGGCTGGTGAAGAACGTGGGCGTGCCGGCGATTCTGTCGTCGGGCACGGGGCTGACCAACACCATCGCCACGCAGGCGGACCGCGTGGCCGCGCAGGCGATGATCATCTCCCCCACGGCGACGGGCACCTCGCTGGTGTCGCTGTTCCAGAGCGACAAGAACGTGTGGCGCGTGGCGCCCGACGACAGCCAGCAGGCGAAGGTGCTGGCCAACGAGGTGGCCCAGGCGACGGCGGGCAACGTCAACCTGAAGGTGGTCATCGCCCACGTCCACTCGGACTACGGCAACGACTTCCAGGTGGCGCTGCGCGGCGAGCTGACGATGCGCGGCCGGCAGGTGGAGGCGGTGCAGTTCTCGGGCGGGCTCAACCCCACCGACGCGCTGGCGGTGGTGAACACCATCGCCGCGAAGTCGCCGGTGGCGACGGTGCTCATCGGCTTCGCGCCCGACGTGGTGTCCATCATCACGCTGGCCAGCAGCAACCCCACGCTGCGGCGCTCGGCGGGGCACCTGTGGTTCTTCTCGGACTCGGCGAAGGACCCGGCCATCCTCACTCCCGTCACCGGCCCGGAGCTGGAGGGCCGCCTGGGCACGGCGCCGGCGCAGGGCGCGGGCGCGGCCTTCGGCAGCTTCAGCGACAGCTTCCTGGTGCGCTACGGCATTCGCCCCGACTCGTACTCCTTCACCTCGCACGCCTTCGACGCCGCGTGGCTGACGCTGGTCGCCACCGCCTGGGCCGCGCAGAACAACGGCGGCGTCACCGGGGCGCGCATGCGCGAAGGCATGGCGCAGCTGTCCGGCACAGGCACGCCGACGCAGCTGCTCGACACCAACTGGAGTGCGCTGTCGAACGCGATGCTGGAAGGCCGCGCCGTCAACGTCGAGGGCTCGTCAGGCCCGCTGGACTTCAACCTCGACACCGGCACGCCCTCGGCGCCATACGAGGTGTGGCAGGTGCTGGACGGCGGCCTGTCCACCGTGCGGCTGGTGACGCCGTAGCGGGCGGACGGCCATGCGCTCCCCCGACGCGTCCCTCGACGAGCTGCTGACGGTGCGAGAGGCGGGCGAAGGCCGCTATGCCGTCGAGCTGCCGGCGGGCTGGGGCCAGGGGCGCTTCCTCTTCGGCGGGCTGGTGGCGGGGCTGTTGACGCGCGCGCTCGAGACGTTCCACCCGGGCAGGCCGCTGCGTTCGCTGGCCGCGGAGCTGCTGGGCCCCGCGCGCCCCGGCGACGGCGTGGTGCAGCTCGAGGTGCTGCGCGACGGGAACACCGTCAGCACCGTGAGCGCGCGCCTTGTCCAGGACGGCGAGGTGATGGCCCACGCCGTCGGCGTGCTGGGAGGGACGCGCCCCACCGAGCCGGACCGCGTCGCGCTGACGCCGCCCGCGCTGACGGACTGGCGCACCCTGGCCCCCCTGCCCGTCGCACCGCCCTTCGGCCCCGAGTTCGCCCACCACTGGGACTTCCGCACCGACGTGCACGCGCCCTTCAGCGGCGGCAGCGCGCCTGTCACCGCCGGGTGGATTCGCCCGAAGCGCCCGGCCGCGCGTCGCGACGCGGCCTTCCTCGCCACCTGCGCCGACACCTGGTGGCCGGCCCTCTACACGGTGCTGGACGCGCCGCGCCCCATGGCCACCCTCGCCTTCGGCTTCCAACCGCTGGGCGACTGCGCCGGCCTTGAGCCCGACGCGCCGCTCCTCGTGCGCGGCGCCGTGCAGGCCGTGCATGGCGGCTACAGCGTGGAGTTCCGCGAGCTGTGGGGCCACGACGGCCGCCTCCTCGCGCTCAGCCAGCAGACCTTCGGCGTCCTCAAGTAGGCGACTTTGCGCGCGGCCCGGCGGCTGCGCACTTCCTGCGGACGGCGGCCCCCACCGGTCCAGCGATCGCCGCGCACACGGCGTGGCCTTCGCGTTGCAGCGAAGGGTGCCGTGGGCAGCTGCCTCTCGCGGCAGTCCCGCGGGGCGCTCCCTCACAAGGAGGAGTCACCGTGCAAGTCCCTGTCGACATCCGCTTTCGTCACGTCGAGCCGTCGGACGCGCTGGAGGCCACCATTCGCGAGCGCGTCGCGTCGCTGGAGCGCTTCAGTGAGCGCATCACCGCGTGCCACGTGACGGTGGACCACCTGGGCGGCAAGCGCACGCCGGGCCGCACGCACCACCGCCAGGGCGGCGGCGCGCACTACCGCGTGTCGATTCGACTGACGGTGCCCGGCGCCGAGCTGTTCGTCGGCCGCGCCCCGGAAGCGCACGCCAACTTCGAAGACCCCTACGCCGCGGTGAACGAGGCCTTCGACGCGATGAGGCGTCAGCTGCAGGACGTCGAGCGCACCGTGCGGCAGGACGTGAAGCACCACGCGCAGCCGCCGCATGGCCGCGTGACGAAGCTGCTCGACGGCTTCGGCTTCCTCACCACGGCCACGGGCCGGGAACTCTATTTCCACGGCAACGCGGTGGTGGGCGGCTTCGGGAAGCTGGCGGTGGGTGACGAGGTGCGCTTCGCGGAGCACCCCGGTGAAGGCGAGAAAGGCCCGCAGGCCAGCACCGTCGAGCGCGTGGGCAAAGGCGGCCACCTCGTCGAGCCCCCGAAGGCGTGACGCGGCTTCAGGGCGCGGGGGCTTCGGCTGACCGCTGCGCCTGCTCGAGCGCCGTCCACAACGGGCCCACCACGTCGTCGGGCACGCCCAGCTGCAGCGCGCGCTGGAAGCTGGCGACGGCCTCGGCCGGTTGGCCCAGCACGTCCAGCTGCATCTGCCCCAGCAGGTAGAGGGCCGCGCCGGCGCGCGCGTCGTCGGCGTGGTGCGCGGCCAGCTCAGCCAGCAGCGTCGCCGCGCGCGTCGTCTGCCCGGCGCGCCACGCGTCGTCGGCGCTCGCCAGCAGCGCGCCCGCCTCGTCCACCGGCTGCTCGGGCGCGGGCGCCGGCCCCTCGACGAGCGACGGCCGCGCCGCGCCGGCCGTCGGTCGGCCGTGCCAGAAGACGCGCGGCCCGGCGCGCGGGGGCGCAGTGACGGAGCCGGCCGCGGCGGCGCTCCCTTCCGAGACGAGCGCGGCCGCTTCGCCGCCTCCCACGGGCGGCGGAGAAGCCGGCGCGCGCGCGAGCCCCAGGGCGCCTCCCACCGCCGAGGCCGCGGCGCTCGAGGCGGGCGCGGGCGCCGCGGGGCGCACCACCAGAGCCACGCCGGCGGCAGCCAGCGCGGCGAAGGCCGCCCACGCGATGGCCGGCCGCACGGTGGTGGGCACGCGGCGCGTCGTCTCGAGGCGCACCCACGCGCGCCCGACGGCCGCCTCGTCGGGCGGCACGAGCACCTGCTTCACGGGGCGCGGCAGGGGGCTCACGGCGACTCCTCCAGGGCGACATGGCGCTCGACGTGCGCCTCGGCCTTCGACAGGTAGCGCTTGGTGGTGGCCAGCGACTTGCCCATCGCCGCGGCCACCGCCTCCAGCTTCTCGCCTTCGACGTGGCGCAGCGTCCACGCGAGGCGCAGTGGCACTGGCAGCGCGCGCAAGACGCCGTCCAGCACGGCCAGCTCGCCGCGCGCCTCGACGCTGGCGCCGTCGCGGGCCTGCAGGTGCAGCGGCGCGTCGTCGACGGCCTCGAGGCCCACCCAGCGCAAGAGGCGCTGCCGGCGCAGGCGCTTGCGCACCAGGCTGACGACGATGGCCAGCGTCCATGCGCGGAACTGCGCCGGCTGCTTGAGCTGCGCGAGGCGCGAGAAGGCGAGGAGGAAGGCGTCGTGCAGCACGTCCTCCGCGGCGGCGGGGCTGCGCAGCAGGTGCTGCGCCACCTCCAGGAGCCCGGCGGCATAGCGACGGTAGAGGATGCTCTCGGCGCTGCGCTCGCCGGCGCGGGCGCGGGCCACCAGCTCGGCCGTGTCGACGCCCTCCGGCAGCCGCGGCGGGGGCGCGTCGGGGCGCAAGCGCACCACGAGGGCCGGGGCGCGCTCATCCTCCACTGACTGGCGCGGCGAACTCATCGTCGGACGGACCCCCGGGTGCCTGAAAATGGCTCACCTCGGGACGCCCGTCGAGGGTGAGCCGTTTCCCGCCCCCGGGGACTCTCTGGACTTCGTCGCCCCCGCGGTCCCACGGAGCCTCCATGACGCTGCGAGTCAGCCGCCCGCTGCTGCCGATGTGTGCTGCCGTCCTCCTCGCCGGTTGCGGCGAAGAGGCCCTCAACTCCTACGCCCTTGGCTCGGGCGTCGGCATGTCGGGGGCGGGGACGGCCAGCCGCGGCAACGCGCTGTGGGGCGCCTCGGTGGTGGACCTGGGCAACCACAAGGTGGCCGCGGCCGTCACCGAAGACGACCTGGTGCGCGTGGTGAGCCTGGCGACGAGCACGTCGCGGCGCATCCAGCTGCCGCAGGGCAGCCGGCCGACGCGCATCGCCGCGACGGGCGACGGCGACTTCGTGGTGCTGCTGCGGGGCTCGGGCCAGGTGGCGACGGTGAGGCACGGCAGCGTCACCCGGCGCGACTTCGCATGCGAGGAGCCCCGCGGCCTGGCGTGGGACGACGCGCGGCAGGAGACGAAGGTGGCGTGCGCCGACGGGCAGCTGGTCACCCTGTCCGCGGCGGGGCGCAGCGCGGCGCCGGTGGGGGAAGAGCTGCGCGACGTCTTCGTCATCGACGGCACCACCTGGGTGACGACGTTCCGCGGCGCGGAGCTGCTGGAGCTGGACGCCGAGGGCCAGGTGGTGGCGCGGCTCCGGGCGCCGGGCTTCGTCACCACGCGCCTCGCGGCGGACGGCACGACGCGGGCGCTCACCTTCACGCCGCGGGTGGCCTGGCGCGCGGTGGCGCAGGGGCGCCAGGTGGCGATGGTGCACCAGGTACACCTGAACGACGAGGTGACGACGCTGACGCTCACGCCGGGCGGCGGCTCCACGCCGGCGACGCCGCCGCCGTACTACGGCACGGGCAGCACCTGCGGCACCAGCGTGGTGACGTCGGCGCTGACGACGTTCAACCTCGACTCGCGCACGGCCGTCTCCACGCCGGTGCTGGGCGCGCTGCCCATCGACGTGACGGCCGACGCCACCACCATCTCGCTGGTGACGCTGGGGAACGAGGCCGTGGTGGTGACGCCGTGGGGCGCCAAGGCGCCGTGCCTGGTGGGTGCGCCGGCGCGGACCCCGGCGCCGGTCGGCGTCGGCCTGGTGGAAGGCGGCGTGCTGGTGGTGGGGCACGACGGCCGCGTGGTGCAGCCCTTCTGGCCCGAGACGAG
>Ga0272446_1003400_pt1 | contig 20098 bp, 16 predicted proteins | sample YNPCB0061_FD_194587 | JGI IMG/M metagenome (GOLD analysis project Ga0272446, IMG submission 194587) | Hot spring microbial mat communities from Yellowstone National Park, WY, United States - YNP-CB-006-1 | ecosystem: Environmental > Aquatic > Thermal springs > Hot (42-90C) > Sediment | place...
ATGGAGCACGACGCCAAGGTGAGCCTGAAGCACTACGCCCAGACGACGGACGAGCACTTCGACCGGGCCACGCGCGCTGCAGAAAGCGATGCACTCGCGCTGCAAAAAGCGGTGCAGCAGGCAGCGGCGGGGAATGGCAACGACTCGCAGACGGAAGGCGTAAATGGCGACGGGGTGGCCACTTGTGCCACCCCGTGCAATTCATTGCAAAATACTTCACATGCGTTTAGCGGAGAGGGCGGGATTCGAACCCGCGGAGGGGTTTTACCCCCTCGCCGCTTTAGCAAAGCGGTGCTTTCGACCACTCAGCCACCTCTCCGGGTTCACTCTTCAAAGTTTAGCAGGTAACTCTTCGTGTGAAAAGCCCGGCCCGCCCCCAATCCGAAGTTACTTCTCAGTTTAGCTACGGTTAAATTGTCCTAATTCGCCGTCGTTCCAGCTCCGTTTGACAGTACGGCATCAGCCCAAGCTCGGCAACCTCGGCCATGAGGTCGTCGTAGTCGCCCGATTCGATTGACTGGCTGACCTCGATCACGAGCAGTTCCGCGAACCGCTCCCGGGCACGCTTGAGCGCCTGCCGGACGGCGTCAGCCGTGATCGCACGCCCAAGCCACACCGAGAGTTTCTCGGCGAGTTCGTCCGACGACGATTCGGGGCAATCCGCCTTCAGCCGCAGCGCCAGATACAGCGGCTGCTTCGTGTCCTCCACTTCCAGGGCGCGCCACGCGCGGTCGAGCAGTTCTTAGCGCAACCCTTCGGTGAAGGCCCGGTCGTCTTCCGGTTCCGCGACGGCCAGTTGGGCCGCGTCATCCACCCCGAGCGGTCGCGGGTGCTGCTTGCCCGCTCGCTGTTGGCGATAGGTGAGGACTTGCCGGAACAGGGCGCTCTTCAGCAGGCTACGGAACCGTCCCTTATGCGGGTCGGCGTTGCGGAAGTAGCCCCGGAGGAAGCGGACCCAGAACTCCTGGAACACCTCGTCGGCTGCGTGTTCGTCCCGCAACGCACCGAGCAAGTAGCGATGCACCGCGCCGGCGTAGCGCTCGTAGAGCTGTTCGCGGGCCGGCGTCTGGTCAGGGTCGGCCGCGCACGCCTGGCGGACGACCGTCCACATGGTCTCGATCCGGCTCAGTCGGGACGCGGGTTCGTTGGTGGGCATGGGCGAATCCGGTTTGCGCAAGTGGTTCGGGGGAAGCAAGTTGCCATCGCGTGTGGCGGATATTTTTTACCACGACACGACACGGCGCGATCGGATTTTTGTCACGCTTCGGAACCAGCTCGGTAAGAGGGGGCGAAACGGGGACTGACCCCGAAGCCAACCGCAGCCCCAAGCCGGAGCCAGACCATGACCGCCACGAACCGCAACACCTTCCGCCCCACCCTGACGAGCCTCGACGACCGCGTGATGCTCTCCGCGGTACCGATGCAGATGCCGCTGGACACGGACCCAAACGTGCCGGCCACGGAGCGACCCGTTGACGAGACACCACCCGCGTCCCGAGCAGACAGTGGCACCGAGATGGTGTTCGACGAGCCGGCTTACACAGATGCAGTTGCCCGGTGGGAAGCGGAGGCCCAGGCGGTTCGCGAACAGTGGCAGACGGCCCGGCAAGCCAACTGGGACGAGTATGAGGCCACCATGAAGGGGCTTCAGGAAGAGGATGGGCGGCTGCGCCAGGAGCGCAATAGCGCGATCATCGAGACCTTTGCGAAATATGCGCCGCTTCAGACAGCTCTCTGGGCGGAATATGCCGCGGCCGGCGAGCGCAGCGACGGCTAGGAGCAGGCCCGGTTGCAGGATGAGTTGGCCGCTCTGGGCGAGCAGGCCCGCGAGGAACTCGAAGGGATTCTGGCCGAGATCGATGCACAACTGGAAGCGAACTTGCAAGCGATGTACGAGGCCGGGGCTCAGTGGCGAGCGAAGGAGGAAGCGAATGGCGAGAGCTATTACGAGGCAATGGAAGCCCTTGCGGCCAAGCTGCCCAAGGCCGAAGACTTCATGCGACCGATCTACGGGCACAGCGACAAGCACACCGGCACAGGCGGTTCGAGCGACCTGGGCGACATCGGCTCGGTGCTGAGCGGTATCGAGGTCGGCGGCATCACAAGCGACTTGCTCGGGCCGTTCGTGCCGCAAGTCGAGGAACATGCGATCGAAGACCTCCGAGCTGGCGAACCGCAGGGTTTAGTCACGCCTCCGACAGCATCAACAAAGCCAGCCGACCTCAACCCGGTCGTCGAGTTCGTCGGCGGGATGGGCGACAACCTGAAAGGTCAGTGGGACGGCATCGTGACACTTGTAACTGACCCGATCGGCACCTTACAGAATGCAGTCGACGGCATCAGCACAATCGCTCAGGATCCTATTGGGACAGCCCAGATGATGTGGGACAAGACCGTCGATGACTTCCAGAAAAACCCTGCGCGGGCTTCTGGGAACCTAATCACAGAGATGGGAACCTCGTTGGTGCCATGGAGCAAGGTCACCAAGGTCGCCAAACTCGGGAAGATTAAGAAGGTACTGAACAAGATCAAGGACGTGTCCCATGCAACCGGCGGTCTTAAACAGGTCGAGAGGGTCGGTGAGAAGGTACTCAAGGGGGTTCCTGCTCCAAAAAGCGGCATCACGAAGGCCCCAGCGCCAGTGACTCAGAAGGGGAACATTTCGACCAGCCAAATCGTGTCGAAGGGCACCAACGTCGATGTCGAGTTGCAGAAGCCGCACGGCGGCGAGGTGTCGGCCGCGAAGGCTAGGCAGCAGCAACCCGTTGCGGTGAATCAGAAGAGCGGACAGGCCAGCGGGAACAGCACGCACCACAGCGGGCACGGGAGTACGGCCAAACGGAGCTCGACACAACCCCAACCGAATGCACCACGAGCCGAGACCACCGCCCAATCCGGCGTCAGTAAGCGGGGCGTGATCAAGAATGCGCAATTACCGACCAGCGGTCCAATTCGATATGTTCCCCCCTCCAATTGGAAGCCTGGGAATGGCCTTCCGATGGGAACACTGAATGGAAGGTCGGGATTCATGGATAAGTTTGGCAACATCTGGTCAAAGGGCCCCGGCCGGGCCGGGGATGCCTTCGAGTGGGATGTGCAGTTAAGCAACGCGGGGAAACAACAACTTGGACACTTCTCGAAGAGCGGAAGTCACATTAACGTGTCGCCTGAGGGAAAGATTACTCACTAAACGGTATCCTCTACTTGCAGCAAACGTACAAGCGCTGGCATTTCGATCCGGCGCTTGTGTCATCGCGGCCGGCGCGGATAATTGTGGCGATCATTTTGGAGGCTCGCCCATGCCCGATGAGACACGAGATTCCGATACGCCGCCCGTTCGGGAGTCCACCAGCCGGTCCGAGGACTGGGTTCCGCCGGCACCGTCGCCGCTGGCGGGCCGTACTCCGGCGGGCACATCGTCCAGCGATGTGCCCACCCAGGCTGGACGGTTTGTTTTGACTGGTGAGATTGCCCGTGGCGGTATGGGTGCCGTACTCAAGGCTTACGATCCCGAGCTTGATCGGGACTTGGCCGTTAAGGTGCTACTCGCCGGGCTAGCTACCCACCCAGGGTCAGCTCGACGGTTCCTCCATGAGGCCCGGATTTCAGGCCGGCTCCAACACCCCGGACTGGTACCCGTCCACGACCTCGGCGCACTGCCCGACGGCCGACCGTTCTTTGCTATGAAGCTGGTCGAGGGCCGCACCCTCTCGGCACTGCTTCGCGACCGCTCCGATCCGGCACACAACCTCCCCAGGTTCGTCGCCATCTTCGAGCAGGTGTGTCAGGCGGTGGCTTATGCCCACAGCCGGGGCGTCATTCACCGCGATCTGAAGCCCCACAACATCATGGTTGGGGCGTTTGGCGAAGTGCAGGTGATGGACTGGGGCCTCGCCAAGGTGGTTGGCGAGGAACCGGTGTTGCCCGAGCCGATGCCCGCGACGATCGAACCAACTGGCTCGGGCAACACCACCCACGATCACCTGTCGGCCGGGACGGATACGGACCACACCGCGCCGGGTTCGGTGCTGGGAACCCCGGCGTACATGGCACCCGAGCAGGCCCGCGGCGAATCAGTCAATCAACGGGCTGACGTATTTGGTCTCGGAGCAATTTTATGCGAGATCCTCACCGGCCAGCCACCGTACACGGGGGCCAATGCCCGGGCGGTCATGATCCAAGCTACCAATGCTGATCTGGAGCCAGCCTTCGCTCGGCTCGATACTTGCTATGCCGACCCCGAGCTGGTAGCTCTCTGTAGACGATGCCTCTCCGCCGACTCCAGTACGCGACCTGCAGATGCGGCCGAGGTCGCGGTGGCGGTGGCCACAATTCGTGCCGCAGCAGAGGAGCGCGCTCGGCGTGCGGAACTCGAGCGAGCCGCGGCCGAGGCACAGGCAGCCGAACAGCGACGCAAGCGGCGTTGGCAATTGGCGGTGGGGGCCTGTGTAGTGCTACTCGCTGCTTCTGGAGGCGGGATCGCCTGGTGGCAAGACCGACAGGCCAATGAACGGCGTACCGTGGAAGCACGTCTAGCCGGGGAACGCGACACCGAACGGCGGCTGAAGGCGGAACAAGCTCAAAAAGGCGTTCAAGCTGCGATTCAGCTCGCAACGGATCTCCGCAAACAATACCGATTTTCGGAGGCGAAGTTCGCGCTGGCTCAGGCTGAGTCACTTGCCAATGGCAGCGAGGCCGACTTGGCCGATCGCGTTCGCCTTGCCCTGGCGGACCTCGAATTTGTAATGGCCCTCGACACAATCCGGTATGAGAAATTCGTCTTCACCCAGACCGATGGCACGAGCCGAGGGGCAGCTCCAGCTATCCAGCTTGCACCACTCAAGTATCGGGCCGCATTCCTCGAGAGTGGCTACGACATCGCCACGACAGAACCCCAAGCGCTGGCGGGACGCATCGCAGAGTCAACGATCGTCCAGGAACTGGTATCTGCTCTGGACGACTGGGCCATGTTCGAACCAGATCCAACCATCCGCAACCACGTACGCCGGGTTGCCCGTCTCGCCCAGCCTGGTGTCTGGACCGACCGACTTCGGGACGATATTACCCTTACGGACCGCACAGTCGTCGAGAAATTGGTTGCAGAGTACAATCCGGCGCAACAAAGTCCAGCGACTACCGCTGTGCTTGCCGTGATCATGGGCAGCATCCACCGGATGGACCCCACACCCATTTTGGCATCGGCTCGATTGCAATATCCCGAAGATTTTGAACTGGCTTTTCTGCTTGGCTGGTATGCCCAGACCAATCCGGCTCGACAACTCGCCTCCTACGAAGCAGCTCGAACACTTCGACCAACTAACGTTGCCGCTCTGACTGGACTCGGACAATCCCTTCAGGCATTAGGTGACAAAGCCAGGGCCGTAGCGGTCCTTCAGGAAGCGGTGAAGCTGGCACCGCTGAACGCAACTGTCCACTATAATTTGGCCAGCGCACTTCGAGCCGTTGGTCGCATTCCTGAAGCTCTGCATGCAAATCGCGAGGCGGTCCGACTGGCCCCAGACGACCCCATTGCACGGAACAACCTCGGGTTTGCTCTCCAAGCCAGCGGCGACTTGAATGGAGCGGCTGCCGAATTCCAGACCGCGCTCCGGCTGTGGCCGGACTTCCCCAATGCTCACAACAACCTTGGTTCCGTTCTTAGAAAACAAGGCAAGCTGACGGAGGCCAAGGCGGAATTGCTTGAAGCCATCCGGCTTGATCCGACACTGGCTAAAGCCCATGCCCAACTAGGGGAACTGTTATTGGAGAACTTCAACGACGACATGGGAGCACTCGCCGCGTTCCAGGAAGCAGTTCGCCTCGATCCCAACGATTTCGTTTCGCTTACCAATTTGGGTAGCATGTATCTTCAAAAGGATCGGAAAAAAGCCCGACGACTCCTCGGTGATGCTTTACGCCTCAATCCGGACTTCTGGTTAGCCCACTCCCAAATGGCCCTGGTGTTGATTCACGATCAGGAATATAGCGAGGCCGTCGCACACGCCCGTGCAGGAGTCAAGGGAAACCCCAAATCGGGCTTGACCCATGCCACGCTTTACCTCGCACTGCTGATGAACAAGGACACCGTGGGTGCGGAGGCAGCCCGCAAAGAGGCAGAGGCCATACTGGGCCCGCTCATCCCCAAGGCGCAGCCGAAAGCGAAATCACTCAAACCAATCGCCCCATCGCCACGGGAGGCAAAACACTCGCGGATTGAGGAAGCCATGCGCCACTAACCCCTTATCCCACTTTCATCAACTCAGTAACCGTCAACCTTAGCAGGAAGAAAACCCTTTGCTACTGATTTCAGGCAGGTGACCTAAATCGTCAATTTACGCTTGCAGATCGGACTCCAGAAGGTAAGCTCGAATTACACCTTTATTCAATCGTGTTGTGTTTTTCACTTTCCTAGGTCTTGAGGTACACATATGCACACGTGTAAGGTAAAGACCCATCGTGGTTTTACGCTCATCGAGCTGCTGGTCGTAATAGCCATTATTGCGATCCTGATTGGCTTACTGCTACCGGCCGTTCAAAAGGTTCGGGAAGCAGCCGCTCGCATGTCCTGTAGCAACAACCTGAAGCAACTTGGTCTTGCGACCCATTCGCTGAACGATACTTACCAATCCCTGCCGCCGATGTCGGCCCCCTGTGCAGACCCAAGTAACAGTGGATGCTTCACGCCGGCTTCCACGCCGTTCGGCCGCCATCACTACACTATGTTCCAATTTCTTTTGCCTTACATCGAACAGGACAACATTTTCCGAGCTCTCAGCCCAACGGGATATGCCGGCGGGCAGTACTACCGGGTAGTAAAGACCTTCCTTTGTCCTTCCGATCCCTCGATCTCGGATGGGATGTGCCTTACCCAATATGGCGGTGCGAATAATTGGGCTGCCAGTTGTTATGGAGGCAACAATTACGTGTTCGGCGACCCGCCCAGTGGTCGAACCTATCCACTTGGCCGCAAGGACATGAACGCAAGCGTTCCCGATGGCCTTTCGAACACCATATTCTTCGCCGAACTTTACGGCACCTGTGGAAACACCGGGAACTTGCATGGGTCGGGCACTTGGGGTAGCCTTTGGGCCGACGCCAATAGTATTTGGCGACCGGGCTTTAATCTCGGAGTCAGTAAAAGCGGCGGGGGCTTGGCCGCTTACCCGCCGGCACCCATGTTCCAGGTGCAACCCCACGAGGTGAACAACTGTAACCCAGTAGTTCCACAAAGCCCTCACACCAGTGGCATGAACGTTTGCTTGGGCGACGGCAGCGTCCGGTTCTTGACCCAGTCGCTGGACCCGGTCACCTGGGCACGGGCTTGCGACCCACGCGAAGGTCAGACACTTGGGGGGAATTGGTGACCCATGCGCCGGCTCCACTATTCCCTCGTATTGGCCCTGTTTCTTCCCGGGTGTGATACGGCAACCAAACAGCCGGATTTTCCGGATCTGCACCCGGTCAAGGGCGTGGTCAAACTCGCTGGTAAACCCGTGAATCGCGGCGTCGTTCAGTTCACGTCCGTTCCAGAACGACCCGAGTTTCTTGTGAATTCCGAGGTCGGCGACGACGGAACGTTCACCCTTTCGACCGTTCGCACGACCGACAAGAGGGGTGAACGCAAGCCGGGAGCCCCGCCGGGAAGGTACCGGGTAACCTATTCCCCACCGCTTGGAGACCAAACCGCTGGGCCGGTTGGCGAACCGATTACGGCACCACAGCTCGTCACGGTTTCGGCCGGCACCAACGAGCTGACGATTGAACTTCCCAAAAAGAAGTGACTGCCGACCAGGCTCCGTTTGCGGGTGATTGACCCGCCCGTTGGGCAGACTCACACTAGATATCTCTCTTTTCACTTTTGTCGATGCTTTCGCTGAGACGATCGCGACCGACTTCCCTGTTACTTTGCCAAGCAATCCTGGGGGTCAAAGCTGCAAGCCCTGTCGTTGCTTGCAGCTTGACCCCTCAACCGATTACAGCAGTTCCGGCAGGGCTTTGCCTTCAGTGATATGCTGCGGGCGGCCGGTGGGGTCCAGGACCGTGGTCGTCTCGGGATCGAGACCCAGGTTACGGTAAAGCGTGGCGAAGATGTCGGCGAAGGTCACCGGACGATCCTTGGCATGGCTGCCCGTGCGATCCGTGCTGCCAATCACCTGCCCGGTTCGCATGCCGCCGCCGGCCAGGATGGCGCAGCTGACCTGCGGCCAGTGGTCGCGGCCGGCGTCCTTGTTTACCTGCGGGGTACGGCCGAACTCACCCCAGGCGATCACGGTGACATCGTCGAGCAGGCCTCGGGCGTCGAGATCCTCGACCAGCGCGGTCAGGCACTGATCGAGCTTGGCCCCGTGGTCGCGAACCAGATCGAAGTTTTGCCCGTGGCTATCCCAGCGGCCATAACTCAGGGTGACCACCCGCGCACCCGCTTCCACCAAGCGGCGAGCCATGAGCAGATGCTCGTTGACCGTCGGGGCACCATCGTACTGATACTTGTAGGGTTTGCCGTCGCCGTAGCGCTCCCGGACCTTTGGGCTTTCCTTCGATAGATCCAACGCCTCGACGAGCTTGCTCGAGGTGAGCACATCCAGCGCCCGGGCTGTGGCTGCATCGGCACCCTTTAACCCGCCGTTGGCATCCAGTTCGCGTTTGATACTGTCGAAACTTGCCAAGAGTTTCTTGCGGTCCGGGAGATGGTCCCGGTTGGCGGCGTTGAGCACCATGTTGGCCAGGTCCGGGCCGCTTGGGCGGAACGGTGCAAACGTGCTACCCAGGAATCCCGTCTGTCCGGGGTCGCTCCAGGGCACATGCTGGGTGCGCTCGGCCAGACCAATGAAAGGCGGAACGCTCGGGTCCACGCTGCCCTGGAGCTTCATCACCACGCTACCGATGCTGGGCCGGCCACCCATCGGAGCCAAGGACTGCGGGGCCCAACCGGTGGTGCACTGAATGGCATCGTGGCCGCCGGTCGCCCCAACCACGCTCCGGATAAATACGAACTTGTCGGCCATGCGGGCGATCCGGTGGAAGCATTCGCCGATCTGAATCCCCGGTACGTTCGTATTGATCGGGTTAAACTCGCCGCGAATTTCTCGGGGGGCATCGGTCTTGATGTCCCACATGTCCTGGTGCGGGGGGCCGCCGCCCAGGAAAATATTGATGAGCGCCTTGTGCCGGGTGCGGGGCAGATCATCCTGCTTCCCGCGTGCTTCGGCCCGGAGAATATCAGCCAAGGTCAGCGTTGTTGCACCAAACGAAAAGGTACCGATCTTGAGGAAGTTGCGGCGGGTGATGCCATCACAAAAGCGGACTTGGCCAAAGGGAATGTTGATCATGGGTAATTGCCCCGGCGGGATAGGTGGGGTAATTCGGTGGGAACGAACTTCTAGGCACGGTACTGTAGGCGCACGATACCGTATACTTCTAGCATACCCCTGTTTCGCATTCGCAGCAATACAAAAGATCGGAAAAGCACCCCAGCGAGCCCCATCCGATTTGGGACTAAACGCCTCACTCCCAGGATGCCAGGAGCAACGATGACCCCCGCCGACATTCCCGCAACGGTCCTGGACCAGCTGAGCCGCTACGATACCCCGACTGTGTGCAATGTGCTCGAGTTGTTCGAGTATCGCCCCCGAACCGCCGGCTATCTCGACCGGCGGATTCAGGCGTGTTTTCCGTCCTTGCCGCCGATGGTGGGTTTTGCCTCCACGGCCACGTTCCGCGCCGCGGCCCCACCCCGGGGCGGCGACACCTACATGGGGCTCAGCGCGCAGGTGGAAAAGCTGGCCGCCAGTCGCTGGCCCAAGGTCGTCGTGTTTCAGGATCTCGACGATCCACCGGTCGCTGCCACCTTTGGCGAAGTGATGGCGACCACCTACCGCGCCTTTGGCTGCGTTGGCCTCATCACCAGTGGAGCCGGCCGCGATCTCGACCAGGTCGAGCCGTTGAAGTTCCCGTGTTTCACCAGTGGTACGATCTGTTCGCATGGCTACACCCAGATTGTGGAGTTGGAAGTTCCCGTTCGCGTCGGCGGCGTCTGGATCAACCCCGGCGACTTGTTGCATGGCGACCGCAACGGCGTGACCACAATTCCGCTGGAACTGGCGGCCCTGGTGCCCGATGGTTGCGCGGCTTACATGGACGCCGAGGCCGTGGTGCTGAACTACTTGAAGCAAGGTTCCCCGACCGTGGCGGGGTACACTGCAGCTCGAGACGAATGCAAGCGCCGCCTCACCGAGCTGGGTAATCGACTCCGCAACGCCGCGGCGGCTCTGGGCCGGTAAAACGATTCGCCAAGACCCCATGGTTTCCGTCTCCCTGCAAATGGTTCACCGGCTGACCTTTCCCGAATCGCCGGTCTTCGCTAGGATGATGACAGCTTGAAACCGATTCCGGTCTCAGTTGGCCCCACCCGTGGCCTCGTCGCCAAGTGGTAAGGCAACGGTTTGCAAAACCGTCATTCGCCGGTTCGAATCCGGCCGAGGCCTCTTGAGCACCCCAATCGAACCCCGGACCGAGCCGGGGTTCGGTTCGTTTCTGCCAGGCCCGCGTACTCAATCCGGGCGGTTCAGATCAGCCAAGGCGGCGGTGTGCCGGGCCGCCTGCGCCATCCGCAGCTTGTGCACTTCCTGGCGCAACTGCACAACCAACTCATGCGGCAAATCATCAAGGGTCGCCGTTCGCCCCTGGGGCAGTCGCCGGAGGGCTTGCAGGAGCAATACCACCAGTGGGAACTGGTCGTGTAACGCCGGCGGAGCGGGTCGAGAACCATCGGGCAGCGGTGGCACCATTGGCAAGCGCGAACGGGGTAGCCAGGCGCGCAACCATTGCGTCACGAGCGTCAGGGCGATACCGACCACCACCCCCCAGGGGCCCAGAGCAGTCCACAGATTGGTCCAAGTTGCAGCATCCATGAGTTTCTCCTGGAAATCGAGGTTAAGAACTTCAAGCTACTCATCGATCAACGGGGTCGACGAAACAGGCCCACAATCAGCAGGACCGCACTTACCACCAGGGCCAAAAGTGGCGAAGCGGGAACGTCAAGGGCCGGCGGAACCGGCGAATTGGCCGGCGGCGGCGACGGGAGCACCGGGGCCGGCGGAACGGGCGGCGGCGGGGGGCTGGGCGGATCAATCACCACCCACTTGAGCAACTCCGCCAGCCGGGCCGCGGTGTAGTCCTCTGGGGCAATCGTGCCGACTTGCTCCGCAGTGCGAATCGGCGACGGCTTGCGAAGGCTCACGCCGCGTGGCAACTGGAAGTGGGCCACGGCCCAGTTCTGGGGCGAGTAGGTTTGCACATGCAGTCGCGCGCGCCCGTCGCTGGGCAGAGCCGCCACATCGGCGCGCACCCGGCCGAGAAACGCCTCGTCGCCCACCGCCGTCAGGTGCCACCGATCCGAATCGTCGACCAGTGCGCCGCCGGTCAAAGCCGCATGGGCTTCTTCTCGCGTCACCTCGACCCCGCAGATGGAGTAACTGACCGTTTCCTCCAGTCGGGTACGGTCGATGCCAAAATTGGGGTAAGGGTCAATGCGCGGTGGCGGCGAAGCGGCGACACCGGGCGGTAGCGGCGCGGGGGGATCAATCGGCACTCCCGTGGCGAAACCCCGCTCATCGACGGCTTCACAGCGGCCATCGGCAAAGCAGCGGGCCACGCACCGGCCCTGTTGCCAATAGCCCCACTCCCCGCCGCCAACGGCGGGTACCCATTGGCCCGACTCCCGACTACAGCTGCCAGGGGTGAGCGAATCCCGGCAACCCGGCGAACCCAGCGGCCGCTGCACCGGAGGCGAAGCGGTGGTCAGTGGTTCCGCGGGTGGGCGGGAGCTGGGCAGATGCGGCGGCGGCGGCGGGTCGAGTAGCACCACGGCCCAGCCGTTCCCCCGCGCTCGCCAACGCAGCAGGAAGTCCTGCCGCGACATCCACACCCACACCCCCGGTCGGTTGTTGTCGATGATGGCGGCCGTCCGATCGTCCAGGTGGGCCAGATTCACCATGTGGTCAATCCAGGTGTCCCGCCCGGCGGCATCCTTGTAGAACCCATCGCGCCCGGCGTAGGTGACACACGGCATCCGATCCGTCTTCAGCGCCAGTGCCAGGAACGCTTCGTCGCCGCCGATGTGCTGCACGTAACAGGGCCGAGCCTGCTTGCGCTCCGTGCAAAAGGCCAGAATCATCCGATCCAGCTTCTCGGGGTAGCCGCCGCCCGGTCGCTGGGTCATCCATTCCTGAAAGCCCAGCAGTTGCTGGACGCCTTGCCAACGGGCCGCCAGTTCGACTGACGTGAACACACATAACCCCAAACCTTTGCCCGGCTCACCGCGCGGATTCTCGCGGGTGCGATCATTGCCCCCCCGGTTGCGGAGGTGCTCGCTGGCCGGCAAATCACACACGGCCCGGATGCCGTCACGGTTGACCGGTTCCGCGGTAGTCGGGAAATCGGCCATTGGGTGGGCACCCGCAATCGAAGCCAGCGCCACGCTGGCCAGTACCACGACACGTTTCATGGAAGACTCCTGGAACAAACCAAAAGGGAACAGTGTCACGCGGCCGACACCGGCAACGCCGCGGTCGGTTCCGGCATGACCAGCACATAGCCCGCATCAAGGCGGATCCGCCAACGCCAGCCCACGGCGGCCAATTTGCGATTGACCCGCACAATGGCTTGCCGAAGGCGAGCGCTGGAAGCCTGCGGATCGCCCCACAGGCGCTGCTTGACGCGCGGAATCGGAACCCGCCCACGCCGCACCGACCTCAACAGCAACAGCCCGCCCCGCCCCAGTGACACGACAGTGTCGTTCACGGCAACGGTGGTGGTGCTCAGCAGACGCACCCCGCCTGCTTCCAGCGGAGCGAAACCTCCAGCGAACATGACCGACCTCGAATACGAAACGCATGTACACTACTTCAGTATACGCGCTATTTCCACGCCGTGTTGGGAGTTTGTCGAAAGACGTTACGCGACGTAACTGCCACGCCAGCCCCCACGCTGGAGCACCAACCGGAGCGGATCGCGGACCCGGCCCAACCTGGACACTTGGGGCGCACCGCTGCCGACGGGAATCTCGTTGAGCCGCCTGGCCCGACGGAGTACATTCGCGTTAATTCCTCGGACTGCCCGTCCCCCAATTCGGGAGTTTTGCCATGCGTGTGGTGTTGTGGCTGGCCATCGTGACGATCGGCAGCAGTGCGGCTCTTTGCTGGCCCCTCCGCAGCGCACCGACCACGGAACCGGATGTGCGGCAACCGGTGCGAAAGGCCGTGGGGCTTGAGAAGCGCGAGTACTGGACGACGTCGAAGGTGAAAGGCTCGCCCGAGCCGCCGGCACCGTATCAACTGGTGCGGACTTATCCGAAGCTCAAGTTTTTCGAGCCGCTGGAGCTGGTGGCGATGCCCGGTGCCAAAGCGTGGGTGATCGCGGAGCGGCCCGGCAAGGTGTGGACCTTCGAGACGCAGCCGCAACCCAGCGAACCGCAACTGATGCTGGATGTCAAGCACCTGATTTATGGCGTGGTGCTACACCCGAAATTCCCCGAGAATGGCTATTTGTATCTCGCGGAAGTTCCCGACCCCAGCAAGGAAACCCCCGACGGGACCCGTTTAACCCGTTACACGGTGGACCGCACGACCTTGAAAGCGGACCCCGCCAGCGCCCGGGTGATCTTCACCTGGCCCAACGGCGGGCATAACGGCGGCTGCCTGCGGTTCGGCCCGGACGGGATGCTGTACATTTCCACCGGCGACGGCAGCGGCATCGCTGACAGCCTGGAAACGGGTCAGAATCTGGCCACCGTGTTGGGCAAGATTCTCCGCATCAACGTGGATCAGCCCGACGCCAACCGCGATTATTCCATCCCGGCGGATAACCCGTTCGTGAAGACGCCCGGCGCGCGCGGCGAGATCTGGGCGTACGGCATTCGGCAGTGCTGGAAGATCGGTTTCGACACCGCGACGGGCGACCTGTGGGCCGGGGAGGTGGGTCAGGATTTATGGGAGATGGTGTACCGCATCGAGAAGGGCGGCAACTACGGTTGGAGCGTGCAGGAAGGCAGTCATCCCTTCCGGCCCGAGCGGAAACGGGGGCCAACCCCGATCCTCAAGCCGATCGTCGAGCACAACCACGCCGACTTCCGTTCCATCACCGGCGGCTTTGTGTATCACGGCGGTCGGCTGCCGGAACTCAAGGGCGCGTACATATACGGCGATTACGACACTGGCCGGGTGTGGATGCTTCGTTATGATCGGGCCACCAACCGGGTCACGGAGCACCGGGAGCTGTGCGATACTTCGCTGCGCATCGTCGCCTGGGGCCAGGATGCCGACGGCGAAGTTTATGCCCTCGATTTCGTGGACGGCGGAATCTACCACCTCGCACCAGCCCCACCCGCGGCCAAGGAGCAGCCTGAGTTCCCCCGCAAGCTCAGCCAAACCGGCCTATTCAAGGACACGGCGCGGCACATTCCCGAAACGGGCGTGATCCCTTATTCGGTCAACGCCGAACTCTGGTCCGATGGCGCGATCAAGGAGCGGTTCCTGGCCATCCCGGGTGAGGGCAAGATCGAGTACGAGACGGTGACGTATCCGCAGCCGGCTCCCGGCGCGGTGCCAGGCTGGCGGTTCCCGAACGGCACGGTTCTGGTCAAGACCTTCGCCTTGGAGACCGAACCGGGGCGGACCCGGCGGCTGGAAACGCGGCTACTTGTGGCTGAGCGGGTGGCCGGTACGGAAGAATACGGCGACCAGGTCTGGAACGGTTACACCTACATCTGGAACGAGGACCAGACCGATGCCGAGCTGGCCGACGCGAAGGGCGTGGACCAGGAATTCACTCGGAAAACGGCCACGGGTGAGACGAAGCAACGCTGGCACTTCCCCAGCCGGGCGGAATGCAGCTTGTGCCACACCATGACGGCCAAATACGCGCTGGGGGTAACCACGGCTCAGCTCAACCGCGACCACGACTACGGCGGCGTGGTGGCCAACCAGCTCGCCACGTGGGAGCACATCGGCCTCCTGGATCGCAAGCTCCCCAAGCCGCCGGCGCAACTGGAGAAGCTGGCCGACTACCGCGACCCCACTGCGAGCTTGGAGGCCCGGGCCCGCGCTTACCTGCACGCCAACTGCAGCCATTGCCATCGCAAATGGGGTGGCGGGAATGCCGAGTTCCAGTTGCTGCACACGCTGCCGCTCCGTGAGCTGGGGATCATCAATACCAAGCCGGGCCAGGGCACTTTCGACTTGAACGACCCCCGCATCCTGGTGCCCGGCGACCCGGATCGCTCCCTGTTGCTGCATCGCATGACGCGGCTGGGTCTGGGTCGGATGCCCCATATCGCCTCCAATGTGGTGGACGAGGACGGGGTCAAGTTGATCCGCGACTGGATCCAAGCGATGAAGTAATCGCCGGACCACGGGGCGGCCAAGCCAACGGGCCATCAGCGGACGTAATACATCGGGCGGGCGAGTTGGGCTTTGCGCATCGGCACAACATGCCCATCGCAGAATAGCACGTTGTAGACGCCGAAGTGCCGCGGTTCGGGGTAGTGATTGACGGCATCGCTATCGTCCACGGGCCAAGGCAAACCCGGCCCCACGCCCACCGGCATTTGCGCATTGGTCGTACAGCCCGGATGGCGGGCGTGATCCCAAGCGAACATCACCTGCGCCGTGCCGTTGCCGTTGGTAATGCTGAGCAGCGACTGGCCTTGGGGGCCGCCATCCACACCGTTGATGGCGTAACTGATTTGCACCGGCTGCCCCCGCGTCGGGCTACCCGGCAGCATGTCGAGGCCATTGGGGCATTTGAACACTTTCCGGTTGCCCTCGACGTACGGCCAGAGGAGTGTCTTGGTGGGATCGTAATCCGGCAGCGGCTCGTCGGCATAGCGGACCCGATCATCGAACGGGCCCCAGTACTGCCCGTTCTCGTAAATGGCGGGTAATCGGTCGTTTCGATCCAGCGCATAGAAATGAGCAGCGATGCCAATTTGTTTCAGGTTGTTCTGACATTGCAAGCGGGCGGCAGCGTGGCGAACGTGCTGCACGGCCGGGAGCAAAAGGCCGATCAGAATCGCGATGATGGCGAGAACCACTAGCAGCTCGATCAGCGTGAAGGCACCACGCGGGGCGATCCGACACATGACGATCTCCAGCTTGGGATAGCGTCATTATGGCCGGAGTTCCATCGGTTGGAAACCACGAATTGCGAGGCGGCAGGGTCGGCAGAGGCTCAGGGGCGTGTGATACCCAGCCGGTAAAGCCAGTTGTGCCAGGCATGGGCCAGCATGTAGCCCCGCATGTTGCGGCGGATGTCTTCGAGATCGGTCTCGCGGCCGTGCACCCGGTAGCGGAGCCGGGCCATCTCGGGCGCACCGTTGGTCACCAGTTCGGCCGAGGTTTTCTGGTGGGAGTGGATGCGGAAGGCCCCCAGAAACCGCGGTAAGCGAACGAACTTCGCCCCCGCGGCGCGGAAGCGGAGCAGCAGGTCCCAATCCAGGGCGAACTGGAAGGACTCGTCGATCCGTCCTCCGACCTTGTCCCAGATGCGGCGCCGCCAGAACATGGTTTCTTGCGGCACATAGTCGGCCCAGATCAACATCTGATCGGAGTGGCGGGGCAAAACCCAACGGCCCACCTCTTTGCTGTCCGGGTCAATGATGATGCGGTGGCCATAGACCACGTCCACTTCGGGGTGGGCGGTGAAGTACGCCGCGACATAATTCAGGCTACCCGGCAGCAGCAGATCGTCCGAGTTCAGATAGGCCATGATCTCACCGGCGGTGGCATGGGCAAAGCCCAGGTTAATAGCATGGGCCTGGCCATTATCGCGCCGCGACTCGATGTGTTTGAGCCGGCTGCGGTACTTCTCCATCACTTCCACGGACTGATCGCGGGAGCCGCCGTCCTGCACCACGTATTCCAGGCGTGGATAGTTCTGATCCAGCACACTGCGAATGGTTTCTTCCAGAAACCGGCCCTGATTGAAGGAGGGTGTGACAATGGAGATTAGCGGCGGATCGTTGAGCGGCAGCGGGCGGTAATAGTTCGCCGGAATCTGGAGCTCGCGGGGGGGATACTGCCGGAGCGTCCGCAGCGAGATGCCCAACAGCTTGGCCAAGCGTCGGCGAACCCGGCCCCGCAGCGTCAGGCTGTGCAGGTAATGTTCCAGATCCGCGAGCTTTTTCCGCAGCTCGGTCACTTCGGTGCGGAGCTGGGCCAAACTGGCGCTGGCCGTGGCAATCGACTGTGCTTCCCCATCCTCACGCTCGGCCATCCGAAGGCTCCTGCCAGCGGGCATCCCGGGCCGGAGGAACGACCGGCCCATTCCTTTCGGGAGATTGTCAGGCGGCGGCCATGGCCGCGCGCGCTTTCCGATACCACTGAATCGTCTTTTCCAGCCCCTCGGCAAGAGTCGTTTTTGCCTCAAAACCCAGCAACTGGCGGGCGCGGGTCACATCCAGGCACCGCCGCGGTTGACCGTCGGGCATGTTCGGATCGAACTTCAACTCGCCGGTAAAACCGGTCTTTTCCGCGATCAACCGAGCCAGGTCACCGATGGCGATTTCCTTGCCCGATCCCACGTTGACCGGTTCCGGCGTCTCCAGCACCTCGGCGGCACGCACCAACGCTTCCGCGGCATCCTCAACGTAAAGGAATTCGCGGGTGGGCCGCCCCGTACCCCACACCGGCAAGACGCGGTCGCCCCGTTCCTTGGCTTCGATACACTTGCGGATCAAGGCGGGAATCACATGCGAGCTTTCCAGATCGAAGTTATCCCGCGGTCCATACAGGTTCACCAGCATCACGTTCACGCCGTTGAAGCCAAACTCCTGCTTGTAGGCCTGTAACTGAGCCAGCAGCATCTTCTTGGCCAGTCCGTAGGGCGCGTTGGTCTCTTCGGGGTAGCCGTTCCACAAATCCGATTCCTTGAAGGGCACCGGTGTAAACTTCGGGTACGAACAAATGGTGCCGACCATCACGAACTTCTCGACCCCGAGCAGGCGCGAACTCTCGATCAGATGCGTACCCATGATGAGGTTCTGATAGAGAAACGTGCCCGGGTACTTGCGGTTGGCTCCGATACCGCCCACTTTCGCAGCCAGATGCAGCACGACCTGCGGTTTTTCAGTCTGAAGCAAGCGCAAGACATCCGGTTCGCGCGTAAGGTCGTACTCAGCGGAGCGCGGTGCAATGATGTGGCGGCACCCGAGTTCCCGAAGGCGGGCCACCACGTGACTGCCGAGGAATCCCGACCCCCCGGTGACGAGGATGCGTTTGGTCCTGAGATCCACGCTCGACTCCTTGTTCGCGTGCCGATCGGTTGGCGATGGTCGTGGGATTAGGGTGAACTGCTGTGTCATACCCAGCGAGTGGGTATCGCGTCAACGCCAACCCGGTCGAGGTGAGATTATCGTTTGGGTATGGCCCGGCCGGCGGCCCGCAACAGGTCCACGGGTGTGAACGGCTTGGGGAGAAACACCGCGCCGGGTACCTCCTCGAGCCGGCCCCCATCGGGAACATAACCCGAGACGAACACGACGCCCATATCGGGCCGAGTGGCGCGCACCTGCCCGGCCAGGTCGCGGCCATCCATACCCGGCATGGTCAGATCGGTGACCAACAAATCGAAGGCACTGTCGGGCTTGAGCAACTCGAGTGCGGATTCAGCATCGGGCGCTTCGGCGACGGTATAGCCCTGCCCTTCCAAGGCATATCGGGCCAGTTTCCGCACACCGTCTTCGTCCTCGACCAGTAAGACCGATTTGCCCGCCCCGGGAACCGTTCGGAACATGGTCTCCCGGGCCGTGATCACCGTGGACGGCGCAGCAGCAAAGCACCAGGGCAAATCCACGCGGAAAGTCGTGCCTTTCCCGGGTGTGGAATCCACCTCAATGTGCCCCCCGGCTTGTTCGACAATGCCATACACGGTGGCCAGACCCAAACCGGTGCCCTTATCTGGCCCCTTGGTCGTGAAAAACGGCTCGAAAATGCGGGCCTTCACTTCGTCTGTCATCCCAATACCGGTATCCGACACGATCAGGCGGGCAATGGGATCCTCACCCAAGGACGGGGGATCGACCCGCCGGGTTGCCAGCGTGAGCGTGCCCCCGGTCGGCATGGCATCGTGGGCATTGACGGCCAGATTCATGATGACCTGTTCGAGTTGGCCGCGGTCAGCCCGTACCCGCACGGGCTCGGGAGAGAGCTTGAGATTGACGAAAACTTGTTCTCCCAGCAATCGCTTGAGCAAGTTGGCCGTGGCCGACACCACCTGATTGAGATCGATAATCTCCGGATGAGCGGGTGTTCGTCGGCTGAAGGTCAACAATTGCCGAACCAACCCGGCGGCGCGGTCGGCTGCCTCGCGGATGTCGTCGATCAGGCTGATCGCCTCCACATCGGGTGGCGAGACTTGGCGGAGCAAATGGATGTTACCCAGAATAATGGTCAAGAGGTTGTTGAAATCGTGCGCCACTCCGCCCGCCAGCCGGCCAATCGCCTCCATCTTCTGCGACTGACGCAACTGCTCCTCAAGCCGTTTGCGTTCGGTGACATCCTGATAGACACCGAGTACGCCAACCACCGCGCCCGTCGCATCCCGCAGCGGCACTTTACTGACCACCAGAGACAACTTCACCCCATCGGGTCGCGTCTTGACCAGTTCGAAGTTCCAAAGCGGCACGCCGGTTTCGATGACCTTGCGGTCCGACTCCCGATAGGACTCCGCCTCATCGGCCGCCTCATGCAGATCCAGATCCGTAAGTCCGACAATCGCTTCGGGGTTGGCCAGACCGAAGTCCGAGGCAAATTGTTGATTGCAGCCCAGGTAAACCGAGTTGCGATCTTTCCAAAAGATCCCACAGGGGATGTGAGTAATGATATTGTGGAGCAATTCCTCGCGCTGCCGCAACGCGTGCTCGGCGGCGCGTCGCCGGGTCACATCCCGCACCATGGCCAGGGTATGACGGCTGCTGCCATTCTCGAGTAAAGCCAGACGCACTTCAACGGGGTAGGTGGTGCCATCCTTCCGTCGATACAGCCCAGAAAGAGTGGAGGTCTCCACGCGCTGCAAATCACTCGGTCGTGCGCGGGTGTTGATG
>Ga0272446_1003401_pt1 | contig 20096 bp, 15 predicted proteins | sample YNPCB0061_FD_194587 | JGI IMG/M metagenome (GOLD analysis project Ga0272446, IMG submission 194587) | Hot spring microbial mat communities from Yellowstone National Park, WY, United States - YNP-CB-006-1 | ecosystem: Environmental > Aquatic > Thermal springs > Hot (42-90C) > Sediment | place...
CCATCGACCACATCGAGGCCAAGTACCGCTCGCGCTTCTTCGATGCCTCCGCGCGCGGCAAAGGCGCCGCCATCGTCGAGATCTGGGCGCAGCATTTCTGACAGCCAGCAGCAGATATCACACCCTGAGCTTGGGGGCCGGTATCGTCTGGCCCCTTTCTTATTGGCAGAAGTTTGCCCCGGCGCAGAAAATGAATGCCAATCGGCTGCGGCGCCGCTTGACTCACGCATTTCTGACATAGAGATCGTCAACGACGTATCGTGGAGCGGGCCGAATGTGCTACGCGGGCCGGTGCGTGGATGGATCAGAGAGCCACGCGTGGGGAGACCAAGCCTTGAACCTGAGCCTCAAGCAGCCGCTTCATGCCGACAGCCGAGCAACCCTTCGCGCACAGGAGGCGCGGCCGATGGCGGCCGTCAGCACTGAAACAATTCCTGAAACACAGAAGCAGCGCGTGCGCAGGCTTGCCCTCCATTGCCAAAAATATCGCGGCTCCATTCCGCGGATCGCGACTCAACAGCTGCTGACGACACTCGTGCCGCTGGTGCTCATCGTGGGGGCCATGTTTGCGACCGTCGAGCACGCCTATTGGGCGACGCTGCTTCTCGCGCTTCCAGCGGCGGGACTCCTCGTTCGCGCCTTCATTATTCAGCATGACTGCGGCCACGGCTCGTTTTTCGCATCGCGCCCGCTCAATGATTTTGTCGGAAGAAGCTTGAGCGTGCTGACGCTCACCCCCTATGGCTTGTGGCGACGCGAGCACGCCCAGCATCATGCGGCCTCCGGCAACCTCGACCGGCGCGGTGCCGGTGACATCGATACCATGACAGTCCGGGAATATCTTGGGCTCTCACCGCTCAAGAAATTGCGGTACCGCATCTATCGTCATCCGCTGTTCCTGTTCGGCCTCGGGGTGCCGGTCTATTTCGTCATTCTGCAGCGACTCCCCTGGTTTCACGCCATTTCGCCAGGCGACTGCTGGCGGAGCGTCCTTGGATTGAACATCGGGCTCGCCGCGCTCTACCTTCCGCTCGTCTATTTCTTCGGCGTCGCCAACGTGCTCTGGGTTGGATTGCCCGTCGTGCATGTTGCCGCCGCAGCGGGCGGCTGGCTCTTCTTCATCCAGCACCAGTTCGAGGAAACGGTTTGGGACAAAACCGAAGGATGGGACTTTCAGGTGGCGGCGCTTCTCGGGTCGTCCTACTACGCGCTTCCGAAGACCTTGAATTGGTTCACTGGCAATATTGGCCTCCACCATATCCACCATCTCAACAGCTTGATTCCGAATTACCGCCTTCAGGACTGCCTTGCCGCGAGCCCGGAGCTACAGTCGATCAACCGCCTCACTCTGCGCGACAGCATCGGCTGTGCACGCCTGAAGCTTTGGGACGAGGAAAGGCGCCGCCTCATCGGCTTCGATGAGTTGGCAGTCGCCGGGTAGCGGACCGTCGGTCGCCGCAAATTTCAGAGAAGGTGCGATATTCTCAAGGCGTCAGCACTGTGGAATCGATGCGCCATGACGGGAAGCGATCGAAAGCTCTTCGATGAGCTCATCACGGTTCGCGATTGGCTGAGATACGCTGTAACTTCCATGACTCGCGCCCGGCTCGTCTACGGTCACGGGACGGACAATGCCGTCGACGAGGCGGCGTTTCTCATTCTGGCGACCCTTGATCTGCCGATCGACGATATCAATCCGTGGCTCGACTGTCGTCTCACAATGGAAGAGCGCGAAGCCATCAGCCGCATCATTTCCGCGCGAATCGAGACGCGAAAACCGGCGCCCTATCTGCTGAATACCGCCTATATTCAGGGGCGCAAATTCTATGTCGACGAGCGGGTCATTGTACCAAGATCCTTCATTGGCGAACTTTTGGTCCGAGACGGCTTGGCGGCGGTCGTTCCCGATCACCTTAAGATCAGGCGCGTGCTCGACCTGTGCACCGGCTCTGGTTGCCTCGCGATTCTGGCAGCCGAGGCGTTTCCAAATGCCGAGATCGATGCGAGCGACATTTCGGAGGATGCACTCACCGTCGCCAAACGCAATATTTCCGAATACGGGCTCGAGAAACGGGTCAAAACCTTCAAGGCAGATCTTTTCGACGGCCTTCCGCCCGCAACCTATGACCTAATCATATCAAATCCGCCCTACGTTTCTGGCGACGCCGTTGCGGCGTTTCCGCCGGAGTATCGGGCCGAGCCGCAGATTGCGCATCTTGGCGGGAAAGACGGACTTGATGTCGTTCGGCGCATCCTTGAAGAGGCCGCCGACTGGCTTTCAGGTGATGGCAATCTGGTCGTCGAAGTCGGCACTGGCCAGAAGGCTCTCGAAGCAGCGCGTCCCGACCTGCCATTCCTGTGGCTCGATACCGAAACGAGCAGTGGCGAGGTCTTTGCGCTCCGCGCCAAGGATTTGCGGGCGCGCGGCGGTTCGCCAGTGGTGCATGGCAGGCCTCGCCCGCGGTCCAACCGCTGAGGTTGGACGCGGAAGTCAGAATTGCGCCGTCCCGGCCAAATCTCAGCCGAAGGCACCGAAATGATGCGAAATGCCGGTGCCAATCTCGCGGACGAATTCGTAGGCCGTCTCCATCGGCGTCAATATCTCGATCTCGAGGCGACCATAATCATCGATACCGCGCGGACGATAGCTTGCCGGCTCGTCGAATACCGGCGCGCCTTTGCCGCCCATGTACTTGGCCTCATGCGGGAAGGCTTTACGCAAGATGTCGAGAACCTCGGGGATCTCGAGGCTCAGGGCCATCTCAAGAACCTGTGCATGCGAAAGCCCGTCCTGCGGGGCAAAGCGCGGCAACTGCGCGGCCAGGATGTAAATGCGCATGATGAGCGCGAGCCTGATCGCCTGCAAAAGATCGAGTTCGAGCCGGTTTGCATCCGGCACCTTGCCGCCCTCGATGTTTTGGTCCTCAAGGATCGCGTGCAGGTCGATGGCGTCAAGGCGCAGAAGATGTACGAGCTCGGAAATATCGCCATGCCGCTCATCCGGCAGGAGATGGGTCGCGAGCGTGCGGAAAGCACTGTTCAGTGGCTGCTCTCGGCCCCATGATGCGCGCGCCGCCCATAGTCCCGCATTGAAGACCTGGGCGTTGGCGCCCATGGCATTAAGGCTTGAGACCGTTTTGCCGTAAGCGATCATTTCAAGCAGTGCCTGAAGCCGTTTCGAAGACTTGGCCAACTTATTGAAATGGTCACGATCCGGACCGACGGCCTCTCCGAGACCGGCCACAACGTTGGCGATATATCCGAACTGCTGAAGGATCGCATTATTCGGAATGGCGCGCATGCGTGCCGGGTTGCCGCGATCGGAGGCGTGCTCGCCCTGCCGCTTCACAGGACGCGATCCGGTCTTGAACAGCAGATTGGGCCCGAAAGCGCCGAGCACAGCGCGATAGCCTTCGTGCGCAAAGAGCTTCTGCTGAAAGGCCCTGAGGCGCAGGAAGAAGTCGAGGCTGAAATTCTGTTCGCTATAGAACGGGTCGGCGTCCGGAGGTGGAATCTCTCCATCCATGACAATCGTTGCAAGGGCACGCGTGGTCAGCGTACGGTTGCCGAAAAACATGTAGCCGTCGCCGCCCTGGAAGCTCGTTTCGTGCTTCACGGGAATGCCGGCGTTGGCAAAGCGCCGACGAGCCTCGTCCGTCATGACGTAGTGCAACCGGGTGTGAAGATTGCCCGGATGTGCACCGCGGCCGATCGACTCGCCGTGAGTCGAAAAGATCAGCGTCTCGACGCCTTTAAGCTTCGCTTTGTCGATCAGCTCCGCAAGCCCGTGGTAGTAGCGCTCAATGGCAAGCGTCGCCGAGATCTGCCCAATGAACCGGCCGGCATCGGAAAAGCCCGTCTGGATGCTGATCCGTTTACGGCCCCGAACATAGTCGCGATAGGTCTCCTCTTCGAGGAGGCGCTCCATGATGCGTGCGCCGTTTTCGAGGCCGAACGGCGTTTCGAACAACGGCGAGATGTCGGTGATATGATCGACGCCAAAGAGCTTGGCAAAGAACACCGCAATCAGCACGGTCGCCGGCGACTCGCATTCGGCAATCAGAAAGCGAATGGGCGTTTCCTTGTCGACGTGCTTGTGGATCTGCGCCGTCAAGGCGAACTGGCGGATGGCGGTTGCGGTCTCAAGATCGAGCGTTCCGAAATTCACCGTCTCGCGCGGGCAGTTCCTGATCATCTCGACGATGCGGGCCAATGACTGGCTTTCCGTCAGGTCGCGGGTCCAGGGCTCGTGTACGTAGGCGCGGAAGGCGTTGTTGAGCTGTAGCGCATTGATGCGCAAATGAATATGCGACATGCCAAGGCCCGTCGCGTCAACGAGGCCAGCGAGAGCGGCGATGGAGCGCTTCATCTGCGGTGCCTCAACGGCATCTATGAGAGAATCAAAAAGGGCCTGCAGCGGCTCGCACGTCAGCAGGTTGTAGCCGTCCCGCTTGGTAATGACATTTGCGGCCTTGGCGAGCCCAGCCGGATCGCCTGCAAAGCCTTCAAGGGCCTTTATCTGCTCGTCGACGGCCGCGATGCCGAGATCAAGCTTACCGACGATCTGACGAGCGATGCGCTGCGCGGCATCGCTGTCTTCGAGCTTGTGCTTCAGAACGACGAAGCGCTCACGGACATCGGCGAGTGCCGCCCGCTTCTCGCGCAGGCGCACCTCGAACGAAAATGTCCAGGCAATGTCCGTGCGACCATCGAGATCGTAGCCGACCCAGGATGCGAAAGTCGTCAGCTTCGGCCGTACCTTGAATGCGGCCTCGCCAAACTTCTGGGATGCGACGCTGAAAAAGCCGTGCAGCAGCTCTTCGTAGGAATTACGCAAATTGCGGATCGAGTCCTGCGCGCATTTGTGCTCGTGCTGCAGCGTCAAAGACGCCTCCGGGCGATGCGGTATGCCGACCGTGGTGTCGCCCGTCTGGGGGTCTGCGACGGCGATCTCGACCATCCGGCGATAGAGAGCATCGGACAAGCCGAACGTCGGATGTGCGGTCAGAACGATGCCGGTGCGCGCCCTTGACCAGCGCTTGGCGAAGGCTTCGAGCGATCCGGCTTCGTTTGCCGTCTTCTCAACGTAGCTCGTGAAGTCCTTGAGGGTTGTTGCCTGATCGACATAGCCAACCTTTTCGCGCAGCCTGCGGGCGCGGCGCACGCAGGCCCGATCCATCAACCGACCCGCCAGGCCTTTGAGCTCGTCAAACGATATGGCGCCCGATTCGAGCCTGCGTGACAGGTCGAAGGCGACATTCAGAATCGGGTTGAGCGAAGGATTGTCGGGGATCTGCGTTCTGAGACGCTTCAGCTCGTCGATCAACTCGATTTCATCGAGCTTGGTCGCCCCAACCGCCTGCGTCTTGTCCTGCATTACACCAAGCCTCCGTGTCCCGGCGCCGGGACAAATTCGAGCTTCGAACCAAGTTCTACTGCGAGACCGGAGCGCGATGACGCGCTCCGGTTTCAGGCGCAAACATCAAGCGACCTTTTTCAGTCGGCTGAGCACCTGGGCGATCGTCGAGCCCATCTCCGAGGGTGTCGGCGCGATCGTCACACCGCAACCTTTCAGGATCTCGACCTTTTCGGCCGCCGATTCACCGAACGCCGAGACGATGGCACCGGCGTGACCCATGCGGCGGCCCTTGGGAGCCGAGAGCCCCGCAATATAGGCGACCACAGGCTTCTTCATGTGCTCCTTGACGAAAACGCCGGCTTCGGCCTCCTGGGGACCGCCGATCTCACCGATCATCAGAACGGCATCGGTCTCGGGATCGTTCTCGAAGTGCTCGAGGACATCACGGTGCGAGGAACCATTGATCGGGTCGCCGCCGATGCCGACCGACGTCGAGACACCAATGCCGAGCGCCTTCAATTGCGAGGCCGCCTCATAGCCGAGCGTGCCCGAGCGTCCAACGATACCGACGCGGCCCGGCAGGTAGATATGGCCCGGCATGATGCCGAGCATGGCCTTGCCTGGAGAGATCGTCCCGGCGCAGTTCGGCCCGGTCAGGATCATGCGGTGCTCTTTCTTATAACGCCGCATGTAGCGTTTTACGCGGATCATGTCCTGGGCCGGGATGCCGTCGGTGATGCACACACAATAACGGATGCCGGCGTCAGCGGCTTCCATGATCGCGTCGGCCGCGAACGGAGGCGGCACGAAAATGATCGAGGCTTCGGCGCCCGTCTCGTCGACGGCACCCTTCACGGTATTGAACACGGGCCGGCCAAGATGTGATGTGCCGCCTTTGCCCGGCGTGACGCCACCGACCACGTTCGAGCCGTAGTCGATCATTTCCTGCGCGTGGAACGTGCCAATGCGTCCGGTAAAGCCCTGGATCAGGATCGGCGTCTTTTCGTTGATGAAGATTGCCATTGCTGCGTTTCTCCCGACTTAGGCTGCTGCTTTCTTAGCCGCTTCGACTGCCTTCTTGGCCGCATCGGCGAGCGTTTCGGCGCTGATGACGGTCAAACCGCTGTTGTCGATGATCTTGCGGCCCTCCTCCACATTCGTGCCCGCAAGACGGACAACGATCGGCATTGTGATGTTCAACTCTTTGATCGCATCAACAACACCTTTCGCCACCCAATCGCAGCGGTTGATGCCGGCAAATACGTTGACGAGGATTGCTCTGACGTTCTTGTCGCGAAGGACGGCCTTAAATGACTTCGTTACGCGCTCCGGAGAGGCGCCGCCGCCGATGTCAAGGAAGTTCGCCGGCTCTCCACCTGCGAGCTTAATCATATCAAGCGTCGCCATCGCGAGGCCGGCCCCATTCACAATGCAACCGATGTCGCCGTCGAGGCCAACGTAGGACAGTCCGCGATCCGAGGCGTAGGTCTCACGCGGGTCTTCCTGGCTCTTGTCACGAAGCTCGGCGATGTGCGGGCGGCGAAACAGGGCGTTCTCGTCGAACGACATTTTGGCATCAAGCGCCAGAACCTGCTTCTCCTTGGTGATGACGAGAGGATTGATCTCCACCATCATCGCGTCGAGATCGCGGAAGGCGCGATAGCAGCCCATGATCGCCGGAACGAGCTTATTGACGATGTCAGGGTCAACGCCCAAGCCAAAAGCAATCTCGCGGGCCTGGAATTGCTGCATGCCAACCGCGGGATCGACGGTGACGCGGATAATCGTGTCGGGCTGGGAGGCGGAAATCTCCTCAATGTCCATGCCGCCAGCAGCAGAGGCCACGACGACGATGCGTTCGGCGGCACGGTCCATGACGAAGCCGAGATAGATTTCCCGGTCGATGTTCGTTGCTTCCTCGATATAAAGACGCGATACGAGCTTGCCAGCCGGACCCGTCTGGTGCGTAACGAGCTTGCGGCCGAGCAGCGATTCCGCCGCCTCCTCAATCTCGCGTTCGTTCCTGCAAACTTTGATACCGCCGGCCTTGCCGCGGGCCCCCGAATGGATCTGCGCCTTTACAACGACCGTGCCGCCAAGCTCACTGGCGCGGTAGGTCGCCTGCTCTGGGCTATAGGCGAGGCCGCCACGCGGAATCGGCACGCCGAACTTCGAGAGAAGCTCCTTGGCCTGGTACTCGTGAATATCCATTTTCTTGGATCTCCTTGGGTCGATGTTCCTCGTCGGATGTTTGCTGATCAGTTTCCGCGTGCGGCGGCAGCTGCCTTGATGGCTTCGGCCACGACGATCACGTTCCTAGCCATGCGCTCAGAGGCCGCGTCGATCATCTTGCCATCGAGCGATGCAGCGCCCTTGCCTTGCGCTTCGGCCTCCTTCAAAGCGGCAATGATCTTTTCGGCGCGCTCGACTTCCTTTGGCGGCGGAGAGAAGACCTCGTTGGCGAGCTCGATCTGCGATGGATGGATCGCCCACTTGCCTTCGATGCCGAGCGCAGCAGCGCGACGGGCAGCGGCCTTATAACCTTCAGGATCGTCAATGCCGCCGAACGGTCCGTCAATCGGGCGGAGACCATAAGCGCGGCAGGCCACCGTCATGCGCGACAATGCAAAGTGCCACTGGTCGCCCGGATAATCCGGGTTGAGACCGCCAATCACAACCGTCCGGGCGCGGTTCGAGGCCGAGTAGTCGGCAACGCCGAAGTGCAGGGCCTCAAGACGTCCGCCGGACGCCGCAATGGCCTCGACGTTGGCCATGCCGAGCGCTGTTTCGATCAGCGCCTCGGTGCCGATGCGGTTCTTGAACTTCTTTGCCGTCTCGATCTGGCTGATCATGACCTCGACGGTATAGAGGTCGGCCGGCACGCCAACCTTCGGGACCAGGATGGTGTCGAGCTTCTCACCTGCCTGCTCAACGATGTCGACAACGTCGCGATACATGTAGTGGGTGTCGAGTCCGTTGATGCGGACGCTCACCGTTTTGCCGGCGCCCTTCCAATCGAGATCGTTCAACGCCTGGATGATGTTCTTTCGGGCCTGCTCCTTCTCGGGCGGTGCCACGGCATCTTCGCAATCCAGGAAGATGTAGTCGGCGGCGCTCTTGATCGCGCGGTCGATCATCGTCGGATTGGAACCCGGAACCGCTAGCTCTGAGCGCTGCAGTCTCTGCTTGCGGAGCGGATAAAGCGTGTAACTCATTGGCGTTGCCTTCCTCGTGTTGGCTTGAACGTTTGTCGTTGCGCGGCAGTCGCACCCGCGGCACCGGGACCGCCCGGTGCCCACTCAATTCGTTTGAGATCTGCCCGGCCCGGAAGCCGGGCTCATCTTCAGGCGGCCTTCGCCTGCTTCGGCGTCACGCTCGTTGCAGACTTCGTGGCCGTCTTGCTGAAATACTCAGCGGCGGCACCCGTACCCGATCCAAGCTTGATGTTGATACCGCAGTCTTTGAGCGCCATCTCGACAGCGAAGAGAACGCCGCCGACCATGAACTCATCAAGTGCGCCGAGATGGCCGATGCGGAACACCTTGCCGGCGACCTTGTTCAAGCCGACGCCGAGGGAGGTATTGTAGCGATAGTAAGCGGTTTTCACGACAGCATTGCTGTCAAAGCCTTCGGGGACGAGGATCGCGGAGACCGTGTCCGAATGCCACTTCGGCTCTTTCGCGCACAGCTTCAGGCCCCATGCCTCGACGGCGGCGCGAACACCGTTTGCGAGCCGGTTATGACGGGCGATGACGTTATCGAGGCCTTCCGCGAAAATGAGATCGAGGGACGCGCGCAGACCGCGGATCAGCTGCGTTGCCGGCGTATAGGGGAAGTATCCGAGATCATTCGTCTTGATCATGTCCTCGAACGAGAAGAAGCAGCGGTTCATGCGGCCGTTCTGGTTCTTGTTCGCATCGAGCGCCTTCTGGCTGACGGCGAGAATGCCGAGACCGGTCGGAAGCATGAAGCCCTTCTGTGAGCCCGAGACGCAGCAATCGACGCCCCATTCGCCCATGCGCATCTCCAGGGAGCCGACCGAGGAGACGCCGTCGACCATCAGCAGCGCCGGGTGCTTGGCCGCGTCGAGCGCCTTACGTACGCCGGCAATGTCACTGGTCACGCCGGTCGCCGTTTCGTTGTGAGTTGCAAATACGGCCTTGATTTCGTGGTTTTTATCCTTGGCGAGGATGTCTGCGTACTTCTCGATCGGCACACCCGTGCCCCACTCCTCGTCGCAAAGCTCAACTTTGAGGCCTAGGCGCTCGGCCATATCGACCCAAAGCAATGAGAATTGTCCGAAGCGGCTCATCAGAACCTTGTCGCCAACGGCCAGCGTGTTCTCAATCGCGGCTTCCCAGGCCCCCGTTCCCGATGATGGGTAGATGAAAACACGGCCGTCCTTCATCTTGAAGACCTTCTTCAGGTCTTCAAACACCGGCAGCGTGAACTTCGGAAACTCGGGCGAGCGCATGTCCTCCATTGGAAGATTCATGGCCATGCGCACCGCGTCGGGAATCGTGGTCGGGCCGGGGATGAAAAGGTGAGGCGTGACGGTCATGAGCGTTTCTCCGCGCTACGTTGAGCCAAGCCGACGATCCCCGACGTGAAGCGGGGAAGCGTGTCCGGCATCATTTTGCTGATCCTGCGCCCGATTGCAGATGCGGGCGTCAGTCTTAACTAGCAGGCGGAGTGTGACGGTGTGAATGAAAAACTAACAACACCCTGTTGGGGAGGAACAAATCGCCGGCGGGTAGGATGACCTACCCACCCCTCTTCTTGCTCGCAGGCGATGCCGGCATTCACTGTTCCGAGCGATTTGCCGAGACGTGCAGCGCAACAGCCATCGCCCGGTTCGACACACCGAGTTTGTCGTACAAATTTTTCAGATGGTATTTCACGGTGTTGCGTGAGATGCCGGTGCGGGCCGCGATCTGTAGATTTGTCCAGCCGTTCGCAAGCGCAGCAAGAAGCTCGCGCTCGCGTGCCGTCAGCCCTTCGAGTGGGTCGTGATTAAGCAAATCAATATCGACGTAAGGCAGCGACAAGCGGCCGCGCGCCACGGAAACGACGGCTTCTAGCAGGACCTGCGGGTCCTCGGTCTTTGAGACAAATCCCCAGGCGCCGCCTTTGATGGCCTGACGCAGCACTTCGCTCGACCGTTCGCCGGTGTAGATGATGACCCGCGTCCGCCATTTTTCCTGCTTCACGCGGGCGAGCACGGCTCCGCCGGTCATATCGGGGAGGGCCCAGCCAACGATCGCGATCTCAACCGGCTTTGCCTTGAGCGCGTTGATCAGGGCTTCGCCAGTCGCGTGGACGCCGCAGACGGCGAAACGGCCGTCACGCTCGACCAGCGTTTCGAGGCCCGCTCGAACGACGGGATTCTGATCAGCGATCGTGACCTCAATCTTGGCGACCATCGGCGCCACAATCCTCAAGAAGTGGCCAATCGCGTGGCCGACGCTGCAGACGCTTTTCAGTTCGCCCGGAGCTGGCGACCCCGGCGTGATTTGAACACGCGACCTACGGTTTAGGAAACCGTTGCTCTATCCAGCTGAGCTACGGGGCCAGCCCAAAGCCCGGCGGTTCTGTTCCGCTTGGCGCACGACGCGACCCGCGGCGTGCATTAGAAGCTATGCGGTCAGCGGTGCGGCAGGTCAAGCGCCACGCGAGTCGCGCTGAAGCGTGCGCGCTCCCATCGTCCGGCATGGCGGACGTCAAAAACGGAAAATCCCCTACACGGCTGAATTGCGCTCCCTCCAGGGCTCGTTGCAATGTGGACAAGTCGCCACCTTTAATTGAATAGGCGATCATCATAACGTATCATGCGTGTGGCTGCGGGTGCGCGGGCTTGCCGATCCACATCAGCGTAGTCCGTGTGGAGAGGGCGCTCGCGGCCGGCTTTTCAGCCCCCGGTGACCTTCCCTTATTTGCCCGGAGAAAATCCCCTAGGCGCCCGGCTTGGCTTGTGGTCTCAATGGCCACCATGGAGCGTTGGACCACGAGTGCTGTCGCGGGTGTTGTGGGTCTTTGTGCTGCCGCCCTTCCATTGCCGTTGGCCGCAGAGGGGGATCATCCGGCCCCATCGCAGTGCGTACTCCCCCCCGGAGCGGTGCGCACTGTTACGCGCATCGTCGATTCCGAAACTCTGGTGCTCGATGATGGCGGTGTGGTTCGACTCATCGGCGCGCTGGCACCTCGTGCGCGCGACGCAGGCGCAGCACCGGATGCATGGCCTCCCGAGAATGACGCCATCAAGGCGCTCTCCGAACTCGTTCTCGGCAAGACGGTGAAACTCGCCTTCGCCGGGCGGCGCGCCGATCGCTATGGCCGCTTGCTTGCACACCTGTTCGTTCGCAAGGGAGCGGGTGAAGAATGGGTGCAGGGCGCAATGCTCGCCTCCGGCAACGCCCGCGCCTACGGATTGCCGGGAAATTTTGCCTGCGCCAGCGAACTTCTGGCACATGAAGCGCAAGCACGACAGAAACGCGCCGGTCTCTGGAGTAACGGCGTCTACCGCCTGTTGCGCGCGGACAAGCCCAGCGCGCTCCTTGCCATGCGCGGAAAATATGGTCTGGTCGCCGGTACGGTCGTGTCGCTCGGCCAGACGAAAGGCGCGACCTATCTGAATTTTGGGGCCGATTGGAAAACGGACTTCACCGGGCGTGTCGCCAGAAGTGTCCTTCTCAACCATCCGGAGTTCTCGCGGACGCTCGAGGCGCTCCGCGGCAAGAGAGTGAGCGTGCGCGGCTGGATTGAGCGGCGAAACGGGCCTTTGATTGACATCGCCGATCCTTCGCAGGTGGAACTGCTTGATGGCGAGGCCGATGTGGCCGAAGGGAGCGCCGTCACACCTCCCGCTTCCCTTCCCGGCGTAGCGCCGCCTACCGTCCCGGCCGGCACGGAGCCCAATTTATCGTCGGGCGGGCGAAAAGACTTGCACCCGGTCCCGCCGGAAGGCGCGGAACCGGGCGCTCTTGATCTCTAGTCGCGCGCGAACGCGGGTAGTCTCAGGCCGCTTCGCCCACCGATTCGCTGTCGGCCAGCCGACGGCCCTTGGCGCTCTTCGCCAGGATGTCCGTAATGCGCTGGACTGCGCCGCGCTCGTCGAGCTTCTCGACGGCGGCAAGTTCACGCGCCATGCGGTCGAGCGCATCCTCATAGAGCTGGCGCTCCGAGTAGGACTGTTCGGGCTGAGCTTCCGAACGATAAAGGTCGCGGACCACTTCCGCGATCGAGATCAGGTCGCCCGAATTGATTTTCGCGACATACTCCTGAGCCCGGCGGCTCCACATCGTGCGCTTGATGCGGGCCCGGCCCTTCAATGTCTCCATAGCTTTCTTGACGAGCGACTCGTCGGCAAGCTTACGCATCCCGACGCTGGCAAGCTTGCCGGTCGGGACGCGGAGCGTCAGCTTCTCCTTGTCAAAGGTGATGACAAAGAGCTCAAGCGACATGCCGGCAATTTCCTGCTCCTCGATGCCAACGATGCGTCCGACGCCGTGGGCCGGGTAAACGATGAACTCGTTGGCCTTGAAGCCATGGCGCTGACTGACCGGCTTTTTCTGTCCGGCCAGCAGCTGACGGGCGGCGGCAGTTTTCTCGGCGATCGCTTTTGGCGACGCCGGCTGCTGCGCAGAGGTCACCGGAGCGGTGAGCTTCTGACTCGCCGCCTTGTGCGCGGAAACGGGCACGGCGATTGCGCGCTGCGGCGCCGCGGCGGCCTTCGTCGGAATATGTGCCGGGTGGAAGGGCGCAGGCGCGACCGGCTTCTTGACGATGATCGGCGCCTCATCTTTCGGCGCAGCCTTCGCCGTTGCCGGCTGGAGCTTCTTGACTGGCTTGACGGAGGCCTGCGGTCCGGCCTTGGCTTTGGCGGGCACCGGCGGCTTCTTGCTCACTTCCATTTTGGTCTTGTTCACGGTCTGCTTGGCGGTTTTCTGCGCGCTCGCGGCAACCTTCAGCGGCACCGTCTTGCGGACCGGCGGCTTCGCTGCGGACTTGGGGCTGGCCGGAGCTTTCTTTTTCTGAACCATATCGTTCTCTCACTCTCGCATACTGGGCATCCCCGGAAGGACCGGGCCGCCGTCAGACCGCCTTTTCGGCGGAGCACCCGTGCCACCGGAGTACTCTTTCCGACAGCACGCGCGCATTGACCCGCGCCTCATCCTGGAAGAGAGGCCGTTCCCTGCGCGCTCATTTGTGGCCTAGCTTCGCAAACTCCGATTGACTCTGATTTGGCCCACCGACGCCCCATAACGTCTTGCTGGAAGCTGCCCATCAGATGCGAGCAACCCCCTTTTGTTCACGGCCGTTCCGGATTTGTGCACGCATGATGCCATCACCGAGGACACTAACACAATCTTGGCGGCAAATGAAGGGTTGCTTCCTGAGACAATCTTGTCGAGCTTAAGCTGCGCACCAAAACGGCACGCTTGGCATGGCCTTCATGTAGGAAGAATATTTCTCGATTCAATAGGTTAAAGCCACGTCGGCCCCGTCACTGGTCGCCAGTGCCAGGGTTTGGCGAAAAATACTTCTCAAACTTGCCGGTTTCGTCCTTGTGGGCCTCGGCGTCCGGCAGTGCCGGCTTCTTGGCTGTAATATTTGGCCAGCACTCGGAATACTGGCGATTGAGTTCCAGCCACTGCTCCAGGTTGGGTTCCGTGTCGGGCTTGATGGCGTCAACGGGGCATTCCGGCTCGCACACGCCGCAGTCGATGCATTCGTCCGGGTGAATGACGAGCATGTTCTCGCCCTCGTAAAAGCAATCGACCGGGCATACTTCGACGCAATCGGTGTACTTACACTTGATGCATTTATCGTTGACGACGTAGGTCATGCGACTTCCTGGTCTGGGCGACCGGTAGGGAAGGGTCGGTGCCTGCCGGTCCAATCGGCGCCCTTATTAGCATAGGGCAAGCTGCTGCATAGGTGGAGTTGCGTCACAGGTGGCTAGCGCCCCCTGAGCTTGGCGATCTGCCGACGTTCCAGCTTTGTCGGTCGGCCGGACCCATGCGGCCTTACGGCCGACAACGGGGCCACTGGGGTCTCATCCGAACTTCCGAGCTTCGTAGACCCCGGGGCTGGACCTGTTAGGTCACGAAAGAGCCGCTGCGCCTCTGGCGCCGGTCCCCGCCGCTTACCAATTCCAAGAATTTCCACGATGCGAACGCGCGGACCAAGCAACAGCGTCAGCACGTCTCCTGGCTTTACCGTTGCGCTCGCCTTGTCGATCTTCGTCCGATTCAAGCGGACCTTACCGCTTGCAATGAGGGTCTGGGCAAGGGTCCGCGATTTCACAATGCGGGCAAACCAAAGCCACTGGTCGATACGTTGAGCCGCGCTCGGCTCCTGGTCGCACATCTAGGCCGACTCGGAGCCTTCGCTCCGCTTTTCCAATTGCGCCTTGAGGGCCGCCAGTGCCGCAAACGGGGACGACACATCACCGGTTGCCGATTTCGGCGGTGCTGCCGTGATGACTTGCGGCGACCGGCGCGGTTCGTCACGACGACGGTCCTCGCGGCGGGAATCGGCGTGCCGATGGCGGCGATCACCATGTTCGCGGTGCGAGCGGCCGGCCTCATCCTTGGCTGTTGTACCCGAGGGGGAGGAATGCATCTCGTTCCGGCGCTTGTCGAGGTGCTGCCGGTCGCGGCGATGATCAGAGCGATGCTGCGGCTTTTCAGCGGCGGCGACGGTCTCATTCCCTTGCGCCTCAGAGTGCACCGAGGTTGGCTGCTGCGCGGCCGCCGCGGGGGAGACGCCATGCGCGGCGCGCCTTTGTGGGCGATGATGGCGGCGGGAATCGTGACCGCCGGCGTGACGCGCGCCCTCCCGGCGCTGATGCCGGCGCGGTCGCCAGATCTCTTCGAATTTTTGCGCCTCGGTGACTTCGGAACTGCCACTCGAATTTTGAGCCGTTTCCGGGGCCGACTGAGCGGGCGAGGATGCCGGTGGAAGCTCCGCGGCTTGGACCGAGGCTTGGCTTATGGCCTCCGCCATGACATTGCCAGTCTCGTCTCCTGCGCCGCCATTTGCTTCCTGTCCCGCAGCCTCCGGCGGAAGCGCCGGAGGCGTGGTGCCGATTGGCCGGCGCTCGAGCCGAAAACCAAGCGCTTTCAAGACCTCACTGAGCTCCTCCGGCGAACAGCCGAGAATCGACATCATGTCGTCGGTGGCCTTGAAGCCTCCGTCGCCCGTTGCGCCTTTTGGGGGTACTTCGGCCTTGTCAGGCGAGGGCCGCCAGGCAAGCAGAGGACGGATCAGATCGGCCAAGCGCTCCAAGATGTCCAGGCGAATGGCGCGCGGCCCGCAAACATGGAAGCCGTTGGCACGATAGAGGGCCTCCGGGATCGCTGGATCGGCAGCGACGGATGTCAGGCCGGCCCGAGGGAGCGATGGTTCAACGCCGCCCGCCGTGCCGCCATTCTTCAAAAGCCAGAGCGTCGCAGCCAGATCGGCGGGCGCTGGCTTCAGCATGGCCGGGAAGAAGATATTGAATGCCCCGAAACGCAGCCCGAACTTTCGCAGTTCAGCGCGGGCGGACTGATCAAGAGCACTGATGTCCTCAGCAACGCTCTCGCGCTTCAGGGCACCCAGATTCTCTTTTAATTGAAATGCAATGCCGCGCGCCAATCCCTGCAGGTCACCACTCTTGGACATTTCAACGAGCGGGCGCAGCTTTTCCGTAATCGTATCAGCTAACCAGGTCTTCAGCCGCGCGAGGACCTTGTCGCGGTCGGCTTCTCCCATGCTTTCGTCGGCGAGCAGGACCATGCCCGGTTGCAAAGGATCATCGGAGCGCTCAAGCCGGGCAATCTCGTCGTCGCGCCAGATGATGCTCGCATTGCGCGTCAGTTTGAAAGCATCGTTTTGAGCCGCGGCAACGCGGCGCGCCCGCATTCCGAGCTCGCGGGTCACGACTTGCATCGCCGCCTGCCGCGTTGCCTTTTCATGAATGCCCTCGGCAGCGGAGTCGAGCGTGAAGCGGAAGCCTTTGAGGCGCCCGACGAAGTGATGTTCGACCGTGATGGCTCCATCATCGGCGATGTCCGCCGTCAACTCGTCCTTGTCGCGCATGCCTTTCATCAGGGCGCTCGTCCGTCGGTCGACGAACCGCTGCGTCAGGCAGGCATGCAGGGCATCGGAAAGGCTGTCCTCGATGGCACGGGTACGGTCTTGCCAGTGGGACGGATCATTGAGCCAGTCGGGGCGGTTGGCAACGAAGGTCCAGGTGCGGATGTGAGCGATGCGGGTGGCAAGGGTATCGATATCGCCATCGGTCCGATCGGCCAGAGCGACCTGCTTCGAGAACCAGTCCTCGGGAATGCGGCTATTGGCGCTCGTCAGGTGCCGGTAAAGGCTCGCAATCAGCTCGGCATGGCTTTGGCCGGAAATCTTGCGGTAGTCCGGAACCTGGCAAACCTCCCACAGCAACGCGACGTTAGCCGGCGTGCTGGCAATGGCGGCGATGTCACGATCTGAGCTTAGAGCCTCGAGAGCCGCCAGGTCATCGGCTGTGCGGGCCCGGGCCAAGCGCTGCTCGCGCGGCAGCTCACGAAGCGACTCGTGGAGCGCCACCAAGCTGCTGAAGTCGAGCCTGCGGTTTCGCCATTGCAGTGTGCGCACGCTGTCGAAACTATGCGTCTCAAGGCGTTCAACCGTATCGGCATCGAGCGGCTCTGCGCCGCCGGTGACGCCAAACGTGCCATCATTCATGTGCCGGCCGGCACGGCCTGCGATCTGCCCGATCTCACTCGGGGTCAGATTGCGATAATATTGGCCATCGAACTTCCGGAGCGAAGAAAATGCGACGTGATCGACGTCGAGATTGAGGCCCATGCCGATAGCATCGGTGGCGACCAGGAATTCGACATCGCCGGATTGATAGAGGGCGACCTGCGCGTTGCGGGTTCTGGGCGAGAGGGCGCCGAGCACAACGGCGGCGCCGCCCCGCTGGCGGCGGATCAATTCGGCAAGGGCATAAACGTCCTGCGCTGAGAAAGCGATGATCGCCGAGCGCGGCGGCAGCCGCGTCAGCTTTTTCTCGCCGCTATACGTCAACTTGGAAAGGCGCGGACGCGAGATAAAGTTTGCGCCGGGGATCAGGTCGCTGATGGCGTCGCGCATCGTCTGCGCGCCGAGCAGCAGTGTCTCCGAGCGGCCGCGGGCATGGAGCAGACGATCCGTGAAGACATGTCCGCGCTCGGGATCGCCGCACAACTGGATCTCGTCGATCGCGAGAAAATCGACGTCAATGTCGCGGGGCATCGCTTCAACCGTCGACACCCAGTAGCGCGCGCGCTCGGGCTTGATCTTCTCTTCACCGGTGATGAGTGCAACCTTATCGGCACCGACGCGCGTTTTGATCTTGTCGTAGATTTCCCGCGCCAAGAGCCGAAGCGGCAATCCGATCATGCCGCTTTCGTGACCGAGCATACGCTCGATGGCGAGGTGCGTCTTGCCGGTGTTTGTCGGCCCGAGCACCGCTGTGACGTTGCGAATGCGGGCCTCGAGTTCACTTACCATGTCTTGCTTGGCTCCGGATCAGCCCTGGAATTGCAGAGCGGGGCCCCGAGATCAAGGGATTATTGTGCCCCTTTCCACCCGCTGTTGATCTCAAGCCGGCGCCGGGGCCCTACCACATCACTGCCTGAGTGCAATCTGCTGGTCATCCGCCGCCGTGATGTTGATCGTATCTGCGGTCATGACAGCCGGCCCAACCGTTGAAGGAACCGTGATGCGGTACGGTACATAAATGCCTGCGCTTGGAATAGATCGCAATGCAATTTCGATGTGATCGTAGTCGATCCAGGGGTTTTCAAAGTCTTTGGGCTTGTGCCCGGCGATCGGGACATACTTTACGCGGCACACAATAAGCTCCGGCGGCTGACCGCTCGGGCGTTGTTCCTTGAGCTGTTCGCGCCCTTTGAGCGACAGGCGCAAATCGAATCGCGCTTTGCCATCAAAAATGGGAATGGTGCGGTTGCAGGCATCGGCACTCTTTGCGTTTGAAATCGCAAGCGTTGCCGAGATCGGATCAAAGACGTTCTGAAGATTTTCGGGTTTGACCTTGATGGTATCGGGTGACGGCGGCTTGTTCGGGACCAGTGCGATCGATGCGACCCTTGGACCATTAAAGGCAAGCTTCACGGACGTCAGTTTCGATTTCGTCTTGTAGCTCATCTCGAAGCTTGCCGGACGCGGCATGCCGCCATCGACCGCGCCGCTGCCGGCGAAGCTTCCCGTCCACTTAAAGGCGCCGAAGAGTGCCGAAATCTCGGTCCGGCCGGTCGCGGAATAGGACTTGCCGTTGTAGCGAGAGATGAATTTGTAGGTTCCGACGTCAAAGCCGTTGAACGAAAGGCGGTAAACGGCGGCTACTTCGTGTGGCCAAGTCGCCTCCTCGGCCACAGCTGGGCTGGCGGATAGCGCAAACGCCGCAGTTCCCCAGATGGCGGCAGCGGTACTGCGCCACTCAGCGCCGGTTTGACAACGAGCCATGGTCACTTCCCTGCTAGCCCCGTAGGCGGCCTTTGTGCTAGGGGCCGTTTGCGACGATTCTTGGACTTCTCAGGACGGCCAGCGGCGGTTAACCGGCCGAATGGAGCGTCCATCTCCAGAGACCCCCAGCTTGACGGACGTCCCACCGCTCAACTATACACGCGGCCGGAGACCCCGTGAGCAAGAGCCGCTGACGGGGCGCATTTTTTGCTGTAACAGCAGACATCAATCGACCGCTCCCGCCCACGGGTTGCGACGTAGGAGAGAGTCATGACCAGGCGCTGCGAGCTGACAGGCACCCTGCCGATGTCGGGCCAACTCAGGAGCCATGCCGAGAACAAGACCAAGCGCAAGTTCCGGCCGAATTTGTGCAACGTGACGCTGATGAGCGATACGCTCGGCAGAAAAGTCCGTTTGCGTGTTTCGGCTCGGGCGCTGAAGTCGGTCGAACACCGCGGCGGTCTTGATGCCTATCTGCTCAAAGCTAGCAACGACGAGCTTTCGCCAGCTTGTCTCAAGCTGAAGCGCGAGATCCAGAAGGCCCAGGGAGAAAAGGCGGCCTGAGGAAGAGGTCCGCTCGCCCATACGGCTGGATCGCAGAGTGAATTTCGGGCCCGGTGCGGATCAGTTCTGCGGCCGGGCTTTTGCTTGGCCAGTGTCATCGACCGTAAACTGCAGCAATAGCGTCCGCTGCAGGAACGTATTGAAATTATCGTCGGAAATCATCGTCACCAAAACTTCTCCGCTTTTCAGGCGGGTGACGGATAGGCCTTCCATATTGTCAATCTCATCATTGAGATCGGCCTCTATCAGCGTCTCGCCCTCAATCGTCCGACCGGCGCGCAAGGCGTCGGGCGCCACGCGCACGAGCCGCATCTTGACGCCCTCGAGCCAGCGGAAGCGGCGCTCCAGAACAAACAGTGTTCCGTCGTCGAGGCTCGAGAGATCGGTCACATCATAATCGCCGATATTTTTCAGATGGATCGTTTCGGGACCCCGGCTCGTCCAGAGCCAGCCCGTGTGATTGCGGGAAGCGTCATAGAGCCGTTCCGCGAAGGCGACGACCGATCCCTTGTTTGGCCCACCTTTCATCACGGTTATCGCCTCAAGCCCCTGGTTGGCGCGCATGCGCCTCGCTGTGGCTGGCAGCGGCAGGGAGCCGATGCTCGCCGAAGGTCCAGCAGCCGTGAGCGGGAATCGTTCGATGCGGTGGCGACGCTCGAAACCA
>Ga0272446_1003402_pt1 | contig 20087 bp, 17 predicted proteins | sample YNPCB0061_FD_194587 | JGI IMG/M metagenome (GOLD analysis project Ga0272446, IMG submission 194587) | Hot spring microbial mat communities from Yellowstone National Park, WY, United States - YNP-CB-006-1 | ecosystem: Environmental > Aquatic > Thermal springs > Hot (42-90C) > Sediment | place...
CCCGCCGGGCGCGCACCAGCGCGGTGCGCGAATGCGCACGGTACCCCAGGCGGCGACGCGGTGCCCGACTAAGGGAGGGCAGGCGCCCTAAAAAATTGAAAGAAAGCCGTTCGGTCAAGCAGGCTAGCCGAGTTGGCCAAGCAGTTGCTCAAAGCTGTCGAGTTGTTCCCCGAAGACGGCCAAGGCTTTTTGGATGGGTTCTGGTCGTGCCATGTCCACCCCACCTAGTTTTAGGCTTTCCAGCGGATAGCGTGACCCGCCAGACCGCAAGAAGTTTTCGTAATCTTGGCGTTCGGCCTCTGAGCCTTCCCGAACGCGCTGAGCCAGGGCAAGTGCCGCCGCGATTCCCGTGGCGTACTTGTACACGTAGAAGGCACGGTAAAAGTGCGGGATGCGCAGGCACTCAAGCGCACTGTTCTGGGTAAACTCAACGTTGGGACCAAAGTAGGCATTGAGGAGTTCTTGGTAGGTTTGGGTAAAGTATTCCAAGGTAAGCCCGCCACCGGCTTCAGCGTGCTGGTGGACTTTCCATTCGAACTCAGCAAACATGGTTTGGCGGAAGAAGGTTGCCACAAAATCTTCGATTTGTTTGCCTAGGATGGCGGCACGCACGGAGGGATCGGGGGTAGTGGCCAAGAAGTGGTGCGCCAAAAGTTGTTCGTTAAAGGTGCTGGCTACCTCGGCCTCAAAGATGGTGTAGTGGTAGCACGAATAGGGATTAGAACGAACCGAGTACCACGAGTGCATTGAATGGCCTGCCTCGTGTGCTAGGGTGAACACGTCGCGCAGGTTCTCGTCGTGGTAGTTCATGAGGATGTAGGGGTTACCGAACCAACCGCCGCTGGAAAAGGCGCCTGAGCGCTTGCCCTTGTTTTCGTAGCGGTCGCACCAGCGTTCGAGGGTTAAACCGCGCCGTAACACATCGACGTATTCTCGTCCGAGAGGCTTGAGGGCTTGAGAAATGGTGTCAACGGCTTGTTCCCAGCTGTGACGTACCACTACATCTTTAACCATCGGGGCGTACATGTCAGCGTGGTGGAGGCGCTCAAGACCCAACGCACGGCGGCGAATCTCGTAGTATCGGTGCAGTACCGTAAGCGAAGAGCGCACGGTTGCAATGAGGTTTTCGTAAACGGTGGGGGGAACCTTGTCAGGAAATAGGGCTTGCTCCAAGCTTGAGCCAAAATTACGCGCGCGAGCGTGAAACACGTCACGGTAAACACTCCCAGCATACAAGGTTGCTAGGGTATGCGCGTGGTCTCTAAATTCGGCGTAAAACTGGTCGTAAGCTTTGAGGCGAATGGCGCGATTGGGATCTTGTAAAAATAGGATAAAGGTGGACTGGGTAAGGGGGCGCTCGCCCTGCGGGGAGGAAATGGTGCCAAACTTGAGGTCAACGTTGGTCAAGCTTTCAAAGGCTTCGTTGACGGCTTCTTCCGCCTGGGCGCCCAGTGCCAAAACCCGCTCGGCCTCGGGACTGAGGATGTGCGGTTTAAAGCGGCGGCTTTTTTGAAGGCTGACGTGGTAATCATCCAAAAGTGGGCTTTTAATCCAAGACTCAAAGCGTTCATCGTCGATTGAAAAAAGCTCCGGATTCCACCAGCTCAACCCAGCATCAATCTGAACCGACAGGTTCTCATACCGACCTTGGCGCTCCAACACCTCCTGTTGAGACAGGTCTTCGGTAACACGCAAACCGACGTAGTGACCTAGGCGTTCCATCAGCTGGGAGAGTTGTTGACTCCAATCCAAGGCTTCCTTGAGCACCTCAAGTGATTCGCCTAAGCGCCCTTGATACCGGCTGAGTTCTCCTAAATAACCGTGAAGGCGTTGTAGGTCTAGCTCCCAGGCATCCCAATTGGGATATAGGGCGCTTAGGTCCCAGGTATCGGCTTCGGGAACCTCGTGACGTAGGGGGATGCTCATCAAATAACCTCCCGTAAAAAAGTTTCGATTTTGCGTGCAGCCTTGCCTCGGTGCGAGAGGCGGTTCTTTTCGGACGAACTGAGCTCGGCGCTGCTTCGTGTCTCACCCTGGGGGAGGAAGATGGGGTCGTAACCAAAGCCGCCCGTGCCGCAAGGAGACCCTAAAATTGTCCCTTCCCAGGTTTCTTGAACTCCCACAAAGCGCTCCGGCTCCCAAAGAAGCACTAGGGCGCAAACATAATACGCCGAACGTTCATGAACACCTTCCAGTTTGCGTAATAAAAGATCATTTTTCTCCGCATCCGTTAAGGGGCGCCCTGCCTCGGCCTCACCAAACCGTGCGGAAAATACCCCAGGCTCACGGCCCAAGGCCAGAACACACAGACCGCTGTCATCGGCGAGAACCGGGTTTCCCCGCCAATAGGCGCGCGCCTTGATAAGGGCGTTGGCCCAGAAGCTCTCTCCGTTTTCCTCGTGCTGGCGTGCAAGGCCCATCACGAGCTCAACACCCGGAAAAAGTTCTTGGTATTCCCGAAGTTTGTGGGCGTTGGCCGTTGCCAATTCGATGTACCGTGACGACATGAAGTAAATTTAGCCAAACTTGGACTGCGGGTCTAGCATTTATCAAATTTTATTGTGATTTTAATCACATTAAAACAAAAAACAGTTGCATAAAAATTCGTTTCATGATTTAATAGTATCATCCTAAGATGAAAAGAGGCCTTTTTATGAAACAAAAACAGTGGATTTCGGTTGATGGGAATGAGGCTGTTGCCTTAATAGCTCACAAAATCAACGAAGTCATTGCTATTTATCCCATCACCCCTTCTAGCCCCATGGGTGAGCTCTCAGACGCCATGAGCGCTAAGGGCGAAAAGAATATCTGGGGTACGGTCCCCGAGGTGGTTGAGCTTCAAAGTGAAGGCGGTGCAAGCGGCGCCGTTCATGGTGCGTTGACCTCCGGCGCACTGACCACGACCTTTACCTCCAGCCAGGGGCTCCTGTTGATGATTCCCAACATGTTCAAAATTGCGGGTGAGTTAACCCCAACGGTGTTCCATGTTGCTGCGCGCGCCGTGGCTGCCGCTGCCCTCAACATTTTTGGAGAGCATAGCGATATTTACGCGGCCCGAATGACGGGTTGGGCCATGCTCGCCGCTAACTCCGTTCAAGAAGCCCACGACATGGCCTTGATTGCTCAGGCAGCCTCTTTGGAAAGTCGCCTTCCCTTTGTGCACTTTTTTGATGGCTTTCGCACCAGCCATGAGGTTCAAAAAATTGAGAAGCTGACCGAGGACGAGATGCGCGCCATGATCGACCCCGAGCTGGTGCGGGCACATCGAGAGCGGGGTCTGAACCCAGACAACCCCCGCATTCGGGGAACTAGCCAAAACCCCGACGTTTTTTTTGCCACGCGTGAGACCGTCAACCCCTTTGTGAACGCTTGTCCTGCCATCGTGCAAAAGGTCATGGATAAATTTTACGAGGTGACTGGCCGACGCTATCACATCATGGAGTACTACGGTGCTCCCGATGCCGAACGCGTTATTGTGATTATGGGTAGCGGCGCCGAGACCGTGGCAGAAACGGTGGACTACCTCAACGCCAAGGACGAAAAAGTGGGCGTGCTCAAGGTACGCTTGTTCCGTCCCTTCAGCGGCAAGGATTTCTTGGCTGCTCTGCCGGCCACCGTGAAGAGTATTGCCGTTCTGGACCGTACCAAGGAACCCGGCGCCGCAGGAGAGCCGCTGTACCAGGATGTTCGCGCCGTGCTGGGAGAGGACCAAGACAGCGACGCACCCAAGTTTGCCAAGATGCCCCGCGTCGTGGGTGGCCGCTACGGCTTGGGCTCCAAAGAATTCGACCCTGCCATGGTCACCGCGGTGTTCAAGAACCTAAGCCAGCCCAAGCCCAAAAACAGCTTCACCATTGGGATTTTTGACGATGTGACCAACACCAGCCTTGAGTGGGACTTGAATTTGAGCATCGAAGCGGACGACGTGCAGCGCGCCGTGTTCTACGGTTTGGGCTCGGACGGAACGGTGGGGGCCAACAAGAATAGCATCAAGATCATCGGCGAAGGCACCGACTATTACGCTCAGGGTTACTTTGTCTACGACTCCAAAAAAGCGGGCTCGGTTACCGTCAGCCACCTGCGCTTTGGGCCACGCCCAATTCGCTCCACCTATCTTATTAAAAAAGCCCAGTTTGTGGCCTGCCACAACTTCACCTTCATGAAAACTCTCAACGTTTTGGATACCCTTGCCGAGGGTGGGGTCTTTTTGCTCAACAGCCCTTATGGCGCCCAAGAAACTTGGAGCAAGCTCCCCGCCGAGGTACAAAAAACAATCATCGCCAAAAAGGCCAAATTCTACGTAATGCAGGCGAGCAAAATCGCCTTAATTGCTGGGATGCAAGGACGCATCAACACCGTCATGCAGGTGGGTTACTTCTTGATTAGCGGGGTGCTTCCCAAAGATCAAGCCATTGCCATGATTAAAAAGGCCATCGAAAAAACCTACGCTCGCAAAGGAGCGGACGTGGTGGCCAAAAACATTGCGGCGGTAGATGCCGCCATCAACGGGGTGGAGGAGGTCAACTATCCCAGCGAGGCCACCAGCACCCTGACCATGGTCAAACCCATTATTGATGCGGCTCCGGAGTTCTTCCACAAGGTGACCGCCAAGTTGATTGCAGGTCAGGGCGACTTCATCCCGATCAGTGCCCTGCCCAAAGATGGCACCTGGCCCACGGCCACCACGAAATATGAAAAGCGCTCCATTGCTGAGTTCGTGCCCACCTGGGACGCCGAATTATGCATTCAGTGCAACAAGTGCTCCATTGTTTGTCCGCACGCGGTGATTCGCGCCAAAATTTACGACAAAAAACACTTGGAGAAAGCACCCGATACCTTCAAATGGGTGGAAGCCAAGGGTAAAGAATACGCCGGAATGGCTTTTACCATCCAAATCAGCCCCGATGACTGTACCAACTGCCGTGCCTGTTTCAACATCTGTCCGGCGGTTCGAAAAGGCAGCGAAAATCAAGGCGACAAAGCCATCAAGATGGCCAGCCTGGAGCCCATCCGCGAACGCGAGCAGAAGAACTGGGCATTCTTCCAGACCCTCCCCGACCTAGACATGAGTCTGATTAAGCGAGACACCACCAAGGGGAGCCAACTCATCCAGCCCCTATTTGAGTTCTCCGGCGCTTGCGCTGGCTGTGGAGAAACCCCCTACGTCAAGGTCATCTCTCAACTTTTTGGTGATCGGATGATCATTGCCAACGCCACCGGTTGTTCCAGCATTTACGGTGGAAACCTACCCACCACACCCTACACCACCAACCACCACGGTCGCGGTCCGGCTTGGAGCAACTCCTTGTTCGAAGACAACGCCGAATTTGGGTACGGTATGCGGCTTGCTAGTGACCGCATGGGGACTTACGCCCGAGAGCTCTTGGAGCAGGCCAAAAAAGAAGGCGGCTGGGATAATGCGGTTCTTGATGCCTTGTTATCCAACCCGCAATCCACCCCAGAGGAAATCGACACCCAACGCGACAACATCAAAAAACTCAAAGATAAGGCAAAGACCTTGAACACCAACCTTGCCAAAGAGCTTTTGAGCGTTGCCGATTACTTGGTCAAGCGCAGTGTGTGGATCATTGGCGGTGATGGCTGGGCCTACGACATCGGCTACGGGGGACTTGACCATGTTCTAGCGAGTGGGCGCGACGTTAACGTTCTGGTGCTAGACACCGAAGTCTACTCCAACACGGGAGGACAGATGTCCAAGGCAACCCCCCTCGGGGCCATCGCCAAGTTTGCCGCTGGGGGAAAGCCAATTGGCAAGAAAAACCTCGGCATGATGGCAATGAGCTATGGCTATGTTTACGTTGCAGCGTTGAGCATGGGATACAACCAAGACATGGTCGTTCGTACCCTCCTTGAGGCCGAGAGCTACAAGGGCCCCAGCCTCATAATTGCTTACAGCCACTGTATTGCCCATGGTATTGATATGTCCAAGGGAATGAATCAACAAAAAGCCATGGTGGAAAGCGGGCTCTTCCCCTGCTACACCTACGACCCACGACGCAAGGCTCAGGGACAAAATCCGTTCAAACTTTTGAGTACCGAGCCGAAGGTCCCCGTCGAGCAGGCCATCTACGAGGAGCAGCGCTACCGTGCGTTGCGTGATGCTAACCCCGAAGCGGCCGCTAGGGCTTTGGAAGGGCTTCGAGTCTACGTTCAAGACCAGTACAAAATGCTTGCGCGATTGGCTGCAGAATAAAACACAGTCCCTTCAACTTAAAAACCGCCTCAACTCGGGGCGGTTTTTTTAGTTTATGGAGCTTTTGAGCGTGGCGGATTGCGAAGCAAAACCTGACTAACCTCTTCCGCGATGGCTTGGTGACCGGCAGTGTTTGGGTGGATGTCAAATTGGGAAAGCGGCATGCGAAAATAAGGAGGTTCCAAGCCTTGTTGACCTAGATGGCGGGCATAACCATGTCCGAGAAATTTTTCCCGAATGTCTAGAAAGCTCCAACCACGTTGTTCGGATTGTTTTTTCAATAAATTGTTGGCTCGAATTGTCCACTCAGACAGCCCCCTTAAATGAGACAAATTTTGAGGCAAAAGAGAGCTTTGACCATCAAAAAGATCGTAGTAGCCAATCACCAGCCCCTTCACCTGGGGAAGATCTCGACCAAGGCGCTCAAAAAACTGGTTCATCAAGCCTTCCAAGCGGTTTTGCTCTGCCTCAGACCAAACTCCATCCTGGATTTGAGCCCAAAGGTCATTACCACCGAGCATTACAATCAAAAAGTCGGGTTGAGCCGTAACAATGGTTTGAAAAAGCTCCTGTTTCAACCAATCACTGAACTTACTTCCCGGCCGTGCTAAATTGAGGAGTTGTGCATCGGCACCAAATAGGCTTTTGAACGCAAAATCGTGGGCAAGATTGCGCTCACCCGCTTGTTCGGTGAACATCTGAACCCACCCCACCGTGGGACGCTGGATTGACAGTTCGCTGTTGATCCCGGCGCTAATGCTATCACCAACCACTGCCACGCGGTACGTGGTGCTCGAGCTCGATACTGTGCTACAGCCCGTTAAGACAACCACCAAGACGATTTCCCAAAATTTTTTGTACATTTTTCCTTTCCTCTATGTAAGCTCAATATTAACCTTACTTGTTCAAAAATTCAATTTTTTATGATTTAGGGAATTGTCACCTTAATAATAACCAAGGAATAGTTTCATCCTCTCGTTAGCCTTCCCTTTGATCTTATTTTTTCCTTAGCCCTTAACATAACTTAAAGTTTTTATTATATTGTAAAAACCTTATATTTTAAGGAGTGTTTATGGGTTCTCACGAAAAGCTGATCATCATTGGGTCGGGACCTGCCGGCCATACTGCGGCCATCTATGCGGGCCGAGCCATGCTTCACCCCCTCATGTTCGAAGGTTTCATGGCGGGGGGCGTTGCCGCGGGTGGACAACTCACCACCACCACGGAAATTGAAAATTTTCCTGGCTTTGCCGAACCAATTTTAGGGCCCGAACTCATGGAGCGCATGAGGGAACAGAGCCTACGGTCGGGGGCGCGTATCCTCACCGAGACCGTCCACAAGGTTAATTTGAAGGTTCGCCCCTTTGAGGTGGAAGCCGACTCCGGAACCTACTTGGCCGATGCCCTCATCATCGCCACGGGCGCCACAGCCAAAAAAATGGATTTTCCGGGGGTAGAAAAGTACTGGCAGCGCGGCATCAGCGCTTGTGCGGTGTGCGATGGGGCCCTGCCCGTGTTCCGCAACCGCCCCCTCGTGGTGATTGGGGGGGGAGATAGCGCTGCGGAGGAAGCAACCTACCTGACCAAGTATGGCTCGATGGTTCATCTCCTGGTTCGACGCGGAGAAATGCGCGCTTCAAAGGCCATGCAGAAACGCGTTATGGATAATCCAAAAATTACCATCCACTGGTTCACCGAGGCACAAGAGGCCCTGGGCGATGGTAAACTCCTTTCTGGCGTTCGCATTAAGAACAACCAAACCAACGAGGAAAAAATCCTAGAAGCAAGCGGCTTGTTCTTTGCCATTGGCCACAAGCCCAATACCGATTTTCTTCAAGGACAACTCGACTTGGATGAAACAGGTTACATCATCACCCAGCCTGGCACGCCCCTTACGAGCGTTGAAGGCGTTTTTGCGGCGGGCGACGTACAAGACAAGGTATGGCGACAAGCGATTACCGCCGCTGGCAGTGGATGCATGGCGGCCTTGGCCGCAGAACGCTGGCTGAGTGAGCATCACCACTAAAAATAGCCGATATTAGAGAGGTGATTGGTTGGCTTCAACAACTCTTTAAGATGTTTGTGCTCCTGGGGCTCATTCCCCAGGCGCCTAGCCCGATCAACAATGGCCTAACCTGGCTTGAAGCACGCACCGCTCGACGCCTCTTAGCCCCCTGTCGTTACGTCATTGTTGTAACCAATCCCCAACAGGCCATGAACAAGGAGGCGCGTGAGGTAATCTGGTTTCCCAAGTTTGACCTTTACCCGCGTGGAGCGGGCTGGTGGGGGCTCAAAATGAATGGAGAGCCCCTGACGTTCGAAGGTCTTTACATTCCCTTCCGTGGCCGATTGATGCATTTTCCGGTGCTGTTCACCTATGGCTCCCAAAGACTACCCCTTTCTGACTTTCCTTTTGCGTTGGAGGAGTTTTCCCGAGAATAAAAAAACCGCCTTTCGGCGGTTTTTGAGAATGTTTTGAATGGATTAGTCTGCCAGTGAAAAATCTTCTTTTGAAGCACCGCACATGGGACATACCCAATCGTCTGGGAGGGCTTCAAACGAGGTCCCTGGCTCAATTCCGTTGTCAGGATCGCCTAGTTCTGGGTCGTAGATATAGCCACAGACATCGCAAACATACTTCTTCATAGTTCCTCCAATACGTTTACTATATACCGGATGGTCCTTTTTGTCCACGATTTTGAGCCATTCCCCATTGCGCAAGGGAAAAATCGTAGCGGCAAGGATCATTGGGTTCAATAGCTTGAAAGTACTGCGTCAACTGAACACAGGCAAGACGGTTGGGGGATTTTTGAGGGATGATCCCCTGTTTTTTTCCCCACTCAAACAAGTGAGTATCTAAGGGGAGATATAGTTCCCGAGGCGATAGATTGTTCCATCCTCCTGGATCGATGTTGTCCGAGCGCACCATCCAACGCAAAAAAAGGAGGGGACGTTTCAATGGAGAACTCTTTTTTCCAAGTGGTAAGAGCATACCCGGATCAGCCGGACAGGATTGCCGAATGGCGATTAGCCACCGATCCAGCCGTTCCCAAAGGGAGCCCACCAAGCCAAATCCTGCTTCCAGCGACCCCCAACGTTGGAGCGTTCGGCTCAAGCCAACCAAAAAACCACGCAGAGCGTCTTCGGTAAAAAACCGGTAGTACCTTGGTGAAGACGAAAAAAAGTGCCTTGGCAACGATCCCGTCATAAGACGTTCGTAGGGCTTAAAACCAAGCCAGTTCAACACCCGCCCAATGACTTCAAGGATGCTTTCAACCCGTCCAAGGGCGTGTGCCATTGCGATCATGCCAACCACCTCCCTGTCATTCACTGCAGGGTAGCGGTGTAAAAAACCAACTGGGTCATGGTTTAAATATTCGGTTCGATGAAATCGATGGTATATGTTGTCAAGGAAGGGTTTCAAGGGTTTGGGCGTGGTCATGAAGCCGATGAAGGAGGTTCAAAATTTTTTGATGGTAAAGTGGGTCAGAAGCCCAACGCCCCGAAAGGTCGTAGATGGTTGGAGCGCTCCCGGGTTGAACATACCTTCCCCGATTGTGAACGGGCGTATTCGAATAGCCCTTGCCACCAGCGTAGCGCCGAAGGTGCTGTACCTGGGCACGAACGCCCGTTTGGACATCCGAAAAACTTAAACCAGGATTGCCTCCATCAATGGCTCCCAAACCTGCAAAATTGTTTTGTTGGGCGGAAACCTGGCCACCATATCGCAGGAACGAAGTTTCTAAAAGCATCTGCGCCCAGGCAATGTCGTGATTCACTTCTTCTATGGCGCTTTCTTTGACGTAAATCTCTGCCAAGTTCAAGGCAACCTGGGGCGAAACTTCGGGATTCGCCGACACCAAAAACGAAGCCATCTCGTAGGGCGTAAACTCCCCTCGTGAAAGGATGAAGGGATTGGGCTCCCATTCCTGGGCTGAAAGAGTTAAGTTAAAAAATAAACCTAAAAGTATCACGAGTGGATTGAACTGAGATGCTCCAGCATCTGCTTTTCGCTCTTAAAACACGGAATGAACTCCTGTAGTTTGACCAAGGAAAAAACTTCCATGATTTTAGAGTTCACATTTAAAAATACCATATCCCCACTTTTAGAGCGCAAAAGTTTGGTAACATTGATCAAAACTCCAATCCCCGTACTATCAATGTATTTTAATTCAGCTAAATCGATGGCTAAACGTCTCATCCCACCCGCAAACAGAACATTCGTTAATGTGGTGAACTCCTCCACAATTTCAACCACAAAGTTCCCATTCAGGTATAGCTTAAATATTTGATCGGAATTTTTGGCCTCTTTTTCACTTACTCCAAGTGGTTTAGTGACTTGTATCCCAAATTGCATGATTAAACTCCCAATACTATTTTATATGATTAGGCGAATTTTGCAATGTTTTTTTATCAAAAAGACTGGACAGGACTTGATTTCTATTGTATATTCCTTTTAGTATATTGTGAAATATGGAACAATAAATGAAGAAAAGGTTGAATAAAGAATTAGTCATTCGACTCATTAAGTATCGACGCATCCTCCATCAATTAAAAAGTCTTGGGTTTGAGCGGGTCTTCTCAAACAACTTGGGTGACGCCATTGGTGTGGCACCCGCCCTTGTTCGTAAAGATTTTTCCCTCCTCTTCCTTGGGGGAAACAAGAGAGGGGGCTACAATATTGATTACCTTTCCGAAAAACTTGATTACATCTTGGGAAAGGCGCAAAACCAACGCATTATTATTGTGGGCATGGGCAAAATCGGTACCGCCTTAGCCCAGTACAAGGGCTTCATTCAGGGGGGGTTTGAAGTGGCTGCGGGCTTTGATATTGATCCCTCACCCCGACCCGATGTTTCCATTCCGATCTTTCCCCCTGAGCAGCTTGGGGCCTTTGTGCAGGAAAATGCCATTAAGGTTGCTGTGCTTGCTGTGCCCGAAGAATCAGCTACTTTTTGTGTGAAGCTGCTCAAGGAGGCTCAAATTCAGGGCATCTTGAATTTTACCCCGGTCGAGCTCAAAAGTACCCGAAATTGTGTGATCCACAACATTAACATCGCGGTTGAAATTGAAAACCTCTTCTTCCAGGTCATCAAAAACGGCGAACCTCCTGAAGAGTGGGAAACCAACCTGCCTCAAGATGATGATGAGTTGTGGGATGAAGACGAGGCCGACGCCGAAAATTCCTAAGAATCCGCCTCCTGGGAAGGTACGCTAGCTTTCACTTCCTCCCAGAATGTTTGGCGGTCAATCTTCCCCTCCAAGAAAATCACAATGAGTTTGCAGACGCGCTCTGGAAGCTTGGACCAAATGACTTTTTGCCACTCGCTTCCTAAACTATCACGTAATTCCGCCTCTCGGCGCACGCTTAAGCGCCCCTCGGCATGGGCTAAAAAATCCTCGGTCATGGCAAGAACCGCTCCTAGCGGCAGAACTGGCCTTTGGGTTGATTTTTTGTGCGGCGAATCGAGAGGGGGGGCCCAGGCATCTGTGAGCTCTTGAATTTGCTCTTCGGTGAGTTCGGGGGCTTTCTCGCGAAGCATGTTTTTAATCAGCTCGGTCACCATGTTGTGAATGCGTTCCTTGGTTACTCCCATTTGGCTTTCCAACTGATGGCTTGCATTTTGTACCATCTTGCGGATGTTGCCCCCCACCGAACCAACCCGATTCAGGTCTTTGGCGCGCCGTTCGATGGCTTGCTGGATAATTTTGATCTCTTCAAAATCGCTTTCATTGAGGATGAGGCTGAGCACTGTTTCGAGTTCAGAGCGTGTCAGGATGCCACCTCTCGGTATTCTTGTTCGACCTGCTGGCGTGAATAACTAGACAACGCATGAAAGGGACATCGCAGTGCCCGCTGATACGCTAAGCGCGCTTCGTCTATGTTTCCTAAGCGCCGGCAGACCCGTGCCCAATGAACGTAGGCATCGGGGAAGTTGGGGTTCTTGGGTATGAGATGGTCACGGTAAAGCTGATACGCCTCTTCCAATCGATTTCTTTCCAAAAGATAGGCCCCTTCGTTGTCGAGGAGCCCCGCATCCTCGTTGTCGTAATCTTGGCAAATGGGCAAAAGTTTTTCAAAACGCGCCCAGTCCTTTAATTCTAGGAGGTAAACTCCGAGGGTGGTCAAGAGGGCGGTGGTTTTATAGGATGTCTCAAGTAGATCCCACAAGAGGTCTGCCGCTGCCTTACGTTGTCCCTGATTCCAAAGCAGCATAGCTTTGTAGGTGTTGAGCAGGTTGAGATTTTTTTGCCCCACATACCAAGGACCAGGACTACTCATCGCCTGGAAGGTAGAGGCAGCTTCTTCCCAATGCCCCGCCTTCATGAGAAGGTAGGCATAGGTGATCTGGGTCTTAGGGTCAAGGGCTTTTGCTTTCCAGGCACGACGCAACCAACCCAAGGCACCTTCTAGCCCTTTTTTTCGAAACGCCTGGTTTGCTAAGAGCGTCATGAGGAAGCCTCGTCGGTCGTAGAGGAAGAGCACAAGCGCAAACCCAATAAAAATCAAGCCATAAGCAAGATCGGTTTGAGCAATGAAGATGCCGCCACCGAACAAAATTAAAATCAACAGTGCCTGAACAATTTGAAAAATTCGATGAGACACGCGTTCTCCTCCTAGGTATTGAACCGAAAGAACATTACATCGCCATCTTGAACCACATAGTCCTTGCCCTCAATCCGAAGCCTTCCTTTGGCACGAATCTCAGCTTCAGATTTTAGTTCAAACAAGTCCTCAACATGGTAAACCTCAGCCTTGATGAAGCCTTTCTCAAAATCGGAATGGATCACCCCCGCAGCCTGGGGTGCCTTAAAACCTTCGTGGATGGTCCAAGCGCGCACCTCCTTGGGGCCGGCCGTAAAAAAGGTACGATACCCAAGGGTATGGAAACAAAGCCGAGTGAGTCTTGCCAAACCACTTTCTTGAAGCCCATTGGCGGCTAGGAATTCTTGGCGCTCTTCTTCACTGTCCAACAGGGAAATCTCACTTTCAAGCTTCGCACAGATGATCATTGTGTCAGCGTTGATGGAACGAGCATACTCTTGAACTTTCTGGGTGTAATCATTTCCTAAAAGCGAATGTTCATCCACATTGCATACCAAAACCTCGGGTTTCAGGGTTAGGAGCTGCACCTCTTTGAGGTTGGCCAGCTCTTCCTCGGTGAGCTTTGCCCCCCGCGCAGGACGGGCTGCTTCAAGCTCGCCGCGCACCTTTTGCAAGACTTGAAAAAGCTCTACCGCTTCCTTGACCCCACTTTTGGCCTGCTTTTCTACCTTGGCAAGCCTCCGATCAACTGTTTCAAGGTCGGCAAGGGCAAGCTCGGTGTGAATGGTTTCAATGTCGCTTAGGGGATTGATTTTACCCTCCACGTGGATGACGTCAGGATCGTCAAAACACCGTACTAAATGAACAATAAGATGAGTCTCTCGGATATTGGCTAAAAACTGATTCCCAAGACCCTCCCCCTTGCTGGCCCCCTTCACTAGTCCCGCAATGTCGACGAACTCAAAGGTTGCTGGAACAATTTTTTCGGTGGGAATGAACTCGGTAATCCGTTTTAACCGAGGATCGGGCACCTCCACAATGCCAACATTGGGCTCAATAGTGCAAAAAGGGTAATTGGCCGCCTGTGCCGGAGCACGGGTCAGGGCCGAAAACAAGGTGGATTTTCCAACGTTGGGTAAGCCAACAATTCCTGCTTTTAATGACATGAATTAACCTTACTTAAATTGACTGTTTTTTTCGAGTGTCCTATACTTAGTAAAGCATGGAAAGAAAGTTATTTTTTATTTTATCGGGCGTAACCGTTGGGCTTTTTTTGTTGGTGTTGACCCCACTTTCCCTCATTTACAAGCCTTCTCTACCCGCCATCATTGCCATTATCTCATTTAGCTTCATTATCTTAGTCCTTTTTATTTTTATAAAATTTTTCAACAAGGTTTACGTCGACATCGCCATCATCTCGTTTTTGCTGTGTTCAATTCCAATGTGGCTTAGCTTTGGTGGTTCCAAGGGCCCCATTCCCCTTGTTTACCTTACCAATTTAGTCTTAATCAATGCCTTTTTCCGAAAGTGGAAGCTCAACTTTTATGTTGCCCTCATTTTCGTTTTAGCAACGGGGCTATCGCTTTACGAACAAATTAATCCCGACCAAATTTCGAGCCTCCCTGGAATTCTCCCGAATGTGTTGCAGAATACCTTTAGTCAGCTGTTGATCTTCATTTTTAGCTTCATTGCTGTTAGGTTGATTTTTTCGGCTTTGGATACCGAACACGAAAAAGTTCGAATCTACACGATTGAGCTCGAAAAACGCAATCAAGAACTTCAGGAGATGGCCCTACGCGACCGCATGACGGGGTTCTACAACCACAACCACACCTTTGAAATACTCTCGCAAGAATGCTCTCGTGCGCGCCGCCATGATTATCCCTTGTCCATCGTCATGCTGGATGTGGACCACTTCAAACGTATCAACGATTCGTACGGTCACCTTGTGGGTGATCAGGTCCTCATTAAGTCTTCGGAAATCATCAAGTCTTGTGTGCGAAACGTGGACATTGTGGGGCGCTACGGCGGTGAGGAGTTTTTGATCATCCTCCCTCAAACACCCTTGATGGGAGCGGTTGACGTGGCCGAACGGATCCGCCGTGAGTTCTACCGCCACGAATTTGGCATTCCAAACTTGCGCGTCACCGTCAGCCTTGGCGTTGCGCAGTACGATGGAGAGGAACCCGAAAGGTTCGTCGATCGTGCTGACCAAGAGTTGTACCGGTCAAAGCAAAACGGCCGCAATCAAACATCTTGGAATTTCAAATTGGTTTAAGTTGGTGACCAAGCAGCATCCATCCAGCCGCGTAACGAGTTAAAGCAGGCTGCCTTGGGGGCACTCAGGGCATCTTCCAGTTTGATGTTCGCCTCTTTTAACCTTCCCTGTTGCAACAAAATTTCCCGCATCACGCCTCCCAATAAGGGGCGGGTCAAGGAAGGAGTTAACCACGTCCCCTCAATGAAAAAGGCAAGGTTGGTAAAGGTTCCTTCTAAAACATAGCCCTCTTCGTCCCAAAGTAAGGTTTCCTGACCGGGTGCTGGTTTGAACTTTTCGTACACTTCACGCCGTGAAGTTTTGAACCGACGAAGGAGCTCTGAGCCTTGAATTGGTTTTTTTGCGGGAGTGAGCAAGAGTGGGAGATCAAATTCAACCAGAGGCTCCGCTTCTACCCGAACTTCGCCCCCTGGACTGAGGGTCAATCTCACCCGTAGGCCCCTTGATCCTCCCGCCACCGCTTTTTTAAGTTCCCGGACCACCTCGTAACGCTGCCAAGGACGCCTTAAGGCGGCTGCCGAACGTGCAAGGCGCCTCAAATGGTGCTCAAGATTCCTGAAACCTCCCTGGGGCTCCCACCGAAGGGTTTCCAACAAGTCAAAATCAGCCACCCGAGATTTGAGAAAAAACGCCTTGCTGAGGGCTTCGTGATATTCTTCTTGAGCGCTGCTGTCGATCAAAACTCCGCCACCTACCCCAAACAACGCCTGGGCAGTTTTCAAGTTAACCTGAAGGCTACGAATTGCAACGGAACTCTCCATTTCTCCCCAAGGCGTGACTAAAAAAGTCACCCCCGTATAAATTCCTCGTTCCCACTTTTCAATTCGTTGAATCCACTCCATGGTACGTCGCTTGGGGGCTCCCGTGATCGAGGCAGGAGGGAACAATTTCGCAATGATTTCTGGCAAGGGGTGCGCATTAAAAATCCCCATAGCCCAAACCGTGCTGGTCATCTGCCAGAGGGTGTTGAGAGGCTCCACCTCAAAAAGGCGGAGAACTTCTACCCTTCCCGGTTGAACCAGCTGGCTGAATTCGTGGCGCACCATGTCCGTGATCATGAGGTTTTCGGCCCTCGTCTTTGGGGATCGGTGCAGCCGTAATCCGTTTTCTAAGTCTTCAGCGAGGTTAGCTGACCGAAGCGCCGTGCCCTTCATGGGACGAGACTCAAATTCCCAGCGCGAAACTCCCAGGGGCCTAGCTCGAATCCATGCCTCCGGACTCCAAGAAAGAAGAGCGCGGGGACAACGGTTTTGAACTTGGCGGGGTGGTACAATCAAACTGCCTTGCACCCGTTTGGACTGGGAACCCACCGCCCGCCAGAGCTCTTCCAAAAGTCCCTCCCAATCCCATTGGGAAGGCTGAGAATGTTTACTCAACCAGGGGCGTAAGAGCAAGGTTGTGACAAGGGGAAAGGTCAGGTTAATCTGATAGGATTCCCCCATCCGAAGTACCTCTTGCACCCGTTCAAAGGCCGTTTGGTAGGCGCATTGATTCCACTTCGGGATGAGGGGGCTAAGCCAAAGTTTGGAATCTTGGCCCATCGAATTGGGTCCTGGGTGGGGTTGGGGATCGTGGTGGTGCACCTCGAGGTAGGCCTCAGGCCCACGGCGCGCGTGCGGGTAAGAAATCCAGCCTCCCAACCAAGCGGGGTTTTGGGACCTTGTGGTTAAATGGGTTAAGAGCCGCAACAGCGGATCCCACCCCCGAACATGGTAGGTTTCCTGAGGGTGCTTAAAGTGGAGGTAACTTTCGTTGAGGGGAAGAATCAGCATAGCCCTAACGCCGCACGCAGGGCGCCCACCAAAAAAAACGAGCCCGCTGCCACCACCACACCCTGGGTGGGACAAAGCGCCAGCGCCTTTCGATAAGCTTCTTGGAAATCTGGTTCTACCCAAACTTGCCCCTTGAACACTTGTGCAAGACGTTCAGCCTCCAGGGCCTTGGGATGGGGACTTTGGGTGACCACCAGGGGCCAACCCAACGAGCTTAAAGTTTGCGCCATCTCCAAAATTTTTTTGTCATTATTAAAGGCAACGACCAAGACGCCCGAATTCCAGCGTTCCTTCAACACCCGCACAAGCTGTTGCACGCTTTCTTGGGTATGGGCGCCGTCCAACACAAGGTCGGGTTCACCCGGGTGGAACTCGAGGCGCCCTTCCAAACGGCTATTGGCCATTCGTCTGAGCGCTTGGTGTAGCTGTTGGCCGCTGGGTTGTTCGGCGTCTAGGACTACGGCTAGGGCTAGGGCAGCGTTTCGGGCAAGGGAAGGTCCTAAGGTGGGTTGGGTCCACTCAAAAATTCTCTCTCCGGTTTTTAGGATAATATGCTGTCCTTCTTTGACGCTTGTGATACTGAGTTGGTAGCCCTCTTCCAGAACCCGAAGGGGGCTTTGCTGCTGGTGGGCTACTTGCTCAAACACCCTTTGCACCTCGGGGCGCTGTTCGTAGGTCCAAGCGGGCACTTCGGGTTTTATGATTCCCGCCTTTTCACGAGCAATTTTTTCCAAGGTATCGCCTAGGATATCAGTGTGTTCAAATTCAATCCTTGTCAGGACAGAACGAATCGGTGCCACGAGATTGGTGGCATCGAGCCTTCCCCCCAGTCCCGTTTCCAACACGGCCCGTTGACAGCCCTGGTTTCGGAACAAGAGCCAGGCGGTCAACGTCAAAATTTCAAAGACTGTTTCCCCCTCGGTTGCCAACCCCAGAGCCTCTTCTAAGGCCCTTTGGTAAGCAGCTTGGGGCCAAAACTCTCCCGAGCGTGTGATGCGCTCCGACCATGCATTGAGGTGAGGACTGGTGTAAAGCCCGGTTTTATAGCCTAGCCCCTCCAAGAGCTGAGCCAAGTAATAGGCCGTGCTGCCCTTTCCCTTGGATCCCGCGATATGATACGAGGGCACAGCGTGTTGGGGGTTTCCTGCGCGCTGAGCGTAAGCGCGCATCCGATCCAATTTATACTCAGTTTGAGGCATCTTGGTTCGTTCCCAATCAACGCGCTTCTCCAATTCGCGAAAGAGGGGGGAATCTTGAAAGGGCATGGCTAGTGCGGGCGTTTGGTGATCGCTTGTGCGTGGGAAGGGAAGCCCTCGTAGTTTGCCAGAGCGATCACGTGGGGAGCAAGGCTCTTCAAGCCCACACGGGTTAGGCTAATAATGCTCGAAGACTTCATAAAATCCCGCACGCTGACTGGTCCCCAGGTACGCGCCCTGCCTCCGGTTGGCAGCACCGCGTTGGGACCGGTGGCATAGTTTGCCGCACTGAACGGCAGATGGGGCCCTAACAAAATCTCACCGGCGTGGTTGATCTGCGAAAGAGTGGCAAAAGGTTCCACCGTTTGGATGCTCAGGTGCTCAGGCGCAAAGAGGTTGACCCACTCAATGGCTTCGTTGAGATGATCAAAAACAAAGATGGCACTCAACTCCTGGAACGAGGTTTTGAGGTAGGTGCGCCTTGGTTCGGGGGTCTGTTCAATTAGCTCTTCGCAATGTTGTTGGACCATGAGCGCCAAAGATTGTGAGGACGTGGCCAAAAACGCACACGAATCAGGTCCATGCTCGGCTTCAATCAAAAGATCCAAGGCAACACGTTGAGGATCAGCGAATTCGTCTGCTAAAATGATGGACTCACTGGGTCCAGCGGGCAAACCCACATCCACGTGTGCTGATACCAATCGTTTGGCTGCCGTCACAAAGCTCGAGGCAGGCCCCACAATTTTATCTACCCTCGGAATTTCCTCGGTACCATAAGCAAGGGCAGCGATGGCGTGGGCACCCCCCACGCGGTAAATTTCATGGATGCCACACCGCCACGCCGCATAAAGACAAGCAGGGTCAAGTTCTCCCCTGGGCAAAGGTGGACTAACCATGACGACACGTTTAACCCCTGCCAACACGGCGGGGACGGCGAGCATATAGACCATGCTGGGAAAGCTTCCCTTTCCGCGGGGTACATAAAGCCCCACCGAATCAATCGGAAGATAGCGCTCCCCTGCCAAGATGCCCTGCCTAACTTCGGTAAAGTTCATGCGGGGAGGAATTTGAATTTTATGGTATTCTTTGACGTTGGCAATCACGTAATCTAAGGCTTCCTTCACCTTGACGTCTAAGGAACGGGTTGCCTCCTCGATCTCGCTTTGAGAAACACGCAGTGGCAAGTGGGATGACACCCCATCAAACTTTTGATTAAATTCCCGAAGCGCATCGTCTTTTCTATTTTTGACGTCCTCAACGATCGAGGCAACCTGGGGTAAAATACGGGAAATGTCTTCCTCAGTACGTTGCAAAATCTTCTTTTGTTGAGCTAAATCCAAGGACCTCCAACGAAGCACAGGTACCAACATGATTCCATCCTATTCTGATGGGGGTCTTCAATCAAGACAGTCAATTCACTATGATAAGCTCATGAAGTTTCCCTTGTTCGCCATCCTGTACATGAGTTTAACGCCCCTAGTTGGTATGACGCAATCGTTTGCTGCGGGTCTTCTTTTGGGGTTAAGTTGGATCGCCTTGTTCTTAGTGCAAGCCCCAACCACCTTTTGGCTTCTTCAAGCAAACCTTCAGATGCGTTCGAAAATTATCATTGCCACCATGATCAACATCATTTTGGTATTTTTACTCGATCTCACCTTTGTCAAAATCCTAGGAAATGATTATTTACCCCTTCAATTATACGTTCGCCTTCTAGCTCTGAATCCTCTTTTTTCCTTGTATAGTCTCAAGGAAGACTCTTCCCAATCCTTTGGAGAAACCTTTGTGCTTTTGATGAAAACAGCCTTTTTGCTTTTTCTGGCTGCCCTTCTTTCAGGTTTATTGCGTGAAGTGTTAGGACAAGCACAAATCACCCCGTGGCTTGGGGTTCCCGCCATGACCTGGAATGAATTACACCCCTGGATGCCCAGGTTTCTATCAGGCCCCGTCGGAGGCTTTCTCTTTTTGAGTCTGGTGGGCTGGATCATTTCCAAGAATTGGGAAACAATTTGGGCTGTACGCCCCTCTCGGTCAACCATCAAAAAACAGCCAGAAACTCAATCTCAAAAAGCTGTACTGGGGG
>Ga0272446_1003404_pt1 | contig 20085 bp, 15 predicted proteins | sample YNPCB0061_FD_194587 | JGI IMG/M metagenome (GOLD analysis project Ga0272446, IMG submission 194587) | Hot spring microbial mat communities from Yellowstone National Park, WY, United States - YNP-CB-006-1 | ecosystem: Environmental > Aquatic > Thermal springs > Hot (42-90C) > Sediment | place...
TTGGAGCAGGGGCAGAGGGTGGTCACCGGCACCTTGACGCAGGCTACCAGGTCGATCTGGCCGTTCTCATTCAAAGAACCTTTAATGGTACAGATGTATTCCATTAAAGCACTGGCCTTGGAGACCGGTGCCTGTTTTTCGATGAAATAGGGAAAGGTCATCTCAATGTGAGCCGACTGGGCGTGCAACCGCCGGCGGGTCTCTTCGAGGATCTGGGGAATATTGCGGATGCTGATATGGCGGCGAAATTCACTAAGGATTTCGATAAAACGGCTCATGTGCGTGCCCTTGTGGCGATAGGGCAGGTTCACATAGACGTTAATGCAGGCAATGGTGTGTTGCGTGCCGTTGAATTTGTCCAACACCACGATGGGATAGGAGATATTTTTTACCCCGACCTTGTCAATGTCAATCCGCCGATGGTCCGGGCGGCTCTGCACATCAGCAATATCGGCTAAGACGGCGACAGTGGCTTCCCCTTGGTGCACACACGTTCTCCTTGTGAAAGTTGAACCGCTTATCGGTGGCCGGCCAGCCGGTGGCGGTTCACTGCCCTGGGAAAAAGATGGTTCTTGTCAGGGCTGTTTTACTTCAGTGTAGTCGATTTTTTTGGTAATTACAAGTGGCTGTTTATAAAAACCCCCCGACCGGTTCCGGCCGTCAGCAGCAGGCAGGCCTGGCCAAGGGGTCTGCGTCTTTCAGACATAGCGGAACCGTTCCGCCACGGCCCGGGCGTGCAGCGGCAACCCCTCGGCTTCGGCCATGAGGATGACCGCATCTTTGAGGGATCTCAGACCCTCTCTGGTCAGATGCTGAAAGGTCGGCTTTTTCAAGAAATCATCAACCGACAGGCCGGAAAACATCCGGGCGGTCTGGCCGGTGGGCAGGACGTGGTTGGTGCCGGAGGCATAATCGCCCACCGGGACCGGAGCGTAGCGTCCCAGAAAGATGGAACCGGCATGGCGGATGCGCGGCAGGACCGCAAAGGGTTCCTTGGTGACGATCTGCAGGTGTTCCGGGGCATAAAAATTGACAAAATCTACTGCTTCATCAAGATTCTCGGCCAGGAGCACCGCGGAGTGATGGTTGATGGCATTGACCAGGATCTCCCGCCGGGGCAGGCTGGGCAGTTCCTCCTTGATAAAGTCGATCACCTTATGGGCCAGGGGCTCCCAAGTGGTGACCAACACCGCGGCAGCATCGGGATCATGCTCTACTTGGGAGAGGAAGTCCAAGGCCACCATCCGGGCTTCCGCAGTCTCATCGGCCAAAATCAGAGCTTCGCTGGGCCCCGCCGGATTGTCGATGCCCACTTCACCAAAGACCGCCAGTTTGGCCGCAGTGACGTATTTATTGCCAGGCCCGACAATCTTGTCAACTTTTGGTACCGTAGCGGTGCCGTAAGCCATGGAGGCCACCGCCCAGGGGCCGCCGATCTTAAAGATGCGGTGGGCGCCGGCCAGGTGCGCGGCCGCCAAGGTGGTCGCGTTGGCACTCATCCCTTGATCCGGGGGAGTGCAGGCGATGATTTCCCGGACGCCGGCGACCCGGGCAGGGATGATCGTCATCAGGACCGTGGAGGGATACTTGGCCAAGCCACCGGGAATATAGCAACCGGCCCGATCCAACGGTCGCAAAAGCCGCCCCGCCAGGATCCCGGGCTGGACTTCGATGGCCCACATCTCCCGATCCAATTGTGCCCGATGGAACTTTTCGATATTGCCGGCCGCAATCTTCAGGGCCGCCAGGAGCTTGGGGTCCAGATGGTCATAGGCCGCCCTGATTTCCTCCGGCTTTGCCTCTAAATCGCTGGCGCTGATCTGGGCCTTAAACTGCCGGTGGTAGTCCAGGGTAATGCGATCGCCGTATTGGCGGACGTCCTGGACGATTTTGCGGATATCTTCAAAGACCGCAGACACATCCACCGCCGACCGCTTGACGATGGCCTCGCGACGTTCCGGTGAAAGCTCACCGACAGTTTCAACCGTTAATTTCAACATAGGAGGCATCCTGATTAGAAGGTTCACTGTGCAAAAGTATAAGCCATGAAGAAAACGGCAAGTTCAAAAAGCCGGCTGCAGGCCTCGCCTGGGCGCACCAAAACGGCGGCGGCGTTTCTTGCCAGTCAACGCAGCTGTCCGAGGGCTCAGCCGCGCCGCGACCGGCCTTAGAGATTGGCCAAAGCCCGCGCCCGGAGGCGATCCCGGCGGGCTTCGACATCGCAAACCATGACAATCATGTCGGCATTATTGCCATATTGGTCTTTGACCAGATCCTCAAAGACGGCTTTGACCCCAAAGCCGGCCCTCTTAAAGGCCGCCAAGGCCCCGGGAGCATTGAAATAAATCTCCGAGACCAACTTTTCCAGGCCGAATTCGGTGGCCAGTTCGGCAATTTCATTGATCAACAGGGTTCCCAGGCCGCGGCGTTGATATTCCTTGGCCACAACCACCCGGACGTTGCCCAGATGGCGTTTCCAGCCGGAGCGACGCATGTGCAGCGTGGCGTCGCCGATGATTTTATCATCTACTTCGGCCAGCAGGGGAAAAACCTTATGGTAATCGATATTATTGACCCACGTCTCAATGACCTTGGGGTCACGGACATTGTTCCTGAGGAACTGGCGATCCTCGTCGGCCACCCGGCTGAAAAAATCAATGAGCTTGTCCCGATCTTCCCGGACCATGGGGCGCAGAATTACTCTGGTGCCGTCTTTGAGTATGCCCTCTTTCCGAAATCCTTGCATAATGGTCCTTCCTCTCAGGTGCCGTTCCGTCAACCCTGTGGTCAGACGCCCTCCGCCAGACGTTCTGCCAGGTAAGTAGGCAGGTTGGCAGCCAGGATCTTCCTTTGGGCCGCATTGATGTTGTATGGGACCAGTTTAAACTGCAGGATAAATTCCGAGGTGTCAAAAATCGCATAGGATGCGAATGGAATCCGATTACGGGGCTGACCGACGCTCCCGGGATTGATCAGATACAAGTTTTCCTGATCCAGGCGGATAGGTTCTTCAGAAATGGGTAATTGGGCCACTTTCCCCCGGATATCCCGGTACCATACCGCCCGCCGATGGGTATGGCCGAAAAAACAGACGGTGGCCGGGCGAAAATCCCGGCGGAGCATATTCAAGGCGTGTTTCCCCTGAAAATGTAGAGAGATATAGGCATCGGGATTGATGGGATTGCCATGGCAGACCAGGAATCGGTCCTGAATAATCCGATTCAGGGGCAACTGCTGCAAAAAAACCCGATGCTTCTCGGTCAACTGCTGCTCGGACCAGATCACCGCCTGATAGGCTAAGATATTAAAATCTTCGGCTAACCTGGGATCCAGGACAGCCCGATCATGATTTCCCAGCACACACAAGATCTGATGTTCAAGAATAAGATCAATACACTCCCGGGGATTGGCATTATATCCCACGAGATCGCCCAGGTGCAGGATAAGGTCCACGTTCTCCCGGGCCAGGGCTTGTAAAACGGCCTGCAAGGCTTCCAGATTGGCGTGGACATCTGAGATAAGGGCCAGCTTCATGCCGCCTGTCGTCGGCCTCCCCGAGAGCATGGAACATCATTATGTTAAAGGATTTTATTATATCAAGGGGCCTCCAGGTTGCCAAGGGAAAGCTGTATTCCGACGGATGCCTTGACATTTCCCTGATTATTGATAAATTAACATGATTATTAAAAATAACGATATATTATGGCAAACTCCCAAGTAGTCGAATTCTTTGAAGACCGCAGGATCTATTGCGCCTTTGTGGGAGATGATCGCGGCGACCGGCTGCACGTCATCACGGAACAGAACCGGGAATTAAATCTCCCCCGGAAGCGCCTCATCCATATCACCCCCTGGACGGGGGGCGGCAATCTCTCCCGGCTGGAGTTGGTGGAGCACCTCAAGGCCATTGGGCAGCGGCGCGAGTCCATCAAGCGGGAGATTAATCTCCAGGAAATCTGGGAGTTGCTGGTCAATGAGGCGGAGGGCTTCCCCTTGGCGGAGTTGGCCCGCTCCTGGTTCGGCAACGCCGTGACCGCGGATCAGAGCGCCGCCCTGGGCCGGGCCTTATTTGAAGACCGGTTCTATTTTAAGTTTAAGGGCAGTCTCTGGCAACCCCATCCACCGGAGGTGGTGGAGCACCTCAAGGAGCAATACCAGCGGGAACTGGCCCGTCGCCAGGAGCGGCAGGCCGCAGCCGCCTGGCTGCAGGCGGCTTGGGAGGGCCAGGAGATCACCGACCCGGTCTGGCGGCAGAGGTTAGTGACCATCCTGCGGGATATGGCCGTCTTTGGCTCCGCCGGGCAGCATTATGAGCTTGGCAAGGAGTATTTAGAGGATGCCAAATTCAGCAAACCCGATGCACCCTTCAAACTGCTGCTGAAAATGGGGGTCTTCTCTCCCGACGAAAACCTCGATCTTTACCGCTACGAAGCCCCGCAGGAATTTTCTCCGGAAGTTCAGGAAGAGGCGCTGCGCCTCAGTGCCGCCCCCCGGCAAGAGGATCCGTACGCCTCGTTCCGTCTGGATCTTACTGAGCTAGACACCTTTACCATCGATGGGGAACGGACCCGGGACTTTGATGATGCCTTAAGTCTGGAACAGACCGCCGCCGGTTGGCGCCTGGGGGTGCATATCACCGATGTGGCCACGCACCTGCAGCCCGGCGACCTGTTGGACCAGGCGGCCCTGGAGAGGGGCACCTCCCTCTACCTCCCCGAACGCCGCATCCCCATGCTGCCGGAGACCCTTTCCGAAAACGCCTTCAGCCTGTTGGCTCAGGAACCGCGGCTGGCGGTCAGCTTCCTGGTCAACCTGTCCCCCGAAGGGGAAATCCTTGACTACCGGATTGCCCCCAGCCTGATCCGGGTGCATCAGCGTCTCACGTATTATGAGGTGGACCTGCGCATCAAACAGGAAGAGCGCTGGGCCGCGCTCCATCGCCTGGCGGTCCGCCTCCGGGAACGGCGCCTGCGCCATGGCGGCGTCCATCTGCAATTTCCGGAGGTCATGATCTACATCGACCCGCAGGGCGAGGTCCGGGTGGAGATCGAAGACACCGAGACCCCCAGCCACGAAATTGTTTCGGAAGCCATGATTCTGGCAAATTTTTTGGGGGCGTCTTTTTTGGCGAACCACGGCCTGCCGGCTTTGTATCGGACGCAGGCACCGCCCCGGGAAGACCTGGCGGCGGGAGAAGGCCGTTCCCTCCTGCATCTCTGGCAGAACCGCCGACGGTTGAGCCGGGTGCTGTTGGAGGCCGAACCCCAACCCCATTGGGGTCTGGGGCTCCCCGTCTATACCACCCTCAGTTCCCCCATCCGGCGATATCTGGACATCGTCAGTCAACGCCAGCTGCTGGCGGCCCTGTGTAACCAGCCGTTGCCATACAGCCGGGAATCCCTGGAAGACCTGCTCACCGTCCTGGAGCCGGCCCTCCGCCGAGCCGCCGTTCTTAAGAGCAAACGCAGCCGCTATTGGCTGCTGAAATACTTAAGCCAGCGCCTGGGTCAAAAGATGGCCGCCCTGGTGTTGGAGCAGCACCCCAATCGGTATCGCCTGCTACTGCCTGAGCTGCTCCTGGAAACCGAGATGCCGGCCTCATCTGGCCGCCAGTTCCATCCCGGTGAAACGATCCTGGTGCGCCTTGATCGGGCCATCCCGCTGGACGATATCCTCAAGGTCAGTCTGGCCTGAGGAGCTGTTGGCAGCAACAGCCTACTGCCTAAAAGATACAGTTCGTAGTTCATAGTTCGTAGTTCGTAGTTTGTAGTTTCCGGTTTCCAGTTTTTGTCCTGAAAATATTTGGCAGCTGGGGTGAGCCATGGCTCATGATAACTGGTTCCAGAAAATGTTTTTCAGTGGGGCGGGCCTCCGTGCCCGCCCAGCCTTGCCATCAATGGCCAACCATTATCTTCATGCTCCGCGGGTGACTTTAATAAGGAATAACAATTCAATAAAAAATAAAAAGAATCAGGTCATGGCGCCGGTCTCCAGACCGGCGCATTGTCGGCGATATCCTAACCGAGCGGACCTGGAGGTCCGTTCTTCGAGGGCTTATCATTAACCAAGAAAATATAGACGGCAGGGGGCCGTATGCAAATTCCCTGGCAGAGGAGCAAGATAATATGAGCCGGACCATGCAGCTGACCGTGATTGTCAAGCCGTTTTATCAGCCGGATTTGCAGGCGGCCTACCCGCGTCTGGCCCGGCATCTCAGTTATTTGCAGCCGGACCTGGTGGCCCGGAATCCTTCTCTTTATGAATTGGCCGGCCGCTTGGACCATCTCCTCTATGTCTTCGATACCACCCCACTGCGGACGGTGCTGCTGCCGCACCGCACCAAAATCCTGGCCCTGCACAAAGAGATCGAAGGGCAGATTGCGGCCTGGCAAATGGCCAAGGCCGATGCCTTGCTCTATCAACTGGAAGATATCTTCGACGATATCGAACAGCAATTGCCTTAAACCCTGACCTGCTCCCCCCAGAGCGGGCGGCGTCAACAAAAAAACTGCCAACCGCCGGCGCGCGCCCATCTGGCATTGACAATTCCCTCCGGCCAATTATATCATTAAAAGCATATTTTACTGCCAGCCAGGGATTTGCCCCATGGAAGACCAGCATCACCGCCAGATCACCTATCTCCGGCTTTCCATCATTGATCGCTGCAACCTGCGCTGTTTTTATTGCACGCCGGTGCAGGAACTGGTCAAGCTGCAGCATACCGACATCCTTCGTTATGAAGAGCTGCTGCGTCTGGCCCACATAGCCGTCGCCGTCGGCATCAGGAAGATCCGGGTGACTGGCGGCGAGCCGCTGATCCGTCTCGGGGTTGAATCCTTTCTGGCGGCTTTGAAGGCCATCCCGGGTCTGGAAGAGATCTGTCTGACCAGCAACGGGGTGCTGCTGGCTGACAAGGCCGCAGCCCTTTGGGAGGCCGGGGTGCGCCACCTGAACATCAGTCTGGACTCCCTCCGGCCCGAGCGCTTTGCCCGGATCACCGGCAGCGACCGGTTGGCTCACGTCCTCGCCGGCCTCCGTTTGGCCACCGCCATGGGGTTTGAGCCCATCAAGATCAACTGCGTTGTCCTGCGGGGCGTGAATGATGATGAGGTGGTGGATTTTGCCCGCCTGTCATTGGCCTACCCCTGGCATGTCCGCTTCCTGGAATTTATGCCCATCGGCCAGACCCGGCGCCACTGGCAGGAGCACTATCTGCCCGTGGCGGAGATCCAGGCCCGCCTGAGCCCACTCGGCCCGCTGCAGCGATTGCCCACCGCAGCGCATGCCGGGCCGGCGGTCAGATACCGTTTCCCCGGCGCCCCCGGGGAGATCGGCTTTATCAGTCCCATCAGCCGCCATTTCTGCGGGGCCTGCAACCGTCTGCGCCTCACCGCCGATGGCCGCCTGCGGCCCTGTCTGTTCCAAGATGACGAAGTTGCCGTCAAAGGGCCGCTACGGGCCGGGGCCTCGGATGCTGCTTTACAAGACCTCTTCCGGCAGGCGGTCCGCCTCAAACCATCCCGTCATCACCTCGACCACCGTTCAACGTCCGCCTGTCGCCGCACCATGGCCGGGATCGGCGGTTAACGCCGGAAATACTTGCCAACCCGGGCTCCGATGCGTACAGTAATTCTAAATGCAGAGAAGCGGATCCCATGGCTGGTCTGCCTGATGTGCCAGCAGCCAAACTGACTGGTTTTCATCCGGAAACTCCAGCTGCCTAGTTGGCAAACCATCTGAGGGCTTGATAAATCAAGCCCCTACGAGAGGCGCGCTTTTCAACTCGGGCCTTTCCGGATAGATACTAACTGTTGTGCGGCGGGCCTCAAAAAGCCAGACACCACAGATTTTTCAACAGAAACTAAAAACTAAAAACTAAAAACTAACAACTATTAACTGATAACTGACAACTCTCATGCAGAGGGCTCTTATGGATCGTCGGGAATTTTTGCAGCGCGTCGCCGCCCTGGGTATCTTGGCCGGGGCGGGCAAACTTTTGACCTTCCCGCCGGAGCTTTTGGCTATGGCACCGGCCGAACGGCCGGAACCGCTGTTGGCCCAGGCCAGCGGCAGCAATTACGCCCACCTGGTAGGGGACGCCGTCCAGGCTTTAGGCGGCATGAAAAAATTCGTCAACCCCAATGAAGTGGTGGTGGTCAAACCCAATATGGCCTGGGACCGCACCCCCGAGTTGGGCGCCAACACCCACCCCGTGGTGGTCCGCAAGATCGTGGAACTCTGCCTGGAGGCCGGGGCCAAAAAGGTCAAGGTCCTGGATCACACCTGCCATGACGCCCGCCGGGCCTATGCCAACAGCGGCATCAAGGCCGCGGTGGAAGACATCAAAGATCCCCGGGCCGTGGTGGAGTATGTGGATGAGCGCAAATTCGTGGAAATGAATGTCCCCAAGGCCAAGTCCTTGAAAAAATGGTCCTTCTATAAAGATATCCTGGAGGCTGACCGCTTTATCAATGTCCCCGTGGCTAAGCACCACTCCGAGGCCCGGCTGACCATGGCCATGAAAAATATGATGGGGGCCATCGGCGGTTGGCGGGGCCGCATCCATGTGGGGCTGCACCAGAATATCGCCGATATGAACCTCCTTTTGCGGGCCGATCTGACCATCCTGGACGCCACCCGCATCATGACGCAAGGGGGGCCATCGGGGGGCAACCCGGAGTACGTCCAGGTAAAAAACCTGGTCATTGCCGGGGTCGATCCGGTGGCCATTGACGCCTACGGGACCACGACCCTCTTCGGTCTCCAGCCCCAGGATATCGGCTACATCAGCAAAGGCTACGAATTGGGCCTGGGCGAGATGGATATCAAAAAAATCAAAATAGTATCAGCCTAAGAAACAGCAAGGGCGGGGCCGGCAGACTTAAATTATCAGTGCTCCGGCCCCGGTCCACGGGAATCATTGCTTGTGAATGCCCACGACTTACCACCAGCCGCGGCCGGCTCGCCGGCACCGCGGTCCGAGGCGGAACCGGCGCAGAGTACACCGCCGGTCTTTCCCCTGCCGGTGCCCTGGCGGGGTTGGGTTCTCGTCCGCCGCCTGAGCCAACTCTTTTTTTTCCTGCTTTTCCTGATATTTTTCCTGCAGGCCACCTACCGGGGCGAAGATCGCCTCAGTTGGCCGGTTGACCTGTTCTTCCGCTTCGACCCACTGCTTCTCCTGGAACATGCCCTGGCCAGCGGCAGTATTGTGCCGCGCCTGTTGCTGTCGCTTTTTTTCGTCGGTCTGACCCTTGTGGTCGGCCGCTTTTTCTGCGGCTGGATCTGCCCTCTGGGGACGACCCTGGATGGCTGCCGCCGTTTGTGGCAACGCACCGCCCCCGATCCCCCGCTGGTTTTCCGGCTGCGGCGGGTGAAATACTACCTGCTCTTCTTCCTGCTGGGGGCCGCCGTCTTCCAGGTCAATCTGGCGGGGCTGCTGGATCCCCTGTCGCTGCTGTTCCGGACCTTGGCTACGATTATCTATCCAGCCCTGTCTTATGGCCTGGAAGAGTCTTTTGCCAAAGCCTATGACTGGGGTCCGCCCCTGACCTACATCAGCGAACCGGTCTATGGCTATTTGAAAGACACGATTCTGCCGTTTCGCAGACCGGTCTTCCTGCTGCCGCTGTTGACCCTCACCATTTTTCTGACCATCGTCGGCCTGGAGCGGGTCGCCCCCCGCTTCTGGTGCCGCTGCCTCTGTCCCCTGGGGGCATTGTATGGCCTGGTGGCCCGATTTGCCTGGCTGCGCAAACGGCCGGTAAAACTCTGTCCCGATTGCGGCGACTGCCAACCGGTCTGCAAGATGGGGGCCATTCATGCCGAGGAGGTGCCCCGCCACCAGTCCGCCGCATGTATCCTCTGTCTGGACTGCCAGGAGCATTGTCCCAAGGACCGGGTGGCCTTTCGCTTCGGCAGCAAGGCACCGCGGCCAGCCTTGGATCTGGGCCGGCGTCAGGTGATCACCGCCGCGGCAGCCGGAGTGGTGGCCGTGCCGTTCCTCCGCCTGGGGTCGTTGGCGCACCGCCCCGATGAGTTTCTCCTGCGGCCGCCGGGGGTGACTTCCGAGGCCGATTTTTTGGCGCAATGCGTTCGCTGCGGCCTGTGTTTCAAGGTCTGCCCCACCGGCGCCCTGCAGCCGTTGGGCTGGGAGCAAGGTCTAGACGGCCTCTATACCTCCCGGCTGGTCCCCCGGCTGGGGTATTGTGAGTACAACTGCACCCTCTGTTCCCAGGTCTGCCCCACCGGCGCCATTCCGGCCCTGCCGTTGGAGGTCAAGCAGGCCAGCCCCATGGGAACCGCCTTTATCAACCGCTATCGCTGTATCCCTTATACCGAAGGCCGGGATTGCCTGGTCTGCGAGGAGCACTGCCCCACGGCCCCCAAGGCCATCGGCTTCAATACCGCCGAAGTGGCGGACCTGCATGGCAAAAAGGTCTTGGTGAAGCTGCCGGTGGTCAACCCGGAGCAATGTATCGGCTGCGGCATCTGTGAAAACAAATGCCCGGTGGGGGGTGAGGCGGCCATCCGGGTGAAACGCTCGCTAAGGCTGGAGATGTAGGAGGGTGGGCAATCTTATCGAGGAGATAAAGTTCTCAAATTTCGAGATGGTTTCTGGTTTCCGGTTTCCGGTTTCTGGAAAAAAACCTTTTTATTTAATAAGGCGGGCCTCCGTGCCCGTTCAGCTTGGCCATACACGGCAACCCTGCATTTTCATGGTTCGCGGGTGACTTTTTTTAAGGAAGGGTAATTAGTCCATGGTTTTTGGATTAACAACAGCGTGCCTCTTGGTTCAGGTCCTTTTCCCTGTCATTAACTCTAACCGGGGCAGAACTGCTGCCTGCAAAGCTATCGCATTGATATCAATGGTATGAAACGTCAATATCCCGAACAACCCATTGTGGGAGTGGCCGGTATTATCTTCCGGGGGCAGGAGGTCGTGCTGATCCGCCGGGGCCAGGATCCGGCCCTGGGGGAATGGAGCCTGCCGGGCGGCGCCGTGGAGGTGGGAGAAACCCCGGAGGAGGCCCTGCGCCGGGAGGTACAGGAAGAAACCGGCCTACAAATCCACATCCTCGGCCTGACCGCCGTGGTCAACCGCATCGTCCGGGATCAGGCCGGCGCCGTCAGATTCCATTATGTCCTCCTGGATTTCCTCTGTCGAGCGAACGCCGGTGCCCCCCGGGCCGGATCCGACAGCAGTGAGTTGGCCTTGGTGCCCTTTGTTGAGCTGGCCACCTGGCCCCTGTCGGAGCAGACCAGAGCCGTCATCTGGCAGGCCTGCCAACAGTTGCTGTATGGCACCTACCTGCCGCCCCTGCTGTTGACCGATTGAGGTCAGTCTCTTCTTATTCTTCTCTGGCCATTGCCATGCGTCCCTGCCGGAGCAGCCAGCGCACTTGATAGGCCTGTTGGGCCACCTCGGCGATATGGTCAAGAAAAGTCCACATCCCCCAGGCTCCCAGGATAACTCCCACCAGCGGCAGGGTGAAAACGGCGGCGGAATCGCTGAAGGAAGTGAGGGCTAAGCTGATGATTGCCTCTTTGGTTTCCCCGGTCACCTCAGCCAATTCCACCTCCGTGAGAAATTCTTTGGCGGCACTATCGCTGATATCCCGGTGCAATTGACGCAGATTATCCAAGGCGGTTTGGTATTCTTCCGGAGTGTGGGCCGTGGCCGCCGCCACGATGGCAAAGCTAAACAGTCGTTCCGTTTCGGTATCAGGGGGATAGCCATAGCACAGGCCGATATGGTGGATGATCTTTAAGGCCTGGACAATGGCAAGGGGAATGGTGCCAATGAGACCTAATGGTCCCAGGACGGCAAAGAAGGCCCCTTCGCCGCCGCCCCAGAGGCGGAGGCGCCGGCGGGCGCGAGCTGCCAGCAGATCGCACCTGGCCAGGGAAGCCTGAAGCATGGCCTCGCAGTGCTCCAGCCCCTCATCTTCTCGCAATTCCTGCCAATCTTGTTGCCATTGCCCCAGCAGTTGCTCATGTACCTGGGAGATTTTGGCAAAAAGGGCGGCGGGCAGCAGGCGATCCCCCAGGCTGGTAACCACATTCAGGGCTCTGGCAATCCAGACCAAGATGCCACCCGGTTGGGTAAGCCAGGCGTTTTTAATGGCCTGCACCTGCTGAAACTCGTAAGGAGACAGACCTTGAGCCGTAAAGACATCAAAGCGCAGGATAATCTGTGAGGTGCTCTCGGGGCGAAGGGCTTGGGCGGCACTTTCCCGGACGAGGGAGACCAATGCGGCCGGCTGCAGAGAGGCGCCGTCATACTGTATAATGGCACACCCGGCGCCAGGATTGAGCCGCACGGCTGCCACCCCCGGTGCCGCTTCCAAGAGCCCTTGCAGGCGCAAGCCAAAGGGGGCGTCGAGGCGCAGCAGGGGCACGTGCACCCGCAGTCGACCGGGCAAGGTATGGCAAACATCAACCTGAACCTGAGACTGCATTGATTTATTTCCTCAATAAGCTGTCCAGCTTGGCAATGACCATGACCTGCCGGTCACCTGCGAAGTATGAAATTTCAGGTTGGCCCCAGAGGGCTGGCAGGGATGCCGGCCCTACGCACACCCCTCTAAACTCTACGAACTATGAACTTTTAAGGTTATTGCCTAGGGCAAATGTTGACCAGGAAGGAAACCCCCCCACCATATAATAAGTAATAAGGTTTATTTCAGCAACCGGAAACCGGAAACCATCTCGAAATTCAAAACTCTCTTTCCCGACTAGATCTCCACCAAGCGATTCTGGATGGCAAAGAGGGAGAGTTCGGCATTGTTACGCAGATTGAGCTTTTTTAGGAGGCGGATGCGGTAGGTATGCACGGTATTGGTGCTGAGGTGATAGGCCTCGGCGATCTCCTTGACGGTGCGGCCCAGGGCCAGGTGTCGGAGGACCTGGATCTCCCGGTTGGAAAGGGATTCCAGGGGCGAGCGGGAGCGGCTGCCGCCAGCCAGATGCTGGGCCAGGGATTCGGCGGCGCTGTCGCTGAGGAAACGGCCACCCTCATGCACCCGCCGGATGGCCTTGACCAACTGTTCCGGGGCGGAACGTTTGGTGATATAGCCGTTGGCCCCGGCGGCAATGGAGCGGACCACATACTGCTCTTCTTCGTGCATGGTCAGGACCAGGATGGGCAATTTGGGGTAATAATGGCGCAGTTGGCTGATGACCTCGAGGCCGTCCAAGCCGGGCATGGAGATGTCGATGACGGCCACATCCGGCGGCTCACTCTGGACCTTGTCGATGGCTTCCCGGCCGTCGGCAGCCTCGGCGGTCACTACCATATCCCCCGCGTCCTCGATGATGCGGCGCAGACCGCTGCGTACAATGGAATGGTCGTCGGCCAACAGGATGCGAATCATGCGGTCATACTCCGCTGGCTCAAAGGGAGCCGAAAAAGCACCCGCGTGCCTTTGCCGGGTTTGGCCTGCAGTTCCAGGCTGCCGCCCACGAGACTGGCCCGTTCCCGCATCCCCGCCAGGCCAAGGCAGAGGGCATCATCCAGGAGCTGGGGTTGGAACCCCCGGCCATTATCCTTCACGGTGAGGCTGAAAGAGCCGTTTTTTATTTCCAGGGAGACCTGCACCCGGGTGGCAAAGGAGTGCCGGGCGACGTTGGTCAGGGCCTCCTGGGCGATCCGATAGGCCGCGGTGGCCACCAGATCATCGACCGCGATGGGATCGCTGGACTTGAATTTGCAGGCAATGCCTGTCCGTTTGGCAAAATCTTTACAGAACCAATCGAGGGCGTCAACCAGCCCGAAGTCGTCCAGCATCCCTGGCCGCAGCCGGATGGCCAGACCCCGCACCTCGTCAATGGTCTGGTCGATGAGCTCACAGAGGGTCTGAGCCCGGGCCACCGCCTGCTCATCACAACCCTTGAGGCGGTCGCTCAGCCAGACGGCGTCCATGCGCATGGCCGTGAGGATCTGCCCCAATTCATCATGCAGCTCCCGGGCGATGGCGGTGCGCTCTTTTTCCTGACTGGCCATAATGCTGCCCGAGAGCAGCCGCAACTGTTCCTGGGCCTTTTTCAGTTCGGTGATGTCGGTGGCAATACCGCACAGCCCTTCCGGCTCCCCCTGTTCGTTGTAAATGGGGAACTTGACCGACAGATAGGTGTGGGGACCATCGGGCAGGCTGATCTGTTCCTCGACTTGGAGGGCCCGGCCCTCCTGCAGGACCTTGAGATCGTGGGCCACGAGCTCCGCCGCCATGGCCCGCGGAAAAACCTCCCGGTCAGTCTTGCCCTGAATATCTTCGTTCTTATAGCCATAGAGTTCTTCAAAGCGGGGGTTGACCAGGGTGTAGCGGCCATGGTGGTCCTTGAGATAGACCGCTGCCGGGGTATTGCGCAGGATGCTGGTGATGGCCCGGGTGCGCTCCCGCACCTGGCGCTCCAGCTCCTGGGAATAGCGGCTCAATTCATCTCTGGCCCGTTTCAGCTCCTGTTCGTTCTTCCGGCGGTCCGAGAGGTCCCGGGCAACGCAGACGCTGCCGATGGTCCGGCCCTGTTCTTTGAGCAGGCTGATGGAGATATCCATGGGGACGATGCTGCCGTCCTTTTTTTTCATGGAGATTTCGTATTCCCGGACTACCCCGTCCTGGTGCAGGATGGCCAGCATGCGGCGGAGTTCCTCGGGGTCAGCGTAGAGATCAAAGGCGGTTTTGCCGCTCAATTCTGCAAACCGGTAGCCATAGATCTCGGCCGCCCGGCGGTTCCAGAGGATGAAGCGGCCATGGCGGTCAACGATACCGATGGCATCTACAGAATTGTCAATGACATTTTCCAGATATTCCTTGAGCCGTTTCAGTTCCTCTTCCGTGCGTTTGCGCTCCTCGATTTCCTGGCGCAGCTGGTCGTTGGCGCGCACCAGCTCGAGGGTGCGCTCTTCGATCTGCTCTTCCAGGGCGTCGTAGGCCCGCCGCAGGGTTTGTTTCAGACGCTGCCGTTCTTCGTCCAACGCCTCCAGTTCCGCCACACGGCGCCGCAGGGCGGCCAAGTCCCGCAGGAGTTCTTCCTTGGTCTTGGCGTGGTCCCTCTCTCCGACAGATCTGACTGAAACAGGCAAGGTCCTATCCCTTCCGGCTTGCTCTGCCGATCTCAGGTTTGAGCATCGGCGCTAAACCGGGCAGCAGCTGTTTGGTTATAACCATCAATATCGCATGCAAGAAATAGTATGGGCCCTGAGTTCGGGCAACAGCCAGCCGCCAGGGTATTCTGTCCGACTACCAGGCAGCCCCCGGCCCCAAGCCGGAAAAAAGGGAGGGCCGGCGCTCTCACCCGACCCTCCTGGTAAATCCGGGGTGTTTACTTGGCAATGACCAACAAGATGGCGTCTTTGGCCACGCTGGCGCCCGGTTCGAAATTAATGGACTTGATGGTCCCCGAGGCTGGGGCGTTGAGAGAGTTCTGCATCTTCATGGCTTCCAGGATGCACACCGGATCGCCGGTCTTGACGGTGTCGCCGACCTTGACCTGGTAGCTGATAACCATCCCGGGCATGGGGGCCCGCAGCGGCACTTCGCCGGCGCCCAGAGACTCCGCCGCCGGCGCTGCCGCGGCTGCGGGTTTGGCTGTCGGCGCCGCGGCCGGCTTGGCCGCCGGCGCCGGTTTGGCCGCCGCAGCCGGCGCTGCCATGGGCGCGATACCGGTGATCACCGGGGCGCCGGAGGTGCATTCAACCTCAACTTCATAATACTGATTGTCCACGAAGACGTTGAAGGTCCGCAGGCCAGGCCCTTTCTCGGGCAGCGGCTTTTCCAGGTTGTCCAGGTATTCCTTGACTTTGGCAAAGAGGTTTTTCTTCTTGATGGTCAGATAGACTTCGTCTTCCAGTTTGATCTGTTCCAGGCTCTTACCCTTGACCTCTTCGGGCACCGGCTCCAAGCCGTATTTCCACTTCAGGAAGCGCATGCCGGTGGTAGGATAGAGGGCATAGATGAGGACGTCGCCTTCGTTCTTGGCGATGCCTTTGGTATCCTCCACGGCCTTTTCCCATTCGGGCTCCAGGATATCGCCGGGACGTTTCGTGGTGGGCTCTTCACCCCGCTCATAGCCTTTGAGGATAAGCTTCTGGACCTCCGGATCGAGGGGGGCCGGGGTTTTGCCATACAGGCCGAAGGCCAGGCCCTTGGTTTCGGCAGTGACCTGTTTGTAGCGGCCGAAGAGGACGTTCATCACCGCCTGGATGCCGACGATCTGGCTGGTGGGCGTCACCAGCGGCGGATAGCCCAGCTCCCGCCGGGTGTTGGGCAGCTCGGCCATGACCTCGTGGATGCGGTCCAGGGCGTTGAGTTCCTTGAGCTGATTGACCAGGTTGGAGTACATGCCGCCGGGGATCTGGTGCAGGAGCACACCGGTGTCGATCTGCGCCATTTTGCTGGTATCCAACAGATCCCGATACTTGACCGCGACCTTTTCCAGGTCGTAGCCGATCTCGATGAGTTTGGCCAGATCCATGTCCGTTTCCCGGTCGGTGCCTTCCACGGCCACCACCAGGGGCTCGATGGCCGGCTGGGCGGTGCGCAGGGCAAAGGGAGACAGACAGGTATCGAGGACGTCCACCCCGGCCTCGATGGCTTTGAGATAGCTCATGGAACCGGAGCCGCTGGTGTAATGGGTGTGGAACTCCACCGGAATCTTGATGGTCTCTTTCATGCCCTTGATGATGGCATAGGCATCGTATGGCGAACACATGCCGGCCATGTCTTTGAGGACCACCGAGTCGGCGCCCATCTCCTCGCACTCTTTGGCGAACTTGATGTAGTATTCCAGGTTGAAGATGGGGCCGCCCATGCGCCGCTGGGTCAGGGAGTAGCAGACCGCGGCCTGGAAGTGGGCCATGAGGCCTTCCTTCTTGGCATCCATGAGGGCCTTGACCGCCACTTCCCAGTTGCGCCGGTCATTGAGGGCGTCGAAGACCCGGAAGATATCCACGCCGGCCTCGGCGGCGTAGCGCACAAACCGATAAGTGACGTCATCGGCATAGTTGCGGTAGCCCACCAGGTTCTGGCCCCGGAGGAGCATCATGGTGGGGGTCTTTTTGAGGATGCCCTTGATGAGGCGGATGCGGTCCCAGGGATCGTCGCCCAGGAAGCGGTGGGCGGTGTCGAAGGTGGCGCCACCCCAGACCTCCAGGGCAAAATAGCCCATCTCATCCATGCGCTGCATGAAAGGGATGATGTCTTCGCTGCGCATCCGGGTGGCCAACAGGGATTGGTGGCCGTCCCGGAAGGTGGTGTCGGTAAATTTTACGGGGTTTTTCCCAGCCATACGAACTCCTTTATAAGAAAAATGGTCAGGGGCCGGTGATCAGGGGTTGGCGGCCAAGGGAGACGGCCCTGTTTCCTAACCGGGGCTCCTGAAAAGGGGGCGTTAGCGTAAACTGCGACGCTGCGTCAGCAGGCGCAGCTGCATCGATTGTTGGCGACCGGAGAGAGCCCAAAGGTTCACCGGCGGTCCGGGCCTGCCGCCCAGGGCGGCCAGACTCATCAGGGCCGCAGCCTGCTGCTGTTGCTGCAGGGCTGCCTCCTCATCGGCCAGATAGGCCGCAATGGCAGCACTGATGGCGGCCAAGACGGGTGGTTTGCTACTGCTCATGACATTCTCCTCAGGGATGGTGCCGACGGCCGGCGGCGCTGCTCGGGCTCCTCAAACGCCCCGGCCGCTGACCGCCACACTTTGGCTCACCTAACTTAACAGAACCACCGGCCGGCGACGCGCCGCCACCGGGAAGCGCCGGCCGGGCAGGCTGGTTAGACCGGGATATTGCCGTGTTTCTTGGGCGGCAGGGTCTCCCGCTTGGTGCTCAGAATTTCCAGGGCTTCGATGAGCCGGGGACGGGTCTCCCGGGGGACAATGACCTGATCCACAAACCCCCGGGACGCGGCAATGTAAGGGTTGTAGAGCAGGTTTTCGTATTCGGCGATAATCTCCGCCCGTTTGGCGGCGGGATCGGCCGCAGCCTTGATCTCCTTGCGGAAGATGACGTTGGCCGCGCCGGAGGCGCCCATGACGGCGATCTCGGCGGTGGGCCAGGCAAAGACCATGTCGGCGCCCAAGTCCCGGGAACACATGGCCAGATAGGAGCCGCCATAATCCTTGCGGGTGACCAGAGTTAACTTGGGCACCGTGGCCTCAGAGTAGCACCACAGGAGCTTGGCCCCGTGCCGGATGATGCCATGCCATTCCTGATCGCTGCCGGGCAGGTAGCCGGGCACGTCGGCGATGGTCAAAAGGGGGATATTAAAGGCATCGCAGAAACGGATGAAGCGGGTAGCCTTATCCGCCGCATTGACGTCCAGACAACCGGCCAACACCTTGGGCTGATTGGCAATGATGCCGACGCTGCGGCCGTTCAGGCGGGCAAAGGCAGTAATGATATTCTGGGCGTAGTAATGATGGGGCTCAAAGATATCACCGTCGTCGACGATGCTGCGGATGAGGTCATACATGTCATAGGAGGCCGTGGGGCTGTCGGGGACCAGGCTGTCCAGGCCGGCGTCCTCCCTCGTGGTGGGATCGCTGCAGGCCACCCGGGGCGGATCCTCCATGTTGTTGTTGGGGATGAAGCTGAGCAGCCGCTTGATCTGATCCAGACAATCCCGGTCGTCCTCACAGGCGAAGTGGGCCACGCCGCTCTTGGTGTTGTGGGCCATGGCACCGCCCAGGTCTTCAAAGGTGATCTCCTCGCCGGTGACGCTCTTGATGACATCCGGGCCGGTGATGAACATGTAAGAGGTGTTTTTCACCATGAAGATAAAATCGGTCATGGCCGGGGAATAGACCGCCCCCCCGGCGGTGGGTCCCATGATGGCCGAGATCTGCGGGATGACCCCCGAGGCGATGGCGTTGCGATAGAAGATCTGGCCGTAGGCCGACAGACTGTCCACCCCCTCCTGAATGCGGGCGCCGCCGGAATCGTTCAGGCCCACAAAGGGCACCCCGGCCTTCAGGGCCAAATCCATGACTTTCGTGATCTTTTTGGAATGCATCTCTCCCAGCGAACCGGCCCGGGAGGTGAAATCCTGGGCAAAGGCAAAGACCGGCCGACAGTTGACCAAGCCAAAGCCGGTGATGACCCCGTCGGCCGGGATGTCAACCTTTTCCATGCCGAAATTGACACAGCGGTGCTTGACGAAGATGTCCGTTTCCCGGAAGGTTCCCGGGTCAAAAAAATGATCCAGGCGTTCCCGGGCGGTGAGCTTGCCGGCCTCATGCTGCTTGGCCACCGCCGCCGCCCCGCCCATGGCTTTGATCTGGGCTTCTCTTTCTTTTAACTCCTGGATCTTTTGGGCCACTGTCTTCATAGGCGACTCCAATATGTTGAATTACCTCTGACTGCGCTTGTCGGACAAGAGCATGAGAAGGTTGTAGACTTTCTCACACAGAGAACTAGAATTTTAGCAAACCTATCAGAACCGGGAAAGATTAAAAATCACGTGGGCTATGATTTTCCTGTCACAGAAAATATGACACCGGACCGCCTCGGTTCGGCCTCCGCGGTGGTTGGCTGGCGGTCCCGGGCTGTTGCCGGCCCGTTCGTAATTCTGGTATGCCCCTTGCATTAATCAAGGCAACGATGCGGGGAGCCACCCCTGGCCCTCGACACCCAAGGCGGCGGCAGGCCAGCACCCGGCACCGCACCGGCGGGAGACGACCGGCAGGGCAGGCGGTGGGGCATACCTGCCTCGCGATCCCACGTCCACCAGGAGGACCGGCGTCAGCACCTGGCAGCAGCCATAACCTACAGAAAGAAAGAACGCCCCCCTGGGCTCGCTCCTGGCGTCAGGTCGCCTTGCTTTTTCCCTCCCTTGCCAAGCTAAGAGTCGGCAGCCGGATTGGCAACCGGCCCGGAGAGGGAGTTTTTGGGCATATTCTTACATTTTTGTATGATATTTAACGCATATTATTACGAATATGTTATAAAATCGCTTTTGAGACAATAATTCGCTTTATTTCAATTAGTTATAATAATTGAAAAATACGGCATAATAGCACTAGCCTGAGCGCCGCTTGTCGGACAGCCTAATGTTGAGATAATTAATGTTGATATTACAATATGTTAGCAAA
>Ga0272446_1003405_pt1 | contig 20084 bp, 19 predicted proteins | sample YNPCB0061_FD_194587 | JGI IMG/M metagenome (GOLD analysis project Ga0272446, IMG submission 194587) | Hot spring microbial mat communities from Yellowstone National Park, WY, United States - YNP-CB-006-1 | ecosystem: Environmental > Aquatic > Thermal springs > Hot (42-90C) > Sediment | place...
TCAAGGATTGGACCGCTTACGCCGACGCGCTGAAGCACCGCGGGCGAGAGATGAAGGCGCTGCACCCGGAGATCGTGAAGGGTTTTGCCGCGCTGTCCGCCGGCGCCCACGCGACGAGGCAGCTGGACGCGAAGACGCGCGAGTTCATCGCGCTCGGCGTCGCCATCACGACGAAATGCGAGGGCTGCATCGAGGCGCATGTGAAGAAGGCGAAGGCCGCCGGCGCGACGAAGGAGGAGATCGCCGAGGCGCTCGGCGTCGCGATCGCGCTGAACGCGGGCGCGGCGTTCACCTACGCGCTGCATGCGCTGGATGCGGCGGGGGAGTAGGGATGGTTCCGGACTAAAAACCCCCAACACTGCGCCAAGAAAATTTTGGGCGGCGCAATTAAGCGGCCGCATAAAACAACATCTTGTCCACAACCCGCTTTCGAATGAGATATTCAGCAGTATCTTTTGTTTTCTCTTTGCAATGACCCGCAATATCGTCATGTAGTATTTGTCTAACACTGGTATTTTCCGAGATGTGCGCAACAATAGCGCCGAATTCCTCGCGTGCATGCATGACGCTCATGATATTGTCAATATTTTTACATGCGGCCTCATAAGCTCTTTTGCGGTCTGTGGAGCGCACACCACGAACATACTGGCTTTGAGGCGCGTGTTCTTGGCAAAATCGCTCGATAGTATTTTTGACTCGCGAATCTACAATATGAAAAGGTTTTTCGGGAAAAGCAAACGAAAATATCTTGCTTGCCCAAACAACATGGATATTGCCGTCCACCGACAAAATTTCGGCGGCATCTATGACGTATTTAGCCCTTTGCTCAATTATTGTTCTGCTATCAAGCGCTGCATCTATTTCCGACAAAAGGGCGGATAATTTACATGAAGCACTACTAAAAATAGAAACATCTGTAGCCCTTCTGTTGTCCCCAAATCTAATTTGCCAAACGTCTTTGTGTGCGAATAATTCAACACATGACAAGCCACGGTCATTGCGCAGCTTCTGTAGCCAATAGGCTTCATTTGGTGTATTGCTCTGAAGGGTGAGGCCGGCCTCTAAATCGTTCTTCGCTTTCCGTAGCAGATCCGGCAACTTACTGTTGTTCTTCATCTGTCTGCCAGCCCTGTTGTAAGGCTCCCACCCTACCCCCTCACTCCGTCCTGAAGCACCGATCCCCCGCATCCCCAAGCCCAGGCAAGATATACCCCACCCCGTTCAACTCCCGGTCCAGCGCCGCCGCCAGCACCGGCACGTCCGGGTGGTCGGCGGCCATCCGCGCCGCCCCTTCCGGCGCCGCCACCACCACCAGCAGCGTCACCCGCGACGCCCCCGCATCCTTCAGCACCCGCACCGCCGCACTCGCCGAGCCCCCGGTCGCCAGCATCGGGTCCAGCAGCAGCGCGCCCCGCGCCGGCAGGTCGGCGGGCAGCCGGCGCAAATACTCGGCCGGCTTCAGCGTCTCCTCGTTCCGCACCAGGCCCACATGCCCGACCGGCGCCTCCGGCAGCACCGACGCCGCGCCCTCCAGCAGCCCGAGCCCCGCGCGCAAAATCGGCACCAGCACCGGCACCGGCGCTGCCAGCACCGGGTGGTCCATCGGCTCGAGCGGCGTCTCCACCCGGCGCGTCGTCTCGGGCAGCCGCCGCACCGCCTCCATCGTCAACAGCGCCCCGAGGCGGCCGAGCACCCGCCGGAACGCCTCGGTCGGCGTGGCCCTGTCGCGCAGCTCCGCGAGCAGGTGGCGGGCCAGCGCATGGTCGAGGATGGTGAGCGTGGTCATCTGTCGGTCAGCCTGAACTCGATCCGCCGGTTGCGCGCAAGCGCCTCGGGCGTGTCCGCGGGGTCCAGCGGCTGGAACTCGCCGAAGGCGGTGGCGGCCAGCCGCTCCGGCGGCAGCCCCGCCGAGGCCAGCAGCTGCACCACCGCGATCGCGCGCGCCGCCGACAGCTCCCAGTTCGAGGCGAATCTCGGGCTGCCCCGGATCGGCGTGCGGTCGGCATGCCCGTCCACCCGCAGCACCCAGGGCAGCTCGGGCGGGATCTGCCGCGCGATCTCGAGCAGCGTCCGCGCCAGATCGCGGATGCGCGCCTCGCCGGAGGGCGACAGCTCCGCGCTCGCCGGCGGGAACAGCACCTCCGCCTGGAACACGAAGCGGTCGCCGGCGATGCGGATGTCCGGCCGTTCCCCCAGCACCTCGCGCAGCCGCCCGAAGAAATCCGAGCGGTAGCGCTGCAGCACCTCGACCCGCTCGACCAGCGCCGCGTTCAGCCGCGTGCCGAGCTCCGCGATCTCCGCCTCGCGCGCCGCCACCCGCGCCCGTTCCTCGCCGAGCAGGCGGGCCACCCGCGCAAGGTCGCCGCGCAGCCGCTCGATCTCTGCGGCCAGCGTTGCCACATCCGCGCCGCGGGCCGCCTCGGCCTCAGCCAGCGCCCGCGCCAGCCCCGCCCGCCGCGCCTCCAGCGCCGACACCTCCCGCCGTTCCAGCGCCAGCTCCTCGGTCAGCGCGGCGACGCGCCGGTTCAGCGCCGCCAGAGCATCCTCCCGCCCCGAGAGGGCGACCGACAGGAAGCCCTGCGCCAGCCCCAGCACCAGCACGACGAACATGACGATGATCAGCAGCGTGGACAGCGCATCCACATAGCCGGGCCAGGCGCTGACCGGCTCCCGCGCCGCGCCGCGCCGCGCCCTCACTTCGGGGCCTCCTGCACCGCCGCGGCCAGGGTGCGGTTCAGCGCCTGCAGCTCCTCGATGGTGCGGGCGCGGCTTTCGCCGGTCTCCTCCACCAGACGCGCCAGCAGCAGCTCCACCTCGGCCAGACGCGCCGCCACCTCCGGGTCCGGCGCCGCGCGTTCGGCCAGCCGCGCCAGGGCGACCGCGGCGGCGGCCTGTGCCTCGGCAGCGCGGGCCAGCGCCGCGTCGGTCGCCGCCATGCGCCCGGCCAGCGCCGCGACCGCGTCGGCGGTGCGCTCCGCCGCCGCCTGCCCGCGCTCCACCAGCGCCCGCGTCTCGGCCAGGTTCTCGGCGGTCTCGGCCAGCAGCGCCTGCACATGCTCGGGCAGCGTCGCCTCGCCCTCCTCGCCGATGCCGAAGGACAGGCGCGTGACGCCGGCCAGCCAGTCCTCGAGCTCGGTGAAGAAGCGCGTCTGCGCCTGGCCGCAGGCGAGGTCCATGAAGCCGAGGATCAAGGCCCCGGCCAGCCCGAACAGCGAGGAGGAGAACGCCGTCCCCATCCCCGAGAGCGGCTCGGCCAGCCCTGCCTTCAGCCGCTCGAACAGCCCGGCCAGGTCCGCGCCCTCGACCGACAGACCCTGGATCACCGCCGCGACCGACCCCACCGTCTGGATCAGGCCCCAGAATGTCCCGAGCAGCCCGAGGAAGATGGACAGCCCGATCATGTAACGGGACAGTTCGCGGTTCTCGTCCAGCCGCCCCGCGATGCCGTCCAGCACCGAGCGCATGGCGGTCGGCGACAGCGCCACCCGCCCCGCGCGGCGCGACAGCATCTGCGCCATCGGCGCCAGGAGGCCGGGCGCGGTGTCCGGCACCCGCCCGGCGCGGAACGCCTCCACCCAGATCGCCTCGGCGCGCAGCCGCAGCACCTGCACGAGGTTCCAGCCCACCCCGAAGCCGAGCAGGGCCAGGATCGCCCCGTTCAGCACCGGCGAGGCGAGGAAGGCGCCGGCGAGCGTCGGCGCCAGCAGCAGCGCAAGCACCAGCACGGCGGCGAGGAAGCCGAGCATCCGCCACAGGAAGAAGCCGGGATTTGTCATCGCGCCGCCCCCGCGGCCAGCACCGCCACCCGGTCCACCCCCGCCGCGGTGCGCCCGAGCGGCCGCAGATCCACCCGCCGCGGATCGAGCCCGCCCTCCGCCAGCGCCTCGCGCACCGCCCGCGCCCGGTCGAGCGACGCCCGCCGCGCGGTGGACGCGTCATTGGCCGGTCCCGAAACCTCCGCCTCCACCATCACCCGCCCCGGCAGCGCCGCCAGCGCCGCGCCGAGCCGCGCCAGCGCCGCCCGCTCCGGCATCTCGCCGGCCCAGCGATAGCCCCCGGCCTCCGGCGCCGGCAGCCCTGGCACCGCGGGCAGCGCCAGCGAGGCGCGCGGCGGCGCCGGGCGGTCGGACAGCAAGGTGGGGGGAGGAGGGTCAGGCGCCGGGTCGGGCAGGTCCTGCGCCATCGCGGGCAGGCCGGCGAGCAGCAGGACAAGGGCGAGTCGGACACTAGGCATGGCCCAGCCTAGCACGGCCGGGCGGGCTGGGGCGCGCCTACCGCGCCGCCGCCATCCCCTGCTTCACCGCCTCGCGCAGGGCGGCGAACAGGTTCGGGTTCGCCGCCACGACATGCCCGTTCAGGTAGGGATCGCCGCCGTCGGGGTCGGACACGAAGCCGCCCGCCTCCTTCACCAGCACGAGGCCGGCCGCGATGTCCCAGCGGTTCAGCCCGAGTTCCCAGAACCCGTCATAGCGCCCCGCCGCCACCCAGGCGAGATCGAGCGCCGCCGACCCGAAGCGGCGGATCCCCGCCACCTGCGGCATCAGCGCCGACAGCGTGGCGGAGAACTCCGCCTTCCGCTGCACCTTGGCGAAGGGGATGCCGGTGGCGAACAGCGCCTCCAGCATGCTCCGCCGCGCCGAGACGCGGATGCGTCGGTCGTTCAGATAGGCGCCATTGCCCTTCTCGGCCCAGAACAGCTCGTCGCTCGCCGGGTTGTAGATGACGCCGGCGACGATCTCGGTCGCGGTGTCGGAGATGCGCTTCTCGATGCCCACGCTGATGGCCCAGTGCGGGATGCCGTGCAGGAAGTTCGTGGTGCCATCCAGCGGGTCCACCACCCAGCGGAACTCCCACGCCGAGGCACCCGATCCGCCGCCCTCCTCGCCCAGGAAGGCGAAGGCGGGGCGCGCATGCATCAGCTCGCTGCGCAGCACCTCCTCGGCGCGGCGGTCCGCCTCGGAGACGAAGTCGCCCGGGCCCTTCACGCTGGCCTGGAGGTTCTGCACCTCCCCGAAATCCTTGAGCAGCCCCCGTCCGGCCTTGCGCACCGCGGCGACGACGACGTTCAGCGCCGGCGACAGCCGCGAGGAGGTGGAGATGCCGGGCCGCCCGAGCGGCGCGCGCGGCGGCGCGTCCTTCGCCTCGGCGCGCGGCTTGCGGGGGGCGCGCGGCGGCAGCGGGCTGCCCGCGCGCTCTTTCGGGCCGCGCGGCGCGATGCCGGGGCGGGCGCGCAGGGTTCCAGGCTTGTCCTCGTCGGCCATCGGCGCGGGGCCCTTGCCGGTTACGACTTCGCCCGTTCGTAGTAGGTGCCGTCGGCGGTCTTCACCACCACCTTCTCGCCCGCGGTGATGAAGGGCGGCACCATGATCTTGACGCCGTTCGACAGCACCGCCGGCTTGTAGGAGGAGGAGGCGGTCTGCCCCTTCACCACCGGGTCGGCCTCGACCACCTCGAGCGTGACGAGTTCCGGCAGGTCCATCGAGACCGGCTCGCCCTCGATCAGCTTCACGTTCACCGTCATGTTCTCGGCGAGGAAGGGCAGGCGGTCGCCGAGCAGCTCCTTGGGCACCATGGTCTGCTCGAAGGTCTCGGGGTCCATCAGCACCAGGTTGTCGCCGTCGGCGTAGGAGTAGGTGAACTCCTTGTCCTCGGTGGACAGGCGCTCGACCGTGTCGGCGGTGCGCCAGCGCTGGTCCTTCTTGGCGCCGGTCTTGACGTTGCGCATCTCCACTTGGATCACCGCGGCGCCCTTGCCCGGGATCATGATGTTCTGCTTGAGGATGGTGTAGCGCTGGCCTTCGAATTCGATGACCATGCCGGCACGCATCTGGTTGGCTTGCATCTTGGCCATGGGCGGGAGTCCGGAGGTGGGTGGAGTGAGGGTGCGGCATTACAGGGGGGAGGGACGCGGCGCAACCGTGTGAGACCGGGGTGCGGGGCGGTCGCCGGGCACGATCCGGACGATTCTGCGTTCGGTGCCGGACGTTTCCTGTCAATGGCCGGGGTCACGCCCGTCAAAGTGGTGGAACATGCTGACGGGCGTGAGGCGGCCATGGCTCTGGCGGCCTCGGGTGGATACAGCGCCGCGATGGCGGCTTCGCGGGTGCCCCTGCGGTCTTCCTCGCCGCCTCGTCCGACGCCGCGAGGATGCGCCCCGGAAGCGGGCGCGCCGCGGCGCGCCGCACGGCGGCCACATCCGGGCGCTTGCACGGCGCGACCCGGGGCGGCAGCAGAAGCATCGGCACGACGCGCTGTGGCAGCAGCACCGCCCGGGCGGCGGCCAGGGCCAGGGCGCGACGCATCGGCCCACCCCTCCCTGGCATGGGGCTTCCCCGTCCAGCGCTTCGCGCCCGGCCGCCGGCCGCATCAGACGCCCGGACCCGTCCGCCACAAGGGGCCGACGCCAGGATCGGCGCGGTTCCCTGCGGCGACCAGGGGCGGAGCGGCCGGCAGCCGCCGCCCGTCGCCGCCGAACAGGTGGAGACGGGACAGGTCGGCGTGAAGCGTGACCGCGTCGCCCTCGGCCATGCCGGCCGCGCGGCCGTGCAGCCTGGCGACGAGTTGGCCTCCCTCGGCGTCGGCATGCAGCAGGGTCTCGGCGCCAAGCGTCTCGATCAGCGTCACCCGCCCATGAATGGCGAGCGGCGACCTCGCTTCGGCCGCGACGAGGTGGACATGCTCGGGACGCAGCCCGACCGTGATGCCGCCCATCGGCATGGCGGCGGCCGCCAGGCGGATCGGCCCGGCGCGAAGCGCGTCCCCGCAGACTTCGGCGCGCCACAGGTTCATGGCCGGACTGCCGAGGAAGCCCGCGACGAACAGGGTGGCCGGCGCGTCGTAGACCGCGACCGGCGGCCCCACCTGCTCGATCCGCCCTTCGCTCATCACCACGATCCGGTCGGCCATGGTCATCGCCTCGACCTGGTCATGCGTGACATAGACCGTGGTGGTGCCGAGGTCGCGTTGCAGCCGGCGCAGTTCCGCCCGGGCGGAGACGCGCAGCTTGGCGTCGAGGTTGGACAGCGGCTCGTCGAACAGGAAGGCGCGCGGGTCGCGCACGATGGCGCGCGCGACGGCGACGCGCTGGCGCTGCCCGCCCGAAAGCTCGCGCGGGAAGCGGTCGAGCAGCAGGCCGATCCCGAGGCGGTCGGCCGCGCGGCGGATCGCCGCGGCCGCGTCGGCGCGCGGCACGCGGCGCAACTCCAGCGCGAAGCCGATGTTCGCCGCCACCGTCATGTGCGGATAGAGCGCGTAGGTCTGGAAGACCATCGCCAGGTCGCGGTCCTTCGCGGCGGTGCCGGTGATGTCGGCGCCGTCGAGCAGGATGCGGCCCGATGTCGAGGTCTCGAGCCCCGCGAGGATGCGGAGCGACGTCGTCTTGCCGCAGCCCGAGGGCCCGACGAGGGCGAGGAACTCGCCCGGCCGGACCGACAGCGTGAACTCATGCACCGCCGTCACCTGGCCGAAGCGCTTGACGATGCCCTGGAACTCGATGGTGCTCGGCACGCTGCTACCCCTTCAGCCCGGAGGCGACGAAGGTCTCCATGATCCGGCGCTGCAGCACGAAAAAGACGGCGAGGACCGGCACGGAGGCGACGGTGACGCCGGCCATCAGCGCGCCGAAATCCTCGAAATTCTCCTCGAGGAACTGGCGTATGCCGATCTGCACCGTGCGGGCGCCGGGCGTATCGGTCACCAGCAGCGGCCAGAAATACTCGTTCCAGCAATCTATCGAGAGCACGATGGTCAGCGCCGCCACTGCGGGGCCGAGGTTCGGCAGCATGACGCGCCACAGCGCGGTCAGCGGGCCCGCCCCGTCCATCTCGGCGGCGTCCAGCAGCTCCTTCGGGAAGGACATCATGTGCTGGCGCAGCAGGAAGACGGCGAAGGGCATGGCGAGGTTGGGGATGATCAGCGCCGCCCAGGTGTCGAACCACTCGAGCTCGGCGATCATGATGTAGATCGGGATCATCACGAGCTGATGCGGGATCATCATCGCGCCGAGCGTCAGCGCGAAGACGAAGGTCGAGCCGGTGAAGCGCCAGCGCGCGAAGGCATAGGCGGCCAGCACCGCGATCGCCAGCTGCCCGGCGACGCGCAGGAAGGTGGTCGCGAGGCTGTTCCACAGGTAGAGGACGAAATCCGTCTCGTTCAGCAGCCGTGCGAAATTCGCCAGCGTCGGCCGCTGCGGCCAGGGCGTGAGGTCGTAGATCTCGTTCGCGGGCTTGAACGCCGTGCCGAGCACGAGCACCAGCGGCGCCACCACCGACAGGCACAGCGCGAGGCAGAGGATGTGCCCCGTCACGCGCCAGGGCCGCCCGAAGGCGATGGGGGCGGGGGCCATGGCGCTACTGCTGGTAGTGCACGCGCTTGTCGAGCGCGCGCAGCTTGATCAGGGTGATCACCAGCAGCAGCCCGAACAGCAGCACCGTGCCGGCGGCGCCGCGGCCGATGTCGAAGGTGCGGAAGGCGAGCTGATAGACCATGTAGAAGAAGTTCGTCGTGCCGTTCTCCGGCCCGCCCTCGGTCAGGATGTCGATCGGCGTGAACACCTGCTGGAGCGAGAAGATCACCGTCGCGATCAGCACGAAGAAGGTCGTCGGCGTCAGCAGCGGCCAGATCAGGCGGCGCAGGATCGTCCAGTCGCTGGCGCCGTCGAGGCGCATCGCCTCGATCAGGTCGCGCCGGATGGAGGCCAGCCCGGCCAGGTAGAGCAGCACGTTGAAGCCGAACACCTTCCAGCCAGACAGCAGGATGATGGTGACGATGGCGCCATCGGGGGAGGCGAGCGGGTTGCCGAAGCCGCCGCCGACATTGGCGAGCAGCGCGGCGACATGCCCGGCGATCGGGTTCAGCATCCAGCCCACGACGACGGCGACGATGACGAAGGAGATCAGCGTCGGCAGGAACAGCACGGTCCGATACCAGCCGCCCGCGGTGCCGAGCGACCAGATGAACACCGCGACCGGCAGCGGCAGCAGCACCTTGAGCGGGATCGCCGCCAGCACGTAGATCAGCGAGTTCCACGCGGCATCCGCGAACAGCGTGCTGGCGAGCACGCCGTCGTAGTTGGCCAGGCCCACGAACTCCATCGGCACGCCCGGCTGCAGGTTCCAGCGCACGAAGCTGAGGAAGAAGGTGTGCAGCAGCGGCCAGTAGACGAACAGCGCCAGCGGGACCAGCAGCGGCGCCAGGAACAGCCAGGGCAGCAGGCCGCGGAACCGCGCGCGGCGCGGCGCGACCACGGCGAGCGGCGTGGCGCTCGGCTGTCCGACGTCCATCGTCAGGCCGGGTTCAGGCGGGACAGGATGGCGTCGATCCGCGCGACCGTGGCGGGCACGAGGTCGGCGGCCGTCCCGCGCCCGGCCCACAGCGCGCTGACCAGGTTGGACACCTCGGTCTGCGCCTCGACGGCGCCGTTCGGCGCCCACACGTCGGTCGAGACGGTGTCGGGCATCTGCGCGATGGTCGGGCGGACCAGCGGGGTCTCCTCGACGTAGCGGGCCATCGCCGGGTCGGCGAGCGGCTCCGCGGAGAGCGGGATGTACCCCGTCTCGCGCGACCAGCGGTTCGCGATGTCGCGGCGCGACAGGAACTCGAACAGCCGCAGCGTCGCCGCCCGGCGCGGGCCCTCGGGCGAGAACAGCATCATCACCGCGCCCGAGGACGGCACGCGGCGCGGCTTTGCGCCGAAGGTCGGATATTGCGCGATGCCGAGGCGGAACCGCCCCTCGGCGCCGGCGATCGCCGGCTGCAGTCCGGCGCTGGTGTTGACGTGGATCGCAAGCTGGCCGGCGCGGAAGGCGGCGGTCAGCTGCTGGTCGTTCGCCACGGGATGAACCCGGTGCCGGGCGACGAGATCGCCCCAGAGTTGCAGCGCCTCGATCCCCTCGGGGCTGTTGAACAGCGCGCGGCGGCCGTCCGGCGAGAGGTAGCGCCCGCCATTGGCGAGCACGAGCGTCATCACGCCGTAGTCTCGGTTGCCGGTCTGGATGTGGGCGATGCCGGCGCGGCCGGTGCGCTCGCGCACGGCAAGCGCCGCGGCGATCGTGTCAGCCCAGGTCGCGGGTGGCGTCGTGATCCCGGCCTGTGCGAGCAGATCGAGGTTCAGGTAGGCGACCGGCGTGCCGAAGGAATGCGGCATGGCGTATGGCCGCCCGCCGCGGTCGCCGAGGCCGAGGAAGTTCGGCGCGAAGCGCCCGAGCCATTCGCCCGCGGCGCGGTCCTCGTCGAGCGGCACCACCGGCAGGTTGGCCTGGATGAACAGAACGTTCCGCCCGAGCACCTGCGCCACGTCGAGCGGGCGGCGCGCGGCGACGACGGACTGGATCTCGGCGGTGATCTGGTCGGACTGCTTGAAGATGTCGCGGACCACCACGCCCGGGTTTTCCGCCTGGAAGGCGTCGAGCAGCCCGCGCAGCGACCGGCCGGCGACGCCGGTCTGCCAGTGGTAGTAGGTGATCTCGATGGGCGCCTGGGCGCGCACCGCCGGCGCCGGCAGCAGCCCGGCGCCGATCGCCGCCGGCAGGGCGCGGCGCAGCAGCGCCGCACGGGTCACGCGTGTCATCGGATGCTCTCCTTCAGGCCGGATTCAGGCGGGCGAGGATGGCGTTGATCCGCTCGATCGCCGACGGCGTGAGCTCCGCCGCCGACCCGCGCCCGGCCCAGAGAGCGCTGATCAGGTTCGAGACCTCGATCTGCGCCTCGATCGCCCCGTTTGGCGCCCAGCGCGCGGTCTCCACCGTCTCGGCCATCTGCTCGATCGAGGGGCGGACAAGCGGGAACTCCCGCACGTATTGCGCCATCGCCGGGTCCTCCAGCGGATCGCGCGACAGCGGCATGTAGCCGGTCTCGCGCGACCAGAGATTCGCCACCTCGCGGCGCGAGAAATACTCGAACATCCGCACCGTCGCCTGCCGGCTCGGCCCTGGCGGCGCGAACATCATCAGCGCGGCGCCGGAGGCCGGCACGCGGCGCGGGCGACCGCCGAAGGTCGGGTATTTCGCCACGCCGAGCTCATAACGCCCGCGCGCCGCCTCGACCGAGGCGCGGAGCGCCGCAGACGACGTCATGTACATGCCCATCTGGCCGGCGCGGAACGCCGCGGTCCACTGCTGGTCGGTCGCCACGGGCATCACGCGGTGGCGCACCGCGAGATCGGCCCAGGTCTGGATCGCCTCGATGCCGCGCGGGCTGCCGAACAGCGCGCGCATGCCGTCGGGCGAGAGGTAGTCGGCGCCGTTGTTCATCACCCACAGCATGGTGCCGTAGTCCTTGTTCGCAGCATGCAGGTGGGCGACGCCCGCGCGGCCCGTGCGCTCGCGGATGCGGATCGCGGCGGCGATCACCTCGTCCCAGGTCGCGGGCGCGCGGTCCGCGTCCACGCCGGCCTGACGGAACAGGTCGAGGTTCATGTAGATCTGCGGCGTGCCGTAGGAATGCGGCAGCGAGAAGATGTCCTCGCCGACGCGCCCGAGGTCGAGGAAGTTCGGCAGGTAGCGCGCGAGCCATTCGTTGGCCGCGCGGTCCTCGTTGATCGGCGCCGCCGGCAGGTTGGCGGTGAAGAACAGGATGTTCTTGCCGATGACCTGCGCCGCATCGACGGGACGGCGGGCCGCGATGGCGGCCTGCACCTGCGCGGTGATCTGCTCGGACTGCGCGAAGACGTCGCGCACGGTGATCCCCGGGTTGTCGGCCTGGAACCGGTCGAGGATCCCCCTCAGGGCGCGCTGCGCGCCGCCGGTCTGGTAGTGGTAGAACACCACCTCGACCGACGTCTGCGCGCGCAGCGCGGGCGCCGCGAGGACGGAGCCGCCCGCGGCAAGGATGAGGCTGCGGCGGGACAGGGCTGCCTTTCGGCGGCAGGTCATCGGCACCTCGGCGTGTCTTCGGAGTCGCGATTATCCCGGCACGGGATGACAGACGCGCGATGGTTGCGTCACGCTTCGATGAAAGCATCAGTCATCGAACGATCATTTGCCGCCATGCGCCGACCTGCGGAGGGTCCGGCGCGGCCGCGACGAGGACGAACATGCCGACGATCCGCATCTGGCAGGTGAGCGACACGCATCTCTCGGCCGAGCGCCCGTACTTTGAGGCCAACTGGGAGGCTTTCGCCGGCCTCGCGGCGGAGCGACGGCCCGACCTCGTCGTGCATTCGGGGGACCTCGCGCTGGAGGCGCCAGAGCGAGCGACCGACCTCGATCGCGGCCACGCCGCGCTCGCCGCGCTCGACTGCGAGTGGCTGGTGATTCCGGGCAACCACGACATCGGCGACAACGCGGCGCCGGGCCACGCACCGAAACACGCCGTCTCGGCGCCCCTACTGCGCGCCTGGCATGACCGCTTCGGCCTCTGCCGCTGGCGCCGCGACATCGGCGCCTGGCGGCTCATCGGGCTCAACGCGCAACTCATGGCCGATGATCCGCCCGACGATCTGGCCGCGGAGGCCGCGGCGCAATGGGCATTCCTGGACGACGCGCTGGCGACCGACCGCCCCGTGCTGCTGTTCGTGCACAAGCCGGTGTTCGAAAAGACGCCCGATGCGCCGTCCGCGCCGGCGCTGCGCTATCTGCCGCCCGCGTCCGCCGCGCGGCTGCTGGGCGCGGTGCGCGGCAGCACCGTGCGCATCGTCGCCTCGGGCCATGTGCACCAGCACCGGCGGACGCCGCATGCGGGCATCGAGTTCGTGTGGGCGCCAGCCACCGCGTTCATCCTGCCCGACCACATGCAGGCGCCGATCGGCGAGAAGGCTCTCGGCTTCGTCGCCTTCGACCTGCACGACGACGGCGGCGCGGCCGTCGCGGTCGAGACGCCTGGCGGCTTCGCCGCGAACGACATCAGCGATTTCCCGGGCGCATACCCGAAGCCCGCCGCGACTCCGGCCGATGCCGGCTGACGGCCACCAGGCCCCGCATGGCGCGGGAGTCGACGCCGTGCTGGACGCGGCGCGGGCGGTCGGCGTGCGCGTGCGGGCCGAGGCGTTCCTGTTCTGCCGCCACGGCCGCACCGCCGGCAACGCGGCGCGCATCTACCAGCACCCGCAGGAACCGCTGGACGCGGAGGGGCACGCGCAGGCGCGCCGCGCCGCCGCGCTCATCGCCGCCGGGCCGAGGCCAGCGCGGCTGGTGTCCTCCGACATGGCGCGCGCCTGGCTGACGGCCGGGCACATCGCGTCCGCGCTCGGCGCCCCGGTCCTGCCGGCACCTGGCCTCTGCGAGCGAAGCTTCGGCGCCCTTGTCGGCACCTCCTCCGCCGGCTTCGACTGGCGCGAAGACCCGCCGCAGGGAGAAACCCTCGCGGACTTCGTCGCGCGCACGGCCCGGGCGCTGTCCGACATCCTGGCCGAGGCGGATGCTCCGCTGCTGGTCGCGCATGGCGGCACCTGGCTGGTCCTCGCCGGAGCGCTCGGGATCCCGCTCGTGCCGGCGCTGCGCGACAACGCGGTGCCGCTTCTCGTGCGGCGGGGCGAGGCGGGGTGGGAGGCGGCGCCGCTGCCGCTCGCCTCGCGCCGTTGAGCCTGTCCCTTGGCGGCCGCCGCTTCGGCGGTCGCAGCCCTGACGGGGCGCGTCGGCGGCGGGCTGCTCGTCGGCGGGTGGAGGCGCGAGCTCCTCCGCATGGAGGCGTCCGGTCCGCCCGACCCGTCATCGACGACGCCCGCGGCGCGCGGTATCGTTTTTCGACCGGGAGGGAACAGCCATGACGCATCCACGCCGCCGTGCCCTGATCGCAGCCGCCGGCATGCTCCCGTTGCTGCCGCAGGCCCGGGCCGCCGAGCTCGCTGGCCTGGCGCGCGACGCCGCGGGGGAACAAGGCGATCTCTCATGGTACGAGAGCAACCCGATCGCCGCCCTCGAGCGCGTCGCCGCCGCCTTCACCCGCGCGCATCGGGTCCGCGTGCGTCCGGAGAGCGTCGCGGGCGGCGTCGGCATCGTCGGGCGCGTCGCGAACGAGGCACAGGCCGGCTCCGGCCGCACCGCGGATGTCGTCAGCCTCGGCGGCTCGGGCATCCTGCGGCTGAACGAGCGCAACCTGCTGGCGCCGACCGACTGGGCGGCGATGGGCTTCGCGCGCGAATGGATCGGCGGCCCCGCGCTGCTGACCGCCGCCTCGCTCTACTGCGTCGTCTACAACACGCAGATGGTCCCGGAGGCGCAGGTGCCGCGCCGCTGGGAGGATCTGCTGGACGCGCGGTGGCGCGGCCGCATCGGCGCCTGGGTGCAGATGGCGGCCTTCGCGGAACTCGCCTTCGTCTGGGGCGAGCAGCGCACGAACGCGTTCGTGGAGGCGTTCCTGCGGCAGGAGCCGATGCTGTTCCGTTCGACCGCGCCGCTCGCGCAGCAGGTGGCGGCGGGCGAGATCGCGATGGGCATCGGCATCTACCACACCGCGCTGCCGCCGATCCGCCGCGGCGCGCCGATCAATGTGGTGATGCTCGACCCGACGCCCGTCTCCGCGATCTGGACGGCGGTGGTGCGCAACACGCCGCGCCCGAACGGCGCGCGGCTGCTCGGCGCCTGGCTCGCGACGACGGAGGGCGCGCGCGCCTACGAGGCGGCAACGAGCCGCGGCCACCCGCTGATGGCCGAGACCGACACGGGCGCGCGGCTGCGCGGCCTGACGCTGGCCGAGTGGCCGATCGAGCGGAAGGACGAATACGCCCGCATCTTCGAGGCCTACAACGGACGGGTGAACGCGTCCGGCGCGCGGTAGCCGCGCAGCCGGGCCAGCGCGCCCGGCGCGGGCGCCAGCCCGAGGCCCGCACCCGGCGGCACCGCCATCATCGCCTGCTCGATGGCGGGCATCTCGCCCAGATCCTCGGCCAGGAAACGGCCCATCGCCAGGCCGCAATCCGGCAGCGGCTCCGGCAGCAGCGACGCGACATGCAGCGCGACCGTGGTGCCGATCGCGGATTCCAGGCTGACCGTCACCGTCACCTGCACGCCGGCCTCCGCCGCACGGCGGATCATCCCGGCGGCGCGGTCGGGCCCGCCGGCGCGCTGCGTCTTGAGGATGATGACATCCGCCGCGCGCGCCGCGAGAATCGCAGAGAGGCTGTCGGGGTCCGTCGCGCTCTCATCCAGCGCCACGCGCACCGGCGAGGCGCGGCGGAACGCCGCGAGCTGCGCCATGTCGCACCAGGACGGGATCGGCTGTTCGACGTAGTCGAGGCCGAAGCGCGCGAGGTCACGCAGGTGGTCGAGCGACCAGTCGGGATGCCATGCCTCGTTGGCGTCCAGGCGCAGCGCCGCATCCGGGGCGGCAGCCCGGATCGCGCCGACGCGCGCGACATCCGCCACGCGATCGTCCCAGCATTTCACCTTCAGCGTCCGGAACCCCTGCGCGACCAGCGCCGCCGCGCGCGCCGCCGCCTCGTCAGGCGTCTTTTCGGTGACGAGCCCGTTCACCGGGATCCGCGCCGGCACGTCGCGCCCCGCGAGGAACGCGCCGAGCGGCCGCCCGGCGGCCGCCGCGCGCGCCGCGAGCCAGGCGGCAGCGATGCCGCAGCGCAGGCGGGGATCCGGCCCGCGCGCATCCAGCCGCGCCAGGAAATCCTCGGTATCGGCGGGGATGCCGGCGACCAGCGCGCGCGCCTCCGCCGCCATCGCCTGCGGGTCGGTGTCGAGGTGGATCGGCGGGGCGCATTCGCCGACGCCCTCGGCGCCCCATGCCTCGACGCGCACCAGCAGCCCGCGCCGCTCCGTCTGCACACCTTTCGCCCAGCGGTATTCGGTCGCGAGACGCAGGCGGAAGGGCAGGATCTCGATCATCCTGCGACCACCACGCAGCGCTCGGGCGGAAGGAACAGCCGCACCGCGCCGCTGGCGGGGAGCAGCGTGCGCGAGGTGCCCTGCACCCGCAGCACCGTCCCGCCGACGGCGACGAAATACTCGACGATGCGGCCGGAGAACACGCGGCGCGTGATGCGCCCGGCGACGACGTTGCCCGCATCCGCCTCGGCGAACTCGATGTGCTCCGGGCGGATCAGCAGGTGCAGCGGCGCGGCGGGCGAATCCGGCGTGCAGCGGCTTTCGATGCGGCCGAGAGGCGTGTCGAGCCACCAGCGGGCGCCGTCGCGCGCGGCCAGCGTCGCCGGCAGCAGGTCCGCCTGGCCGACGAAGCGCGCGGCGAAGGCCGTGCGCGGGCGGAGATACAGGTTCTCCGGCGTGTCGCATTCGACGATCACGCCATTGTCCATCACGGCGACGCGGTCGGAGAGCGCCATCGCCTCCTCCTGGTCGTGCGTCACGTAGATCGCGGTGGTGCCGAGCCGCTGCTGCAGGTCGCGCAGCTCGACCCGCATCTGCTCGCGCAGCCGCGCGTCAAGGTTCGACAGCGGCTCGTCCAGCAGCAGCACGGAGGCCTGCTTGGCCACCGCGCGCGCCAGCGCCACGCGCTGCTGCTGCCCGCCCGAGAGCATCGGCGCCGGCCGGTCGCGGAACGCCGAGAGCCCCACCGTCTCCAGCGCGCGATCAAGCCGCGCGGCTGCCTCCGGCCCGCGGATGCCGAGCGCGTCCAGCGGGAACGCCACGTTCTGCGCCACCGTCATGTGCGGCCAGACCGCGTAGGACTGGAACACCATCGCGATGTCCCGCCGCGCGACCGGCAGCACGACGCCGCTGCGCGAGGAGAACACCGTGCGCCCGCCGATGGCGATCTCGCCGCGATCCGGCGTCTCCAGCCCGGCGATCGAGCGCAGCGTCGTCGTCTTGCCGCAGCCCGAGGGCCCGAGCAGCGTGAAGAACTCGCCCTTGGCAACCGCGAAGGACACGTCGCGCACCGAGAAGGCGCCGGGCCGCGAATCATACGCCTTCCACAGCCCGCGCACCTCAAGCATCGGCGCGCCCCCGCCTCGCCGCCAGCACCTGCCACGCCACCAGGACCACCAGCAGCGACACGACGAGCCAGACGCCGACGGCCGCGGCGCGCGTCGCCTCTCCGCCCTGCCAGTAGTCCCACAGCAGCGTCGTCACCACCTGGTTGTCGCGCCCCTGCAGCATCAGGGAGATGGCGAGTTCGCGCATCACATGCGCCAGGACCCAGATCCAGATCGCGGCGATCGCCGGCCACAGCAGCGGCACGGTGATGCGCCGCAGGACCAGGAGCGTGGCGGCGCCGGAGGTGCGCCCCGCCTCCTCGAGCTCGGGGTGCAGCTGCACCATCACGCCGCCCGCCGCGCGGTTGCCGAAGGAGAGATACTCCGTCGTGTAGGCGACGACGAGGATCCACACCGTGCCGTAGATCGCGATGACCGGGTCGAGCGTCAGATACACGTAGATCAGCGCGACGCCCATCATCACGCCCGGGATCGCGATCGGCAGGAAGGCGAGCGTGTCGAGCACGCCGGACGCCGGCGCGCGCAGCCGGATCGTCGTCCACGCCGTCAGCGTCGCGATGACGGCGACCAGCGTCGCCGCCAGCACGGCGACGAGCGCGGTGTTGGCCACAGCCTCGAAGACGCGGGGGCTCGCCAGGAAGTCCATGTGGTTCTCGAGCGTGACGAGCGAAAGGTTCGCCCAGGACGGACGCGCCTGGAAGGGCATCAGGCTCGTCCACAGCAGCATGCCGACAGGCAGCACCACGGCGAGCAGGAAATACACCCCCACGCCTCCAAGTGCCGCCCAGCGCCAGCGCCCCAGCCGCATGCGCCGCGGTCGGAAGCCTTTTCCCGTCACCGTGCGGTAGCGCGATGCGGCGGCCGTCATCCGCCGATAGAGAAGCCCGAGCAAGAACAGGAGCGCGATGAAGACGGAGGCGAGCGCCGAGATCTGCCCGTAGAGCGGAAAGCCGCCCGGCGGATCGGCGGCGAGGAAGTAGATCTGCGACGACAGCACGAAGATCCGCGCCGGCAGGCCGAGCGTGCCCGGGATCTCGAACACCACGAAGCCGACGATCAGCAGGAACACGCCGGCGGCCAGCAACGCCGGCAGCAGCAGCGGCAGCAAAACGCGACGGAAGAGCATCCCCGTGCCGGCGCCCGACGCCATCGCCGCCTCCTCCAGCGAAGGGTCCATGTTGCGGAAGGCGGGCGAGAGGAACAGGAACGCCGTCGAGGTCAGCGACAGCCCCTGCACGAACACCATGGCCCCGAGCGAATAGGCGTTGAACGGCGCCGCCTGCAGCCCGAACCACTCCATCAGCACGAGATTGACGGCGCCGGCGCGCGGCGACAGCAGCATCGCCCAGCCGATGGCCAGCAGCAGCGGTGGCGTCGCCATCGGCAGGATCACCAGCGCGCGCACAAGGCCGCTGCCCGGCATGTCGGTGCGTTCGACCGCCCATGCCAGCAGCGTGCCGAGCGTCAGGGCGACCGCCGCCGATCCCGCGGCGAACACCGCGCTGTCGCGCACCAGCCGCCAGAAGCCGGGGTTCCCGTAAACCTCCGCGTAGTGGGCGAAGGTGACGCCAGGCTCGAGCGGCATGCCCGTCGGCCGAAGCGACGACACGCCGAGGAACAGGAGCGGCAACGCCACGAGATACAGCAGCAGAGAGCCGAGCAGCAGAGTCGGCAACCAGCGCGCGAAGGCGTGGCGGCGCACGCGTTCCTCCCCTGTGTCGGCGTTCCCGGCCGCCGAGCGTCGGCTGCGGGCATGGGCGCGTCAACCCCGGGACGATCCGCACCGGCCGGCCCGAAGAACGCCTGGCAGGCCCGGCACCTGCGCGCGCGCGGTTCCCCATGGCCCGCCGGCGACCGCCCACCCCGCAGAGCGCGGCCGCTGCGCGGTGGAGACTCCCTTCGACAAGACGCGCCACAGGCCCGCTGGCCAGGGCAGTTGTGGCATGTCGCCGCAGGCGCGATGCGGATCGGATGGCGGCAGGCTGGCGCAGGCGCGGACAGGTCGCGCTTTCCTGCCCCGCGGCGACCGCGGCGTGCCAGCGGGCCTGGCAGCGCTCGGCCGGCGCCAAGCGCGACCTGGTGCCCAGGGCATGCAGGGGGAACCGCAACCCCCACGCGATGCGGGAGAACGCGCGGCAGCGGTGCTGCAACGGCGCGCCGCCGCCCTTCGGCCAGCGCATCGCCGAGGCCGGGCCGAAGGGCGCGCGGGTCAAGAAGGTGCTGGTGCCTGCCGACACGGAGGGCGCCATCGTCCGGCGCATCTTCGCGCTGCATCTCGCCGAGGAGGGGGTGCCGCTTGTGGTGAAGGCGATCGCCGCGCGTCTGAACCGCGAGGGTGTCCGGTTCCGCGGCCGGCTGTTCAGCACATCGAGCGTCCACCGGGTCCTGACCGGCGAGAGCGCCGCCGGCACGCACTACTTCACCCGAATCGATTCCCGCACCCGGCGCCAGAAGCTGCGCGGGGACTGGGTGGCGATGAGCGTCCCGCCGATCGTCCCGCGCGACATGTTCGACCGCGTTCGGGAGAGCCTCGCGCGCGCGCCCCCGACCGCACGCCGCCGCGCGTGGTATCGGGGCCGGCTGAGCGGGCTTGCCGTCTGCGCCGGCTGTGGCGCGCGCATGATCCTGCGCACCGGCAAGGGCGGGCGCTACCGCTGCACACCCGGCGCCGGCTGCGCGCTGCACGGGCGTTCAGTCTGCGCCGGGCGCAGGCTGCCGATGGACCCGCTCGATGCTGCGGTGACCGAGGCGGTGGCCGAGCAGGTGCTGCGGCCGGAGCGGCAGGATGCGATCCGGGCGGCATTCGTGTCGCGCGAGGCCGAGGGGGCGAAGGCGCGGCTGATGCGGCTGGTGGCGACCGGCGCGCTCGATCCGGAGGATGCCGCGCTAGTGGAGTGATTCCAGTAGACGTTTCCCGCGCTGGTGCTTCGCGATGATGGTGTCCGCCGGGGCGGTCCAGCGGAAGGGCTTCGGGTCGGCATTGTGGGCGGCGAGGTAGTCGCGGATGGCTTGGTTCAGCTCGATGACGGAGCGAAAGACGCCACGCTTCAGACGCCGCTTCGTCAGCGTGGCGAACAAGCCCTCGACAGCGTTGATCCAGGACGCGCTGGTGGGCGTGAATGGAGGTGGAAGCGCGGATGCCGGGCCAGCCAGCGCTTCACGGCCTCGGTCTTGTGGGCGGCGTAGTTGTCGAGGATCAGGTGCAGGTCGAGCTCGGCCGGGGTCTGCTTGTCGATCAGCCGCAGGA
>Ga0272446_1003406_pt1 | contig 20081 bp, 14 predicted proteins | sample YNPCB0061_FD_194587 | JGI IMG/M metagenome (GOLD analysis project Ga0272446, IMG submission 194587) | Hot spring microbial mat communities from Yellowstone National Park, WY, United States - YNP-CB-006-1 | ecosystem: Environmental > Aquatic > Thermal springs > Hot (42-90C) > Sediment | place...
TCCATGCGTTCCTCGTTCACGCTGCCTGATCGCGTGTCGCGACGGCTTGCAGGTTGCCCCGCGCCGTGGCGCGACACGCCATGACGGCCCGTCGGCGTGCCTTCGGCGAGTATGCCGCCCTGACGCGAGCCGCCACCTGGGCCGACGTCGTCGTGCTGTCGGGCGTGGCCGTGCTGATCTGGGCCGGTGCCGAGCTCGCCGACCAGGCGCCGCGCGTCGTCAGTGGCCCCGCGATCTCGCTCGAGCCCACCGCTTTGCCGGTCTACGCCGCCTTCTCGGTGGCGCGGATGTTCGCGGCCTACGCTCTGTCACTCGCCTTCACGTTGGTCTACGGGTACGTTGCGGCCAAGAGCCGGCGCGCCGAGCGGGTGCTGATGCCCCTGCTCGACGTCCTCCAGAGCGTGCCGATCCTGTCGTTCCTGCCGGTCGTGCTGCTGGGTCTGTCCGCCGTCCTGCCCCAGAACGTGGCGGCCGAACTGGCCTCGGTGGTGCTGATCTTCACGAGCCAGGTCTGGAACATGACCTTTTCCTGGTTCCAGTCCCTGACCACCGTCCCGGGGGAGCTTCAGGAAGCCAGCGCCATCTTTCGCTTCAACGGCTGGTTCCGTCTGCGGTTCCTGGAGTTGCCCTTCGCAGCGATCGGCCTGCTGTGGAACAGCATGATGAGCTGGGCAGGCGGCTGGTTCTTCCTGATGGCGGCGGAGATCTTCACGGTCGGTGACAGGGACTTCCGGTTGCCGGGCTTGGGCACCTACCTCCAGACAGCCGCCAACGAAGGCGACCTTCGAGCCATTCTGCAGGGAGTGGCGGCGCTCGTCGCCGTGATCGTGGCCCTCGACCAGCTCCTCTGGCGCCCTCTGCTCGTCTGGGCCGAGCGGTTCAAGCTGGAGATGGTGGCGGGCGAGCCGTTGGCCCGGTCCTGGTTCCACGAGGTATTGGTCCAGTCAACGCTCGTGCAGTGGTTCCGGCGCGGTGTCCTCCGACCCGCGATCGAGCGACTTGACTCCTGGGCTCTGAACCGTCTGGCCATACCGGTACCCGCCGATGGCGTCGAGCGGCGCTCATGGATCAGCAAGGCGGTCTCGGCGTTGCTGGTCGTTGGTCTCGCGTACGGCTCCTTACGGGCTCTGGGAATGCTCCTGCGTGTCCCCGCATCCGCATGGGGAGAGGTTGGGATCGGTCTGCTGGCGACGACGGCGCGCGTCACCGTGGCGCTCGTGATCGCCCTGTCGTGGACGGTACCGTTGGGCACGGTGCTGGGGACGAACCGCAAGCTGGCCAACTGGCTGCAGCCGGTCGTACAGATCACTGCCTCCGTTCCGGCGACGGCTCTGTTCCCGGTGCTCCTCCTCCTCCTCCTGCACCTTCCAGGAGGGCTGAACATCGCCGCCGTTGTGCTGATGCTGATGGGCACCCAGTGGTACCTTCTGTTCAACGTGATCGCGGGCGCCAGCGCGATCCCTCAGGAGCTCAAGTACACCTCGGCGATGCTCGGCCTGAGCCGCTGGGATCGATGGCGCACGCTGACGCTTCCCGCGCTCTTCCCTTACATCATCACCGGAGCGATCACCGCCAGTGGTGGCGCGTGGAACGCCAGCATCGTGGCTGAGTACGCCCAGTTCGGGGGCAAAACGGTGTTCACCACGGGTATCGGCGCGATGATCTCTCGGGCCACCGAGGCAGGGGACTTTCCGCTGCTGACTGCCGCGACCCTGACGATGTGCCTGGCGGTGGTGCTCATCAACCGGCTGTTCTGGCGACGCCTGTACCGGATTGCGGCAGAGCGCTACGTTACGGAGTGATACGATGGCGGCACAAACCTTGGTCGAGCTGCGAGGCATCAGCCAGAGATACCAGACGAACAGGCGCGAGTTCGTCGCTGTCAGCGACGTGAACCTGACGGTCCGCGAAGGCGAGTTCGTGGCTCTGGTCGGACCTTCGGGGTGCGGCAAGAGCACGCTGCTCCGCATCATTGCCGGCCTGCAGAGGCCCAGCGACGGTCGGGTGCTCTACCGGGGCGAGCCCGTCGTTGGCGTTAACCCTCATGCCAGCATCGTGTTTCAGACCTTCGCGCTCTTTCCCTGGCTGACAGTGCAGCAGAACGTTGAGGTCGCGCTCAAGGCGCGTGGCGCACCGCCCCAAGAGCGCAGCCGGCGGGCTCTGGGTCTGCTGGACCGGGTGGGGCTGGACGGTTTCGAGACCGCCTACCCGCGCGAGCTCTCCGGGGGCATGCGCCAGAAGGTAGGGTTCGCACGCGCCATGGCGGTCGAGCCGGAGCTTCTCTGTCTCGACGAGCCCTTCTCGGCGCTCGATGTTCTCAGTGCGGACTCACTGCGCGGCGAGCTGCTGGAGCTGTGGCTGAGCGGCGCGATCCCCACGAAGGCGATCCTGATGGTGACGCACAACATCGAGGAGGCCGTCTACCTGGCGGATAGGGTCGTGGTGATGGACAAGGAGCCCGGCCGCGTCGTCTCCGGCGTCGCTTTCGACCTGCCGCACCCTCGCGATCAGAAGTCGCCGGCGTTCGCATCGGTCGTGGACCATGTCTACGCGATGCTGGCGGGCCAGACCCAGCCGGAGCACGTGGAGGTGGGCACCGCGCCCGGAGAGCCGGGCCGTACACGCGCGCTGCCCAATGTCGCGATCGACGACCTGACGGGCGTCCTGGAGCACCTCCTCGAGATGCCCGGACGCACCGCCGACCTGTACCGGCTCGCCGAGGACCTGCGGGCCGACTCCGACCATCTGCTGCGGCTAACGGAGGCGGCGGAGCTGCTGGGTTTCGCGACGCTGGCGCAGGGCGACATCGCGCTGACGCCGCTGGGCGAGACGTTCGCCGAGGCACGCATTCTGGCGCGCAAGGAGATCTTCGCGACCCGCATCCGGCGCCTTCCGCTCTTCCAGTGGCTGCTGCGGATGCTCGACGCAGCGAACAAGCACCAGCTCGAGCGGGATGTGGCTCTGGCGGCGCTGGAGCTGGAGTTCCCGCCGGAGGAAGCGAGCCGGCAGCTCGACCTGGTCGTGACGTGGGGTAGGTACGCGGAGGTGCTGGAGTACGACGACGGAAGCGAGATGATCTCCAGGGAGTCGGGGGTCGCAGTCGCTGCCGGGCGCTAGCCGCAGGCGTTCCGTTCCCCGCCGCAGGCGGCGGGCTCAGCGTCCTGCTCGACGGGTATCGCTCGGCTCCGAAGGGCACGCGAAGGCGCACTGCAGCGCCGGCGGGAGGCGGGCGAGAGGCGCGGTCCGCGCCGGAGCGGAGCGCTTCACGGGCGCGCTCGAAGGGGCGACGCTGGGTCCGCTCATCGTCTCTGACATGCCGCGAGGCTCCCTGAGCCATGCTGAACCCGGCGTCCGTGTGAAGGGGACCGTGTCGATCGGAGCCGTCCGATCTGGCGACGAGATTACCGGAGACTGCGGCATGGGGGGCGGCGGCTTCGGCGGCGAGGCCAGCCCGGTGCCCGCAACGCTCACGGGAATCCTATGACCGTCGCGCTTACGGAGCGGCGACCGACTCCCTATGCGCCCGCGCCAGCGCGCCCGGCAGGATCGGCCGGCCGGGCGCCGAAACCTGCCGGCGGTGTTTCCCTCATGGTAGCTCCAGGAGGCCCCGGCCGATGCGGTTGCTGGCACTTGCGCTTCTTGCGCTCCTCGTTTCGTCACGCGCTCCTGCCGCGGAGACGGCGGCGGAGAGGCTCGCCCGCATCCGGGCCGGGTTCGAGGAACTGGAGTCCGAGCACGCCGGGCTCGAGGCGGCCATCGACGACCTGGTGCGCGTGCGGTTCCTGGCGGGCCCCACGCTCCTGCGGCTGGGCGAGGCGATCGCCGTCCGTGTGGAGGCGCGCGCGCAGCGTGCGCCCAACGCCGTTGTGGACGTTCTGCAGAACTGCTACGACGACCACCCGCGCCGCCATGCTCGGCGGCTGCGGTGGCGCTCCGCAGGCGAGGGGCGGTACGTTGGCACGCTGCGCTGGCGCCCGCCCGCAGCCGGCAGCTACTTCCTTCAGTGGCAGTGCGATGCGGGGGGCGATGTGCCGGTGTTCACGCGGCCGTTCGCGGTCACGACCGGCCGCTCCCTCGTTCTCATCCTGAACTCCACCAGCCACCGCGAGCCCCGCCCCGAGCCGGACTTCCATGCCCTGCGCCTGCCCTTCAGTTACTGGGGCGAAGGCATGCTGTTCGGACGCCGGTGGACGGCCGAGGCATGGGCGCGCTTCAGCCGGAACGCGCGCCAGTACGGCGACGACGCGGGCGTCATGATCTTCCTCGGGGGCCAGTACCTGCCCGGCGATCAGACGATGCTCTGCGACGAGCCGCCGGAAGTGCGCCGGGAAGTGCTGCGTCTCTTCCGCCGGCTGTGGCGGATGCATCGCTTTCCCGGGGACGTGGAAGGTCTCTACACGTACGGGCTCAGCAACGCCGTCGCTCGCGAGGCGCGCCAGGAGGGGTACCGCCTCCTCGGCGCGCTGTGCGCCGACCAGAACTGGGCGGACGGGCCCTTCCGCATCAACCACTGGGGCATGCCCGCGCGCCCCTACTTCGTGGCGCCAGACGACTTCCGCCGTGCGGGACCGGGTGGTCCGGCCGCGATGGTCGGCGTTCAGCAGTGCGCGCGCCAGACGATGCTGTGCCGCGATTTCAACTGCGTCTTCGCGTTCGAGGCTGGCATCGCCTACGCGCTGGACCAGTACCACGGCGTCGACAGCAGCGGGCCGGTGGATGACCGGCGGCTGGCGCGCGAGGCGCGGTTCCTCGATTGCCTGCTCGAGAGCGCGGGCCAGACTGGCGCTCCGCTCATGGCGAGCTGCGGGTTCGAGTTCAACGGCGTGTGGCCGGACACCGCTGCGCTGAACCGGCGCTTCATGGAGATCCTCGCGCGGCGCGCCCGCGACCCTCGCCTCGTCTTCTCGACAGCGGTGGCGGCGGCCGCCTACCTGCGCCGCCACGCCCGCCGGCTGCCCGAGACGGCGCTCTACCTCACGGATATGTTCGACGGCCTTACCTACAGCGGCAAGCCGGCCATCTACCCGGACACCGTGGAGATCGAGAACCACGAGCTTCGCGCGATCTTTCGCGACGGCGAGGCGCTGCCCGTCGCTCAGTACGACTACCGCACGCCCTGGAGCTACCCGGACTGGGGAAACGAAGGCATCCCGCGCAAACCGAACGGCTACCTCGTTCCCGACACGGACGATCGCTTCCGGGTGACGCCGCGCATCCTGGACACTCGCGGCTTCCGGGTCGCCGTTCGCGATTTGGGCGGAGACCTCGAGGTGACGGTGGACGCACCCCGCAGGCAGGAGCGCCTTGCCATCGCCGTCTGGGACGCGCCGGCATGGCTGCCGGCCCGCCCGGTGCTCCGCGGGGCGCGCCGGTGGACGCTGGTCACTGGGCGCGCCGGCTCGCGCCGGTGCGGTATCCTGATCGCCGATGTGCGGCCCGGCGCGAACCGCATCCGGGTGTCTGCACACGCGCCGGCGGAAGGAGGACCCTCGCCGTGGCGATGACGGGTCGCGAACTGCACGCCAAGGACGGCCGCGTCGTCGTGGCGCGTCGGCTGGCGGCCGGCGACGAGCAGGCGCTGCAGGCGTTCTACCGATCGCTCAGCGAGAAGACACTGGGCTTCTTTCCGGTGGACCCCGAGGGTGTGGAGGCGATCGCCCGCCAGGTGGAGCGCGCCGTCTCCGGAGAAGACCTTGCGTATGTTGCGGAGCACGGCGGCGCCGTCGTCGCGTTCTTCTTCCTGTGGAACATTCGCCGTCCCGTGCCAACGCTGGGGATCGTCATCGGCGACGCCTGGCAGGATCAAGGGCTCGGACGGCAGATGCTGCGCCTCCTGCTCGACGAGGCGCGGTCGCTCGGGCGCGAGGCGGTCGAACTGACCACCATGGTCCACAACGACCGGGCGTTTCACCTCTATCAGCGGGTCGGCTTCCGTTACGTCGGGCGCACTACGCTGCATCTCGGAACCGGCCAGACGCGCGTGGAGCGGCGGCTGGTCTACCCGCTCACCCCTGCCAGCGAGGCCCAGTTCAGGCACCGCCGCGCAGCCCGGTAGGCCGTCGCGCAAGGGCTTCGCGGGGCCGTCGCTGAACCTCCGCGCCATCTGTGCGTCTGTATCCACGAGCGCCGACCCGCACGTCGGGCAGACAGGGAGAGGTGGTGCACGTGGCTCGGTGGTCGCGGCTGACCTTCTGCGCGCTGGCGTGGGTGGCAAGCGCCATCTCCGCGCTCGGGGCGTACGACCCGCTCGCAGTGCCCGCCGGTCGCCGGGGCGGACCGCTGGATCTGGTGGTGAAGGATGCGGCGCGCTCGCGCGAGATCCCGGTGCTGGTCTACCTGCCATCGTCTCGGGAGCCCGCTCCGGTGGTGCTGTTCAGCCACGGCCTGGGCGGCACGCGTCACGGGTGCGCCTACCTCGGCGAGCACTGGTCCGCCCGCGGCTACGTGGCGGTCTTCCTGCAGCACCCCGGCAGCGATGATACCGTGTGGCGCGGCGAGCGCCTTGCTGACCGCATGGGCGCGATGCAGCGTGCGGCGAGCGGCCGCAACTTCCTGCTGCGCGTGCGCGACGTGCCGGCCGTCCTCGACCAGCTGGAGCGGTGGAACCGGCAGGAGGGGCACGCGCTGAAGGGACGGCTCGACATGCAGCGCGTCGGCATGTCGGGCCACTCCTTCGGGGCGATGACGACGCAGGCGGTCAGCGGCCAGGCGTTCGTCGCAGGTCGCGCTCCCTTCACCGACGCGCGCATCCGCGCAGCGATCGCCTTCAGCCCGAGCAGCCCGCGCCAGGGCGACCCGAAGCAGGCCTTCGGCGGGGTCAAGATCCCCTGGCTCCTCATGACGGGCACGCACGACACGGCGCCGATCGGCGACCAGACGGTGGCCTCGCGCCTTCAGGTCTTCCCGGCGCTCCCTCCAGGCAGCAAGTACGAGCTGGTGCTGCATGAGGCGGAACACTCTGCGTTCACGGAGCGCGCCCTCGTTGGGGACCGGAAGCCCCGCAACCCGAACCATCACCGCGCCATTCTGGCGATCAGCACGGCGTTCTGGGATGCCACCCTGAAGGATGACGCGCTCGCTCGAGCATGGCTCGACGGCGAGGGACCGCGCAGCATTCTGGAGCCCAAGGACCGCTGGCAGCGAAAGTGACGCGCCCGGCCGGAGTGGCCGGGCGCGCAAGACGCTCCAGGTCGCCGGTTACGCGAGGTCGTTCAGCGGCCCGGCCCCGCAGAGGTCGGGGTTACCGAAGCGCGGGATACGGTGGCCATAGCCATGCGCGATCGCCATGAGAAGCCGGTTGTGCGGCACGCCGGCGTAGCGCAGCGAGCGCCCCATGCGGAAGCCGAGCCCGCCCCCCACCAGCACCCAGGGGATGCTCTCGAGAGTGTGCGAGTTGCCCTTGCCCAGCTCGTTGGTCCACACGATGAGCGTGTTGTCCAGCAGGCTTCCCTCCCCTCCGGGTTCCTTCGTTTCCGATAGCCGCCTGGCCAGGTAGGCCACCTGCTCGCAGTACCAGCGGTTGATGCGCGTCAGCTTCTCCTGCGCATCCTTGTCGCTATCGGGCTGGTGGGAAAGGTCGTGCTGCCCCTCCTGGATGCCCAGCCAGCGCATGCGCGCCTGACCGACCGAGTTGGTGTACTGGAGCGTTGCCACGCGCGCGAAGTCGGCCAGGAAGCTGTTCACCATAAGGTCGATCTGCAGCTTGCTGATGGCTGGCATGTTGTCGTTGTCGCGCCGGACGCCGGGCTCGATTTTGGGAACGGCGTGCTGGATCGGATCTCTACGCGTGGCCGCCAGCTCGCGCTCCATGTCGCGGACGAGCGTTGTGTGCTCATCGAGCACGGCGCGGTCCGGCGCGGCCACGCGCGCCCGCAGGCTAGCCAGATCGGCGCGCACGCCGTCGAGCACGCTCGCCACCGACTCGCGGTCCTTCATGCTGCCGTACAGCTTCGCGAACATCTGGTACGGGTCGTCGATGGGCGCGATCGGCTTGTTCCTGCCCGCGTAGACCATGCGCGTCCAGGTGTCGGCGTGCTCCGGCACCATCACGCCGAACTCGAGCGACCCGAAGCGGGTACGCGTCGCGGGGCTCTTCTGCAGGTAGCCGCGCACCTCCTGGTCGATGGAGATGCCGCTGGACCAGCCGGCGGGCGTGTCGGAGCCGCCCTGCACGTTGCCGGGCAGCAGCTCGATGCCGGTGAGGAGGCAGCCGATGCCGCGCATGTGAGCGTCGCCGTCGCCACGCACGCGAATGGAGACGCCCTTCAGGACGAGCGTTCGGCTCTTGAAGGGCTCCAGCGGCTGGAGACTCTCCTTCAGCGTGAACCGCTCGCCGACCTCATCCGGCCAGAAGGTGCTCGGCACGACCCCATCGGGGGTGAAGACGATCACGAGGCGCTGCTTGCGGCGCCCCTTCTGCTCGGGTGCAGCCAGGCTCGGCAGGCCGCCCGCAAACGGCAGGATGGCTGCGCTCAGCCCAAGGTCGCGCAGAAACGCGCGCCGGGTTCTCTCGTAAGACACGGTTGCGATCTCTCCTCGGCCGACGAGCGGTGAACGTCACGACGGCTGCGCCACGGTGGCCGCGATCTCCACCATGAGGCGGCGTATGCTGTGCTGGTGAGAAGCGAAGGCGCGCCGGAGGACCTGAGCGCGGTCCGGTCCATAGGCGCGGATGGGCTGCTTGACCAGGTTGTGAAAGAGCCTCTCGACAAAGGCGGTCTGCGACTCCTCGCTCTCCGCCAGGAAGCGCGCGAGGTCGGATGGCCCGGCGAAGCGCACGAGCCTGCCGTCTCGCGTACGATAGGCGCCGCTCGAGTCCACCGGCTTCCCGTTGTCCTCGTCGCGCACCCGGCCCACCGCGTCGAACCGCTCGAGCGAGAAGCCCAGCGGGTTGATCAGCTGGTGGCACGACGCGCACGCGGCCGGCTTTGTCTGCATCTCCACCCGCTGGCGCGTGGTCAGCCCGGGCTGGAGATCCGCCGCGACCGGCGCGACGGCGACCGGCGGCGGAGCGAGCGTTCTGCCGAGCAGGTTGCGCGCCAGGAGCACTCCCCGGTGGATAGGCGAGCTGTCGCGCAGGTAGGCCAGGTTCGAAAGCAGGTAGGGGTGCATCAAGATGCCCGCCCGAGCCCCCGAATCAAGCGGCACGCTCTGGAACGGGGCGCCGGCGGGCAGCGGCGCGCCGTAGAGGGCGGCCAGACGCCCGTTCAGCGGAACGCGGTCCGAGAGCATCAGGTCGCGGAAGCTGCTCGCCTCGGAGCGGAGAGCCTGCTCGAGCGCGATCTCGAAGGAGTTGCGCAGATCGAGCGCCAGCGCGCGGTCGAACGACGGGTACCGCTTCTGGTCCTTCGCGATGTCGGGCGTGTGGTCGACCTTCAACCACATCAGGGCGAACTCGCGCAGCTTGGACCAGGCGCGCGGGTCGGATGCCAGCCGCTCGGCCTGCCGCATCACCTGCTCGCGGCTCGCCAGCTCGCCCGCGCTCGCCGCGCGCAGCAGTTCGGCATCCGGCAGGGAGTCCCACAGCGTGAACGAGAGCCGCGCCGCGATGTCGTAGGCGTCGCGCCCGGTTGCCGGCTCGCGGTACAGGAAGCGGGGCGACTGCAGAGTGCGCAACGCGACGCGCTTGACGCCCGTGTCCAGGTCCGGCGCTCCTGCAAAGGGCTTCTCGACGACCTCGCGCTCCGCCTCCGGGGCCAGCGGCCGCCGGAAGGCCCGCTCGGCGAACGCCCGGCAGAAGGCTCTGGCCCGCTGGGCCTCGTCCCCCGCTCCGCGCTGCACGCCGGCGAGCTGTCGCCAGCGTTCCCCGACGTAGGCCGCCGCCTCCAGCGCGCCGGCCGTCACCGCCTCGCCCCACGCTTTGGAGACGGCGGTCGCGCGCTCGTACCCCATGCTGCGGTCGTCCGGCGGGAAGGGGGTGGTGGGCACGAACGCCTCTGGCGTCCACTGCGGGCTGAGGAAACGGCTCGGGATCGCCTCGGCGGGCAGCTTCGGTCGCCGCCACTCGAGCGCGACGAACGCGGGTGGGGCAGGCTTACCCTGCTTCTGATCGGTGTCGTCGACGCCCTGCGTGGACTTGGAGAACTCGAGCCGGATGGCGTAGCTGCGCCCGCCCAGCAGGCGGATCGGCGCGCTGAACTCCGTGTCCGACCCCGACTTCACCCATGCGTCGATGAGGGGCGCGCGCTGGTCGTTCACCCAAAGGCGCGCGGAGTGGTCGGTCCGGACCGTGAACTCGTACTCGCCGGTGTCCGGGGCTGTCACCCGTCCGCTCCAGCGGATCGAGAACTGGTGCGGGTCGAAGCCCTGCGAGGCCGGCGCGGCGGTGCCGAAGTCGAAGCGGACCTCCGGGTCCAGCCGGTCGATGACGCGCTCGCCGTCGGAGAAGCGCCGCGCCCGGAAGTACTCCGCGCGCAGGCCGCGCCTGCCGTCGTCTGGCGGCGGCGCCGGTCGGAAGCCACCGATCAGGTCGGCAAGAGCGTTGCGGTACTGCCGAACCGTCAATCGCGCCAGCTCCAGGCGTGGCTGCCCCGACATCGCGCCGGCGCCCGGCGCATAGAACGCGGCATGGATGTAGGCGGCCACCGAGCGCGCCTCGGGCGCCGCACACGGCTTGCCCGGCGGCATCGAGCGCGCGATGAACGCGGCCAGCTCCCCGACGGAGCGCGAACCGGCGAGGGGCTTCGCGTACACCCGCGTACCCTCTCCTCTTGCGCCGTGGCAGGAGGCGCACTTTTGAGCGTACACGCGCGCACCAGAGTCCGCGGGCGCGCGCTTCGGCGCAGCCTGAGGAGCGCCGGCGAGGGACGGCGCCGCGAGGGCCAGAGCCAGCAGGAGCGTGGAGGTGAACGCCACCCCCAGGCTCCAGCGTAAGAACCGGTGAGGACACGTCATCTGGTCGTCCAGGTGCCTGTGAGCCTTGCAGACCTATACGCGCAGGGAGCGTTCGCGTGCGCCCGAGCGCGAGCGCGGTACACTGGAATTTGGCGCGATGACGCGCGACCCGACGGAACCGAGTTCCGCTCCGAGCGGGCCGCTCAGGACCGTCGTGCGAGGGGCCACCTTCCTATGCCACTACGCTCACTCTCCGTCGCCGGGCTGAACCACCGCACCGCGCCGGTGGAGCTGCGGGAGCGCTTCGCCTTCAGCGTCGACCAGACGGCGCGCGCGCTCGACGCGGTGCGCGCGCTCGGCGCGGACCATGCGGCCCTGCTCTGCACCTGCAACCGCACCGAGGTGTACGCGACCTCCGCGGCGCCCTTTCCCATCGAGCGGTTCTTTCTCTGCCCCGATTGCCTGACCGAAGAGGACCTGCGAAGTGTCGTCTACGTCCATCGCGGGAGAGATGCCGTGCGGCACCTCTTCCGCGTGGCCGCTGGACTGGACTCCCAGGTGCTGGGCGAGTCCGAGGTGTTGGGCCAGGTGAAGAAGGCGTGGGGCGCGGCCCGGGACGAGGGCGCAACGGGCGCGCTCCTTGATGGGGCGTTCCAGCGCGCGCTGATCGTCGGCAAGCGGGTGCGGTCGGAAACGGACCTGGGCCGCGAAGTGGTCTCCATCGCCTCGCTGGCGGTCCGCCTTGCGCTGGAGAGCGTCGGCGAGTTCTCGCGGGCGATCGTGCTGGTGGTGGGCACCGGCGAGATGTCCACCCGGATCGTCCGGGAGCTGCGCGAGCGGCCGCCCGCGCGGCTTCAGGTGGTGAGCCATACGATGCACCTGGCGGAGCGGCTCGCAGAGGAGGCCTGCGGCGAGGCACTGGCGATCGGGCAGATGGGCGACGCGCTGGAGAGAGCGGACGTGGTCTTCTCCGCCACCGCCGCGCCGCACCCGGTCATCGAGCGGCAGGCGCTCGAACCGATGGGTGACGTTCGCGGTGGCCGCCCGCTCCACATCTTCGACCTGGGCGTGCCGCGCAACACCGAGCCGGAGGTGCGCGATCTGCCGTTCGTGCGCCTGCACGACATCGACGACCTGAAGGCCCTCTCGGAGCAGCACCGTCGCAAGCGCGAGGGCGCCGTGCCCGACGCGGAGCGCATCATTCGCGAGGAGATCGAGGCGTTTGCCGAGTGGTGCGCGCGCCGCAACATCGCCCCCCTGATCCGGGAGATGCGCGCACGGGCGGACGCCATCCGGCGCCACCAGCTGCGCTGGGCGGCTCCGCGCCTGGACGGCGTGACGCCCGCCCAGATGGAGGTGGTGGACAAGCTGACGGAGCGGCTCGTGAAGCACCTGCTCCATTTCCCCATCCACGAGCTGCGCAGCGCGGCCGGGGAAGCGGCGGCGGTCTCGGTCGTCGCGCGGATGCTGGGTCTCGACCGCCAGGCCGATGCGGGGCCAGGCTTTGACGAGTAGCGTTCTGCGCGTGGCGACGCGCGGGAGCCTGCTGGCGCGCACGCAGACCGAGCAGGCCGTCGAGCTCCTGAGGAGCGCCGCCCCGGATGCGCGCTTCGAGCTTGTCATCGTGCGGACCTCCGGCGATCGCGGCCGGCGCGACACGGTCGGCGCGTTCGTCCGCGAGATACAGCAGGCGCTGCTGTCCGGCGAGGCCGATCTCGCCGTCCACAGCCTCAAGGACCTGCCCGTGGAGCCGACGCTCGGCCTGGCCTTGGCGGCCATCCCGCCGCGCGCGGACGCCCGCGACGTCCTCGTCACGCGAGGGCCCGCTCTCGCGGACCTCCCTCCCGGCGCCCTGGTGGGAACCGGCAGCCCGCGCCGCGCAGCGCAGTTGCGCCGGCTCCGTCGGGACGTCCAGACAGCTCCGATGGCGGGGAACGTGGACACCCGCCTCAGAAGGCTGGCCTCTGGCGACGTCGACGCACTGCTCCTTGCGGCAGCGGCGCTCGAGCGGCTTGGCTACGCCGAGGCGCTCGCGCTGGGGGAGGCGCAGGTGGAGGGGTCGGCACTCGCCGTGAGCGCTCTCCCGCTGGAGGCCATGCTCCCGGCGCCTGGCCAGGGCGCCCTTGCCATCGAGTGCCGCGCGGACCGCGACGACCTGCTCGATCTCGCGCGGCGGGTGGACCACGCTCCCACCCGGCGGGCCGTCGAGGCCGAGAGGGCTCTGCTCAAGCTGCTGGGGGGAGGGTGCCGCGCGCCGATGGGCGCCTTCGGGACCGTGAGCGATGGGTGCTGCCGGCTGGCGGGGTTCCATGCGGAGCCGGACGGGCCGCGGTCCGCGCGAAGCGAGGTTGAGGGGCCGGCCGAGCGGAGCGAGGCGCTGGCGGAGGACCTCGCCGAGCGGCTGTGCGAGGCATTGCGCCGGCCGCTCGCGGGGCTGCGCGTGCTCGTGACGCGCCCGCGCGAGCAGGCGGCCGGCGTGGTTGGGCGTCTTGCGGCGCTGGGGTCAGAGCCGATCCTGGCGCCCGCCATCGAGATCGCGCCGCCGCCGGAGTGGGGCGAACTCGACGCGCTACTCCGGGGTCTGGCGGAGCGCGACTGGGTCGTCTTCACGAGCGCGAACGGGGTGCGGTGCGCGGCGGAGCGCGCGCGGGAGATCGGGGCCACACTCCCGGGGGAGGCGCCGCCGAAGCTCGCAGCCATCGGGCCCGCCACCGCCCGGGCGCTCGCGGAGGCCTGGCGTCCGCCCGATGCCGTGCCGGAGCGCTACCTCTCCGAGGAGGTGGCCGAGGCGCTGGGCGACGCGGCCGGGCAGCGCGTGGCGCTCGCCCGTGCCGACATCGCGCGGCGCGAGTTGCCGGAGGAGCTGCGACGGCGCGGCGCCTGCGTCGAGGAGATCGTAGCGTACAGCGTGCGGTCGGCCCCCGACGGAGAAGCGTTGCGCGGCCTGGTGGGTCCCCCGGACATCATCGCGTTCGGAAGCCCATCGGCGGTTCGGGGCCTGCACGCGCTGCTGCAAGACCTCCGCCGAGAGAGCTGGCTGCGCGGCTCCGATCTGGCCTGCATCGGGCCGGTGACGGAGCATGCCGTGCGTGAGCTGGGGCTGACGCCGCGCTGGGTCGCGTCGAGCTACACATGGGACGGGCTTGTCGACGCTATCGTAGGGGAGGGGGAGGAGGATGAACGCTGACAACGCCGGGCTCGACCCGGTCCACCGGCTGCGCCGGCTGAGGCGGTCGCCCGCTCTGCGGCGGCTCGTGCGCGAGCATGCGCTCACGGCGGACCACCTGATTCGGCCCCTCTTCGTGCGCGAGGGGGAGCGTGTCCGCGAGCCGATCGCCGCCATGCCGGGGCAGTGCCGGCTGAGCGTGGACCGCGCCGTCGAGGAGGCCGTTGCCACCTGGGAGGCCGGCGTTCCCGCGGTGGTGCTGTTCGGGGTTGTGGAGCGCAAGGACGCGGCCGGTTCGGGCGCGGCCGATCCGAATGGCCCCGTGCAGCGGGCCGTCCGCGCGATGAAGGCGGCCGCGCCGGAGCTGGCGATCATGACGGATGTGTGCTTGTGCGCCTACACGGACCACGGTCACTGCGGCGTGCTGGGGGAGGACGGCGTGGACAACGACGCGACGCTGCCGCTGCTCGCGGCCGCGGCCGCCTCTCACGCGGAAGCGGGCGCCGATGTCGTCGCCCCGAGCGCGATGATGGACGGCCAGGTGGAGGCGATCCGCGAGGAGCTGGATGCGCAAGGCCACGCGGGCGTCGCCATCCTCGCCTACGCGGCCAAGTACGCGTCGGCCTACTACGGTCCGTTCCGAGAAGCGGCCGGCTCCGCCCCCCGCTCGGGCGATCGTCGCGGGTACCAGATGGACCCGCCCAACGTGCGGGAGGCGCTGCGGGAAGTCGCCGCGGACGTGGAGCAAGGCGCGGACATGGTGATGGTGAAGCCCGCGCTGGCCTACATGGACGTGGTGCGCGCTGTGCGGGAGATGACCAACTTGCCTCTCGCGGCGTACAACGTGAGCGGCGAGTACGCGATGGTGAAGGCCGCCGCCGAGCGCGGCTGGATCGACGAGCGCGCCGTGGTGCTGGAGACGCTCACCGGCCTACGGCGCGCAGGAGCGGACATGATCATCACTTACCACGCATGCGAGGTGGCCCGATGGCTGAGCGAGTCCTGAGCCACTTCGCCGTGCTGGCCTTCGAGCCGGAGTTCTGGCGGATGGAGCCCGCCGCGCGCAGCGCCTTCCTGGACCGGCTGGCCGCGGCGGTTCCCTCGATGGGGGAGGCGGCAAGCCTGCACGCCGTGTCTCCCCTGCGCGCGGGAGCCGACCTGCTGCTCTGGACCGCCGCGCTTGTGGAGGGGCCGGAGGCTCCAGCGGAGTTCCTCGGCGCGCTGGCTGCCGCCCTGGCACGGTGGCGGCCGCAACTCCGCATGACGGAGGCGCTGTGGGGGTTCACGCGCCCCTCGCAGTACCACCCGGCCAAATCGCCCCAGATGCTCGACCCCTTCGCGCCGGAGCGGCGGCGCTACCTGATCGTCTACCCGTTCACGAAGACGAGCGACTGGTATCTGCTTAGCCAGGAGGCGCGGCAGGGGCTGATGAACGAGCATATTCGCGTGGGCAAGGAGTACCCGGACATCACGCAGCTGCTGCTCTACTCCACCGGCCTCGCGGACCAGGAGTTCGTGGTGGTCTACGAGACGGATGATCTCCCGCGCTTCTCGGAGCTGGTGACGGCGCTGCGCGCGACGGATGGACGGCCCTACACCCTCCGCGACACGCCGATTACCACCGCCTTCTGGCGCCCTGCGGACCAGCTGCTGGACACGTGGAGGCAGCGCGACGATGCGGCTTGACCTGAACGCCCGGCCGCTGCTGGTCTACTGGGAGCTGACGCGCGCGTGCGAGCTGGCGTGCCGGCATTGCCGCGCGGAGGCGGCGCCGGAGCGCGACCCGCGCGAGCTCTCGTTCGACGAGGGGCTCGCGTTCCTCGACGCCCTGCGCGGCTTCGGCGAGCCTCTGCCGCACATCGTGCTCACCGGGGGCGACCCGCTGAAGCGGCCGGACCTGTGGGACATCATCGCTGCGGCGCGCGAGCGCGGGTTCACCGTCGCCATCACGCCGAGCGGCACGTACGCGCTCACCCCCGAGATCGTGCGGCGCTTCAAAGAGGCCGGCATCTGGATGATGGGGCTCAGCCTCGACGGGAGCACGGCAGAGCGCCACGACGGCGTGCGGATGGTGCCGGGGAGCTTCGCGCAGACCGTGAGCGCGGCCGAGTGGGCGCGCGCGGCCGGCTTGCCGATCCAGGTGAACACGCTGGTCTGCGAGCAGACGGCGGACGACCTGCGCGCCACGTACGAGCTGGTGGCGCGGCTGGGCGCTGCGCGCTGGAGCCTCTTCTTCCTCGTCCACGTCGGGCGCGGTCGGGGGCTGGCGGAGGTGACCCCCGAGCGGTCAGAGGCGATCCTGCGCGACCTGCTAGAGATGGCGGCCGAGGGGCGGCTGGACATCAAGACAACGGAGGCGCCGCACTACCGCCGCATCGCGTTGCAGGCTGGCGGGGAGGCGGCGGCCAGCCTGAGGCGCGGCTTCGGCATCCGCGACGGGAGCGGTATCCTCTTCGTCTCGCACACCGGCGATGTCTGCCCCGCCGGCTTCCTACCCGTTGCGGCGGGGAACGTGCGCGAAACGAGCCCGGTTGAGGTCTACCGCTCGTCGGAGCTCTTCAAGCGCCTGCGCGACCCCGGAGCCCTGAAGGGCGTGTGCGGGGTCTGCGAGTACCGGCGGCTGTGCGGCGGCTCGCGCGCCCGGGCGTTCGCCCACACCGGCGATCCGCTGGAGAGCGACCCGCTCTGTCCCTACGAGCCACGGGAGGCGGCCCATGAGCCGATCTGACGCGCTGTACGCGCGCGCTTGCGAGGTGATGCCGGCGGGGGTCAACAGCCCGGTGCGCGCTTTTCGGGCGGTGGGGGGGTCGCCTCGGTTCGTCGCCGAGGGCGCCGGCTGCTGGCTGGTGGATGCCGACGGCCATCGGCTCGTCGACTGGGTGTGCTCATGGGGCGCCCTCATCCTCGGTCATGCGCACCCTGCGGTGGTCGAGGCCGCCACCGAGGCGCTGCGGCGCGGCTCGAGCTACGGCGCGCCGCACGAAGGCGAGGTGCTTCTCGCGGAGGCGGTCCGAGAGGCGATGCCGGCGGTGGAGATGCTGCGGTTCGTCAGCTCCGGAACGGAGGCGGTCATGTCCGCCGTTCGGCTGGCGCGCGGCGCCACCAGCAGGCCGTGCATCGTGAAGTTCGACGGCTGCTATCACGGCCATGCGGACGCGCTGCTGGCGAAGGCAGGCTCTGGCGTCGCGACGTTCGGCCTGCCCGACAGCGCGGGCGTCCCGCCGGAGACGACCGCGCACACGCTGGTGGCGCCCTACAACGACGCAGAAGCGGTGGCGATGCTTCTCGAGCGCAATGCGGGGCGGGTAGCGGCGATCCTGGTGGAGCCGGTGGCGGGCAACATGGGCGTCGTGCCGCCTGCGGACGGGTTTCTGCCGGCGCTCCGGCGGCTGGCGACGGAGCACGGCGCACTCCTCATCTTCGACGAGGTGATGTCCGGTTTCCGCGTGGCACGCGGCGGGGCGTGCGAGCGGTTCGGCGTGCGGCCGGACCTCGTGGCGCTCGGCAAGGTCGTGGGGGGCGGTATGCCCGCGGCGGCCTACGGCGGGCGCCGTAATCTCATGGAGCAGGTGGCGCCGCTGGGACCCGTCTACCAGGCCGGAACGCTCTCCGGGAACCCGGTGGCCATGGCGGCCGGGCTTGCCACGCTGCGCCTGCTCGACGCCCCGCTCTACGAGGGACTGGAGCGCGTCTCGGGGCGGCTCGCGGACGGCTTGAGCGCAGCGGCCGCCGAGGCTGGCGTTCCGGCGCAGGTGAACCGCGTGGGCTCCATGCTGAGCGTCTTCTTCACGGACCGGGCCGTCACGGACATGGCGAGCGCATCGTCCACGGACCGGACACTCTTCGCGCGCGTGTTCCACGGCCTTCTGGAGCGGGGCGTCTACGCGCCTCCGTCCGCTCTGGAGGCGTGGTTCGTGAGCGCAGCGCACTCGGACGCGGAGGTGGACGCGACCGTCGCGGCGTTCCGAGAGGCGCTGCGGGACGCCGCAGCACGCGGCCCCTCGGTCCATGGCTGAGCCGCGCGACCGCTTTCTGCGCGCGTGCCGCTGCGAGCGGGTGGACTGCACGCCGATCTGGATCATGCGGCAGGCAGGGCGCTACCTGCCGGAATACCGCGCCCTCCGCGAGCGGCACTCGATGATCGCATGCTGCACCACGCCGGAGCTTGCCGCCGAGATCACGCTGCTGCCGATCCGCCGCTTCGACCTGGATGCCGCGATCCTGTTTTCCGATCTCACCATCCCCTTCACGCCGATGGGCGCGCCGTTCGCTCTGCAGGAAGGCGTCGGGCCCGTCATCGAGCGCCCGATCCGCTCCCCCTCCGACGTGGATCGGCTGCGGCGGGTCGAGCCCGAGGAGGACCTCGCCTTCACGCTGGAGGCCATCCGGATCCTGCGGCGCGAGCTGAGCGTGCCGCTCATCGGGTTCTGCGGCGCGCCGTTCACCTGGGCCTGCTACCTCATCGAGGGCCGCGGGTCGCGCGATTTCCCGCGGACGCGCGCGTTCCTGCATGGCGAGCCGGCCGCTTGGCGCCGCCTCATGGAGACGCTCACGGAGAACGCGCTGCGCTACCTTGCGGCCCAGATCGGCGCCGGCGCGCACGCGGTGCAGCTCTTCGACAGCTGGGTGGGCGTGCTGTCGCCGCAGCACTACCGCGAGGCCGTTCTGCCGCACATGCGCCGCCTCTTCGAAGGGCTGCGACCGCTCGGCGCGCCGGTGATCCACTTCGGTGTCGGCACGGCCGGCCTCCTTGAGGTCCTGCGCGAAGCAGGTGGCGACGTCATCGGGGTCGACTGGCGGACGCCGCTCGGCGAAGCGCGGCGCCGTGTGGGCCTGGGCGTCGCGGTGCAGGGCAACCTCGACCCTGCCGTGCTGCTCGCGTGCCCCGAGGCGCTCCGCCGGGAAACGCGGCGCGTGCTCGACGAGGCAGGAGGCGCGCCGGGCCACATCTTCAACCTGGGCCACGGCGTGCTGCCCGAGACGCCTCCCGATCAGGTCGCCCTGCTCGTGGAACTGGTGCACGGCCGATGAGCGGACCCCATGTCGTAGTGGTGGGTGGCGGCATCACGGGCCTGGCGGCGGCCTACCAGGTGGAGCGCCGGTCGCCGGAGGCGCGCGTTACCCTCCTCGAGCGCGACGCGCGGCTGGGCGGCAAAGTGGGCACGGAGACCGTGGACGGCTTCCTGCTGGACACGGGGCCGGACTCCTTCCTCGCTCAGAAGCCGTGGGCGCTGGACCTCTGCCGCGAGCTCGGGATGGAGGGGGAGGTCATTCGCCCTCTTCAGCGCCGCTTCCATCTGCTGATCGGCGGCCGGCTCCATGTGGTGCCGCACGAGCTGGTCGCCCTCGTGCCGAGCAAGCCGGAAGCTCTCTGGAAGGCGTCGTTCCTGTCGCTCGCGGGCAAGGCGCGGGCCAGCATGGAGGGGCTGGTCCGTCCGCGCCGAGACCTGGAAGACGAAAGCCTGGCGGGCTTCATGCGGCGGCGGTTCGGGCGCGAGTTCGCCCTTCGCTTCGCGGAGCCGCTGATGGGCGGGGTGCACGCGGGGCACCCGGAGCGGATGAGCATGGCCAGCGTCTACCCGATGTACTGGCGGATGGAGCGCGAGCACGGCAGCATCACGAAGGGGCTCGTTGCGATGCGGCTCGCTGCCCGCCGGAAGGGCGCGCCGGCCGCCGGGTCTCCGTTCGTCGCGCTGCGGCACGGGATGGAGAGCCTGGTTGTACGCACGGCGTCGGCGCTGCGGCGGACCGACGTGCGGCTCCGCGTCGGCGTGCGCACACTCGAACCGCCGGGCGGAGCCGGCCCGCGGCTCTTGCTCTCCACCGGCGAGTCGCTCGTTGCGGACGCGGTGATCCTGGCGATACCGGCCTTCGACGCAGCCCGCCTCATCGAGGGGTGGGCCCCGACCGCCGCCGCGCACCTGCGCGCGATACCCTACGCGTCGACGGCCGTCGTCTCGCTGGCGTACCGCTCGGAGGACCTGAGCCGGCCGCTCGACGGGACCGGCTTCCTCGTGCCGCGCGAGGGTGCGCTGGGCCGCGGCGCGTGCGAAGAGCTGCCCATCACGGGCTGCACCTGGTC
>Ga0272446_1003409_pt1 | contig 20075 bp, 16 predicted proteins | sample YNPCB0061_FD_194587 | JGI IMG/M metagenome (GOLD analysis project Ga0272446, IMG submission 194587) | Hot spring microbial mat communities from Yellowstone National Park, WY, United States - YNP-CB-006-1 | ecosystem: Environmental > Aquatic > Thermal springs > Hot (42-90C) > Sediment | place...
GATCTGGCAACAGAAAAAACGGAGAAGCCATCGGTCAATATTATCGGCATCTCTACGCTGGGCTTCCATAACCAGCACGACTGCGCCGAACTGAAGAAGCTGATGGGTGAGTTGGGCATTGAAGTTAACACTGTGATCCCGGAAGGGGCATCGGTTCATCAACTGAAGACCCTTCCCAGAGCTTGGTTCAATCTGGTGCCTTACCGTGAATTGGGCGGTATGGCGGCTCAGTACCTGCAAACCGAATTTGGTCAGCCCTGCGTGGACATTACTCCGATGGGAGTGGTGGAAACGGCTCGCTGCATCCGCGCCATTCAGAAAATTCTGAACGATCAGGGTGCGGCGGTTGATTATGAATCCTACATTGAAGAGCAGACCCTCTATGTCTCTCAAGCGGCCTGGTTCTCTCGCTCGATTGACTGCCAGAACCTGACGGGTAAAAAAGCGGTGGTGTTTGGTGACAACACTCACGCCGCCGCCATGACCAAGATTTTGGCTCGGGAAATGGGCATCCACGTGGTGTTAGCTGGCACCTACTGCAAGTATGATGCGGACTGGTTCCAACAGCAGGTAAGGGAATACTGTGATGAAATCCTAATCAGTGATGACAATGCGGAGATTGCCAACGCGATCGCCCGGATTGAACCAGCGGCCATTTTCGGCACCCAGATGGAACGGCATGTGGGTAAGCGGCTGGATATCCCCTGCGGCGTCATTGCTTCCCCCATCCACATCCAGAACTTTCCCATTGGCTACAAGCCATTCCTCGGCTATGAAGGCACTAACCAGCTCACTGACCTGATCTACAACTCCTTCACCCTGGGGATGGAAGATCACCTGCTGGAAATCTTCGGTGGGCACGACACCAAGGAAGTGATTACCAAGTCGGTGTCCGCCGACTCCGACCTCAACTGGAGCAAGGATGGCCTGGCCGAGCTGAACAAGATTCCCGGTTTTGTCCGCGGTAAGGTGAAACGCAATACCGAAAAATTTGCCCGCGATCGCGGCCTCAGCGAAATTACAGCCGAAGTGCTGTATGCCGCTAAGGAAGCAGTCGGAGCCTGATCGGTGGGCCCAAACCGCCAACACCGGCAAGGAATTCTGTTCATGTAGCGTGTCGATCAGCAGGGGTGGCTTCCAGGTCACTCCTGCTTACTGATTCAGTCGAGTTGGCACAAATACCTCCAATGCTTTGGGGACCATTTCGAATAGAGCTGGGGTGGTGGTGGTGATTTCACCATCGGTGTTAATCCGTTTGGGCTTGTGGGTGTGAATTTGAATGTGTTGGCCTGCCCAGCGGGCAATGCCAATGTGATGACTGAACCGCCCGGTCTTTAAAGCAGGGAGTAAAAAGAAAATATGCCACCAGTGGGGAATTTCCAGGCTATATAAATCCAGCCGCTGGTCGTCAATAGCCGCATCTTCAGCGATGGTTAAGCCGCCACCGTAGTAGCGTCCGTTACCAACGGCAATTTGTAGGGTTTGCCGTTTTATTTCCGGTCCGTTGTCGATCCGAATCACGGCGGTAAATCGTCGGGCCATGGCGATGGCGCGGATTGCTGCGATCGCATAGGCCAGAACCCCCCATCGCTGTTTGAGCTTGCCGGACAGTTCCTGGGTGATTTTGATACTCAGCCCGCAACTGGCCACGTTAAAAAAGTGTTTGCCATTCACCCGCCCCAAATCAATGGCCTGTCGGTTGCCCTGGGCAATAACCTGACAGGCTTCCGGTAGGGTTTGGGGCAGATTGAGGGTGCGAACCAGATCATTGGCAGTGCCCAGGGGCAAAATACCTAACGGCAGCCCCGTTTCAACCAGCGCATCGACTGCCACATTGAGGGTGCCATCGCCCCCACCAATCACAACGGCAGCAACCCGATTTTGATAACGACGGATGCAACGGGCAAAGTCTTCCGGCTCTCTGACCTGGCCAATGATGTACTGAATGCCCAGATCATTAAAATTAGCAACTGCTTCGCCAAATCGTAAAAGTCCTTGCTTGGACTGAAGATTAATCAGCAACAAAATGGGTTTGTCCATTGATCGCTCATGTATGACTGGGGAAAGGCAGGAGTACCCAAGGGCTGCGGACGACAAGTTGGAGGTACTGTTGGTTTTTTAGGTTTGTTGCAGATAGATTCTGAGCAAAGTATAGACAGGTTTGCTGTTAGATGGCGGCACTATGCTCTTTGCTGGGGAATTATCCCTGGCTGGGACTGCCTGATAGGATGGGAGCAAAGGTAGTCCCAAGCGTCTAGCCCACCTCTTTCTCTGGAAGCCCCTGATATGGATCAGAGACAACAGCCTAAATTATCCGAACCGGCGCAGTCGGAAGCAGCGCCGGCCCAACGGTCAGAAATTCCAGCGGGTACGGTCATTGGTGGTCGGTATAAAGTACAGCGGTTGTTGGGACAGGGAGGCTTTGGCCGCTCGTATTTGGTCACGGATGCCCAACGGTTTGATGAACCCTGTGTGTTGAAGGAATTTGTGCCAGCCAACCAGGCTGGTAGAACCTTACAAAAAGCAGTTGAACTGTTTAAGAAAGAGGCGAAAATTCTCTATCAGGTGGAACATCCCCAAATCCCCAAGTTTTTGGCGGGTTTCACCCAGGCCCAGCGGCTGTTTATTGTGCAGCAGTACATCAATGGCGTCACCTATGCCCAGCTCTTACGGCAGCGTAAGCAGCAAGGGCAGGTGTTTTCCGAAGGAGAGGTCATTCAGTGGTTATACAATTTGCTGCCAGTTTTGGACTACCTGCATGGCTTGAACCTGATTCATCGGGATATTTCTCCCGATAATGTCATGTTTTCCCGCGATCGCGGTTTGCCGGTGCTGATTGACTTTGGCTTGGTGAAGGACTGTGTTGGCTGGGATCCCGACACTGATACGACGGATTTTTCCTCCCGAACGTCGATGGTTGGCAAGTTTGGCTATTCCCCCCCGGAGCAACTGCGGATGGGTCGGTGCTATCCCAGTAGTGATCTCTACTCCCTGGGCGTAACCGCGATCGTGCTACTGACGGGTAAAAGCCCCAACTCCCTGATCGATTCCGATTCCTTGCAATGGATCTGGCCGTCCTTTGTGGAGCTAAAGACACCCCTGAAGCAGGTGCTGGATCGCCTAGTGAAGCCTCAGCCCAAAGAGCGCTATCAGACGGCGCGGGAGGTGTTGACGGCAATGCAACAGTTGTCTCTGGCGAACGTTGCGGTTAATCTCCCAGCGGCTAATATTCCCCTCCGTCCGCCAGCGGTTGGGGCCGGAGAGAACTCTGGCCTGAAGCCAGCCGTTAGTGCAGGAGAAGGGAGCCCGTTCTCTGCACCCTCTGGCCCCGCGTTAACCACCTCTACCTTTGTCGAGCAGTGCCGTCAGGAACTAGCTCGCTTGATTGGGCCGATCGCCCATGTTCTGGTGGATGATATCCTGACCCAATATCCTTACATCACGCCGGTGGGGTTTGTCGAAACCTTGACCTCCCATCTGACCGATCCGGAGCAGGCGATCGCCTTCAAACGGCGGATCAAGATCCCTAAAAAGCTGGTTTCAGACAGTCAGTCCTTGATCAATCCGCGATCGCACGGTGGAGGTTCTGGGGAATCAGCCGGGAGATCGGCTACGCCTGCTTCGACCAGCCAGCCTGGGTTCCCCATTCCTTCCAGTCTGGATGCGGCTTTTGTGGAGGACTGCCGACAAAAATTAATTGATGCCATTGGACCGCTGGCCAATTTGTTGCTGAAAAAGGCGCTGACTAATACCCCACAGATTGACCGTGTCAGTTTGGTGGAAACGCTGGCGGCTCAGATTCCTGATGCCAAACGGGCCGAAAAATTTCGGCAACAGTTGCAGTCAGTGAACTGATGGGGTGCTGTCCAGCGCGCAGTCTAACTGGCATAAATTGGCATTACCCATGGGCCGGACGACATTCCTGGCGGTGCTGGCGATTCTCCGGCTCTGATCCAGCACTTGTGGGAGGGTTGCCCACTATGATCGAGATAGGTTCGCTTACTGGGACGGTCGCCATGCTACTGCACTCAGACAGGGGTAGTAGCATGGATGCTCACCGGGACGGGCAATTCACTCGCAACAGTCAAACTCATGCAATTCATTGATCAGGCGGAAATTCAAGTGCAAGCAGGCAACGGGGGAGACGGCATGGTCGCCTTCCGCCGGGAGAAGTATGTCCCGGCGGGTGGCCCAGCGGGTGGCAATGGCGGTCGGGGTGGGTCGGTCATCCTGCAGGCCAGTGAGCACCTGCAGACGCTACTGGACTTTCGCTACAACCACCTGTTTAAGGCTGAGGATGGGCAAAAGGGAGGTCCCAAAAACATGACCGGCGCTTCTGGGCGCGATCGCATCATTGAAGTTCCCTGTGGCACGATGGCCTATGATGGGGAGACCGATGAACTGTTGGGGGATCTGGTGGCGCCCGGTCAGACGCTGTGCGTGGCGGTGGGCGGCAAAGGCGGACTGGGCAATGCCCACTTCCTGAGTAACCACAACCGGGCCCCGGAGCGGGCCCTACCCGGCTTACCCGGAGAGGCGCGGCTGCTACGCCTGGAACTGAAACTGCTAGCGGAAGTAGGGATTATTGGCCTGCCCAATGCCGGAAAGTCCACCCTGATTGCCTCCCTCTCCGCAGCTCGTCCCAAGATTGCCGACTATCCCTTCACTACTCTGATCCCCAACCTGGGGGTAGTCCGCAAACCGTCAGGCGATGGCACTGTCTTTGCCGATATCCCCGGATTAATTGAAGGCGCCCACCAGGGCGTCGGGCTGGGCCACGATTTTTTGCGCCATGTGGAGCGGACCCGTTTGCTGTTGCACCTGATCGATGTCACCAGCGAAGATCCGATCGCCGACTATCGCACGATTCAGCATGAACTGGAAGCCTACGGTCGAGGACTGACCGATCGACCGCAAATTCTGGCGTTAAATAAGATCGATGCGATGGATCCAGATCTGGATATCCAGGCGATTGCGACGAATCTGCACACCCTCAGTCAAGCTCCCGTGTTCCAAATTTCTGCGGCTACCCAGTCTGGTCTGGATGTCCTGATGAACCAAGTTTGGCAAACCCTAGATCAGATGCAGATGGAGGCCGCCCAAAAGGAACAGCTCAGTCAGTTGGTGGTGGACTGAACTGCTTGGTCTCGACAGGGATGAACCGTTATTCGTCGAAACCATTATTAGTCGAATGAGTAGCCGATGAAGAAAATGTCTGACGGCTGGTCATCGGTATAGCAGATCAGATGTCGGCACTCGCCTCGACCAATCTGGTTCACCAATGCGGCGGCGGATTGGCCGGTTTCCGACCAACCTTCCGGTGCCTGATGTTGGAGGATGACCGTTTCTACTAGGGCACGGCTGGGTTTATCGCTGCGGAAGACCTGCATCAAAACTTCGGTTGGAACAGGTGAGGTGGCGCACAGAGCTGGCTGCTCGGAGACGGACTGAATATCTAGAATGGAACGACTGCCCTCTGCATCGGCGGCTTCCATGGCGGCCTCAATCGAAGGAAAGGTGGCCTCATACAGCCCTTCTGCCTCCAGTATTTCTTTGGCCTGTTCATTGAAAATCGGGTCGAACGGAAAGGGATTCACTGGATTATATCGACCGGCCTCGAATTCCTGTTGCCTCAAAGTCTGTAAGGCAGTCATGATATCCGGTTGATAGGCGACAAAGTACCAGTAGGGGTGGGCTCCCATACGATCCAATCTCCTATGACGAATGGGTGATTGTGCTATCTGAAGCGATGCTCCTCTTCTTGTCCGTTGCCTGTTTCAATCCTGTGAGGAAAGATACTCTATCCTCTACAGGGTGCCACGATCCGTTGCAGAAGGTGGGGGGCCAGAAGTGGCGGCGGGGGAATTGGTTGGGGCTGGGTTAGTGGAGTTGTTACTGGCAAAAAACTGGTAGGTCAGGCGGGAAACCTGACGAATTAACTCCCCCGCCCGGTCATCATTATGGGGGCGCTTCACCAGAACCATACCAACATAGCGCTTGCCGTTGGGTACATCGATCAACCCCACATCTCCTAAATAGGTGCCAATGTCTCCAGTCTTGTGAGCGATCTGCGCGCCTTCGCCCAATCCTCTTGGCAGCAGGCTATCGGTTACGGTCTGGCGCATAATGTCCAGCATGCGATCGCGGGATTTCATCGTAATCAGATCTCCCCGACTAATGCGCATCATCAGGAAACTCAAATCCTTGGCACTGGTTGTATTGGTTCCTTCCAGGTCGGGCAGCACATTGTTAATAGCCGTTGCTGTTAAGCCCCAGGAGCGGAATCGTTGGTTCAGGGCGGTGATTCCTCCCAATCGGGCAATCATCATATTGGTTGCTGTGTTGTCACTGATGATAATCATCTTGGTGGCTGTTTCCAGCGCGGTGTACTGGGTACCAGGGGCTTGGTATTGCATTTCACCAGAACCGCTGGCCATCAGTTCTTTGCGCATGGTCAGCTTTTCGTCCAGGCGAATCTTACCGGCATCCACATCCTGGAAAAAGGCCACTAAGACAGGCACTTTAATGGTGCTGGCGGCTGCGAATACAGCACTGCCATTGAGATCCAGGTAGGCGTTGTTGTCCAGATCTAGAAAGAAAACTCCTGCTTGCAGGTCTGGTGTTTTGGCCAGTAATTCCTGGACGGCGGGTTTGAGCGCCGTAATTTCGGGACCTAACTGGAGCGTGGCCTCGGTTGTATCCTTTGCTTCGCTGGTGGCGCCTTTAATGGCTGCTTGTTTGGTGGGTTGTTTAGAGACATCCAAATTGCGACTGGCCGGATCCCAGGCAGACAGGATGGTTCCCGCCAGCACGCCGATGCCCAGGCTCAAAATCAGGATACGGGCGGCGTAAAGGGCGGCTCCAACACTCTTGCGGCGAGGCTGTAGGTCTTTTTGTTGCCGTCGGGTTGCGGCTGCGCCATCTCTTCCTCTGGTTGGGCGGGAGGAACCACTGTTCCCATTACGTTGGGGCGTTAGGGCCGTTAGGGTGCTACTGGTCGGTGTGGGACGGCGAAGTGCCAGGGTGGGGCGATCGCGGCGGTCATTGACCGTAGTGTTCCGGTTCAACCGTTGCTGCCAGCGGGACGGTAAGGGCTGGTTGCCAACACCGCGAGCGTTGGATGGCGTGTTGCCGGTTCGAGACAGGTCAGGGAGTGAGAGGGCGTTGGCTGACCCTCGTCGTGCTCCTGCCTGGGTTGTTTGAGAAGATTGACTGGATGACTTACTGGCCAGTCGCCCTGAGCGATTGCGTTGTCGACGGCTACCCCCAAGCAGACGCTGCCACCAGTTTTCGCGACTTGCTGCTGCGTTGGCGGATGGAGCGCCCACGGGGGGACGCAGCGGACGAACTGGCTGGAGTCGGGTGGGTTCCATGGCTGGTGACGACTGCCAGAATTGGCCGAGATCGCGCCGATTTTGATGGTTTAAATCTCGCCGGTTTTGGTGAGAGGGGTTTCGATTGGATGAATTGTTCGGTTGATCATCACGTCCCGACATGAGGGGTCTCCGGCAGAGAATGGTGACACAAATAGGGGCAAGTACAGATGTAGGACAAGTTACCAGATTCTAATCAAAAGTTGATCTAGACAATCCAATTCCCACATCGGACTGGGCAGTACTGCATTTCTCACTGGAGTTGGGTGCAGTGGCGATTTTAGGAATTCTGCAAAGGCGGCACGCTCACAGATAAGCCGGGTCAATCAGGGATGAGAATTGCAGTATCAGAAGAATTGTAGTCGAAAGTTTGATAAACGCTGTGGGGTTTGTTTCAGGAAAGCTGGGGTCGTTAAGGGTCATCATTTTTCCTGGCTGCATTCTGTTGGGTGGCCCATTCTACCTGACTCAAAATGCCTCGTAAGAGGGCAACTTCTGTGGTGGAGGGGAAGGATCGACTGAAAAGGCGGCGAAATTTTTGCATCCGACTCTTGGCCGTATGGGGATACAGATAGCCAATCTTGAGTAAGACTGATTCCAGATGTTGCAAAAAGCCTTCCAGGTCTTGCAACGGAGCCAGTTCTGTTACCTGTCCTGACTCTGATGGGTTTGCGGTGGGCAAAGACGGGGAAACGGATGGGTCTGGTGTTTGGCTGGGGCGGCCCCAGCCGGTTGCTTGCTGGGCTGCTCCGACGGGGGAGGGATCTGCTTGCGACTGAATGAACTGGAATAGTTCATAGCAACAAATGCCAACTGCCTGAGCCAGATTAAGCGATGGATAGACTGGGCTGGTTGGGATATAGATGAAGCGCTGGGCCTGGTTGAGCTCAGCATTGTTCAGCCCCCGGTCCTCCGGGCCAAAGATCAGGGCGGCGCTGTTTACTTCCGTGGTTTCCAACAGCCAGGGTAAGGCTGCTCTGGGCGCTTCCAGGGTTTGAGCCAGGGTGCGGGGACGGCCAGTGGTGGCGATCGCCCGCCGACAGTCAGTTAAGGCTGCCGCCAGGGTGGGAACGATGCGGGCGGCTTCCAGTACATCTGCGGCATGAACCGCCATCTGCCGTGCTTCCGGTCCCAGTGGGTCGCACTGGGGATTCACCAGCACCAGATGGTGCAGGCCCATGTTTTTCATTACCCGGGCGATCGCCCCAACATTCAGGGGTCCCAGTGGTTCTACCAGAACAACGCGAATCCGGTGCAAGGCATTCGCAGGTGTCAGATCCTCAACAACTGTCATGAGTTAACGACGCTGATCCTCATTGAGGATCCGTAAGGTAAACGGAACAACCCTTCACCCCGCTCTCTCCTCCCTTCTTCAGTCTATGGCCTAGAGCCATCTGGATGACAACAGCCGCTGCATCTGGGTCGTACACTAGATCCATGCATCCCCCATGCCTTTCTCTATCGCAACCCTAAAGGATGCGTGAACGCCTGGATGGTAAAAGGGCTGTGTGAGAAAGATTTCCCATGGAAACCTTTCTCAATTTTGATTGGATCGCTATCATCGTTTCGTCTCTTGAGAGGTTTAGCATGTCAGCTCCGCCGATTCAGCCCAAATTGATTATTCACGGTGGTGCCGGCAGTTCCCTGCGGGGTAAGGGAGGCATCGAATCTGTTCGGAAGTCTCTCTATGCGGTAATTGATCAGGTCTATGCCATGCTGGCATTAGGCGCCTCAGCCAGTGAGGCGGTGGTGCGGGGATGTCAATTGCTAGAAGATGATCCGCGGTTTAATGCTGGCACTGGCTCGGTTCTGCAATCGGATGGGCAGATCCGCATGAGTGCCTCCTTGATGGACGGTAGTGCCCAACGGTTTAGTGGCGTGATTAATGTGATGCGGGTCAAGAATCCGATTGAACTGGCGCTGGCCCTGCAAGACGGTGATGACCGGGTGCTGTCCGATCTGGGGGCGGCGGAATTGGTCCGGGAACGTGGGTTGGCTCCCTACGATCCACTGACTGAAATCCGCTTGCAGGAATGGATGCAAGAACGGGAAGGTAACTTTGTCCGGGAAATGGCGGGTGTGGTGGCTGAGCAGGAACTCATTGAGGACTCGGCTGGGCGGGGCACCATCGGGGTCGTAGCGTTGGATCAACGGGGACGGCTTGCGGCTGGCACCTCAACTGGCGGCAAGGGATTTGAACGGATTGGCCGGGTGAGTGACTCGGCCATGCCTGCTGGCAACTATGCTACGGCTCAGGCAGGCATTAGCTGTACTGGCATTGGCGAGGATATCATCAATGAATGCCTGGCTGCCCGCATTGTGGTGCGGGTGACGGATGGGCTAACCCTGCTAGCGGCATTTGAACGATCCTTCCAGGAGGCCCGCCAAAATCGGCGCGACCTGGGGGCGATCGGTCTGGATGCTGCGGGCAATATTGCCTGGGGCAAAACCAGTGAAGTCCTACTGGCTGCCTTTCATACTGGCGAACGAGTCGGAGACACCCTGGAGTGGAGTGGGCCCGCCTTGGTGGATGGCGTTTCGGTTTAGTGGGGTTTCTCTAGCCCTCGCCGTGGCGAGGGCTGGATATCTGAAAACTCCGAATCTTCGCGCTAGCACTACGAATTCGGCGAGGTCGGAATCGGTTTTGAAGTCTTCTGCGGTATCGGGAGAGAACGGCTTCTACAAGCTGGTATCTTTGGACTAGAGGTAGATTAGCTAGGTACTGAAGCGAGGGTGTCTGGGCGGGCGAAGCAGGTAGGGTTACTTTCTGCCGAAGAACCTCCACAAGGTCAGATAGCCTGCTATTTGACGCTCCTAGCCCACCGACAACAATGCTTCTTCTACTGGTTTTGGTACCTCGATCGGGTAAAACCGATGAGCAGAAAAAGCGTAATCTTCACCGCTTTCATCAATGACCCGAATTAAGCCGTTTGCCCTTGCCTCCTCATCGTCGATCACTCGATATATCTTACCGATTTCTAACGATGCTTGATATCCCTGATTGTTCAGGCATACAGCAAACTGATGGGGGTGAGCTGGCTCAGTTTTCATGGTTAGTCTAGAAACGGTAACTTGAGCTTAAACTCTTTTTTGCCAATCCCATGGGCCTCATACCAATGGATTTCGGCTAACCGTATCATACCGTTTGGTAGTTGAACCTGGGCTGTGCCCTTTAACTTTCTCCACTTTCCTCGACCGTACTGCTTCTGTAACCGTCCCCGATCGCGAATGCCTGTTCCGGTAGCAATTACCTCAATATTTGTGATAGAGCCAATAATCTCAAAGTCCACGTTTCAGAGGATACGCGAGTGATTGGGGGACGGTCTTCAGCATCATATGGGATATGCGGTCTGATGGCGCATACAGGATTTCTCTTTAGAACGAGGCCCGATGGCAAAATGCTAGACTGCTGGAAAAGGCTGAATCTGAGGTGGTTATGCGCTTTCAACTGACCAAGGTTTTTAAGCAAGTACCTGAAGGGTACATTGGCTTCGTGGAAGAACTGCCGGGTGCCCGTACTCAAGCAGAGACCCTGGAGGAAGCCAGGACCAACTTGGAGGAAGCCATTGAATTGGTGTTGGAGGCCAACCGCGTACTTGCAGAAGAACAACTGCAAGGTCAAGAAGTCATTCGGGAATCGGTTGTCCTTTCCGTGGCATGAAGCGGATCACTTTAATTCGCCATCTGGAGTCCTAAGGCATGACCGATCGCCCAACCGGCCTCAAACTTGGCTCAGTGATTCGCACCCTCTGGCAGTATCGCGGTGTGAAGGTGCTGCTGGGGGTCATGTTGCTAGCTGGAGGAATTCGGTTGTTGCCCTATCTGGCTCCGATTCGGACACAGGATCTGGTGCAGGATGATCAGGCGATCGAATTTCGCGATCGCAATGGGCTGCCGTTGGGAACGCTGCTGACCCGCGACCAAGAGCATACGGCAGTGGCTTCCCTGGAGCAGATTTCGCCCCAATTTATCCAGGCCATTATTGCGGCGGAAGACCAGCGCTTTTATCAACATGGGGCGCTGGATGGTCGGGCGATCGCCCGATCCATTCTGGAAGCAGCCCAGGCGGGTCGGATTGTCAGTGGCGCCTCGACGATCACCATGCAACTGGCCCGCATGCTTGACCCAGCTCCCCGCACCTTAGCGGGAAAACTGCGGGAGGTCTGGACCTCCTGGCGACTGACCGCTGGCATGAGTAAATCAGAAATTCTGCAAGCCTATATCAATCGCTTACCCATGGGGGGCAACCTCTACGGTGTAGAAGCGGCTGCCCGCACCTACTTTGGCATTCCAGCCAGTGACCTGAATGTGGCTCAGGCCAGTCTGCTGGCAGCGATTCCGAATGATCCCAACCGTCTCAGCCCTTACCACGCCTGGGAACCGCTGAAACGCCGACAAGCCTATGTGTTGACCCGGATGGTGGCGGATGGCTACCTGGACCGAAAGCAGGCCGACCGGGCGGCGGCAGAAACGATGCGGTTGCGATCGCCCCAGCAGGGAATTCAAGCTGCTCCCCATTTCCTATTCTGGTTGGCCAGTCAGCTTCCGCCCACCCATCCGGCCCAGATCCAGACCACCCTGGATCGGCCTTTGCAGCAATTTGTTGAAGCCCAGGTGCAGCAGGTTGTTCGCAGTTTGGCTCCCCATCAGGTTCGCCATGCCGCTGCTTTGGTACTGGACAACCAGTCTGGTGAAGTGCTGGCCTATGTGGGTTCGCCGGACTACTTTGCGGCGGATAACCTGGGTCGTAATGATGGGGTGCAGGCGCTGCGGCAGCCCGGTTCCACCCTCAAACCCTTTCTCTATCAACTGGCTCTGGAGCAGAAACGGGTGCAGCCCAATACGATTTTGGCCGATGTACCGACCCGCTATGCCATTCCGGGCGCACGACTGTACACCCCCTCCGACTATAGTGAAACGTTTCAGGGACCGGTGCGGGTGCGGTATGCCCTGGCCAATTCCCTGAATGTGCCAGCCGTGCGGGTGCTGGAGAAGGTGGGGGTGCCGACCTTTCTGAACCGCCTGCATCAGTTGGGGTTTAGCCACCTGACCCACTCGCCGGAATACTATGGCCTGGGTCTGGCCCTGGGCAGTGGCGAAGTTAGTCTGTGGGAACTGGCCCGTGCCTACCTGACCCTGGCCCGGTGGGGGCAAGCTCTTCCTTTAAAGGTCTGGTCGGAGGAAACTGCCCCTGCATCTATCAAGGAAGTATCCACAGACCTGCCCCCTCTTAACCAGGATCCAACTACCTGGATGTTGGTGACGGACATGCTGAGCGATCGCCATGCCCGGGCGCGCGCCTTTGGGGTGGAGTCTCTGCTCAGCCTGCCTTTCCCAGCAGCGGTTAAAACGGGTACCTCCTCCGACTTTCGGGACACCTGGACCGTCGGGTTCACCACCGACTACACCGTTGCCGTCTGGGTCGGCAATTTTGATGGTTCGCCAATGCAGAAAGTGTCGGGGGTGATGGGCGCGGCTCCCCTGTGGAACCGGATTTTGCTGCACCTGTATACCCATCGGGAGCCGACTGCGTTTCCGCCTCCCACCGGCATGGTGCAACGGCCAATCTGTGCGCTGTCGGGAGCTCGTCCAACGCCTGCCTGTCCGGCGATCGTGCAGGAATATCTTTTTCCAGAGCAATTGACCGCTTACGAACACCAGCCGGATCCGTTTTTTACTGCCGCGGCAAAGGGTTCCCGTGCGTCTGTCAGTGGGCTGAAGCTGCCTGCTGAATACAACGAATGGCTGGCGCTCCGCAAACCTGCACCATCCGTGGGAACCGCTTGGCGGATTGTGGCTCCCCGCCAGGGGGATACTTTTATGATAGATCCGGCCGAGGCGACGATGATCCAGCGGTTGCAATTCAAGCTCAGTGCTGCTCCGGATCGACCCGTGACCTGGCGCTTGAACGGGCAGGTGCTCTCCGCCCAGGGGACCAATTCCCTGTTCTGGCAACCCCAGCCAGGTCACTGGACCTTACAAGTCAGCGACGGTCGCCAGACTGACCAGGTTAGCTTTGAGGTTCAGGTGGCTTCAAGCCATGCCACCCGCAGGGGCTTTTCCTTCGCAAAAGTCGCGCCTGCTGCAGGTTCTCCCAGGTAAGATGGCAAAGAATGGAATCAGGCAATCGGGGGACTGGGTCAAGTTCCTGGTTAACGACTCGAAGATCGGCCTCAATTCAGGGACAATAAACCGCTATGATTTTGGTAACCTAGATCCTTGCAGATGAGTCCGGATCCGTATACCTGTGGACTTGAACCAGATATTTAGAACGCCCAATCCCATTATTGGTGTTGTCCATCTCCTACCGTTGCCCACTGCTGCCAACTGGGGTGGCAACCTGAAAACGGTGATTGATCGGGCAGAACAGGAGGCTGCTGCCTTCGCCTCAGGCGGGGTAGATGGTCTGATCATTGAAAATTTTTTTGATGTGCCCTTTCCCAAAGATCGGGTCGATCCGGCTGTTGTTTGTGCCATGACGTTGATTGTCAATCGTCTGATGCAGATGGTTTCCATTCCAGTCGGGATCAATGTTCTCCGGAATGACGCCCACAGCGCCCTGGCGATCGCCACCTGCACCCGGGCCCAGTTCATCCGGGTCAATGTACTGACAGGGGTCATGGCCACCGATCAGGGCTTGATTGAGGGACAGGCCCATGAGTTGCTGCGGTACCGTCGAGAACTGGGCAGTGAGGTCAAAATTTTCGCCGATGTCCTGGTCAAACATGCTCGTCCTCTCAGTTCGCCCAATCTAACGGTTGCGGTGCAGGAAACCATTGAGCGGGGCATGGCCGATGCGATCATCCTGTCCGGTTGGTCTACGGGCAGTCCGCCCAGCCTGGAAGATCTGGAGCTGGCCAGGGCCGCAGCGGCAGGCACGCCGGTCTTGATCGGTAGCGGTGCTAACTGGGAAAATATTCCGTCTCTGATGCAGGCGGCGGATGGGGTAATTGTGTCCAGTTCCCTGAAACGGCATGGTCGTCGGGAAAATCCTATTGATCCGATTCGCGTTAGTCGTTTTGTAGAAGCGACCCGGCGTAGTTGTGCGTCGAAGGCCGAACCCGAGGCAGTTGCTTCTGTCAGCATCCATTCCTAAGACTGGGGCAGAATAGAAGCAACAATGATTGCTTGTTCCAGTATTACAGTCAGGTTGTGAGGGAAGATTTATGTCCAAAGGTCTCGTCAGTCGTCGGCGGAATGTTCCCTGGATTCATCGCTGGTCGCGTTTCATCATTGGAGCGATCGCCGTCTTAGGGATTCTCGACACTAGCTATCTGACCGTGACTAAACTGGCTTCAGGGGCAACTGTTTGCCCGACTAGTGGCTGTGAGAAGGTCTTATCCAGTCCCTATGCCACTGTCTTCGGCTTACCCGTTTCTTTGTTTGGCCTGCTGGCTTACGTTGTGATGGCGGTCTTGGCGTTGGCCCCCCTGCTGGTTAAACCGGAAGCCAATAAAGATCTGCGCACCAACCTGGAAAAATGGACCTGGTCGGCTATGTTCATGCTGGCCACTGCCATGGTCGTCTTCAGTGGCTATCTGATGTACATCATGGTGACCCAGTTTGTGCTGCCCTTTGGTGTGAATGGGCTGTGCTTTTATTGCATGGCTTCAGCCCTGTTTGCCTTAAGCTTTTTCGTGTTGACCCTGATTGGTCATGAGTGGGAAGATGCGGGCCAGCTCCTGTTTACCGGGGTGCTGGTTGGCATGGTAGCGCTGATTGGCACTCTGGCGGTTTACGCGCCCATTGCCTCTCAGAGGACGCCGACTGGAGGAGATGAGGTTACGATTACTTCTGGCAACGGTCAGGTATTTTTCACCATTAAGAACACGTCGGGTCCGGCAGAGATTGAGCTGGCCCGTCATCTGAAGCAAATCGGGGCCAAGTTGTACGTAGCCTATTGGTGTCCTCACTGCTACGAGCAAAAAGAACTGTTTGGTAAACAAGCGCTCAAGGAATTGCCTTACATCGAATGCGCTGCGGATGGGGTGAATCCCCAGCCTGAAAAGTGTGTGGCTGCCAAGATCGAGGGTTTCCCGACCTGGGAGATCAATGGCAAGAAGGTTTCTGGCACCCAGACGCTCAAGGATCTGGCTGATCTATCTGGTTACCAGGGGTCACGAGCGTTTAAGAACAGTTTTTAGACAGGCTCGATCAATCGACCCGTTCCAATTGCCAGAGAATCTGGTTGCCTTCTCGGCGAACCCGTGAAACCACCCAGTTGCGCCAGACCCAGTTATCTCCCCGGCTGGTGACAGCGCTAGCATTCACGTCCATCAGATCGGCTAGTTCGGAACTGGTGATCAGATAGGCTTTTGCTGCAATTTCATCAGCGATCTGCAGGGTGTCAATCAGGTGACGTAGATGTGCGACTCGGATTTCACGCGGTACGTCCTCAAGGTCGGTGCTGTGGGTTGGCGGGATATCAGTCATGGTGGATTGGACGGCGGTGGAATCGGAAGGGTGATCATTGCATCGTATCGTCTCAGCGGCAGTTCTGTTGGTCGCTGGTGGACGAAATTCTGGTGCTAGGTCTGGAACAGCGGTGGCAGATGCCTCAGTGGGGGGAGGGTTTGGCCGGAACGATTGTTTCAGGTTGGGAACCTGTCCCTGGGAAAAGGCGCGGGCGATCGCGTCACAGCGTTCGTTGCCCTCATTACCCGCATGTCCCCTGACATAGCGCCAGGTCACCCGATTGGAATTGAGTCGGTCTAAGGCCTGCCAGAGATCCTGGTTGAGTACGGGTTTACCGGCAGCAGTTTTCCAGCCTTTTTTTTTCCAGCCGTGGATCCATTTGGTAATGCCATTTTTGACATATTCACTGTCGGTATAAACGGGAATTGGATCCGGCTGCTCCAGTTGGGCAGCAAACTCTAGGGCCGCGATCGCCGCTTGTAGTTCCATCCGGTTATTGGTCGTTGCTGACTCGGCCCCACCCAGCTCGTGGACCTGGCCATTGTTCCAATACACCGCCACGCCCCAGCCGCCCGGGCCGGGATTGCCGGAACAGGCTCCATCGGTATAAATTGCCTTAACTGTAGATAAATCACCCATGAAGCGTTGCCATTGCAAAAGCCAACCCAGATTAGCACAGGGATTGGGCTTTGCCTCAGATGACTGGTTGCAATAACGGCTCAGCGGTCAGCCCCATCTGTTCCTGGGCCGTGGCCAGGTGTTTCAGCAGGGTGGTCTGGGGTAGGGGCCCCTGAAGGTGGCTCCAGGGCAGGATCGAGTCCGTGGGCCAGTCGGTGTGGACGAAATAGTCCAGAGGGGGCAACTGTCCCCGCAATTCCTTGAAGGCTCGCCGGTAGCTGCCCAGACTGTCGCCATAGTAGCGGGTTAGCTCCAGCAAGTGGGAAAGGCGGCGATCGCCCCGCGACAGGAGCGCCTGAATCACCGACCAGTTGTAACTTTCGGGTCGGAAATCGACCCCCAGAGGACGTAGCTGTTTTTGCAGGAATTGCAACCGTTTTTCCGCCTGGCGGTTGACTCCGTACCACTGGAAGGGGGTGTGGGCCTTGGGCACAAAGGTGCTACAACCCAGCGTCAGGCGTAAACCGGGAGCCGCCTGGCGGATCTGCCGCAACATGGCCACCGTTTGCTCCAAATCGGCCATTTCTTCCGCCGGTACGCCAGCCATGCCATACAGTTTTAGATGACTAAGGCCCCCGGCTTTGGCGTTGATGGCGGCCTGAATAATTTCTGGGTTGGATAATTTTTTGTTGAGGATTTGCCGTAGCCGCTCCGAGCCGCTTTCCACAGCAATGGTAATGGAGCGGCTGTCATGTTTGACCAGGGTTTGGGCCAACTGGGGAGTCACGGTATTGGTGCGGACCGAGGCCAGACTGAGCCGAATGTGGTCATACTCCGGCCGATTCAAATACGTCAGTAGTTCTTCAAATTGAGGATGTTGAGTCACCGAAGCACCCAACAGCCCTAGCCGATCGGTGACCTGTAACCCCTGCTCAATCACCGGGATCAAAGAGGTCTCCACACTGGCCGTCCGAAACGGCAGGGTCAGATAGCTGGCCAGACAGAAGCGACACATTTCCGGGCAACTACGCACCACCTCCACCATGAAAATGTTTTCCCAGGCGGCTTTTGGGGTGACGACCGTTGAGGCGGAGAGGCGATCGCCGCGATAGGTTTGTTTTTCGATGCTGGCAGGAATATCCCCATCCAGAGGTTGAATGGTCCGGATCGGGCCAGCCGGATCGTCGTAGGTGACCGTATATAAGGCTGGCACATAGAGGCCGGGAACCTGGGTCAGATGCCGTAACTGCGTTGCGCGATCGCCCCCCCGCACCGATTGGTAAGCGGTGACAAAGGCATCCAGCAGCAACTCGCCATCCCCCAGCAGGATCAGATCGAAAAAATCCGCAAACGGTTCCGGGTTGGCTGTCAGGACCGGACCGCCGCCAAAAATCAGCGGATGTTCCGGCCCCCGATCCCGCGATCGCAGGGGAATGTGCAGCGACTCCAGTAAGCTCAAGATATTGACATAGTCCAATTCCCAAGACAGGGAAAAGCCCACCAACTCCGGTTGGCTGGGCAACGCTTCCTGCGCATCGGTAAACAGGCGACTCACCTGTACATCCGGACGGGAAGCCAGACTGGCCCACACCACCTGATAGCCCAGACTGGTAATGCCCACGCTGTACTCATTGGGAAAGGCAAAAATCAGCGGCACCGCCTCACTGATGGGCTGGGCGGGCGTAAACAGCAGGCGTTCTTCAGCAAACGGCGAGACGGGCATGGAGCAGGTGACGAGAGGCCAATGAACCCACTGTAGCGGATTTGTTCCGGTCAGTTGAACCAGAACGGCAAGGGCCAACATTGAACTCTTGCAGGACGGACTACCTCCTCAATTTCTGATCAATATAGCGTTCATGCCTGATTTGCCTGCTGGAACCGCTCTACAATGCCATTGATGAACGTTTTGCCGTCAATTGGATCGGTGTGTTTGGAAGCTTCAACTGCGGCATCAATTTTTACCCGAACCTCTTCAACCCAGGCAGCTTCAGCGTGCTCATATTCATCCAGCAACCGCAAAGTGATTTCTAAAATTTCTTCGGCGGAGCGGTATTTGCCAGCTTGAAGCTTGGTTTGCACAAAGCGCTCCTGGTCAGGAGTGAGACGGATGCTCATAGGAACCTCTCAGGCCAGAATATCAACTATTTTAAGTCAGTCTTTCACCGGCCTGCTGCTGCTGATCCCGCTGTCTGCCAGTCCTAAACGGTTGATATTTCCCAGCCCAGGAGAGACATCAGGGTTGATCAGCTATTGAGTGTGGTGATTCTGACTCTGTTACCGCAAGCCGAGGCAGACAACAACTATGCTGTGGCTACGGGTTCCAGGCCTAAGCTGGCTAGCAATCGGTTGGTCTGAAAGTGTTCTGTCATCAGTTGATAAATGCACTGGACTTTGACGGGTTCGTGGACCCGCACCTGGCCAAAGGCGCGATCGACGATTTCCACGGTGGCGAGGGTGTCCAGGTCAACTGAGAGGATGGGGATTTCCAGATCTTCGGCCCGACTCAGAATGGTGGCTGAGGGGGGCATTTGACCTGTCAGGATCAGGCATTGGGTGGAGGTTTCCAGGGCGGCTAGCTGGATGTCGGTGCGATCGCCCCCGGTGACCACAGCCATGTTGCGTCCCTTGCGGAAATACTTCAGGGCTGAACTGACATTCATCGCCCCAATGGACAGACTTTCCACCATCAAGTCCAGGCGATCAGGCCGACATAGCACCTCGGCCTGAAGTAACTTGACCAATTCGGCGACACTGACACTCCGCAAGACAGGACTTCTGGGCATCAAGCCCAACACCGGCACGCCCTGTTGTTCGAGAAATGGCTGCACCGAGGTCTGCACTTCCTCCAGACGGTCTTCGGGAATGTCATTGATCACCACGCCCAGCAGGCGATCGCCCACCCGGTTTTTGGCGGATAGCAAGGAACCAATGATCAGCAAGGAATGGAAGCGGGCAACCAACAACACCTTGGCATCCAGCAACTCGGCAATCCGGACGGCGGAGATGCCAAACAAAGTGCCTTCATCCAGGTTGGCTGGTCCTTCCAGCAGCACCAGATCGGGGCCTTGAACCTGACCATAGGAATGGGACAACACCTGCCCATAGTCGGCTTGATCGACGCCGTTGATCCGCTTCTGGATTGAGGGTTCGTCCAGGGGCAGGATGGTGGGCAACAGGCGATCACTGGGCAGATTGAGGGTTTCAGCAATAAATTGGGCGTCGGCATCCAGATCTCTGAACACCTCATCACTCCAGCAGGTGCCCAGGGGTTTGCCGTAGGCAATATCCAAACCCTGTTGTTTGAGTTGATGGGCAATGCCAAGCACCGTCGCCGATTTACCGCTATATTCCTCGGTTGATCCAATGAGTAAATACTGAACGGTCTTCGGCACGGCTGTTTCCCTCTCCCGAAAAATGATCCCTCTTCGTCCCAATTATGAAAAAAGGGGGTGAACCCTAAGCTTAACAGCTTCTGCTCCCTAACGGCTCAGGTTTCTAGGGTGGGTGCGATGTCGGCTGCGATCGCCCGCCATTAGCGCCCAGTGAGTCAGCCGGCATCGAAAAACCAGCCACTTCCGCCAGGGTATAGAGGGGGCGATTTTTCACCTCTTCGTAAATTCGGCCAATGTACTCTCCCAGAATACCAATACTGAACAGTTGCACCGCTCC
>Ga0272446_1003410_pt1 | contig 20062 bp, 13 predicted proteins | sample YNPCB0061_FD_194587 | JGI IMG/M metagenome (GOLD analysis project Ga0272446, IMG submission 194587) | Hot spring microbial mat communities from Yellowstone National Park, WY, United States - YNP-CB-006-1 | ecosystem: Environmental > Aquatic > Thermal springs > Hot (42-90C) > Sediment | place...
GGTCACGAGTGGTGCGGGAGCCACAATTGGGAGTTGCATCGTTCCTCACCTTCGAGCGATCATGCGGTTGCTGCCCATCAAGCCTAGCACGATGCGTTGGAACTGGCAAAACACAACAGTCGAGTCAGTGGTCGAGATCCAGCGCGCCGCCGACGGGACGTGGAGCTATGTGCGCAACTCGCCATACAACCGCCGCATCACCGGTGAGACGCCGATCCGCATCAGCGGCCCGGCCGCCGGCCACCCCTGGCTGATGACCAGCGAGGATCCGAGCGGCACCACGGTGCGCGGCACGCTGAACAACTGTGCCGGCGGCAAAACGCCCTGGGGCACGGTGCTCACCGCCGAGGAGAACTTCCACCAGTACTTCGGCAACTTCGGCAAGTTCGACAAGAACGACGTGCGTTACGCGGTCCATCGTCGCTACGGCATGCCCGCCGAGCAGAGCGAGCGCGGCTGGGAACTCTACCACAGCCGCTTCGACGTGGCGAAGGAGCCCAACGAGGGCTTCCGCCACGGCTGGATGGTCGAGGTCGATCCCTACGATCCGACCATGACCCCGGTGAAGCGCACCGCGCTCGGCCGTTTCCGCCACGAAGCCGCGACCATCGGCCTGGCCCCCGATGGCCGCGTGGTTGCCTACATGGGCGACGACGCCGTCTTCGAGTACGTCTACAAGTTCATCAGCGCCGGCAAGTACAACCCGCGTGACCGGGCGGCAAACATGAACCTGCTCGACGAGGGTACGCTCTACGTCGCCCGCTTCAACGAGGACGGCAGCGGCGAGTGGCTGCCGCTCGTCTTCGGTCAGGGGCCGCTGACCCCGGAGAACGGCTTCGGCTCGCAGGCCGAGGTGCTGATCAATACGCGCCGCGCCGCTGACCTGCTGGGCGCCACCAAGATGGACCGCCCGGAAGACGTCGAGCCGAACCCGGTCAACAAGAAGATCTACGTGGCCCTGACCAACAACACCCAGCGCGGCACCGAGGGCCGGGCCGGCACCGACGCGGCCAACCCGCGCGCCAGGAACAGTGCCGGCCACATCATCGAGATCACCGAGACCGGCAACAACTATGCCTCCCCCACTTTCAAGTGGGAGATGTTCATCCTGGCCGGCCTGCCCAGTGATGCGAGCACCTTCTTTGCCGGCTTCGACAAGAGCAAGGTCAGCCCGATCGGCGCTCCCGACAACGTCGCCTTCGACAACGCCGGTAACCTCTGGATCGCCACCGACGGCGCCGCTCGCGCGATCAAGTACAACGACGGCCTCTTCGCGGTGCCCGTCCAGGGCGCGCAGCGCGGCAATCTCCAGCAGTTCTTCTCCTCCGTCGCCGGCTCCGAGGTCTGCGGCCCGGAGTTCACGCCCGACAACCGCACGCTCTTCCTGGCCATCCAGCACCCCGGCGAGGGCGGCACCTTCGAGGCACCGATCAGCACCTGGCCTGACCGGGTCGGCCTGCCCCGGCCCAGCGTGATCACCATCCAGGGCTTTGACAATCGGGTGATTGGAAGCTAACGGCGCTGTGGAAGGGCTGAGGGCTCCTGAAGGCTGAGGGCGGAGGGCGGAGGGCTGAGCGTGACGCGAAATATCAGCCCTCAGCCTTCACCCCTCAGCCTTCAGCCCTCAGCCCTCACCCCCCTCAGCCTTCACCCCTCAGCCCTCAGCCTTCAGCCTTCAGCCCTCAGCCCTCAGCCCTCAGCCTTCAGCCCTCAGCCCTCAGCCCTCAGCCTTCACCCCTCAGCCTTCAGCCCTCAGCCCTCAGCCTTCACCCCTCAGCCCTCCGCCCTCAGCCTTCAGCCCTCAGCCCTCAGGAGCCCTCCGCCCTCAGCCCTCAGGAGCCCTCAGCAGCGGCAGGATCGCTCGCGGCAGCTTGAGTTGGTACCCGCTGGCCTCGGCAAAGCCGTAGGCCAGGTTCCAGTGGCCTGCGACGCGCGGGTGGTAGTCGAAGTTCCGCCGCAGGTTGAGCAGGTCGTTGAAGTCATAAGGAAAGCGCACGAACAGGTAGATCGGCTCGCGCCCCTGGAAACGGCTGAACCCATCCACCACGGTGAGACCCCGCTCTGCCGCCTCCTCGACGATGATCTGGTTGAAGCGTGGCACCTCCACATCGGTGACGATCGGCTCCTGGTCGGGCGGCAGCACGATGAACGGCGGTGTGGAACGAATGGTCAGGCCCGGGTAGGGGTTGTAGTAGGTCATCAGGATCAGGTCGCCCGTACGCTGGCCATTCTCGGTGAGCGCGCCGAGCAGGCCATCGAGGATGAACTCCAGGTTATCGCGGAAGAGCGGCAGGGTGTCGGTGATCGTCAGCGGCGGGCCGGGGATCCCGAGGAAGGTATTGACCATATCGTTGCCGCCGATGCTCAGCGTCACCGGGCTGACCTGTCTGCCCGCCGCTCGCTGCGCGCCGATGTAGGCTACTGCCTGCTGAAGCTGGCCGCCCGACGCGCGCATGGTCACGCTGCTCTCACCACTCTGGGCCAGGATGGTCAGTGAGATCGGCCGTGTCTGGTCGAGAATCTGATCAAGGTAGACCGGGTAGCCCGGCAGGTTGCCCTCAGCCGCGCTATTGGCCGGCTCCTCATCGCCAGTGGCCAGCGAATCGCCCAGCGCCAGGTAGATATCGCCCGGGCCGACGGCTACGGCGACGCGCGGCTCCAGCGCCCGCACATGTCCGGCAAGCAGCGTCAGCAGCGCAACGAGCGCTGCGAGCACGATGACGGTACGGCGTGGCATAGGGGTCCTTTCGTGCTGCGGGGTGGCCCGGCGGCAGCCCCGGACCCGGTTCTATTCTACCCGCATCCAGCCCTGCGTGCGGTTTGCGTGCGAACAGCCGTCGTGATACAATCTGCCCGTTCGGGCAGGTCGCATAGTCTGGTCTAGTGCGCGGCACTGGAAATGCCGTACAGCGGCAACGCTGTCGAGGGTTCGAATCCCTCCCTGCCCGCCATTTCCCCTATGCACTGAGCGCTGCACACAGTGCGGCGCGTTCCGCCCGCAGGCGGGCCACCAGGCCGTCCAGGGTTGCAAGCGCCGTCCGGTCGCCAGCGCGGGCGCCTTCGAGGGCCGCCTCCAGGTCGCAGGCCAGCGCATTCAGGTGGGTGGCGGTCGCAACGATCCGCTGCTGCAGATTCGCGGCCTGTATGGCCAGCGCCACATGGCAGGCCACCAGTTCAAGCAGGTTGAGCTGGGCGGGGTTGAAGCGCCGGCTATGGGTCGTTGTCACCGTCAACGCGCCCATGGCACGCGTGCCCCACAGCAGTGGCACAGCCATCGCGCAGCGGGTAGGAGCGTCGCCGCGGCCGTGCTTGAGCCCGAGCCAGCGCCGGTCGGTGTCGGTTTCGTCGATGATCAGCGGCGCTCGCTCGCGGAGCACCATGCCGGCGAGGCCGTGCTCGGCCACCTCGCGGGCGCGCTCCGGCGACGCGGTGTGGCCGTTGCTCAGCGCAAGCAGCGGCTGCTCGGGGCACTCGGGCGGTAGCAGCAACACGGAGGCGCGCTCACCACCAACCATCGCCGGCACCTCTCTGGCAATCTCAAGCGCGAGGGCCTGCGGGTCGCTGGCACCCTGCACCACGGCGCGCCCGAAGGCCAGCAACTGATCGAGCGTCGCCTCGTGGGTGCGCGCCGCGTGGGCGTACTGCTCGATCTGTCCCTGCAGCATCGTGTGCTCCAGCGCCGCGCCGACCAGCTGGCCCAGCGGCTGGAGCAGCGCCCGGTCGTCGGCGTCGAAGGGCCAGCTACGGCGCGCTTCGATCCGCCCGATCACACGCCGCCCGATCAGCACCGGCCCGCAGATCCGCTCGGGTTCGCCCGGCTCGAGCAAACTGCTGCCGGCCGGCACGATGATCTCAACCGCCTCGGCCCGCAACCAGTCGCTCGCCAGGTCTTGCAGGACCGGCAGCGGGTCGGCCTGCCGCCCTGCAGTCAGGAATGCCCCACACCCGGCCAGCGCCTCGCGTAGCCGGGTAAGCTGGCCGGGTGTGGCAACCGGCATGCTGCGCGGGAGATCTGTGCTCACCGTTTCCTCACCTACCCCTGTGTGACCGTTCGCCGCATATCGTCTTCGTCGCTAAGCATACACGATCGGTGTAGCAACGAAAACACCCAATCATCCTATTTCCGCAGTAGGACACCTCGTAGATAAACGAAGTGTCATCTATTTTACCGGGCGTGGCGGGCCGGCGTGTGATTGGCAGGCCATGGCGCTGGCCCGCGGCGGGGCGGCGCTTGCAGCAAGATGGCGTCATGGCCGCGCTGCAATGAGCAGATTGTTATCCTGCCCGATACAGCAGCAACCAGAAGCCCCCGCCTCCTGGGGGAAGCGGGGGCGTTTGCCAGCAGGATCCTCGAACGTGCCAGCTGCACCACTCAGGCGCCGAGCGGCTCGGCCGGGCGCTTGCTCTCCATCTCAAGCACGCCACCGCGGTGGAAGACCAGCTGGCCGCTCTCGAGGTCAACCTCGATCGTGTCGCCTTCCTTGAACACGCCGCGCAGCAACTCGCGCGAGATCGGCGTCTCAAGCAGGCGCTGCACGGTGCGACGCAACGGGCGCGCCCCGAAGATCGGGTTGAAGCCCTCGGTGACCAGGTACTCCTTGGCCGCGTTGGTCAGCGTCAGCGCGATCTTCTGGTCGCGCAGGCGCTCAACCAGCTCACCGACCTGCAGATCGATGATCCGGGTCAGGTCCTCCATCGTGAGCGGGTGGAAGAGAATGATCTCATCGATGCGATTCAGAAACTCCGGGCGGAAGGTCTGGCGCAGCGCTTCATCCACCTTCTTGCGCGCGTCCTTCAGGTCGATCTGCTTCGGGCCTTTGCCCCCGGCGGCGAAGCCGATGCCGCCACCCTGCAGGTGCTCGGTGCCGGCATTGCTGGTCATGATGATCACACAGTTGCGGAAATCCACCGTGCGGCCCTGGCCATCGGTGAGGCGCCCATCATCGAGCACCTGCAACAGGGCATTGAAGACATCCGGGTGGGCCTTCTCGATCTCGTCGAAGAGCACCACCTGGTACGGGCGCCGGCGGATGCTCTCGGTGAGCTGGCCGCCCTCATCGTAGCCAACGTAGCCAGGCGGGGCGCCGATCAGCCGGGCCACGGTGTGACGCTCCTGGAACTCGCTCATATCGACGCGCGTCATGGCCTCTTCGCTGTCGAACATGAACTCGGCCAGCGCCTTGGCCAGTTCGGTTTTGCCCACGCCAGTCGGCCCGACGAAGATGAAGCTGCCGATCGGCCGTCGCGGGTCGCGCAGGCCGCTCCGGGCGCGGCGGATCGCGTCGGAGAGCGCCACGATCGCCTCGTGCTGGCCGATCACCCGGTCGTGGAGCCGATCCTCCATATGGACTAGCTTCTCGCGCTCCGTCTCTAGCATCCGGCTGACGGGCACCCCGGTCCAGCTTGAGACGACCTGGGCGACGTCCTCGTCATCGACCACTTCATCAAGATTGGCTGCCTTCAGCCATGCTTCCCGCTCGCTTTCGAATTCGGTCTGCAGGGCCAGGTAGCGTGCGCGGAGCAGCGCGGCCCGCTCGTAGTCGCGGCGGGCGCCGGCCTCCTCTTCTTCCTGCTGCAATTTGCGCAGCTCGGCCTCTTTCTCCTTCAGGCCGGGTGGCATGGCAAAGATATCGATGCGCAGCTTGGCGCTGGCCTCGTCGATCAGGTCGATCGCCTTGTCGGGCAGGAAGCGGTCGTTGATGTAGCGGCTCGACAGGTGGACGGCCGCGGTCAGCGCCTCATCGCTGATCGTGAGCTGGTGATGATCCTCGTAGCGTTTGCGCAGGCCACGCAACATCTCGACCGTGGTCTCGACATCGGGCTCCTCAACGAAGACCGGGCTGAAGCGTCGCTCGAGGGCGGCGTCCTTCTCGATATGCTTGCGATACTCGTCGATCGTGGTTGCGCCCACCACCTGGATCTCGCCACGGCTCAGCGCCGGCTTGAGCATATTGCTCGCGTCGATACTGCCGGCCGCCGCGCCCGCGCCCACCACGGTGTGCAGTTCGTCGATGAAGAGGATCACCTTGCCCTTGGCATTGCGCACCTCGTCCATCACCGCCTTGAGCCGCTCCTCGAACTCGCCGCGGAACTTCGAGCCCGCGACCATGCCCGCCAGGTCCAGGGCGAGCAGCTTGCGGTCGCGCAGGGTGGGCGGCACATCACCGGTTACCAGGCGCTGGGCCAGGCCCTCGGCGATCGCCGTCTTGCCCACGCCGGTCTCACCGACCAGGACCGGGTTGTTCTTGGTGCGGCGCGAGAGGATGCGGATGACGCGGGTGATCTCGGTATCACGGCCGATCACCGGGTCGAGCTTCCCTTCTTTGGCCAGCTCGGTCAGGTCAGTACTGTACTTCTCAAGGATCTCGTAGCGGCTCTCGGCGCCCGGGTCGTCCGAGCGCTGGGCGCCGCGGATCTCCATCAGCGCCTGATAGACGCGCTCCTGGTCAACATTGAAGCTATTCAAGATGCGCGCCGAGGCGCCCTCGCGCTCGCCGCTCAGCGCAATGAGCAGGTGGTCCACCCCCACATACTGGTCGCCAAGCCGGTTGGCCTCTTCCTCGGCCCGCTTGACCAGGCGCTGGGTCCGCGGGGTAACATAGACCTGGTTGCCGAAGCCGTACTGGCCATAGACTTTGGGCGACTTTTCGAGCTCACGCTCGACGCGCTGGGAAATCAGTTCAGGATCAACATTCAAACGGGCAAGGGCACGGGTGGCCAGGCCATCACGCTGGCGCAACATCGCAAGAAAGACGTGCTCGACGTCGAGCTGGGTATGGTGCTGCTCCTGCATGATCTCCTGAGCGGCCTGGAACGCGTCCTGCGCTTTCTCGGTAAAACGCTCAAGTCTCATAATGATCGTATCCTCGCTGCTGGTTCCGCTGCCGGCCCCTGATGGCGTCCGGGCGAGGCAACTGTGCCTGGCCCGCGGCGCGGGCAATGCCGCCCACAGCCGACACGCATGCGTAGTATAGCATACGCGCTTTTCCGCTGCTGGCGATGAGTGTAAGAGTTGTGCATGTGTGGTACCCCGGCTACCGCTGCGCAGGCCACCTGCGTGGCCTGTGGAGCCCGCGAACGCGGGCTTCGCAGCGGCTAGCCCGCGGCTTCAGTCGCCGGGTAGACCGGGTAGACGACGTTGACGTAGCCCGCCATGTGTAGCTCCACCGTTGACGGGCATGCGCCGGCTGTGGTAGGATACGGCCGAACAAGTGAATAAAGCTCGGGGTGCCGGGAGAGCCCGGCTGAGATTGCGGCCCGATCAATGCCGCTGACCCGCAGAACCTGACCTGGGTCATACCAGCGTAGGGAAGCGCCAGCAGCCTGCAGCGGCCGCCGATCCTTACCCGGGTTGGCGGCCTTCTGGTGTTGGCCCGGGTCAGCGCAGCCGTTCTTGCGAAAGGAGCCTCTATGCGCCGGTTGATTGCCCTCTGCGCGCTCGCGCTGTTGCTCGCTGCCTGCGGCCAGCCCGCGGCGACGCGCCCCACCCCCCCGCCGATCATCACCCCCGCTGCCAGCACCGTCCCTGCCGGAGCCACACCCGCCCCCTCGGCGCCCCTGGTGGTGATGACCCACGACAGTTTTAACGTCAGCGAGGACGTCCTCGCTGCCTTCACCGCCGAGACGGGCATCAGCGTGGAGTTTCTCAAGACTGGCGATGCAGGCACGGTTCTGAACCAGGCGATCCTGAGCAAAGACGCCCCGCTCGCCGATGTGCTCTTCGGCGTCGACAACACCTTTCTCAGCCGCGCGCTGGCCGCCGATCTCTTTGTTCCCTACGCCTCGCCCGCACTCGCCGCCATCCCCGCCGAGCTCCAACTCGACCCGAGCAACCGCCTGCTGCCGGTCGACTTCGGCTACGTGGTGATCAACTACGACAAGGCCGCGCTCGCGGCTGCCGGCCGCACGCCCCCCACCAGCCTGGAGGAACTGGCGCGCCCCGAGTGGCGTGGCCAGCTGGTGGTGCAGAACCCGGCCACCTCATCGCCCGGCCTGGCCTTCCTGCTGGCCACGATCGCCCACTTTGGCGAGGATGGCGGCTACACCTGGCAGGACTTCTGGCGCGATCTGCGGGCCAACGAGGTCTACGTCGCCCAGGGCTGGTCCGAGGCCTACTATACGCAGTTCAGCGGCAGCAGTGGCGCCGGGCCCTACCCGCTGGTGGTGAGCTACGCGACGAGCCCGGCCGCCGAGGTCTTCTTCAGTGAGGGCAAGCTGAGCGAGCCACCCACCGGCAACCTGCTCGTGCCCGGCGGCAGTTTCCGCCAGGTGGAGTTCGTGGGCATCCTGCGCGGCACACGCAACGAGGAGGCGGCCCGGCGCTTCGTCGACTTCATGCTCCAGCCCGCGTTCCAGGCCGATATCCCGTTGCAGATGTTTGTCTACCCGGCGAACCCGGCGACCCCGCTCCCCGAGGTGTTCCAGCAGTTCGCCGAGGTGCCCGCTGCGCCCGCCACCCTCGCCCCCGAGACGATCGAGCAGCGCCGCGAGCAGTGGATCAGCGCGTGGACGGAGATCGTGCTGCGGTGAAGCTAGACGGCCAGGCGCGGAGCATCCTACCGCCGGGCGGCGGCGCATGGCCGGTTGTAGGCATCCGGCCGACCATAGGGCGCGTGCTGCTCTATGCGCTGCCACTGGGCTTTCTCGCTATCTTCTTCTGCTATCCGCTGGTCGCCATCCTGCGCCTGAGCTTCGCCGGTGGCGTGGGCGGGCTGTTGCAGGCGCTGGGCACGGGCTACTACTGGCAGGTCCTCGCCTTCACCACCGGGCAGGCTGCGCTCTCGACGCTGCTCACCCTGGCCATTGGCCTGCCCGGCGCCTTCGTCTTCGCCCGCTACGAGTTCCCGGGTAAGGCCTTGCTGCGCGCGATGGCCGGCGTGCCTTTTGTGATGCCGACCGTGGTGGTGGCGGTTGCGTTTGGCGCGCTGCTTGGCCCGCGCGGCCTGCTCAACCAGGCGCTACAGGCGGTCTTTGGTCTCGCAACGCCGCCGATCCAGCTGGGCGGCCTCGCTGCGGTGCTGCTGGCCCACGTCTTCTACAACTACACCGTGGTGTTGCGGCTGGTGGGCGGCTTCTGGGCCAACCTTGACCCGCGACTGGAGCAGGCCGCCGCCGTGCTCGGCGCCTCGCGCCGCCGCGCGCTGCTCAGCGTCACCCTGCCGCTGCTCGCCCCGGCGGTCGGTGCGGCGGCCCTGCTGGTCTTCATCTTCAGCTTCACCAGCTTTGGGGTGATCGTCATCCTCGGCGGGCCGCGCCTCGCCACCCTGGAGGTCGAGATCTACCGCCAGACGGCGCAGCTGTTGCGCCTCGATGTGGCCGCGACCCTGGCGCTCATCCAGGCGGCCTGTACGCTGCTGCTCAGCCTGGCCTATACGCGCCTGGCAGCGCGGGCCGCCGTGCCGCTGGAGCTACAGCCCCGCGGCCTGACTGCGCGCCCGCCCCGCCGTGCGCGTGAGCGCCTGCTGGTGGGCGCGACCATGCTGGTGCTGACCCTGCTGCTCGGCGCGCCCCTGGCCGCGCTGGCCCTGCGCTCGCTGCTAGCCCCCCCTGGCGCGGGACCGCTCTTCACTCTGGCCGCCTACACCGCCCTCGGCGAGAACCGCACCGGCTCGGCCTTCTTCGTCCCGCCAACAGTCGCCATCGCCAACTCGTTGCGCATCGCCACGACGACCACCGCCCTGGCGCTGCTGGTCGGCATCCCTGCGGCCTATCTGCTGGCCCGGGGCGGCCAGGCGCCGCAACGCGGCCCCTTCACCCGCCTGCGCGCCGGGCTCTATGGCTGGACCGATGCGCTCTTTATGCTGCCGCTCGGCACCTCGGCGGTGACCCTGGGGCTTGGCTACCTGGTGGCGCTGAGTGTGCCAGGGCTGGCCGGGCTCCGCACGTCGCCCTGGTTGCTGCCGCTGTTGCACACCCTGGTAGCCCTGCCCTTCGTGATCCGCGCGCTCGTTCCGGTGCTGCGCGCGCGCAACCCGCGGCAGCGCGAGGCCGCCGCGGTGCTCGGGGCCACACCGCTGGCGGCCTGGCTGCGCGTCGAGCTGCCACAGATCGCCCCGGCCCTTGCCACCGGGGCGATCTTTGCCTTCACCGTCTCGCTCGGCGAGTTCGGGGCCACCCTGCTGCTCACCCGCCCCGACGCGCCAACCCTGCCGGTGATGATCTTCCGTTTCCTCGGCCAGCCCGGCGCCCTGAACTATGGCCAGGCCCTCGCCCTCAGCACCATCCTCATGCTGATCACCGCGGCGGGCTTCCTGCTACTCGAGCGCCTGCGCCCGCCAGGGGGGGAGTTTTAACGGTAGGGCCGAAGCACTGGCACAGGCGATGCTCTGGCCCTGCTACACCACCACCGTCTCCTGGTAGACGCCGAAGACCTCGCGCAGCACGTCGCACATCTCGCCGACGGTGCAGTAAGCGCGCACACAGTTGAGGATGGCGGGCATCGTGTTCTCGCTGCCCAGCGCAGCGGCGCGCAACTCGGCCAGCCGCTGGCGGGCCAGTTCGTTGTCCCGCTCGCGGCGCACGCGGTTGAGGCGCTCCAGGTGCTTGCGCTCACCCTCAGGGTCCATCTCCAGAATCGGGATCTCGAGCGGCGCTGCCACCTGGTAGGCGTTGACGGCCACGATCTCGCGCTCGCCCTCATCGATCTCCTGCTGGTAGCGATAGGCCGCGTCGGCGATCTCCTTCTGGAAGAAGCCGTTGCGGATGGCCGGGATCACGCCGCCCTGGTCGTAGATCGCCTTGAAGTAGGCGTTGACCTCGCGCTCCATGCGGTCGGTCAGCGCCTCGACGAAGTAGCTGCCGCCCAGCGGATCGACGGTATTGGTCACACCGCTCTCACTGGCGATCACCTGCTGGGTGCGGAGCGCGATCGTCACCGCCTTCTCACTCGGCAGGGCGAGCGCCTCGTCCATCGAGTTGGTGTGCAGGCTCTGGGTGCCGCCAAGCACCGCGGCGAGGGCCTGGATCGCCGTGCGCACAATGTTGACCTCGGGCTGCTGGGCGGTCAGCGAGCAGCCAGCGGTCTGGGTGTGGAAGCGCAGCCACCAGGAGCGGTCTTTCTTCGCCCCGTAGGTCTCACGCATCAGCCGGGCCCAGATGCGGCGCGCGGCACGATACTTGGCGATCTCCTCGAAGAAGTCGTTGTGGGCATTGAAGAAGAACGAGATGCGCGGCGCGAAGTCGTCGATGTCGAGCCCCCGCGCCAGGCAGGCCTCGACATATGCCCGGCCATCGGCCAGGGTAAAGGCGAGCTCCTGGGCCGCGGTGCTGCCCGCCTCGCGGATGTGGTAGCCGCTCACGCTGACCGGGTTCCACTGGGGCACGTGCTGGCTGCCGAACTCGATCGTGTCCACCACCAGGCGCATACTAGGCTCGGGCGGGAAGATGTACTCGTTCTGGGCGATGTACTCTTTGAGGATGTCGTTCTGGGTGGTGCCACGCAACTGGTTCCAGGGGATGCCGCGCTTCTCGGCCACCACCAGGTACATGGCCCAGATCATCGCCGCTGGCGAGTTGATCGTCATCGAGGTCGAGACCTGGTCTAGCGGGATGCCATCGAGCAGCACCTCCATATCGGCCAGCGAGGTGACAGCCACACCGCACTTGCCGAACTCGCCCTCGACGAGTGGATGGTCGGTATCGCGGCCATAGAGTGTCGGCATATCAAAGGCGATCGAGAGGCCCGTCTGCCCCTGGCTGAGCAGGTACTTGAAGCGCATGTTCGTCTCCTCGGCGGTGCCGAAGCCGGCGAACATCCGCATCGTCCAGACTTTGCCGCGATAGCCGGTGGGGTGGACGCCACGGGTGTAGGGGTACTCACCGGGGTGGCTAATGTCGCGCAGATAGTCATTCTGCGCCAGGTCGAGCGGAGTGTAGAGCCGCTCGACGGGGGCGCTGCTGGTGGTCATGAAGCGCACGTCCCGCTCAGGGGCGCGCTCCAGGGCGGGCCAGAGACACTGCTGCTCCCAGCGCTCCTGTGCCGCCTGCACCTGCTCTTTCGACTCGAACATCTTCGTTCCTCCGAGCCTATGCACGTGTTCGCTTGCGCGTGCAATTGTAACACGAAGCCCCGCGCTGTGCCCCGGGTGGACGCGCAAGGCTATGCAACGTCCCCGGCGCACGCGCGCGCGCCAGAGCCACCGCGCTGACCTGCTGCGCCCCGGCGGCGCGCAGCGCCGCGGCACATGCGTCGAGGGTGGCGCCGGTGGTCAGCACGTCGTCCACCAGGACGACGCGCGCGGGCGGCGGCGTTGGTGCGCGCCAGACGAAGGCCCCCGCCACGTTGCTCAGGCGCGCGCGCCGTCCCAGGTGGGCCTGATGCCCGGTATCGCGTGCGCGCACCAGGCCGTCAGCGCGCAGCGGCATGTTCCAGCGCAGCGCCAGCTGGCGCGCCAGTTCGGCACTCTGGTTGAAGCCACGCTCGGCCAGCCGTTCGGCGTGTAGCGGCACGGGCACCAGCGCATCGCCGGGGGGCCAGTCGGCCAGGCTACTGGCCAGGGCATCGGCCAGGGCAATGGCGACACGCCGGCGGCGCCGATACTTGAGCGTATGCACGGCGCGGCGCACCGCGCCTTCGTAGCACCAGGCCACCGCCACGGCGTCAAGCCCTGGCGGCGGCGGCGCAGGCGGGTAGGGGCGCAGGGCCGCCCGGCAGGCCGCGCAGAAGAGTCCGCCTACGCGACCGCAGCTCGCGCAACGGTCGGGAAAGAGCAGATCCAGCACCGCTTCAGACAGGATGGTCAGCCGGCTCCACATCGTGACACCTCCTCGCGATCTATACCGCGTAGCGTGGCGTAGCGATGTACCCTGGGCGGGGTGCAGGCTGCGGTGACAGCGCTCACGAACGTGCTATAATTGGCATGCGAGTCGCAACTGCCTGTGAGGAATGCGATGCCGTTCGGCGCCCATATGTCGATCGCGGGCGGGCTTGCCCGCGCCTTTGCCCGTGGTCAGCAGGTGGGATGCGAGACGATGCAGATCTTCAGCAAGAGCCAGCGCCAGTGGACGGCCAGGCCGCTGAGCGACGAGGCAGTCGCCGCATTCAAGGCCGAGCAGGCACGCACCGGCATTCAGCCAGTGATCGTACACGATTCCTATCTGATCAACCTTGCCGCGCCCGACGATGCGCTCTGGGAGAAGTCGATCGCCGCGGTTGCCGATGAGCTCGCGCGCTGCGCCCGCCTGGCCATCCCCTACCTGGTCATCCACCCCGGCGCCCATACCGGCAGTGGCGAGGCAGCGGGCCTGGCGCGTATCGCTGCGGCCCTCAACCGGCTCGTTGCGGCCGGTGTCGGCGACGCGACCATGGTGCTGCTCGAAACGACCGCCGGGCAGGGCAGCGCGCTGGGCTGGCGCTTCGAGCACATGGCACAACTCTTCGCACTGGTGCCGGATCACCAGCGCTTCGGCGTCTGCGTCGACACCTGTCACGTTTTCGCGGCCGGCTACGATCTACGCAGCCCGGCGACCTACGCCGCTACCTTCGCGGCGTTCGACCGACTGATCGGCACGGAGCGGATCAGGTGTTTTCATCTCAACGACTCGCAGCAGCCGCTCGGCAGCCGGCGCGATCGCCACACGCATATCGGTCAGGGCCAGATCGGGCTGGAGGCCTTTCGTCTGCTGGTCAACGATCCACGCTTCCGTGATGTCCCGATGATCATCGAGACACCCAGAGGCCCGGCGCTGACCGAGGATGTCGCGAATCTGACCCTGCTGCGCTCGCTGGTCATCCCGGCGGCGTAGCGCCGCACCAGTCAGCGGACGTACCGCACTCGCTTTCTTGTCAGGAGATCGTTATGGCACGCGCACGCAAGCTGCTCTGGCTCGGTGCCTTCGCCGGGATAGCCTACCTCGTCTGGCGCTGGCGACGCGAGCAGACGGAGAAGGTGCGCCTCTCGGCGCCCAGCCACGGCCCGCAGGCCGGCTTCGCGAGCTACCCGGCGCCCACCACCAGCCCGCATCCAGCCCAACCGACCCCGCCCACGTCCGACAGCCCCGCGGCAGCCAGTGGCCGGCGGCCCATCCCCACACGCGTCCATCGTGGCGCCCCGCCCTCGCCGAGCAGCCGGCCCCCACAGGCCCCCGCGCCTGAGCCCGAACCCGAACCCGAGCCAGCCGCCCCCGCTGCGCAGACGGCACTGCTGGCACGCGAAGTAGCCGCCAGCGCCGGCCCCGAGGAGGCCGAGGCGCAGGCTGGTGAGGAGGCCCCACCCGAGGCGGCGCTCGCGAATGGCGAGACCACACCCGAGGCGCCCGCTGCTCCGCCTCAATCCGCGGAGGCCCCACCGACCGCCGCTCCTGGCGCGCAGGCCGAGCCCGGTGAAGCGGTCAACCTCAACACGGCCGACGTGGACACGCTGATCGCCCTGCCGGGCATCGGCCCGGCCCTGGCGCAGCGGATCATCGCCTACCGTGAGGAGCATGGCCCCTTTGCCGATATCGACCAGTTGCTGGCCATCCAGGGCATCGGGCCACGGAACATCGACGAGTTCCGCCACCTGGTGACGGTGTAGTGGTAGCCATTTCGTTGGCAGGCCGAAACATTGGCGCTGCCAATGGCCGTACGCTGGTTCCCTAAGCGGACGCAGCACTACGCGGTCAGCCCCTCGTCATCAAACTGGGCTGTTGTGCCACGTGGGCCGCGGAGCCGCCAGATAAGCCGGCCCAGGGCCGGTCCGAAGCGATCGATGAAGCGCTGCCGGTCACGACCCTGGGCATAGATCTGACGCGCCATCTCGCGCAACTGAGCTTCGTCGAGGCCAACGCTGGCGGCTTCCATCTTGGCCACATCGAAGCGCACGTCGTCGAGGCCAAAGGTTGCCGCCACGTCGACGAGGTAGGGGATGGACTCGTAGGGCGGCACGAGGGTGACATCGGCGCGGCTGAAGATACCGTGCTGGCGGACTCGTTCCACGGTCTGGCGCAGTTGATTGCGGGCCGCGGTAGACTCGAAGACACGGGCGGCGTCGATCTGGAAGCAGATGGCTTCACAGCCGGCCCGCGCCATGTTGGCCACGAGGGCATCGTCAAGCTGCTCAGGCTCGGCCAGGGCCTCCCACCCGATCCCGAGGCCCGCATCGCAGAGCCGGTTGAGCAACTCGTCCAGCCAGGCCCGGTCGAGGGTCAGCGGCACATCGGCCATCAGAAAGTGGCGCAAGCCGAACTCGTGGGAAACGCTGCGCAACTCGGCGACGATCTGGGTCGGCACGCGCAGGGCCACGTGGCCATCGCCATCGGCGAGCGCGCCGAGCAGCATCGTCGTCTGGAGTTCACCACCGACGGCGCGCAGGTTGTAGCGTTCGAGCGAGAGCAAATGGCGCGCCGGGAACGGCAGGTGGTCAACGTCAAGCGTCGCGACCGCACTGCCGTCCGGATTACCGCCGCGCATACCATCGATCCAGCGCAGCACCCCGCTGCAGACGTGAAACGCATCCAGGCCGCTCCGGCTCATCTGCACAGGCAGCACGGTGGAAAAGTTGTCGGCGTGAAGCACATCAACCGCCGCGGAGATCAACTCGGCACTCTCACCCGCCACCACCACGACCTGGGGCCGGAACGAGCGCAGCGGCTGCAGCGCTGCCGCAAGCGAATTCTCAGGCTCCAGTGCCAGGTCATAGATACGCACAATATGCCGCCGCTGCTCAAGCAGGGTGGCCAGATAGGCGAGTGTTAGTGGCGGAAGCGCCCTTCGCCCCGGCGAGGGAAGAGCGATAAGAGCCATGTTCACGCGCGGACCTCACACTTCCGGATCCTGGTTTCGTACTGCATACTATACCACGCTCCGCGTACCCTGTTGATAAACGGTTAATGACGTTCTGCCAACAAAAGATGACAGTTCATAGATAGCGGTCGTCCAGGCGTCCGTTTGCCATTGCGCGTCATGGCGTGACGGCCTCGCCGATGATCTGCTCGCGCTGCACCAGGGGCAGCGTAAAGGTAAAACGGCTACCTTTTCCCTCCTCACTCTCGACCCAGATCCGCCCGCCGTGCCCTTCGACAATCTGCTGGCAGATCGAGAGCCCGAGGCCCAGGTGCGCGCCATGCTTAGAGTTGCTGTGCTCCAGCCGATAGAAGCGGTTGAAGATCTTCTCCTGCTGGTCACGCGGGATGCCCACGCCGGTATCAGCCACGTGCACCCGGACTTCATTGCCCTGGACCTCGCCGATGATCTCGATCGAACCGCCGGCGGGCGTGGCCTTCATCGCGTTCTCGACCAGATTGGTAATCACCTGGTCGATGCGCGCGCTATCGATCAGCAGTTCAGGGATCTGGTCAGGCACGCGTGCCTGCACGTGCAGGCCAAACTGCTCGGCCTGTACCTGGAAACGCGCACTGGTGGTGAGGATCAGGTCCGTCAGGTTTGACCAGTGGGGTTGGAGCCGCAGCCGCCCCGACTCAAGGCGGTTGAACTCCAGCAACTCGGTAATCCGGCCCTTAAGCGCATTGGCCTGCTCATCGGCCAGCGCGAGGAATTCTCGCTGGAGGTCATTCAGTGCGCCGGCCTTTTCTTGCAACACGACCTTGAGGAAGCCATTCAGGGTATTGAGCGGATTGCGCAACTCGTGGGAGACCATCGAGATGAACTCGACCCGCTGGCGCTCCTGGAGTTTCTGTCCGGTGATATCGTGCACGGCGAAGGCCACCAGGCTGCTGTCTTCCTCGGCGACACGCACCAGCGAGCCATAGATGAGGTAGTGGCGCTCCTGCTCATCCTCCCCCACCTTCACCTCATGGATGAGGCCCCGGGCCTGCTGGCGGACCGTGTGATGCAGGCGGTCGAGCGTCTCGCGCAGGGCGCCGCCGTTCGCGTCGCTATGCTGGAGCGCCTGGTAGGCTGCCGGATTGCCCAGCACCATGGCGCCCTGGTCATTGACGACGATCAGGCCATCGCCAATATCGCGCAGGACGGCTTCGAGCACGAGGCGCTGGCGGGCGAGTTCGGTATGCAGCGCGGCATTATGGATGGCCACACTCGCCTGAATGCCGAACGACGTCAGGTGGCGAGCCTCGGTGGCGGTGAAGACATGGGGCTGCGTCCCCACCACGGTCAGGGCGCCACGCGCGTGGTTATCGGCATCGATCAGCGGCACGCTAAGCGCAGCCAGCACGCCTGTCTGCTGGAGCGCATCCCACTCGTGGTCCTGCGCGGCGTCATCGATGATCAGCGGCGCGCGGGTTTCGACGACCCGCCGTGCCAGCAGTTCGGGCCAGTGCTGGCCGAACTGGCCTTCACCGCCGAGCGTACGATGGGTGCATGCGTCGCCGTCGAGCAGGGTGAGCGCCGCCGCACTGACCCGGTTTGGGCCGAGCATCTGCATCAGGCTATCGAGGATCTGCTGGAGCACATCATCGAGGCTCAGCGAGCCGGTGATAGCGCGCAGGCTCTCTTCGAGCGACTGCTGGCGCCTGATGCGGACGCGCAGGTCATTGTTCACGCTCTCGAGCTCGGCGACCTGCTCGGCATGCTCGCCACGGGCGGCCTCAAGCCGTCGACTGAGGCGCCGTGCCATCCAGAGACGATACTCGGCGAGCGCGATCAGGAGCGCAATGAAGACGGCACTGCCACCAACCAGTCCCCAGTAGGCGAGCATGTGCTCGGTGATGAACGGCGTGGAACGGACCTGCACATAGAGGATAGACAGGTAGAGCGGGCCGAGCATGGCCGGGACGATCAGCGTCCAGAGCGCCTGGCGATGAAAACGCAGCGCCTTGAGCACCAGGACGACATAGATCGGAAAGATGCCCAGGGTCAGCGGGCCGGCATAGACCAGCAGGTAGGCCGCGAGCAGCGCGTCGGTCAGCGTGGCGACAAGGATCAGCAGCAGCGTGCGGCGTGCATGGCCGGCAACGATGGCCCGGTTCACCGCCACCAGCAGCCCGAGGTTCACCAGCGCATAGATCACCAGGCCGAGCATGGTCACGCTGTCGATGTGCATGCGTGCGAACCACCATGCCAGCGCCAGGACGGGCAGGGGCAGAACTGCGCGCAGACCATCGCGGATATTGGCCCGCAGCCAGGGCTCAGCGCGCTCCAGCAGCGTATCGGTTGCAGCCATTGCCGCCTGTATCCCCCAGCGCCCGGCCGTTCCCGCCAGCACGTCGCCGGTCCAACGGGCGGGGCAACAGGTGTGGGCGAAACAACACGCAGGGCAGTGCGCGCGGCCACGCTCCTACCCTGCGCATCGTCGATGCTCCGGTGCCTTATGGCTCGAACTTGTAGCCGAGGTTGCGAACGGTGATCACGTGGCGCGGATGCTCGGGGTCCTTCTCGACTTTGGTGCGCAGCCGGCGAATGTAAACGGCCACCAGGTTGCTCTCACCCTCGTAATCATAGCCCCAGACCTTGCTGAGGATCTGGCTGATGTTGAGGATGCGGCCCGCATTCTTCATCAGATAGTAGAGCAGGCGGAACTCGAGCGGGGTCAACTCTACCGCGCTCCCATCGGCAAAGAGCACCTTATGCTCCACCGGGTCCAGGGTAATATCACCCTGGCTGAGGCGGGACGACGGGTTGAGCATGTCGCTGTTGCGGCGCCGGAGAACAGCCTCGACACGGGCCAGCAGCTCGGAGGGCTCGTACGGCTTGACCAGGTAATCGTCGCCGCCGATCTGCAGGCCCATGACCCGGTCCTGGAGCTGGGAGCGGCCAGACAGGAAAATGATCGGCACGTCTGAGTTGCGCCGGATCTGCCGGCAGATATCAAAGCCACTTGATTTGGGCATCATGACGTCGAGCAGAATGAGGTCGGGGTTGTGCTGGTCCACCGCCTGGAGAATGCTCTGCGCGTCGTACGCCTTGCAGACACGATACCCTGCCTCTTCAAGCACGAACGAGGTCAACTTCACGCTGGGAATATCGTCGTCTGCGACCAGAATGTGCATCTCTTCGACTCCTTCAAACGGGGGGCGACAACTCGCGCAGCGGCCTGCCATGCGACACACGTGGGCCAGCGCCAGACCGCCCGGCTGTACGGCAATGCTCTACGATCAAGAACGTCGGGGCGACGAGATTGAGCATACCGCCGCGTCGTGACCTGCTGTCGTTAATACTAACTGCCGATATTACCAGAAAGTTACGCGGGCTGCCAGGGAAGTCATCCCGCGATCACGCGGGCGCAGCCGATCACCCGGCGGGCAGGTCACTCGACGACGGCCTGTTCGGGTACGCGCTGGTCGGCGGCATCGGCCCCTTCCAGTCGGCGCGCCCGCAGCAACGAGGCGACCACTGCCACGCCGATCACGGCGGCGACGACGCCGAGCGAGATCGCGGTGGGGATCTTGTAGCTCACGCCGAACAGCCATTCGCTCAGATCGGGCAGCAGCATCTTCACACCGACAAAGGCCAGCACCACCGACAGGCCCAGTTTGAGGTAGTGGAACTTGTGCACCACCCCGGCCAGCACGAAGTAGAGGGAGCGCAGGCCAAGAATGGCGAAGACGTTCGAGGTGTAGATCAGGAAGGGGTTCTGCGTGACGGCGAAGATCGCCGGGATGGAGTCGACGGCGAAGATCACGTCGGTCGTCTCGACCACGATCAACACCAGGAACAGCGGGGTCGCCATCCGTACGCCGTGCTGCACGGTGAAGAACTTCTGCCCATCGTAGCGAGCGCTCACCGGCATCACGCGACGGACGAGCTGTAAGACCGGGTTCTTCTCGGGCTCCAGCTTCTCATCACCCGAGGTCGCCATCTTGATCCCGGTGAAGATCAGGAAGACCCCGAAGATCCAGATGACCCAGTGGAAGCGTTTGATCAACTCGACGCCGGCAAAGATCATACTGGCCCGCATCAGCAACGCGCCCAGGATGCCCCAGAACAGCACCCGGTGCTGGTACTTCGCCGGGACCGCGAAATAGGAGAAGATCAGGACAAAGACGAAGATGTTGTCGATGCTCAGGGCCTTTTCGATCAGATAGCCGGTCAGAAAGGCCAGGCCGGCATCGCCCGCACGGTACGGATCGCCTGGCATCAGCCGCTCCCAGAACAGGTAGAGCAACAGGTTGAAGACCATCGCCAGGCTGATCCAGACGACGCTCCAGATTGCGGCCTCTTTGACCGAAA
>Ga0272446_1003411_pt1 | contig 20059 bp, 15 predicted proteins | sample YNPCB0061_FD_194587 | JGI IMG/M metagenome (GOLD analysis project Ga0272446, IMG submission 194587) | Hot spring microbial mat communities from Yellowstone National Park, WY, United States - YNP-CB-006-1 | ecosystem: Environmental > Aquatic > Thermal springs > Hot (42-90C) > Sediment | place...
GGCGGTGGCGGCGTGGCTGGTGGCGACCGGCGTCGGCAGCGGCGTCGCGGCGGCGTTCGGCGTCCTCACCTGGCGAGCGACGGCGCGCGTCGCCGACCGCGTCCCGTCGGAGGGCGTGCCGCTGCGCGTGGCGCTCGCGGGCGCGGCCGGGGGCCTCGCGCTCGCCGCCTGGGCCGTCGCCGCCGGGCACGTCCTCGGGCAGCGCGTCGACGACGCCGCCCGCCAGGCCTACGACGAGGCGCGCGACCTCGCCGCCATCGCCGTCGCCACCGCCGAGACCGTCACCGGGCTGACCGCGACACCGGGCGCGCCTCCGACGGGCGGCGCGCGCCTCGCCGAGTCGCTCGCCTCCTTCGCCCCCGCGCTCGGCGGCGGCTGGCTGGTCCTCATCGACGAGGATGGCCGCCTCCTCGACGGCAAGGGCGCCGTCACCAGCGCGCGCGTCGAGGCGCAGGCACCGCGCAGCGAGGAGGCGACGACCGGCGATCGCCCCGCCCCGCTCGTCGACGACGCGGTCGCGCGCTGCCGCCGCGCGCCCGACGACTACCCCCTGCCCTGCGCCATCCGCCGCCTCGACGCCACCCGCCGCATCGTCGCCGCCATCCCGCCGCGCCGCGTGCGCGAGAACGTCCTCATCGGCTTCATCCTCCTCGGCGCGCTCGTCGTCGCCGGCGCCACCGGCATCGGCCTCCTCCTCGGCCTCGCGCTGGCCCGCGACCTCGAGCGCGTCGCCGAGACGCTCGACGAGCTCCGCCGCGGCGCGCGGAAGGGCACGCTGCCCCTCGACAAGCCGCTCGTCCCCGCGTCGCTCGACGAGGTCGGCGAGCTCACCGCCTCGCTCGGCCGCCTGCGCGCGCGCCTCCGCCCGATCGTCGACGACTACCGCGTGGCGCTCGAGCGCGCCGAGGCGGCCGACAAGAAGCGCGACGAGTTCCTCGCCCTCGTCTCGGTCGAGCTCCGCTCGCCGCTCAACCAGGTGATCAGCGCCGCCGACGCGCTCCTCGATCCCTCGCGCGCCGATCCGCTGACGCCCGAGCAGCAGGAGGACGTCCGCACCATCGTCTCGGCGTCGCGCCACCTCACCGAGCTCATCGACGAGGTCCTCGACCTCTCGGCGATCGCCACCGGTCAGGTGCACCTCCGCCTCGCCGAGGTGGACATCGCCGCCGTGGTCACCGAGATCGTGAAGGCGCAGCGGCCGATCGTGCAGAAGAAGGGCATCGAGATCCACGTCGAGGTCCCGTCGCCGACGCCGCTGGTGCGCGCCGACGAGCGGCGCGTGCGCCAGGTCGTCACCAACCTCGTGTCGAACGCGGTGAAGTTCACCGAGAAGGGGCGCATCGACATCTCGGTCTCGCGGCCGCTCGAGAACGGGCGCGTGCGCGTCAGCATCGCCGACACCGGCCCGGGCATCCCCGAGGCGCAGCTCGGCAAGCTCTTCCGCGAGTTCGTGCAGCTCGGGTCGCTCAAGCAGCGCGCGCACGGCACCGGCCTCGGCCTGGCGATCTGCAAGCGCCTCGTCGAGGCGCACGGCGGCGAGGTGGCGGCCACGTCGGTCGTCGGCAAGGGGTCGACCTTCTCGATGGAGCTGCCGGTGCACGGCCCACGCGGGCGCGAGGAGCTCGACGACACGCCGATCCACGGCGTAGAGGAGCTGTCGCGCGCATGACCAGCGGAGCGGCGCGACACCGCGCGACCGAAGCGACGCGAGGTGGCACAGCGTGGGCGCGCGGGATCGCGCGACGCGGAGCGAGACGATCATGAGCCCGTCGACGGTGCGCGACGACGCCGCCCTCACGCGGCTCGCCCGACGGCGCCACGCCGAGCTGGTGGCGGCGTCGCTCCTGGCGATGGTGGCGATCACGCTGCCGCTCCCGATCGCCTACGAGCACATCGCGCTCATCGGCCGCCCGCCCGACGTCGCGCTGCGGCTGTCGATCTGGGCGCTGGCGCCCGCCTTCGCCCTCGTCGCCGCGCTGGTGGCGCTGCCGACGATCGGCGCGGGGATCGGCGCCGTCACCGCCGAGGCGCGCCGCCGCGCCCGCCAGCGCCTCATCGCGCTGCCCCTCCGGATCACCATCACGCTGGCCATCTGCTCGACGGCGTCGCTCGCCGCCGTCGCCCACGCGCTCGCGGCCGAGGGGCTGGGCGCGCGCGCCGTCGTCGGGCTCGCCGTCTCGACGCTGGCGGTCTATGTCCTGCCGCTCGCGCCCATCGGGGCGCTGTGGCGCGCGCGCCTCATGCCGTTCGTCATCGCCGCCGGCGACGAGGAGCTGCCGACTGGCGCGCGGGTCCCCGTCGGGCTCCAGATCGGCGGCGGCCTCCTCGCCGTCGCCATCGCCGCGCTCGTCCCGGCCGGCGTCCTCGGCGGCGCGCTCCTCGACGCCGCCGCCGTCGTCGACGCGCGCGCGCACGCCTCGGCCAGCGCGCGCCGCCTGGCCGAGGCCGCGGTCATCGTCGGCACGACGGGCACCTCGGGCGCTTCGGCGGACAGCGGACGCTCGGTTCGCGCCGCCACCGACCTCCTCACCAGGGTCTCGCTCGGCGGCGGGCAGCGCGCCATCGTGCGCGCCGCCTCGGGCGTGTTGCTCCCCGAGGAGGCCGCAGCGTCGATCGGCGATCTCCCCTTCGTCGAGGAGCCGCTCTCCGGCGCGCTCCGCGGGGCGGCGCTCCGCATCTACTTCTCGCCGCGCCGGCTGCTCGGCCCGCGCCTCGGCATCGCCCTCCTCGCGCTCCTCCTCCTCGCGGCGTTCATCTCGCTCGCCTTCGGCCGCGGGCTCGGCCGTGAGCTGCGGGTCGTCTCGACGCAGGTCGATCGCGTCGCCAGCGACGCCCCCGCCACGAAGGTCGGCCCCGACGGCCCCGGCGGCGATCACGACGCCGCGGTGACCGCACGCGAGGTCCGCGCCATCACCCGCGCCGCCAACCGCCTCCTCGATCGCGTCCCGCGCTTCACCATCGAGAGCTTCCTCGCCATCGAGCGCGCCGAGGAGGCCTCGCGCATGAAGTCGCGCTTCCTCGCCAACATGAGCCACGACCTGCGCTCGCCGCTCAACTCGATCCTCGGCTTCTCTGAGCTCATCCTGCGCGGCATCGAGGGCAACATCACCGACGCGCAGCGCGCCGAGCTGACCACCGTGCACGCGCGCGGCAACGACCTCCTCCGCCTGCTCAACGAGATCCTCGACACCGCCAAGCTCGAGAGCGGCAAGCTCGAGCTCAGCCGCCAGAGCCTCCCGCCCGCCGAGCTGATGCGCCAGGCGCTCGCCGAGTCGCGCCGCGGGCGCGAGGGCATCGACGATCTCCTCGACATCTCGCTCCAGCCGGGCCTGCCAGTGCTGTCGGTGGATCCGCTGCGCCTCACCCAGGCGGTCATGCACCTCCTCGATCACGCCATCGCCACCGCGCCCGGCGAGCGCGTCCAGATCCGCCTCACCGACGAGCGCGACCGCGAGCGCGCCGGCTCGCCGCGCCTCCTCGTGATCGAGGTCGAGTACCCGCTCGGCCCCACCACCGTCCCGCCGACGTCGCCCGAGCCGTCGCCCAGCGACGCCGCCCAGGCCGATCGCGAGCTCCTCACCGAGACCTTCCGCGCCGGCCTCACCGGGCGCGGCCTCAACCTCGCCGTCCCGCTCGCGCGCCGCCTCATCGAGATCCACGGCGGCACGCTCACCGTCACGCGCCCCCACCCTCGACGTCAAACCCTGCGCGCCGCCGTCCCCATCGGCGTGCGAGTGGCCTGAGCCCCCGGCCGGGTTGTATACTGGGAGAGCCCGAATGTCGCCACCCCCGCCCGCCTCGCCCCACGCGCCGCTCGAGAGCATCGAGAGCGTCGACGCGCGCGCCCCGCGCGTCCGCGAGGCGCAGCAGGCCTACGGGCGGCTCGAGACGACCGTCTGCAGCGTCATCCACGGCAAGCGCGAGAGCGTCCGCCTCGCCCTCGTCGCGCTCGCCGCCGGCGGCCACCTCCTCATCGAGGACGTCCCCGGCGTCGGCAAGACCACGCTCGCCCGCACGATGGCGCGCGCGCTCGGCGGCACCTTCCGCCGCATCCAGTTCACCAGCGACCTCCTCCCCTCGGACATCCTCGGCGTCAACGTCTTCGTGCAGGAGACGGGGAAGTTCGAGCTCAAGCGCGGCCCCATCTTCGGCAACATCGTCCTCGCCGACGAGATCAACCGCACCTCGCCGCGCACGCAGTCGTCGCTCCTCGAGGCGATGAGCGAAGGGCGCGTCAGCATCGACAGCGAGACCTACGACCTCGAGCGCCCCTTCTTCGTGATCGCAACGCAGAACCCGCTCGAGCACTTCGGCACCTACCCGCTGCCCGAGTCGCAGATGGACCGCTTCCTGCTGCGCATCCGCATGGGCTACCCCTCGCGCGAGGACGAGCGCCGCGTGGTGATGGCCCCCGGCGACGTCGATCCCGTCGGTGAGGTACGCCCCGTCGTCGACGCCGCCGAGGTCGCCAACATCCAGGCGGCCGCCGCGCGCGTGCGCGTCGACGAGAGCCTCTTCGACTACGCGCAGCGCATCGTCGAGGAGACGCGCCACTCGCCCTTCCTGTCGCTGGGCGTGTCGCCGCGCGGCTTCCAGGCCTGGTTCCGCGCCGCCAAGGCGCGCGCGCTCGCCTCGCAGCGCGACTACGCCGTCCCCGACGACTTCAAGGAGGTCGCCATCCCGGCGCTCGCGCACCGCGTGCTGGCGGCGGGCGGCGCGTTCGGCGACTCGCTGGGCCGCGCGCGCGAGGAGGCGGAGCGGGTGCTCGCCGATCTCGTCGAGCGCGTGCCCGTCCCCGTGTGATGTGATGCCGCGCGTCCTCCCCTCGGCGTCGACGACGACGCCGCGGCCGAAGACGTGGTCCGAGCGCTGGCGTCGCTGGTGGCGCCCGCCGCGCCGCCTCACCTTCACGCGCGAGGGCAAGTACTTCGTCGGCATCACCTTCGGCGTCGGCGTCGCCGCCATCAACACCGGCAACAACCTCCTCTACCTGCTCCTCGGGATGATGCTCTCGATGATCGTCGCCTCGGGGATCCTCTCGGAGCTCTCGCTGCGCGACCTCACCGTGTCGCGCCAGCCGCCGGGGCGCCTGCACGCGCGCCAGCCGTTCCTCATGGGCATCGCGCTCCTCAACACCAAGCGGCGCCTGCCGTCGTTCTCGATCGAGGTCGAGGATCTGCTCGACGGAAAACCAGTAGACAAAAAGTGCTACTTCCTGAAGCTCCCCGCCGGGCGCCAGCAGGCGACCTCGTACCGCCACACGCTGCCGCGCCGCGGCCGCTACCGGCTGACCGGCTTCATCCTCTCGACGAAGTTCCCCTTCGCCCTCTTCCGCAAGTCGCGCACCGTCGAGCTGTCGAGCGAGGTCATCGTCTTCCCGGCGCTGGTCTCGGCGGCGCGCCTGGGGGCCGCGCGCACCAACGCCGTCGGAACCGAGCCGAGCGGCAAGCGCGCGCGCCGCGGCGAGCCCTTCGGACTGCACGCCTTCCGCGAGGGCGACGACCCGCGTGACATCCACTGGCCGACGACGGCGCGCCGCGGCCGCACGATGGTGCGCGAGTACGAGGACGAGGCGGCGCGCCGCGTGTCGATCTTCATCGAGAACGCCCTCCCCGGCGGCGAGGCCTGCACCGACGAGGGCGAGCGCGACGCGCTGGAGCGCGCGGTCAGCGTCGCCGCGTCGCTGGCGCTCGATCACCTCGAGCGCGGCTTCGCCGTGCGCCTCGTCGCCCGCGGCGAGGTGCTGCCGACGCAGTGGCTCATCGGGCGCGAGCAGGCGACCGTGCTCCTCACGGCGCTGGCGCTCCTGCCGGCGGCGCTTCCCGAGACGCCCTTCGCCATTCGCCCCGACTCGGCGGCCGACCCCGTCCTCGTCACGCCGCGCCCCTCCGCCCCCGCCGCAGCGACGGGGCGCACCCGCGATCGCCGCGGCTTCACCGGCCGCGTGGTCGAGGCCTAGGCGAGAGGCGACTCGTGCGCTTTTCCGCTGTACACAAATTCGCCAGCTACCTGATGGTCGGCGCCGCCTTCCTGGCGCTGGCGCTCTCGCGCGAGCTCTCGCTGCCCGTCCTCGCGCTCACCGCCGCCGGCATCGCCGGTTCCTGGTTCGCCGAGCCGCAGCGCATCGCCCTCCTCCGCCGCGCCGCCTGGACCACCACCTGGAACGTCGTCACCCTCCTCGGCTTCGGCCTCGCCGTCCTCGAGGCGGTGCGCGGCGAGGTGCTCGCCTCGGGCGTGCGCTTCCTCTGCCTGCTGCTCGTCAACAAGCTCTGGAACCGCCGCGCCTCGCGCGACTACCTCCAGGCCTACGTGATCTCGTTCCTCATGCTCGTCGCGGGCGCGGCCCTCTCCGCCGACGTCACCTACGCCCTCTGTTTTTTGCTATACACAATCGCCGCCACCTGGACGCTGACCCTCTTCCACCTCCGCCGCGAGATGGAGGAGAACTATCTCGTCAAGCACTCCGAGGGCGCGCACTCCGAGCGCGTCGAGGTCGAGCGCATCCTGAACTCGCGCCGCATCGTCGGCGGCTCGTTCCTCGGCGGCACCGCCCTCGTCTCGCTGGGCGTCTTCCTCAGCTCGACGGTGCTCTTCTTCCTCATCCCGCGCGTCGGCTTCGGCCTGTTCGCCACGCGCAACCGCCGCGGCGTCTCCACCGTCGGCTTCTCCGAGCGCGTCGAGCTCGGCGAGTACGGCCTCGTGAAGGACAACCCGACGGTGATCATGCGCGTCGAGCTCCCCGGCGGCCCGCCCCCCGGCCCGCTGCGCATGCGCGGCGTCTCCTTCGATCGCTACGCGCGCGGCCAGTGGTCGCGCACCGCCAAGGTCGCCCCCGAGGGCTCGCGCCGCTGGGGCGAGACCACCCTCGTCGGCAAGTGGGCCGGGACCGGCCCGAAGGATCGCCCCAAGCCCGCCGACGTTGAGGCCCGCCTCCGCGGCGCCCGGCAGCAGAACGTCTACCTCGAGCCGCTCGACACCGCCGTCCTCTTCGGCTCGACGGTCCCGATCGCCTTCCGCGTCCCGCAGCCGGCGGCCGCGCGCCACACCCTCGAGCTGGACGTGCGCGGCGCCGGCGAGGTGATCGCCGTCGAGCGTCACGTCGAGCCCGGCACCCTGCGCACCTATTCTGTCGAGCGAAAAAACGGCATCCGCTACACCGTCTGGTCCGACGAGCGCCTCCCCAACCCCGTCGCGCTCGCCAGCCTCGCCGATCGCCCGCCCGACGCGAACATCCCGCCCGAGCTCGCCCCCTACCTCGCGCTCCCCGCCGAGCTCCCGCGCCGCATCGGCGCGCTCGCCGTGCAGGTCACCGAGCGCGCGCGCGGCCCCTACTCGAAGGCGGTCGCCCTCGAGCGCCACCTCCAGTCCGCCTATCGCTACACGCTCGACCTCAAGCGCGACGACCGCTATGAGCCGCTCGAGGACTTCCTCTTCGTCCAGCGCGCCGGCCACTGCGAGTACTTCGCCTCGGCGATGGCGGTCATGCTGCGCACCCTCGGGATCCCGTCGCGCACGGTGAACGGCTTCTACGGCGGCGAGTGGAACCCCTACGGCAGCTATCTCGCGATCCGCCAGGGCGACGCGCACACCTGGGTCGAGGCCTACTTCGACGGCGTCGGCTGGGTGACCTTCGATCCGACGCCGGCCGGGGCCCCGGGCGCGTCGTCGCGCGGCGTCGGCGAGGTGCTGCGGCAGCTCTTCGACACCGTCGAGCTCGCCTGGTTCAAGTGGGTGATCGAATACGACCTCGGCAAGCAGGCGGAGGCGATCTCGTCCTTGCGCAAGTGGGCGGGCGGCGGCGAGGAGAGCGCCAGCGTGTGGCGCGTGCTCTCGTCGAAGCGCACGCTCGGCGTCGGCGCCGCGCTCCTGGCCGCCGCGGCGCTCATCACCGCCGCGCGCCGTCGCCGTCCGACGGGGCCGCGCCCGGTCCGCCCGGCGCAGGGAGAGCGCGCCCAGCGCGCGTTCGAGCGGGCGGCGCGCGCGCTCGAGGGGCGCGGCTTCCCGCGCGCCGAGGGCGAGACCGCGAAGGAGCTCGCCCGCCGCGTCAGCGACGGCGCAGACCCGGGCGCCGACGCCTTCGACCGCCTCGTCGCGCTCTACTACGCCGCGCGCTTCGGCGGGGCAGACGTGGCCACCGCCGATCTCGACCACCTCGCCGACGAGGTCGTGCGCGCGCGACGCATTGACCCGCCTCAGCCCGCCCAGTAGTGTCTTTGCCAAAATGGCTCGTCTCCGACGGACGGCGTGACCCGATGACGCGTCTCGCGGCTCGCTCGCGCCGCAACCCCTCGAAATCCCACGCGGCACTTCGCTTGCACGGTCGTCACGCGATGCTTCGCTTGACGTGTGTCCTCGCCTTCGCCGCCGTCGCTGCGTCCGGCGCCGTCGCGCACGCGCAGACCGCGATGGGCTCGTGCACCGGCCTCAACCTCGGCGGCACGGTTGGCCTCGCGCTCCGCAACTCCGACGGCACCTTCACCACCATCGCCACCGACGCCGTCCCGAGCGCCTTCAGCCGCGCCGACTGTCAGTGCAACTCGAACGACATCAATCTACAGATCCAGGTGACCTCGCCGCTGCCGGTCAGCCCGCAGCTCACCGTCGAGGTCTGGGTCGGCGTCGGCTGCGACAGCTACACCACGCGCACCGCCGTGAACCAGACGCAGTGCGAGCAGCTCACCACCGGCGTACCGCAGTACCTCCAGTTCACCTCGTCGGCGTCGACGTCGAGCCCGTACATCTATATCCCGATCCCGGCAGCGAGCCTGTTCTCGCCCAAGGTCAACACCTGCACCACGCCGACGGCGTCGAACCAGATCTACGTCGTCCTCTTCTCCGACCCGAACATGCAGGCCATCTGCAAGCTGAGCGGGCTGCAGGAGGTGACGACCTCGCCGCAGAAGCTCAATCCGTCGGCGGCCCCCGGCGACGGGCGCGTCTCTCTCAGCTGGCCGAACCCCGACGTCGGGCAGATCACTCCGCAGTACTACCAGGTGCTATGCGCGACCGCCGACGGGAAGGTCGTCCCCGGCAAGGGCGGAAACCAGCTCGCCTACTCGGTCTGCACCAGCGACAAAGAGCTCTTCCGCCGCAAGATCCCGACGGGCGGCTCGCTCGGCACCGGCACCGGCACGGGCACCGGCGGCACCGCCGACCTCGGCACCGCCAACGAGCCGCTCGGCGCGGGCCTCGGCCCCGAGGCGACCGAGTCGCAGACGACCTTCGAGTCGCTCCACCCGATGTACGTCTGCAGCGACCCGATCCAGGTGAACGGTCGCAACGCCACCATCTCGGGCCTCAACAACAACGAGGCCTATCAGTTCATCCTCGTCAGCGTCGACGCGTACGGGAACCCCACGGCGTCCGACGTCGTCACGGCGACGCCGCAGCCGGCCGAGGATCTGTTCCAGCGCTACGCCAACAAGGGCGGCAAGGCGTCGGGCTTCTGCTTCGTCGCCACCGCCGCGTTCGGCTCGTACGACAGCGCCTGGGTGAAGGTGCTGCGCGACTTCCGCGACGAGTGGCTGCTGACGACGCCCGAGGGGCGCGCCTTCGTCGACTGGTACTACGCGCACGGCCCCGGCGCCGCGAAGTTCCTCGTCGAGCACCCGGGCGCGCGCGCCGCCGTGCGCCTCGCGCTCATCCCCGTCGTCGCGGTGGCCGCAATTTTTGTCTACACCACGGCGGCGCAGAAGGCGCTCGCGCTCGCGCTCCTCGCGCTCCTCCTGTGGCGCCGCAGCCGCCGCGCGCCGCGCGGAGGTGTCGCGTGAGGGCCGCCGCGCTCGCGCTCGCGCTCGTCGCTGCCACGAGCTCGGCCGCCCTGGCCAAGCCGATGGTCGGCACTCCCGCCGGCAAGTTCGGCGAGCGCCCGTCGGCGGACTACCAGTCGTCGCAGTGGTTCGCCTTCGAGCTGAAGTTCTCGCCCTACACGCCGCGCATCGATCAGTCGGCGGGGGTGAGCGGGACGCCGTTCCAGGACCTCTTCACCAACCAGTTCAAGACGCCGCGCGATCAGGTCGGCCCGCGCCTCCTCACGCAGCTCGAGTTCGACGTCCAGTTCTTCCACAAGTTCGGCAGCCTCGGCGTCGGCGCGACCATCGGCTTCTACCGCCGCACGACGCACACCTTCGTCGCCACCAGCCCCTCGTGCGAGGTCCCCAACTGCGAGCGCTCCGGCGACGAGACGGCGATCAACATCGTCCCGATGTCGCTCCTCCTCGTCTACCGCTTCGACGTCCTCGCGCTGCGGTGGAAAGTGCCGCTCGTCCCCTACTTCAAGATCGGGCTCGCCTACTACGCCTGGTTCATCCAGAACGGCTCGGGCGGCATCGCCACCGCGACCATCGACGGCAAGAAGCGCGACGGCTACGGCGGCTCGTTCGGCTGGGTGCTCAACCCCGGCATCGCATTCATGCTTGACGTGATCGATCCGCGGACGGCGCGCACGATGGACGCCGAGCTCGGCATCAACCACACCTACCTCTTCTGCGAGCTCCACTACGCCGATGTCGACGGCTTCCGGGCGAGCGACCGCATGAACCTCTCCGACCTCACGCTGAACGCCGGCATCGCCTTCGAGTTCTGATCGAGTACGCTGCGCGCGTGTCGTCACGGCGCCTCCGCCTCCTCATCGAATACGACGGGACCGACTTCCAGGGCTGGCAGCGCCAGGACAACGGCCCGTCGGTGCAGGCGACCATCGAGGACGCGCTCTCGACGATGGTCGGCCAGGAGACGCGCATCCGCGGCGCCGGGCGCACCGACGCGGGCGTCCACGCGCTCGGGCAGGTAGCGCACTTCGACACCGAGGCGCACAACATCCCGCTCCACGGCTTCCGTCGGGGCCTCAACAGCGTGCTGCCGCGCACCATCGCCATCCGCGAGGTCGTCGAGGCCGCCCCCGACTTCGACGCGCGCTTCTCGGCGCGCGGCAAGCTCTACCGCTACCAGATCTGGAACGAAGAGACCCGCTCGCCGCGCCTCGATCGCTTCGTCTGGCACGACCGCCGCCCCCTCGACGTGGCGCGCATGAACGAGGGCGCGCGGCTCCTCGTCGGGCGACACGACTTCGCCGCCTTCCGCGCCGCCGACTGCGAGCGCAAGACGACCGTGCGCACCGTCACCCGCCTCGAGGTCACGCGCGAGGGCTCGCTCGTCACGCTCGAGATCGAGGCCGACGCCTTCTTGAAGAACATGGTGCGCATCATCACCGGCACGCTCGTCGAGGTCGGCCGCGGCCGCCGCGCCGTCGAGAGCATTCCAGCCCTGCTCCAGTCGGGCGACCGGACGCAGGGCGGCATCACGGCGCCTCCCCAGGGCCTCACGCTGGTTCGCGTCGATTACTGACAGTAGGATCGCTCTGTCGCGTGTTCTGAGGGACGCATGAACCTCCGCAAGACGTTCTTCATCCTGCCGAACCTGTTCACGCTCTCGAGCGTGTTCTGCGGCTTCTTCGCCATCACGCTCTGCGCCGGGCAGGCGACGATGGACACGCTGTTCCAGGCGGCGATCGCCATCTGCTTCGCCTTCTTTTTCGATCTCGCCGACGGACGCGTGGCGCGCCTCACCAAGACGCAGTCCGATCTCGGGCTCCAGCTCGACTCGCTCGCCGACGTGATCAGCTTCGGCGCGGCGCCGGCGCTGCTCGTCTACAAGTGGGGGCTGACGCGCTTCGGGATCGGCGGGATCTTCATCGCCTTCGTCTTCGTCGGTGCGGCGGCGCTGCGCCTGGCGCGCTTCAACGTGCTGTCGATGAAGAAGGACCCCGGCAAGCCGGGGAAGTTCATCATCGGGCTGCCGGTCCCCGTCGCTGCGTCGGTGCTGGTGTCGCTCGTCATCCTCAACCACCAGCTCGGCGGGTCGTTCGTGCTGGCGGCGCAGACGTCGCTGGCGGTGCTGGTGCTGGTGCTCTCGTACCTCATGGTGAGCCGCATCCGCTTCCGCTCGTTCAAGGACCTCACGCTCTCGCGACGGACGGTGACCGGGCTGCTCGTCATCGGCGCCTTCACGGCGGTGGTGCTGCTCGCGCGCATGCACTCGGCGTTCGTGTTCGTGAGCCTGATGGCGGCGTACCTCGCGCTCGGCCTCTTCGAGGAGATCCTCTTCTTCCGGCGGCGACGCGCGGAGGAGCGGGCGGTGAAGGAGCCGTCGGTCGTGCTGGAGGCGGAGGGCGGCGCGAAGAGCGACGACGAGGTGCTGGAGGAGCTGGGCGCGTTCGATCAGGACGCGGACCCCTCGGAGGGGTCCACACCTCCCGCTCCGCGGCCCGGCAAAGCCGGCTCCGCTCCGCGGTGAGACGCGCGTGCGAGGCGGTTAGGCGCGCTTCTTGGCGGGGGCGTTGCGGTCGGCGACCTCCGGCTTCTTGCTGCCGCCGTCGTCGACCTCGACGAAGATGCCGTAGAGGATGCCGATCGCCGGCGCGAGCATCACGCCCGAGCGGACGTGGAGCGCGCCGAGCTGCGCGACGGTGAAGGTCTGGTCCGGGAGGAAGTTGAGCCCGAGCGCGCAGAGGCCGGCACCGATGATGGCGCCGACGATCATCTTCACGACCGGCGTCCAGGCGGTCTCCGCCTTCCACGGAGCGCGCCCGGCGACGAGCCCGACGACGGCGCCGACGACCGCGCACGCCAGGTAGGCGAACAGGCTCCCCGTCCACCCGAGGCGGAGCAGCCCGTAGCCGACGCCGCCCCCCACGATGGCACCCTTGATGAGACCCAGGATCACGCGCAGCATCGACGCTCCTTGTTCCAAGTATACCGTGTAGGCACGCGCGGTATTCCCGACAACGGACACTTCCGCGCTCGCCGCTCGCCCAAGCATGACACGCGTGCACGCGGAAGGCCCGCGCCCTGAGACGTCGAGCGCTGCGCGGCTTCGGCGACGGCAGACCTACGGGCGTCGGGTCGCTATGGCATCGGCGACGGGCCGCGCGCGACGAGGCGATCCGGCTGGCGCACGGGAATCGCGGCGAGCGCGGCGAGGCGCGGCGCGATGGCGTCGGCGAACTGGGCGCGGTGACGCGGGTCGAGCGGACGCTCGCGACCGGCCTTGTAGCGCAGCGGGTCGACGAGCGCGCCGTGGTCACGGAGGCTGAAGTGCAGGTGCGGGCCCGTCGAGAGGCCCGTCGAGCCGACGTAGCCGATGACCTGCTTCTGGCGGACGTCCTGGCCGGCGTGGAGGCCCTTCGCGAAGCGGCTGAGGTGCATGTAGATGGTCTCGAGGCCGTTGCCGTGGGCGATGGTGACGACGTTCCCGCCGCCGCCCCGCGCGCCGACGGTCGTCACCTTGCCGCCCGAGGCCGCCCACACCGGCGTCCCGATCGGCGCGGCGTAGTCGACGCCGAGGTGCGCGCGCTCGGTGTGCAGGATCGGGTGCAGGCGCCGGCGATCGAACGACGACGAGATGCGCACGAACTTGAGCGGCGTCTTCACCAGCGAGCGCGCGACGCTCTCGCCGTGCTCGGTGTAGTAGGCGCCGCCCGAGCCGTCGCCGGAATCGAACCAGAAGGCGCGCAGCGTGCCGCCGCGGCCGGCGTACTCGGCGGCGAGGATGCGGCCGTACTTGTAGAACTTGCCGCCGAGGAAGCGCTTCTCGACGATGACGCGGAAGCGATCGCCCGCCTGGCAGTCGACGTAGAAGTTGAGGTCGTAGCTGAAGAGGTCGACGAACGCCGCGACGAGCGCGCCCCCTTCGCCGGCGCGGCGCATGCCGTCGTAGATCGACCAGCCGACGGTGCCGCCGACCTCGACGATACGGGTCTCGAGCGGCTTCTCGTCGCGGATCGCCTTCCAGCCGCCCTTCTGCGAGGCGTCGCGCACCAGGCGATAGCCGAGCGCCGGCGTGACGCGGTACTCGATGGCGCGCAGCTGGTCCTCGGCGTCGTAGCGGAGCGCGAACGAGTGGCCGCCGCGCGCGGTGCGCAGATCGAACAGCGTCGCGAGCGCGGTCGCCGCCTCGCCGATGTCCTTCGACGGAACGCCAGCGCGACGCCAGGCGGCCTCGACGGTGTCCTTATCGGTGAGCGAGCCCTCGACGACGCGCGCGTCCTCCTCGTCGGCGGCGCCGTTGGGCGCGGCGGCCGGGGCCGAGCCGCCGCCCTTCTTCGGAGCGGGCGCGCCGCCCCCCTCGTCGGAGGAGCCGGCCTTCGGCGCGATCGCCGCGGGCGTCTTGTCGCCGAGCTCGCTGGCGCGGAGGAGGCTGCGCAGCGAGGTGCCTTTTTTGAAATACAGAAAATAGGCGTTCACGCCGAGCAGCGCGACGAACACCGCGCCGAGCGCGAGCATGCGGCGCGCGCGCTCGCTGAGCTGGCCCTGGGCGCTGCCGCCGGTGCGACGGCGCCCCTTCGACGTGCGGCCCTTCGAAGTGGTTGATCGTTTCGACGACACGACGACGCTCTAGCACGTAGCACGCTGCCGTCGGGCCGCGCCAGTTTTGGGGGGGGCACTTCCCGACGACAGCTGAACAGCCTTTCAGGCGCGCGCCGCCTTCAGCATCTCCTCGGCGTGGGCCCGCGCCTTGTCGGTGATCTTGGTGCCGCCGAGCATGCGCGCGATCTCCTCGCGCCGCTCCGCCGGCGTCAGCCGCTTGACGACGGTACGCACGCGCCCCTTGTCCGCCCCCTTCTCGACGCGGAAGTGGGTCTCCGCGCAGGCGGCGATCTGGGCGAGGTGCGTGATGCAGACGACCTGCTTGCCGCCGTCGGCGTGCGCCACCTGCGCGATCTGCCGCCCGACGACCTCGGCCACCGCGCCGCCGATCCCGGTGTCGACCTCGTCGAAGACGTAGGTCGCGACCTGATCCGCGCGGGAGAGGATGCGCTTCAACGCGAGCATGATGCGCGACAGCTCGCCGCCCGAGGCGACCTTGGCCAGCGCCCGCGCCGGCTCGCCCTGATTCGCCGAGAAGAGGAACTCGGCGCGATCCCACCCGTCGCGCGCCAGCCGCTTGCCGTCGAAGACGAGCGCCGCGTCGTCGCCCTTCGCCTCGGCCCGCGGCGCGAGCGCCACGTCGACCCGCGCCCCTCTCATCGCCAGCTCCGCCAGCGCCTTCTCGACCCGCGTCGCCAGCGTGCGCGCCGCCTTGGCCCGCGCCTCGGACAGCGCCGCCGCCCGCTGCGCCGCCGTCGCCCGCGCCTTCGCCGTCGCGGCCGCCAGCTCCGCGCGCCGCTCGTCGCTGCGCGCCAGATCGTTCAGCTCCTTCCGGAGCGCGTCGCGGCGCGCGACCAGCGCCGCCACCGAGTCGACGTGGTGCTTCTTGAAGAGGCGCGAGAACAGGTGCAGCCGATCCTCGACCTCCTCGAGCCGCTGCGGATCGGCCGAGAGCGTCTCGCCGTAGCGGCGCAGATCGCCCGCCGCGTCGTCGAGGAGCACGCGCGCCTCCTCGATCTGCTTGCCGAGCCGCGCCAGCTCCGGATCGATGCGCCCCACGTCGGCGAGGTCGTGGATGATCGCCGCCAGCTCCTCGACGATCGCGCCCTCGCGCCCGTAGATCGCGTCCTCCCCGCGCCGCGCCGCGCGCTCGAGCTTCTCGACAGAGCGCAGCCGATCGCGCTCCACCTTCAGCGCCGCCTCCTCGCCGTCGGTGAGCCCGGCCTCCTCGAGCTCCTTCACCTGGAACGAGAGGAAGTCCTCGCGCTCGGCGCGCGCCCGCTCGTCGAGGGTCGCCTCGCGCTCGGCCGTCGCCGCGGCGACCAGCGCGTCGTACGCCTCGCCCGCCTCGGCCACCAGCCGCTCGTTCCCCGCGAAGGCGTCGAGGATCGCCAGGTGGCGCACCGGATCGGACAGCGTCTGGTGCTCGTGCTGCCCGGCGAGCTCGATGAGCACGCCCGCCACGTCGGTGAGCGCCGCCGCCGTCGCCGGCGTGTTGTTGATGTAGACGCGCCCGCGCCCCGACTTCGAGATCACGCGCTTGACAATTAATCCCTCGTCGGCCTCGTCGATGCCGGCGCGCGCCAACCGCTCGCGCAGCGCCTCGGCGGCGGGGCCGTGGGGCGGCTCGAACACCGCCTCGACGCGCGCCTCCTCGGCGCCGGCGCGCACGACGTCGGCCGAGGCGCGCCCGCCGCGGAGCAGCGCCACCGCCTCGACGAGCAGTGACTTGCCGGCGCCGGTCTCGCCGGTGAGGACGTTGAAGCCAGGCCCGAGCTCGAGCTCGACGTCGTCGAGCAGGGCGAAGTCGTGGATGCGCAGATGGGTGAGCATGCTGTCGCCTTATCGGAAATGCGCGGCGCGAAGTTGCGTGGATTCTTCGATCAGCCCCAGCGCAGCTTGCGCCGGAGGACGTCGAAGTAGCTCTCGCTCGTCCGGAAGAGCACGAGCGGGCGTGGGCTGACGGCGATCTCGACGACGTCGGCCGCGTCGAGCGTCGTGCCCCACTGACCGTCGATGGTCACGGTGACGGCCTCGGCCGGCTGGGCGAGGCGCACGCGCAGGCGGGATGTCGCCGGCGCGACCACGGGGCGGTTGGTGAGGGCGTGAGAGCAGATCGGCGTCACGACCATAGCCTGCACGGCGGGTGTGACGATCGGGCCGCCGGCGGCCAGGTTGTAGGCGGTCGATCCCGTCGGTGTGGCGACGATGAGGCCGTCGGCGCGGTAGCGCGCGATCAGCGTCTCCTCGCCGTCCTTCACGAGGCGTACGTCGAGCTCGATGAGCCGCGCCAGCGCCCCCTGGCTGACGACGACGTCGTTCGCCGCCACGCGCGCCACCCGCTCGGTCCCATCGGCGTCGTAGAGCGCGCAGCGCAGCCGCATGCGCTCCTCCGTCGGGAGCTCGCCGGCGAGGACGCGATCGAGCGCCGCCTTCGCGTCGAAGGGCGCGATCGCCGTCAGGAACCCGAGGTGCCCGAGGTTGACGCCGAGGATCGGCACCCCGTGGTCGGCCACCAGCGCCGAGCCGCGCAGCAGCGTCCCGTCGCCACCGAGGACGACCAGGACATCGAGCCGCCCGCCCGCCTCCGCCTCCGGCACCACCGGAAGCCCCGGCGCCACCACCTGCGTCCCGACGACGAACGGCTGGTGTCCGCGCGACTCGAGGTAGGCGCCGAGCTCGCCGGCGAGCTCGATCGCCTCGGGTTTGTCGCGCTTGAGCAGCAGGCCGACGCGCATCGCGCGCGCAGCATATCACTCAGCGCGGCGTGAACAGGTAGCCCTGGTGCTGCACGAGGCAGATCGCGCCCGTCCCCTCCTCGCGCGCGCGGTCGAGCGCCCGCTGCGCGAGCCGGAGGAGATCTCCCGGATCGACGACGTCCTTGCCGGGGAAGAAGGCGATCCCCATCGTCGCGCGCGCCAGCTCCTCGTCGACGCGCAGCGCGGTCAGGGCGCGGCTGAGCCGCTCGGCACAGACGAGGGCACCGGCGAAGTGGGTGTTCGGCAGGAGCGCCGCCAGCTCGTCGCCGCCGAAGCGCGTGACGACGTCGATCTGCCTGAGCACGCGCTGGGTGACGGCCGCGATCTCACGAAGGAGCCGATCGGCGAAGGGCCCGCCGCGCCGCGCCTGCACCGCCGGCAGCCCGTCGACGCCGATGAGCACCAGCGTCAGCGGCTCGTTGTAGCGCTGGGCGCGCTTCCACTCCTCTTGAAGGCGCTCGAGGAGGAAGGCGCGACTGCGCAGCCCCGTCGTCGAGTCCGAGACCGCGCGCGCCTCGAGCTCGGCGCGCGCCACCCGCAGCTGGTCGACGAGGTGGCGGGTGCGGAGGAGCGCCTCGACGCGGGCGAGGACCTCTTCTGGCCAGAAGGGGCGGCTGACGACGTCGTCGGCGATCGAGAGCCCGGCCACGCGCGCGCCGACGTCGTTCGCGTGGGGCGTCACGAGCAGCACCGGCGCGAACACGTGCGGGGTCTCGGCCTTCATCCGCGCGGCGACCTCCGCCGCCGCGAGCCCGGGCGCGTCCTCGGCGAGGATGGCGATCTCGTGCCGCGCCGATCGCCAGCGCTCGAGCGCCTCGTCCCCCGTCTCGACGACCGTCACCACGTGGCCGGCGGCCGCGAGGAGCTCGAGGAGCTGCTCACGCCCCACCCCATCGGGCTCGAGAACGACGATGCTGGGCACGTTCTCACCCTACGCCAACCACGCGGTCCAACAATGGAGTTGACACCTCCCGGGGGGTCATCTATACATCGCCGTCCTTTAGTACCGAGCACCCGGAAACGGAAATGGCGAAGACCTTCGTTCTCAAGACCGCGGCGGCCCAGGCTGACCGCAAGTGGCATGTCGTCGACGTCGCGGGGCTGACCCTCGGCCGCGCGGCGACGCAGATCGCGCACGTCCTCCGCGGCAAGCACAAGCCGACGTTCACCCCGAACGTGGATTCGGGTGACTTCGTCGTCGTGCTCAACGCAGCGAAGATCGCGCTCACCGGCAAGAAGATGGAGACGAAGCTGTACTATCGTCACTCCCTCTTCCCCGGTGGTCTCACGACGTTCACCGCCGAGCAGCTCCTCGCGCGCAACCCCGTCGAGCTCATCGAGCGCGCGGTGTGGGGCATGCTGCCGAAGGGCCCGCTCGGGCGTCGCATCGTCAAGAAGCTGAAGGTCTACGCGGGGACCGAGCACCCGCACGGCGCGCAGTCGCCGTCGCAGCTCGCCGTGAAGACGGATCGTTAAGGGCTGAGGAAACATGGCTACTCTGACCGTCGACAAGAACGCCTTCTACGCCACCGGCCGCCGCAAGCGCGCCGTCGCCCGCGTGTGGCTGATGCCCGGCGCGGGGCGCATCCTCATCAACCAGCGCGACATCGACGACTACTTCGGTCGCGCGACGTCGAAGATGATCCTCCGCCAGCCGCTCGAGCTGACGGAGACCGTCGGCCGCTACGACATCTACGTGAACGTCGCCGGCGGCGGCCTCTCGGGCCAGGCGGACGCCATCCGCCACGGCATCACGCGCTCGCTCATGAAGATCAACTCGTCCTTCCGCCCCGCGCTCAAGCGCGCCGGCTACGTGACGCGTGATCCGCGCATCAAGGAGCGCAAGAAGTACGGTCAGCGCGGCGCCCGCGCCCGCTTCCAGTTCTCGAAGCGCTAAACGCGCTCGGGTCCTCCCAGCATGCAGCAGGTGCGCGTCGCCATCGTCGGCGCGTCGGGATACACTGGGGCGGAGCTCACGCGGCTCCTCCTCGGGCATCCGCACGTCACCCTCACGGGCCTGTACGCGCACAAGGCCGCCGGCGAGCCCATCGCCAAGCACTTCCCGCAGCTCACCGGCGCCCCGCTCCCGCAACCCACGTTCCTGCCCTTCTCCGCCGACGACGTCGCGTCGCGCGCCGAGGTCGCCTTCCTCGGGCTCCCGCACGGCGAGAGCGTCCCGGCGGCGAAGGCGCTCGTCGAGCGCGGCGTGCGCGTGTTCGATCTCTCGGCCGACTTCCGCCTGCGCGACGCCGACGAGTACGCGCGCTGGTACGGCACGCACGAAGCGCCCGAGCTCCTCCCGTCGGCCGTCTACGGCCTCGTCGAGCGCCACCGCGAGGAGCTGCGCGACGCGCGCCTCATCGCCGTCCCCGGCTGCTACCCGACGGCGACGCTGCTCGCGCTCTGCCCGCTCCTCGACGCGAAGCTGATCGCCGGCGAGGGGCTCATCGTCGACGCCAAGAGCGGCGTCTCCGGCGCGGGGCGCGGCCTCTCCCTCGGTACGCACTTCAGCGAGATCGGCGAGGGCGTCCGCGCCTACAAGGTCGCGGAGCACCGCCACACGCCCGAGATCGAGCAGGAGCTCGCGCGCGCCGCCGGCCACGCCGTGCGCATCACCTTCACGCCGCACCTCATCCCGATGACCCGCGGCATCCTCTCGACGGGATACGCCGTTCCCACCGAGAGCACCCGCGAGCGCACCGCCTACCTCGAGGCGCTCCGTGCGGCCTACGCACGCGAGCCGTTCGTCTCGGTGACGGATCACCCGCCGGACACCAGCCACGTGCGCGGATCGAACCGCGTGCACGTCTCGGCGTGGGCCGACGCGCGCGCCGGCCGCGTGGTCGTCATGGGCGCCATCGACAACCTCGTCAAAGGCGCGTCGGGACAGGCGATCCAGTGCCTCAACGCCGCGCTCGGTTGGCCCGAGACGAC
>Ga0272446_1003412_pt1 | contig 20058 bp, 15 predicted proteins | sample YNPCB0061_FD_194587 | JGI IMG/M metagenome (GOLD analysis project Ga0272446, IMG submission 194587) | Hot spring microbial mat communities from Yellowstone National Park, WY, United States - YNP-CB-006-1 | ecosystem: Environmental > Aquatic > Thermal springs > Hot (42-90C) > Sediment | place...
GCCCTCATTGGCTCTCGCTTTGATTTTGACCGCTTTGGTCTGGTGCCCCGCTCTAGTCCCCGGCAAGCCGACTTGTTGATCACAGCGGGAACCATCACGATGAAAATGGCTCCTGCCTTAGTGCGGCTCTATGAGCAGATGCCGGATCCTAAGTATGTGATTGCTATGGGTGCCTGCACAATTACGGGTGGCATGTTTAGTGTTGATTCTCCTTCTGCTGTGCGGGGGGTAGATAAGCTCATTCCAGTCGATGTTTATCTGCCTGGTTGCCCGCCACGGCCAGAGGCAATTGTCGATGCCATTATTAAGCTGCGGAAAAAGATTTCTAATGAGTCAATGCAAGAGCGGGCTTACTTGCAGCAAACCCATCGCTACTACAGCACAACCCACAATATGAAGGCTGTAGAGGTGATTCATGATGGCAAGTATCTCAGCCTGGGTACCCGTGAAGCGCCACCGAAGGAGCTGATGGAGGCGATGGGCATGCCTGTTCCTCCTGCACTGTTGACGGCCCAAAAGGAGGAACAAACCCGTGGCTGAAGAGAATGTGAAGTCAACAGAGGCAGGGGCGATCGCGCCGACAGAAACTGCTCTCACCGAACCCGGCACTGTATCCAAGTGGCTAGCGGAAAACGGTTTTGAGCATGAATTTTTAGGTCGAGACAGTGCTGGGGTTGAGGTGCTAAAGATCGTGCCAGACGTGTTAATTCCCTTTGCAACCGCCCTCTATGCCTACGGATTTAATTACTTACAATGTCAAGGTGCCTATGATACAGGGCCAGGTCAGGAGCTAGTGAGCTTTTACCATCTGACTAAGGTGAGCGACAATGCAGAACGACCTGAAGAAGTGCGCGTCAAGGTTTTTCTACCACGGGAAAACCCGGTAGTACCTTCCGTCTACTGGATCTGGAAAACCGCTGACTGGCAGGAGCGTGAATCCTACGATATGTATGGCATTGTCTATGAGGGACATCCCAATTTGAAGCGTATCTTGATGCCAGAGGATTGGGTCGGTTGGCCCCTTCGCAAGGATTACATTTCCCCCGATTTTTACGAATTACAGGATGCCTACTAGCGGGTCATTTCACCTCAACATCCACCCCCGTTTGCGAGGAGCGAACGAGTCGCATGACGATAACGGGCGCAAGCCAACCCACTAAGGGCATCGCTTAAGGATCTGGAGTTAAGGATCAGCCACAGGGTTGCTGTAGGCTCTGACTAAGCTCAGCCCGCGAGCAGATGTTCTATGTTCTGGCGAGTTCCTTAGTAAGTTCTGCCAAGCGTATCAAAATCCTCCCAGAACGGCACTTCCCAAGCCCTGGAACATTAGCCAGGAGAGAAAAAAGTTGGAAATAAAGATTGCCAGGAGAGAGGTCACCACAGCCGTAGTTGTTGACTGGCCGACCCCCTTGGCCCCCCCCGTTGTCGTTAACCCCCAACTGGAGCCAATAATGGCAATCAGCGCCCCAAAGAAAAATCCTTTGATGGGGGCGCTGCAAAGATCCCAAACGGTCAAAAAGCTACGGGCAGAGTCCAAAAAGGTTTGATTAGAAATGCTATACAAATTGCTGGCAATAATCATGCCACCAGTCATACCTGTTACCAGCGACAGCAGAGTTAATACAGGAACCATCAGACAACAGGCCAGCACCCGTGGAATGACCAGGTAGTCGATTGGGTCGGTTTTGAGCATGTAAAGCGCGTCAATTTGCTCTGTCACGCGCATGGTGCCCAGTTCGGCGGCGAAGGCAGAGCCAACCCGGCCCGCAATCACTACAGCCGTCAGCACCGGTGCCAGTTCCCGTGCTAAGGAAAGCGCTAGCACGCCCCCAACCGCATTGGCCGCCCCAAAGTTAATAAACTCGCGGGCAACCTGAATTGTAAACACCATGCCAACAAAAGCCGCTGTTAGTAACGCAATCAGCAGCGATTCTGGGCCAGCAATTGACATCTGCTCCAGGGTATTGCGGCGATGAATGCGACCTGCCAGCAGATGCACCATGACCTGACCACCTAGTAGTATTGCGGCAACTAACCGTTGCCCCCACTGGCTTATACCTGAAAACTGCGGTGATTCACTCACGACCAGACCCCACACCAACTATTCTTCATGAAACCTATCCCTATTCAAGTGCCAAATAAGGCCAAATCACTTCCCTCAATAACCTTTTGGTGAAATGTTGCAATCCAAAAGCTCAGACGATTTCTGGAGAAAACCATCCTGGCATTTGGGGGGAGGCTAGTCAAAATCAGCGGGTTTCAACCCGTCCGCGATCGCCAAAGCCACCCCTGACAGGAATGTTTTTGTGAGAGCAACTGCCTAAACCGTCAAGTCGCCTCACCTATCCCCTAGCAACAATAACGGGATTTTGGCTGCATTCCTATAACTCTGGCCAGAAAGCCTTAACTAAAGCCGTCGAACCCTCTTGAGTCAGGAGCGTGCAACCACTCCCTGATTTCTCGGCAGTGTCCTAACGGGTGCAGGCTGCTCGCGAAACTCGCTCTCCTGGCGATTTGCTCAAGTAGAAGATTTTTTATTGCGACTCGTCGGTGAGGTAGCCTTTTTGGCCGCCGTTTTGCTGGTGGCGGTTTTCTTTGTCGTAGTTTTCTTAGCGCTGGCCTTTTTAGTGGTGGTTTTCTTAGCGCTGGTTGATTCTGCTGTGGTACCAGACGATTTGCGCGATCGCGAGCCAGTCTTCTTACTGCCCGATTTGGCTAACAGCGCCTCAACAGCCTGCTCCATCGTCAATGACTCAACCGTCTGTCCTTCTGGCAACGAGGCATTAACCTTTCCATGTTTGATATAAGCCCCATACGGCCCATCGTAGATATTGACTGGCTCGCCATCTGCTGGGTGCGGCCCCAACTCGCGTAGGGGCTTAGCCGCAGCCCGCCGTCCGCGTCCCGTCTTGGGTTCAGCTAAAATTTCTAGCGCCCGCGCCAGGTCAATGGTCAGTACATCATCTCCGGCCTTAAGGGAACGATAATCCTTCTGCTCCTTACCGGTTTCATCTTTGCCCAGATCATGGACAATATAGGGGCCAAAGCGGCCCAGGTTGGCTTGAATGCGGCGGCCCGTATCAGGATGCATTCCCAGGGTACGGGGCAAGGCTAACAGTCCGACAGCATCCTCCAAAGTCACTGTTTCCAGGGTTACCCCCTTCGGCAAGGAGGCACGTTTCGGCTTGGGATTTGTTTCTGTCGCATCGCCCAGTTGCACGTAGGGGCCATAGGCTCCAATCAGAGCATAAATCGGTTCCCCTGTCTCTGGATGAAAGCCCAGCTTATCTGGCCCCTCTGTTTTTTGCTTGAGTAGTAGTTGCACCTGGTCGGCATCAAGATCGGAAGGGGTTAAGTCTTTGGGGATATTCGCTTTGACGGTTTCTCCCCCCGTTTCTGCCTCCAGATAGGCACCATAACGGCCAATTCTCACCTTTGCCCCCAAGTCTTCCAGTTGCACAGTGCGGGCCTGGGTTGGGTCAATTTGACTTTCCTGCTCCTTTACCTGAGTTTCTAACCCAGTTTCTCCCAGATAAAACTCCTTCAGATAAGGCAACCAGTCCACTTCGCCAGTGGAAATATCGTCTAGGGTTTCTTCCATGCGGGCCGTAAAGCGGGGATCGACCAGCTCCGGAAAGTAGGTCTCTAGCAGAGCCGTCACGGCAAAGGCCGTAAAGGTGGGCACCAGGGCATTACTGACCATCTGGGCATAGCCCCGGTCAATGATGGTACCGATAATGCTGGCGTAAGTGCTGGGACGACCGATGCCCTCACTTTCTAAGACCTTAACCAGGGAAGCTTCGGTGTAACGGGCAGGGGGCTGGGTTTCGTGGCCGATCGCCTCAAGGTTCTGACAAGTTGGAGTGTCCCCTTCCTGCAGGGGCGGCAAAATCACCTCCCGATCTTCCAGAGCAGCATCAGGGTCATCGGAGCCTTCCACATAAGCGCGGAAGAAGCCAGGAAAATCAATGCGCTTACCACTCGCCCGAAAACCGGCATCCTCGACCTGAATTTGGACGGTAATGTTAGTCTGACGGGCATCGGCCATTTGGCAAGCAACGGTGCGCTTCCAGATTAAATCGTAAAGGCGAAACTCTCGATCCTTAAGCCCCGTTTGCTGAGGGGTACGGAAACTGCTGCCCGCAGGCCGAATCGCTTCGTGGGCCTCCTGCGCCCCCTTGGTTTTGGTGGTGTACTGGCGTGGTTTAGGGCTGAGGTATTCTGGGCCGTACATGCTTTCGACGCAACTGCGAGTCGCCGAGATCGCTTGCTGTGAGAGATGCACGGAGTCTGTCCGCATGTAGGTGATATAGCCCTGCTCATACAGGCTCTGGGCAACGCGCATGGTATCCCGCGCTGACAGGCCCAACTTACGGTTAGCCTCCTGTTGCAGAGTCGAGGTGGTAAAGGGGGGAGAAGGCTTACGAGTGGTGGGGCGTTCTTCCAGGCTGGTGACTGTCCAGGGGCGATCGCGGATGCGGTCAGCCAGGGTACGGGCCTCTGCCTCATTTAGCAGCACCACGTTGCGTCCCGCGATGACTTGCCCAGTGGATTCATCAAAATCACTGCCCGTGGCAACCTTGACCCCACCCAACTGCACCAGCTTGGCTTCAAAGGTGGCTGGCTCTGGGGTTTCTACCAACAGGGTAGCTTTCAAATCCCAGTAGCTACCTTGCTTAAAGGCCCGCCGCTCTCGCTCCCGGTTAACAATCAGCCGGACTGCGACCGACTGCACCCGGCCTGCCGAAAGGCCAAAGGCAATTTTCTTCCAGAGCAGGGGTGAGAGCGTATAACCCACCAGGCGATCCAAGATTCGTCGGGTCTCCTGTGCCCGCACCAGTCGTTCATCGACGGCCCGACAATTGCGAATTGCCTCCTGAATCGCCTCCTCGGTAATTTCGTGGAAGACCATGCGCTTAATCGGCACCCTTGGCTGCAATAGTTGTAGCAAATGCCAGCTAATGCTTTCCCCTTCCCGGTCTTCGTCCGTTGCCAGAATCAGCTCATCGGCGGCTTTAAGGGCTTCCTTGAGCTCCCGCACAATTTTCTTTTTATCCTGGGGCACGACATAGAGAGGTTCAAAATCATTCTCAACATTCACCCCCAGTTGCGCCCATTTCTCCCCTTTTACACTGGCGGGAATCTCACTTGCCGACTGGGGCAAATCGCGCACATGCCCCATGGAAGCCTCCACACGATAGCCTGCCGGTAGGTAGTTGCGAATCGTTTTAGCTTTAGTGGGAGATTCGACAATTACGAGCTTTGGCATGGTTTTTCCGTTTTGAAACAGCAGGTCGCTCAAAGGTTCACTGAAACGAACGACTACACAGTAGTCTTTGTTCTTTTCTTATCGCCAATATTGAATCTATTACCAGGGATTAACAAAAGTTCCTAAATTGCTTCATCAGACAACTGGGCACTTTACAGAAGAATTTCCCTAACGTTAGATGATTTTTACCTTAGCAACCTCATCCCTCGGTTGTCAGGCACAAATCCGGAGTTTTACCCCCCTTATGTCAGGTTATGCCAGAAAATGACCGCGATCGCCACTGCGGGAAAAACCATGGCATCTGATACTAGGCATAGGAAATTCCTGTATCAGACCCTAAAGTGTTACGGTAGATTGCAATGTAAACTCAATCTCAGATGATCTCCTGATCGTTTTACCGGGGCAGTCTCCAGGATTGAGGCTGAACCTGTTATAGAATCCAGTTTAGGCATTCTGCAGTGGAATGCAGCCAGAAAAAGGATGTGCACTCAGCTGCGAGTCTTGCTTTGAATCGAAAAATCTGAAAATTCACTCAACTGCCCTAGTTTTCGAGGCTCAACCCATGGATTTCGCCAGTTTGGCTGCTCAACTCAATACCGGAATCATCCTGCCTGAACTGATTGTGACGGCAACTTTACTGCTGGTGTTGGTGGGAGATTTAATTGTTGGACGCACCGCCTCTTCTCGCTGGGTGCCCTATGTTGCGATCGCCGGGCTATTAGCAGCTATTGTGGCTCTTTACTACCAGTGGGATGCGGATAACCCAATTGGGTTTCTCGGCAGTTTTAACGGTGATGCCCTGAGTATTGTGTTTCGTGGCATCATCGCCCTCTCGGCAGCCGTAACGGTGCTAATGTCGGTGCGCTACGTGGAACAGTCGGGCACCTCGCTAGCTGAGTTTTTGGTGATTTTGTTAACGGCCACCCTGGGGGGGATGTTCTTGTCTGGGGCAGATGAATTAGTGATGATCTTCGTTTCGTTGGAAACGTTGAGTATTTCTTCATACCTGCTGACGGGCTACACGAAGCGTGACCCTCGCTCCAACGAAGCAGCGCTGAAATATCTGCTGATTGGGGCTTCGAGTTCGGCGATTTTCCTTTATGGCCTGTCGTTACTCTACGGGTTGTCGGGAGGTAAGACCCAGCTAGGGGCGATCGCCGCTAGCATTCTCACCAATGGGGTAGATGAGTCAATTGGGCTGGTGATCGCGCTGGTTTTTGTAATTGCGGGAATTGCTTTCAAAATTGCGGCAGTGCCCTTCCATCAGTGGACTCCAGATGTTTACGAGGGTTCCCCAACTCCAGTTGTTGCCTTTCTATCGGTGGGGTCAAAAGCAGCAGGTTTTGCCCTTGCGGTTCGGTTGCTGGTTACGGCTTTCCCTTTATTGACGGAAGAGTGGCGTTTTGTACTAACAGCCCTGGCCATTCTCAGCATGATTTTGGGGAATGTTGTGGCCCTGGCTCAAACCAGTATGAAGCGGATGCTAGCCTATTCCTCCATTGGTCAGGCTGGGTTTGTCATGATTGGTCTAGTGATTGGTACCCAGGCAGGGTACTCCGCCATGCTGTTTTACCTGCTGGTTTATCTGTTTATGAACCTTGGGGCTTTTACCTGTGTGATTTTGTTTGCCCTGCGCACAGGCACCGACCAGATCAGTGAATATGCTGGCCTTTATCAAAAAGATCCTTTACTGACACTGGGTTTAAGCATTTGCCTGCTCTCTCTGGGTGGCATTCCTCCCCTGGCTGGCTTTTTTGGCAAGATCTACCTGTTTTGGGCCGGTTGGCAGGCAGAGGCTTATGGCCTCGTGCTGCTGGGTTTAGTGACAAGCGTCATCTCGATTTACTACTACATCCGGGTCGTGAAGATGATGGTGGTGAAAGAACCCCAGGAAATGTCCGAAGCCGTTGAAAACTATCCTGAATCAAACTGGAAGTTACCAGGAATGCGACCCCTCCAGGTGGGTTTGGTGATCTCGCTAGTGGCCACGTCTCTGGCGGGGATTCTCTCCAATCCTCTATTCAATCTAGTGAACGGTGCGGTTGAAAAAACGCCCATTCTACAGGCGGCGATCGCGGCCAAACAACCTGTCGCGGCTCAATCACCCGTACTTCCTGGCGACAGCCTATCTGTCAGCCTAAATAAATCTCCTAACTTGAGCGAGTAGATTGGCTGCTATGGGAGCAATACTAGAGCGGGAGTACTGCCTCCTAGAGTCTGATGTCTGATGGTTATTCAGACAAGTTATTGAGCCGGTCGATCGATTTCATCACCCAGAGAAACTCTATCGACCCGGTCTGATCTGCCAAGTGACGATCCAGAAGAGGTTGGCCTACCCAATGAGCTTAGCCTGTGGCAAGCAGAGCTGGGTATAGTGCCACTTTGCAACCGCCAAACGACTCTATCCATAGCGATCCATAGCGACCGCGTGCATTCTATCTCACCACAAAATATGTTAAGACGTTTGGATGAAAGGGGATAGAGGGATTGGCCTACAGCCAGGGAATCTGTCTCTGAAATTCGCCTTAACTTTAGCTTGTACGGTGATCTTGTACTGTGATCAGGGCGATCGTCAGCCCTTTAGCGCTAAAGCGCTGACGACAAACCAGAGCATCGCCCCAAAATGCAGCAGCAGTGATTTTGCCCTAGGCGCGAAACTTGGCTGTAATCCGCTCCATTGCACCCATCACATTTTCGCGGCTGTTAAAGGCAGAAATACGAAAATATCCCTCACCCGCTGCACCAAAGCCAGAACCTGGAGTGCCAACAACATGACAGCTTTGTAGTAGTTTGTCGAAGAAATCCCAACTAGAGAGATCATCCGGAGTTTTGACCCAAACGTAGGGGGCATTTACCCCACCGTAAACCTGCAAGCCAGCGTTGGTAAGCTGCTCACGAATGATGCGAGCATTTTCCATATAAAAGCTAATCAACTCCTGCACCTGCCCCTGCCCCTCAGGGGAATACACCGCTTCTGCCCCCCGTTGGACAATGTAGGAAACCCCATTAAATTTGGTGGATTGGCGACGATTCCACAACTTCCAGAGGTCAACGCAGCTCCCATTAGAGGCGACTACCTGGAGGGATTTAGGAACAACCGTAAAGGCACAGCGAGTTCCCGTAAACCCTGCATTTTTAGAAAACGAGCGAAATTCAATCGCGCACTCCCGAGCACCCTGTAACTCAAAGATAGAGTGGGGTAAGTTGGGGTCGGTAATGAAGGCTTCGTAGGCGGCATCAAAGAGAATCATCGAGCCATGCTGACGAGCATAATCAACCCAGGCTTGCAAGTGCTCTTTGGTTGCCGTTGCCCCCGTGGGATTGTTGGGGAAGCAGAGGTAAATCAGATCGACCTTTTGTTGAGGAATCTGGGCGGTGAAATCGTTCTCTGCGGAGATGGGCAGGTAAACTAAGCCGTCGTATTCCCCTTTCTCGTTCGCTGGGCCAGTATGCCCCGCCATAACGTTGGTATCAACATAAACCGGGTAGACCGGATCTGTAACAGCAATGGTGTTAGTGTCGCCAAAAATATCCAGAATGTTGCCACAGTCGCACTTGGAGCCGTCAGAGATAAAAATTTCGGAGGCATCAATCGCACATCCCCGTGCCTGAAAATCGTGCTGAGCAATCTTTTGGCGCAGCCACTCATAGCCCTGCTCTGGCCCATACCCTCTAAAACTGGCCCGATCGCCCATCTCCTCTACCGCCCGAATCATCGCCTCCCGGCAGGCCGCTGGTAGAGGCTCGGTCACATCGCCAATACCTAAACGAATGATTTGAGCTGTGGGGTTCGCCTCAGCAAAGGCATTGACCCGCCGGGCAATTTCGGGAAACAGATAGCCAGCCTTAAGTTTCAAGTAGTTTTCGTTGATGGTTACCATAGTTTGAAGTGTATGGTTGAAGAGCCTATGCAGTATAGCGTACTGCAGTTGTCATCAAGTTTAGCCACCCCACCCTGATAGCACCTTCAATAACATCCCGACAGGCAATAACACCCCGACGGGTGCCGGGAGCATCTCGCCACGAAAGTCGAGCAATTGCACAACCAATAAGTAGGCTAAACTTAGCGCGATCGCGATCGCGCCTGTAATAATGGCAACCAGCTTAGAGCGATCCATAGAAACTCCTATCCTAGATTTGCGATTCTCCTTTTCCAGCCTATAGAAAAAGTAGCCTTACCCATACGATGATTCAATCAATCGTCGTTCTTTCCCAGGTTTAACTCGATTGCCTACCATCGCTTTAGCGCATATTAGTGTAGGGTAATGGCGTTAGCTGTGCCACCTGTACTACCCATGCGATTTCTCTGGTTTTGGACGTACTTGACTCCCCGAACCCTTTGGCGAACGCTACAAGCCGCAGGACAACAGCGCTTGCCAGGTCTGGCTGCTGAAATGGCTTATAACTCAATGCTGGCGTTGTTTCCCGCCATTCTGGCAATCCTCACTTCGGTGGGTCTGGTGGAGTCGTCTAAAGATACCCTGATGGGAATAGCCGCACAACTAAGCCAGTTCGCCCCCCAAGAGGTGCTGTATTTAATTCAAGGATTTATTAATGAAATTAGCAACACCCGCAATCAGGGCTTATTTTCGCTGAGTTTTGTTGTTTCCATTTGGGCGGCATCAGGGGCTTTGAGTGCAGCCATGGTTGCCCTCGACCATATTCAACAAACACCAGCACGACAGTTACGGCCCTTTTGGCAGGCGAAACTCGTGTCCCTAGGGCTGACGGTGGGCACGATTGGCTTACTTGTTGTGGCTTCAACCCTGGTGTTTGTAAGTGATTTAATTGTGCGCTATGCCGCCAATCGGAGTGGCGATTTTCAACCCTGGCTATTGACTACTTGGGTTTTGTTGCGCTGGGTGTTGGCCTTTGGGATTGTGGCGATCGCCTTTGCCTTTGTCTATCGGTTTGGGCCAAGTCGCTGGCATCAGGGCACTCCGATTCTGCCGGGGGCAATTTTGGCTTCGGTACTATGGGCATTGTTATCGGGCCTGTTTCGGCTCTATGTAGCCCAGTTTGGTAACTACAACAAAGCCTATGGGGCTGTAGGAACGGTTATTGTGCTGTTGCTATGGCTCTATCTCACTTCTCTGGTGATGCTGATGGGCAACCAGCTTAACTACACCGTCGGTGAAGCCATGCGCCACGATCGCCGGTTGCGGCCACTCCGAGGACGCTAGGAACGAACCTTTGCCAAAAAATAACCGATTAGATAAAGCGAACCAGAAAGCACGGTGAGGTCTGGTTTTACGGCGGTGCTGCCAGTTTTTGAGGAGGAGGGGGGAGTAACCGCTACCGTAAGAGCCTCAAAGACATCAGTAAAGGGTTGGCACTCATGCAAATCAGGGCATATCTCCTGGGCGAGTAGTGCTAAGGTGTCTGGCTCAGCGGCTGGATTATCTGGAACCGGTACTAGAAAGAGGCGATCGCCCGGTCGTAGCAGAGCAGCCAATACCTCCTGATGGTCTTTGTGGCGCATCATGCCGATAATCCAGGTAACCGCCCTTTGCCCAAGGTTGAAGCAAACCTCCCCAGCCAGATCGTTAGATTGGCCCTTGGCTAAAACCTGATCCACATACTGCCGTAGGGCGATCGCTCCCTCTGAGTTATGGGCACCATCAATCAGCAGGGGGTGTCCTTGCCAGGTAAACCATTGCAACCGTCCAGGCCACTGGGTTTGAGCAATGCCTCTGGCAATGATGGAATCGGGCAAATTCCAGCCTTGGGCCTGGAGCCACTTGAGGGTCGCGATCGCCAGGGCCGAGTTCTGCAATTGTATTGCCCCGGCCAAAGGTAGCGAGTATTGAATGCCCTGACTTTCAGCCCAACCCGCTTCTATAGGAGTCGCAGGTGCCGGGTAAACCGCAGGACACCCTAACTCTGCAATGCGCTGGCGTACAACGGCCATCGCCTCTGGAGGGAGTGGCCCAACAACAGCAGGGCAACCAAGTTTCAAAATCCCGGCTTTTTCGCGGGCAATATCTGCCAGAGTTGGCCCCAGGCGCTGCCAGTGTTCGCGGCTAATAGTGGTAATGACACAGGCCAAAGGGCGATCGCAAACATTCGTGGCATCCAGGCGACCACCCAGCCCCACCTCGATAACGGCCACATCCACTTTCTGTTGAGCAAAATAGACCCAAGCCGCCGCTGTTATGATTTCAAACTGGGTGGGAGAGGGCGCATCAGGGGCGATCGCGGCCACCACCTGTTGCAGGAGATGCTCCAGTGCGGTCAGGGCGATCGGTTGGCCATTCAAGCAAATTCGCTCGTTCCAATCCACTAGATGGGGAGACGTATAGCGCCCTACCCGGTAGCCCGCTGCCGTCAGCACCGTAGACAAATACGCACAAACCGACCCTTTGCCATTGCTCCCAGCAACATGCAAAATCGGCACCTGCCGTTGGGGGTTGCCCAACCGCTCTAACAAGCGCTGGCTAGACTCCAGTCCCAACTTGATCCCAAACCAGGCAAACGGTTGCAGAATTTCGTCAATTCGAGTCATCTCCTCTACACTCCCCGGCAATTGTCATGCACTTCGACCAGATGGGCTGATATCAGTCGCCCTTACAGGCAAAGCCTTCAACTTTAAGAAGGGGAAGGAGTAGAATTCTGCCTTCGCAAGACTTGGGCCTGTCATACATTCGTAAAGTTCCTAGAGCAATTACGGGTTTGACCGTAAATCTTTTCCCAGCTTACTGGGAGCAGTATCCTGTAGGAAAGAACCTCGAATGCTATAATCTCGGTTCTATAACTTCATGCATTAACGAGAGGTTTTGCCTTGACTCGTCGCTACCTATTTACCTCTGAGTCGGTCACGGAAGGTCACCCTGACAAGATTTGCGACCAAATCTCCGACACTATTCTCGACAATCTGCTGGCTCAAGACCCTGAAAGTCGGGTAGCGGCAGAGGTTGTCGTTAATACTGGCCTGGTTCTGATTACGGGTGAAATTTCATCTAAGGCCCAGGTCAACTACATTGATCTCACTCGCCAGAAAATTGCCGAAATCGGCTATACCGGTGAAGCCAGTGGTTTTAGCTGCCACAGTTGCGCGGTATTAGTCGCCCTGGATGCTCAGTCGCCAGATATTGCTCAAGGTGTGGATACAGCCCATGAAGCCCGCAAGCAAGCAAGCGATGAAGAGCTAGATCGAATTGGTGCTGGTGATCAGGGGATCATGTTTGGCTTTGCCTGTAACGAAACTCCAGAATTGATGCCATTGCCAATTAGCCTGGCCCATCGCATCGCCCGGCGTCTGTCCGTTGTACGCAAAACTGGGGTTTTACCCTACCTGCGCCCCGATGGTAAAACTCAAGTCACTGTTCTATATGAGAATGATCGCCCAGTTGGCATTGATACGATTCTGGTATCGACCCAGCACACTCCGGAAATCGGTGATATTACGGATGAAGCAGCCGTCCAACAGAAAATCAAGCAGGATCTGTGGGATGTTGTAGTTCTTCCTGTTTTTTCTGATATTTCCATTAAGCCTAATGCGAACACCCGCTTTTTAGTCAATCCGACAGGCAAGTTTGTGATTGGCGGGCCTCAGGGAGATTCGGGTTTAACCGGGCGCAAGATTATTGTGGATACCTATGGCGGCTACTCTCGGCATGGCGGCGGGGCTTTTTCGGGTAAGGATCCCACGAAGGTTGATCGCAGTGCGGCCTACGCCTGTCGCTATGTAGCGAAGAATATTGTGGCCGCAGGGCTGGCAGAGCGGTGCGAAGTGCAATTGAGTTACGCCATTGGAGTCGCTCGTCCGGTCAGTATTATGATCGACACCTTTGGCACTGGCAAAATTGACGACGATCGCCTGCTTCAGTTAGTGCAGCAGCATTTTGAGCTGCGTCCTGCTGGCATTATTCAAACTTTTAACCTCCAGGCCCTCCCGGCTGAGCGGGGCGGGCGGTTTTATCAGGATGTGGCTGCTTACGGGCACTTTGGCCGCACCGATATCGATCTGCCCTGGGAACAGACCGATAAAGTCCCCCTGCTGAAAGCGGCCCTATCAGAGGTTCTGTCGGTTAGCGTTTAGCTGGCAATCTCAGTAGGGTACCGTTTAATATTGCCCGTTCAGGATAACTCCTCTTTGCAAGAAACTCCCTGAGACCTCTGCTCAGGCTTTTCTTGATAGCCGTAGGGTGGGTAAAGGGCGTTAGCCTATACCCACCGAGTAAAGTGAATTAGCTCAACTAGATGTATCCTTTGACTGCCAGCCACTGGCGACACAGTCAGAGTTTTTCTATTCAAGAATCAGCCCTGCGGTGAGGGTGAAGCATGGCAAAGCCAAAAGGGAGAGATGTGACAGGCAGCTTTGTGCTGCTTAGCCTGTTGTGGCTGGCTAGCGCAACTCCGGCTCAAGAAACCACATCCCTCAGTGAGCGCAGTGACTATGTGGGTGCTTGTCGCACCACAGCGAATGCCACTCCCCTCTATGAGAATGCCCGATTGACAAAAGAAATCAGTTTGGTGCCAGCAAATACTCAAGTGACATTGACAGGCGTTGTAGGCAATGGGATTGCCCAAATTAAACAGCCAGGGGTGGGTTGGTTGCGCTCGGCAAGCCTGCTTAACCGCTGTGATGATGGCGTTGTCAGTCCGCTGCCACCAGATATTGATACCAATCCTATCTACTGTCGGAGAATCCGAAACTCTCAGGTTGACGGGGCTGCTTACGCTTACTTAAACGCTGGGCTGGTCGCTTTTGCTCAGCCCGGGGGCGAGATGCACCGCTACCAAGGACGGCCTGATGGCCCTGGCGGGGGAGCCATCGTTCGCCTGACCCAAAGCCCTGCCCAAACCCAAGCCTATGGCGATCGCGACTGGGTACGGGTCAAATACCGCAGCCAATCGGGCACCCAACGCATTGGTTGGATTGCTCTCGGCCCAAGGGGAGGACTGCGCAGCCTGGCAAACTGCCTACCAGGACAGGAATAATCAAGGGTTTCAGTTGATCGAATCCCCTATCCTTAGCCTTCAATCACAGCCAGAATAGCCTTGGGTGTCAGCCGATCTTTAAACCAGACGATAGGCGTTGAGATTTGGCGCAGATCAATTCCCGCTTTTTCTAAATTGAGCCGCTCAGACACCGCCAGGATCAAGTCATCTCGCCCCGATTGTCGTACCTGGGCAAACTTTTTCTTCAGATAGTCAGGTCGCCAGTAGCCCACAATCTCTAGCAAAAGGCTACGTCCATCGGGATGTAACAGCCGAAAGTCAGGAATCATTACACTTCCCGGAATGGGGATGAGATCAACCTCACGCTCTAAACGCCACTCCGTTTTGGCCTTTTGCCAGCGCTCAACAAACCCCTGCTCTAGCAAACTGTCATAGGTTTTGCCGGGGGGGTAGTGGGTAACTAGACCACAATCTGAGTCGAGGGTAAAGCGATGCGATCGCACTGTGCCAGCATAGCTGTCTTTACTATGGAGGGTCGCCGTTAAGCTCCAACGGGTGACATGGAGCAGTGCTGGGAGCAGCATGGCCAGTTTAAGGCCGTAGTGGGTGTTGGGTCTAAATAAGCTCGTGGGGCCATCAATCGTGAGAGTAAATCCATGATCAGCATCCCCTTCGACATAACTCATCAGGCGAAAAAGTTTGATATAGCGAAATAGGAGTTTATATTGACCAGGGTCATTGCGATGGGCATTAATCACTACCTGACTGGCTCGATAAAAAACTCCCTGCACCTGCGACAGGTTGTAGCGATGCAACAGCACATCAACCGTTGGCGGCTCAAAGCTAATCAGTCGCTGGTTATCCGGCAGGTCAGCATAAAGCCCTGCCTGTACTTGATCGGGTCTGATCTCATAACCCATTTCCTGAGAGAGGGCCACAGCCACCTGTTGAATCGTGGTTTGAGTTGCCTGAACACTAGGAACGCTTTGGGCCGCCAGAGTGAAAATTCGTTGGCGCAGACTGACTGGATCTAAGGGACTCACCACCTCAAAGTGGCTAAAGGCTTCACTCAAGAGAAGATGAGCTAACCCCCGTTTGATGCGATAATCGGTATCCGTACCTTCTAACTCGGCCAAAGCCTGGTTCAAATCGGCACGAGTACCACCAACGGCTGCCTTAAAAGTTTGGATCAGATCTGCCGCGATCGCCTGGTTCTCTGCCGCGATCGCCAACCGCTTGGGAATCAAGGCTTCACCGCTATAGCGATGCAACAGTAGATCAGTAGGTAACATGAAACACCATTACCAGCCAAGATCAGCCAAAACATCGCCATGGCACTAGACACGTATGCCAGGACTCTTTGGCAACGGGTGACATCAGATTTTTTCCCCCATCCAGGAATTCCACATCTGCGTCTCGTCCTACACTTTAGTTTGTACTGCTCCATCTAAAAAATGCCTAGAAGGGCAGGCTTTACAAATCGCTAATGGAACGCCACTCTAATTTTGGTCTCCCCCAGAGTCGAGGCAACATCTCCCAGCAATTTGCTGGGGCTGACCCTGAGCAAGACCAAAACTGTAACTGGGAAACTAGCGTTCCATCAGAAAAATTTTAATCGGCCACGGGTTACCCAAACCCAGCCTCATCGCCGTTTTGGTGCTTAAGTGACTCATCAAACTTAACTTGACAAATGATTAGCGAGCCAGTTGATTCGCTTTTTTGGCTAGGTCCACATCCAATTGAGTAATCCCCCCCGAATCATGGGTCACCAGGTCAATCGAGACGCGGTTGTAGACATTAAACCACTCTGGATGATGCCCCATGGCCTCAGCCACCAAAGCAACACTAGACATAAAGCCAAACGCCTCAACAAAAGAATCAAATTGATAATCTCGATGAAGCTTGCCTGATTCCACAGTCCACCCAGTCAGGTCATTAAGCGCACTATCAAGCTGATCCGCCGTCAACACAGGAGCTGCCATAGAAATGATGGAATGAAGAACAACGCTGGCCGCATATGCTGGCAATGGTAACAGTGACAATATAATCACCAGCAACAGACCAGTAAACCACTTCAGCATAGGAGAGAACTCAACTGGTCGCAATTAGTCGCAATTATCTGTTGTGAATAGCAATGATTGACTCAAACCTATCAGTCCTTTTGCCTATCCCACCGCACTTTCTCCCCAGTGGTTCACCCAAAGAACTGTGCGTGGCACCTCAATCCAGAAAATCTAACCTATAGAGTCTTGAAGGGTTGCGAACCCTTCAAAAGCTGCTTAGAAGATAATAGAAGGCCAAGTTCTAAGCTTTCAGTTTATCCACAGCGGCTTCCAGAGTGGTGTTCAGCGAGAAAAACTGCTCTAGATGAACCATCTTCATCGTCTGGGTCACCCGTGGATTCGTAACAATCTGCAATTTCCCCTGTTCAGTCTGCACCTTTTTAAATAGTTGCACCAGGGAACCAAGACCAGAACTATCGATGAAATCAATCTTTGATAAATCCAGGACAATACTCTTGGGACCATCTTCAACCGACTTGGTCAGAACTTTCTTAAAAGTCGGCTCTGAAAAGGCATCAAGAAGACCAGCGAGGCGAATAATCTGATAGGTGTCCTTGACTTCACGGGTGCCTCTCAAGCTAACGGTCAAGGTTAATGGTTCAGGAATAACGCCCTCCTTACTTTTTCATTCCGAAACGACGGTTTAGTATACACCTTTACAAAGAGTTTTGTCAGGTGATTTAGATGCCGGATATCTTAACGGATTTAGAGCCTAAGGGTGAAGGGGCGATCGTGAAAAAGCCCAAATCAGAGGATGGGGAGTGAAAGAGCAAAGGAGTCGGGATGCGCAAAGCCAGAAAATAAAATTCAAAATCAACACCCGCCATTTCGCCTATGACCCAATCACCCCATACCTCCGCGTTGGCGATACTCTCGCATCTGACTCACGAATTTGGCAAATAAATAGTCGGCATCATGAGGCCCAGGACTGGCTTCGGGGTGATATTGCACTGAGAAAATTGGCAAGGAGGTATGTCGTAGACCCGCAACGGTGCGATCGTTGAGGTTCAGGTGAGTGATTTCAATATCATTGTTGTTAATGGATTCTGCTGCGATCGCGAATCCATGATTTTGGCTAGTAATTTCAACCTGTTGGCTCAATCCACAGGGCTGATTCAGACCGCGATGCCCAAACTTAAGCTTAAAGGTTTCTCCCCCCATCGATAAACCTAGGATTTGATGCCCCATACAAATTCCAAACATGGGCTTATTGCTTTGCAAGAGGGCTTTAGTGGTTTCAATTCCTTCGACATTGGCAGCCGGATCCCCTGGCCCGTTGGAGAGAAAGATACCATCAGGGTTATAGCTCAAAATTTCCTCTGGGGGGGTGTTAGCTGGCACCACAATCACACGACAGCCATAGCTCGCGAGCCGTCGCAGAATGTTGCGCTTGACCCCAAAATCAATCGCCACCACTGTCAGCGGTTCAGCTTCTCCAGCCGTGGTAGCGGTTCCATACTGCCAGGCACTATCCGTTGCATCTGCCCACTCGTAGACCGTGTGGGTTGTCACTTCTCGCACTAAATTCAAACCTGCCATGCTGGGGGCTTCTTGCACCCTCTGATGCAACTCCACTGGTTCCAAAATCTCCGTCGAGATTGCTCCATTCATTGCTCCGATCGAGCGCAATTTGCGGGTAAGAGCACGAGTATCGACACCATAAATCGCCACAATTTTGTGCTGTTTGAGGTACTCCGGCAAGGATTGGGTTGATCGCCAGTTGCTCGGCTTAAAGCAAATGTTGCGGGCAATCACCCCTCTAACCTGGGGTTGGCTAGATTCTTCATCCTCCGGATTGACCCCTGTATTGCCCAGCTCAGGATAGGTAAAGGAAACAATCTGGCCCCGGTAGCTTGGATCGGTTAAAACTTCCTGATAACCCGTCATGCCGGTATTAAAAACGACTTCACCGATCGCCGTCCCCGTTGCCCCAAACGACCAACCTGGATAGGCGGTGCCATCGGCTAAAACCAGCAACGCAGGCTGTGTCGGAGAAATAACCATATCTGCTTACCCATCAACATAACCGCCTTATTATTGCATGGCTTTTTTAGAGCCGCTGGAAACGTCCCCATTTTTTTGTTACGCATTACTGACAGACGAGGATCGGAGGTTTTGCCCCCCTCATGCACTCTTCAAAACGAAGCTGGCGGCATCGCTACATGTGAATGAAACCAGTTTGAAGGACTGATAAAGCTCAAAACGCCACTCCTCTCCCTTCCCTGGCACAGCGGATTGAATCATGCCACCCAGGAGGGCACTAATTTCCCCTACGGCGGCGCTCGCTCTGGTAGCGAATGTATTCTGCTATGCCAAACAACAAACCGGATACGAGGATAAGAACCACGCTCAGGGCATTTATATCGGGCTGTACTCCGCGCCGAATACGACTAAAAATTTCCATTGGTAAAGTATTGGTTCCTCCCCCCGCTGTGAAACTGGCAATTAAAAAATCATCCATACTCAACACAAAAGCCAGCAAACACCCAGACAAAATTGCCGGAGCCAATTCTGGCAGCAGTACTTTCACAAATGCTTGGGCAGGGGTTGCGCCTAGATCCAGAGCAGCCTCTTCAAGATGGGGGTTCAGGTTGGTCATCCGGGTCGAAACGACTAGGGCAATGTAGGAAATGCAAAAGACCACATGGGCCGCCACCACGGTGCCTAAACTCAGTTGAATCAGACCGCCACTTAAGGGAATCGCAATTGAAGCAAGAAACACGAGAGTCGCCACAGCAATTGAAATATCGGGAATAATCAGGGGGAGGTAGGTAATACTCTGGTACAACCCCTTACCCGGAAAGCGATATTTAGCCAGACCCACCGCCATCAGGGTGCCAATGACGGCGGCGATCGCCACTGCCAGAATAGCAATAACCAAGCTATCGCTCAGAGCCGACAGAATGCGCGAATCAGCAAAAAACCGCTGATACCATTGCAGGGTAAAGCCTTTCCAACCGGCACTGTAGGGCGACTCATTAAAGCTAAACACGGCCAGCACTAAAATTGGCAGATACATAAAGCCAAACATTAGCAGGATAAAGCCGACCTGCAGCAAAACAATGGGATTCAGCGATGATCGAGTTGGGGTCATAGGTTTGCGCTGCTCCGATCGCCGTATTTGAGTAACAGAGCGATCGCCAGACTGACCGCTAAAATAATCACCATGCTCAAAGCCGAGCCAAAGCCCCAATTGCGGGTAACCCCCAAAAACTGGTTGTAAATCAGGCGCGCCATCGTCATGCTTGAGGCACCACCCAACAGTTCCGGGTCAATAAAATCGCCTAGCCCCGTAATAAACACCAATAGACAGCCTGCAGCAATACCCGGCAAGCTCTGGGGCACTGTGACTCGCCAAAATGTTTGGAACGGATTCGCTCCTAAATCGGCTGCCGCCTCTAACAATCGACGGTCTAGCTTCTCTAGTGACGCATAAAGAATCAAGACCATATAGGGTAACAAACTATAGCTCATGCCGATAAACACGGCTGGGGGTCGGTTAAGCAGATCAATCGCCGGTAAGCCAATGGTTTTCAAAAAAGTGTTGAGCACCCCTGTTGGACGCAGAATCGTAATCCAGGCATAGGAGCGGAGTAAAGACGAAGTCCACAGTGGCAAAACAAAACCCACCAGCAATAGATTGCGCCATTGCTTTGGCACAACCAGGGCAATGAAATAGGCCACCGGAAACCCCAAGACTAGACAAATGAGGGTTGTCCCTAGGGCAAACATCAGCGATCGCACAACAACTCTGAGATAGATCGGCTCCTGCACAATCTGGAGGTAGTTATCAATGCCAGAGGGATTGACAACTTGCCCTGG